>JAEHJW020007345.1_pt1 | contig 52676 bp, 70 predicted proteins | sample 9271431 | NCBI WGS metagenome assembly JAEHJW02
ACCTGTTCATGTCGAAGTGCCATATTTTTTCGAAGGTGGTAGCCATAGCCTAGCAACTCAGGATGCGCGAAACGCGCCAAACAAAAGACTGTCACATCAGAGACGAATTACTTCTCGTACTCGAACCCGGCTGGGTTGGTGTAGGCTGCCCAGACTTCCAGGGACTTGACGGCCATCTCTTCGCTCTTGGTGAGTTCGAGACCCTCCACGAACGGTGCGTCCTCGCTCTTCTTGGTCTCGCCCTTCTTGCCGGACTTCCGGTTGTGGGCTGCCCAGGCGATCTTGAAGGCCGACGTGACGCCGTGCTTTCTCTTCAGCTTGTGCATCGTCTCCTCGCTGAAACCAGGGGGTGCCTTCTTCTCCAGGATCGCCTTCTTGATGTCGTTCGTGTCCATGTGCTTCTCCGTCTTCTCTGACTGGTTCAGGGGCGCTCCCATAGCGCTCCCCGTCATGCCTACTTCAGAACTCACGCCCTCGATCTTCTGGGTCTTCCGAGGATCGGGCTTCACTGTTGGCTCCTCAGGCGACACCGACTCCTCAGGCGGCTTGGGTGCCGGGACTGTGGGTGGCTGGAGCTTCTTCTCCCACTCCTTGGGATCGCCACGCTTCTCCAGTTCGTCAGGGCTCTCAGACGAAGAAGAGGATTCCTCTGCCTTCTTGAGCAGATCGGTGCCGAGCTTGGCGGCCTTGTAGAGCAGCTGAAGTTTTTCGTTGGTGTCCATATGTACCTCTGAAGATTGGCGCTCAGCCTTCCTGGTCGTACCTTCAATCAATTCCCAGAAGGAGGGCTGGGGCGGTTTCGGCTTGCCTTCCACGGGGTCGCCCGAAGCGAACCCAGGACGCTCATGCTCTTTGTAGGGAGAGGCGTCTCTTGGTACGTATTCGACGTTGTTCTCACCGCCCATAAAATGCTTGGACGGATGTGGCTCATTAACCTTCCTCAGATCGTCCAAGGTCCAGCGATGGTCAAGTGCCTTCTGTAGTCTCGTGTAGTCAAAGTCAGCCAGGTTCTTCTTGACCTCTTCCTTGTCCTTGGCGACCAGGGCGTCGGAGCGATGGGCGTGGAACTTCCGCACGGGAGGCAGGCTCTTGGTGTCCTTCAGCTTCTCCTGGATCTCCTTGGGTAGCTCACCATACGGATCGTGGCCCAATTCCTTCATGTGGAGGGTGAAGAGAGCGGAGTGCTTGGTGGCCGCCTCGTCATCAGACGCAGCCTGGGCAGCACGCATGGCCCGAAGGTGGTGAATGGCCCCGTCCGTGTGCTGGCCCTTCTTGTACTCCTCGTAGGCCTTCTTCTCGGCCTCGGCCCGAGGCATCCGGTCTTTGAACTCGTTGAGAGCGGAGTCCACTTCAAGCCGATCGGAGTGCTTGCCAGCAATCGGCTTGCCTTGCCAGGCTTCTTTTGGATCGTTGGCCACGGCTTACCCCTTCTTGAAAGCTGTGGTAAGGACGGCTACGGCAGCTACTCGCCGTGAATTCGTGCGAATCCGATGGCAATTAGCGCAAACAACCTCGCACTTAGCAATCTCGGCCTCTATCTGAGCCCGAGACCTGCCTTGACTTACCATACTTCCAACATCATTGAATTTCTCTCCTCTTACATGATCAAAGTCCATAGCTTGCGAGGGGAAGCTTTGGCCGCAGTCAGCGCAGGGACGAGATTTGGCAAGGTCTGCGATCTGACGATTGCGCTTGCGGGCTCTTGTCAGCCCCTCTCGCATTTGAATTAGTCTTTCGTCAGAAAGATATTGAGCATAGTATCCGGGATGATTCTTGTAGAATGTCTTGGCCAATTCCCGCGCTTTTTTCTTACCCTCTCCATAGCTCCGGTACTTTGAAATCCTTTGAGTCCTACAGTCTTTACAGATCTTTCGCCTATATCCCCGTTTTTCCAAAGAAAAAGCGTCAACCCCTTTTTCTTCTTTACAGTTCAGGCAGATCATCGTTTTGCTTCCAAAGGGTCTTGGCAAGAGCTTGGACGAACTCTAGATCGGTTCCCGGTCCAAACACCAACGTGTAATCGTTTTTGTGTACTACCGTTGAAACTGTCTTTGCTAAATCGGCCCAACACACACACCCTTCAAACCGCTCATTCCTAAAATTGAAACCGCCGCACGCTTCGCAGGCTCTGTCCGCCTGAGACTTCGCCACCTTGATGGACTTGGGCTTGGCCAGGGGTTTGGGTGGAGGTGCCATCCTGGGTTGGAACTCAGGGGCTGTAGGTGGGGACTGTGGGGTCTGCTTGGGAGGAGCCGCCTTGCCTGGAAGCTCGACCTTGCCAAACTGCGGATTTTGCTGGTTGCCTGCCCAGAGAGCCTGGCCAGCTGGAGTCTGTGCAGTGCTGGGGATGACCTTGCGGCCCGAGACGCGCTCAGCATGTGCGTACATGGCGGATGCGAGCCCACGTCGCCTGTGCTCTGGATGGACCTCAACGTCGTCCGGCCTCAGCCCCTCCGGCTTGTGGGACATGACCGTCTCGCCCACCAGGTTGCCGCCCGAATCATGGGCCTGTACATGTAGGAGGTTCTCGCCTCCACCCATGTCGATCAGCCGGTGCGAGAGCTTGTAGCCAGCGTTCGGATCCAGGACACCCTTGTTCAAAGCCTGGACAGCCACACGAGCCTTCACCAAGGTGTCGATCGACTTTCCCAAGCGCTGGAGGGTCTTGGTTCCAGTCTCTGTCGGGATCCTTGCGGTAGGCAAGCCCAACGCGACAGCAACTGTACCGGCGACGTGATAGATGGAAGCGTCCTGGTACTTGAACATTTCCTTCCCGATGGTAATCCCACCGTTGAAGCCGCCGTTCTCGGACTTCTTGAAGGTGAAGTAGGTGTTTTCAACGCCCGGCACGGGGCCTTCATAATCAAAACGGGCCGCAAGGTTGACCCAAGACAGGATCGTACGTGGTACAATAGCGGCAGCAAAGCTCTCAGACTTCAAAGCCTTTTCAAGGGCTTTGGCCCCATCGACCCCAAGTGTAGCCTGCAAGAAGCCACGCTGTCTATCTCGTCCCATGGAGCCTCAGATCCTGAACTACCAACTCCAATTCTTGTAGAGTGGCATCTCCCTTAAGATTGTTGGCTCGCCAGCTGATCACCCGAACATTCCCCGGCACATAACCCTTGGAGTTGTCAATCCTATCCAAAGACGGAGAGTCAGGGCCCTGAACGGGATTCCCCAATACAAGCTTTATCCCCAGAACGGGGCATGTCTCGGGAAGGATCAGGTCCAATTCTTGCAAGGAAAACGCCAAGCCCTTCTGAAGGGCTCTTGCTCGGGCAGCCTTCAGCATCTGTCTCAACGGATGCTTAAGTCTCCAGGCCTTAGCCCGCCTTGTGTAGGTGTCTGGATCTCGGTGATAACGCTGGTTCTGATTAACCCGAAAGTGTTCGGGATTTTCCTTGAACCTTCGTTGATATCCCTCTCGCTGCTGTTCCTGGCGCTTTTCTCTAAAGCCAGGTTCATTCTCTATTCTCCAGTGAATCCGACAGGTTTGACACACCCGGCCCTCTACACCAGGGAGTGAACAGGTGAGCTTCCGGCGCGGCCATAGCTTGCCACAAAGACCCGCACAGAGAACTTGAGTAACCTCATCCATCAGCCCTAAGATTGGTGCTGCGGAATTGATATAAGCTTGGTGTGAACTGGTACGATTTGCTTGTAGTATCTCAGAAATTCCTGGTGTTCGGCTGCATCGGTTGGTTGGTCGAGGTCATCTTCACCGGAGTGGCGAGTATCCTACACGGTGACAAGAAGGCTGTGTGTCAGACCTACCTCTGGATGGCTCCCCTCTACGGTCTGATCGGTCTCATCCTGGAAGTCATGCGGGCTGTCCCGATCCCCTTCTGGCTCAAAGCCCCTCTGCTCTACGTGCCGCTGTTCTACCTAGCCGAGTTCGGGTACGGCTGGTTACTGGAGCACCTCATCGGGGTCTGTCCCTGGAACTACGGTCGTGGACGCTGGACTCCGGCCGGGTTGATCAACCTCAAGTACGCCCCTTTCTGGTTGGCGCTTGCCTTGTTTGCGGACCCATTGGCACGCATCCTGCAAGTCTGTGTAGAGGCGGCGAACAAAGCCTTCGGAGCCTGAGATTCGATATAAGCTCAACACACTCGCCGTACAAAGGACAAACCCCATGGGCCTCGACATTTCCCTCTATCTTTCCACCAATCCGCAAGCGATCACCGACTACGAGAAGCTGCAAGGTGACGAGCACGAGAAGATCTACCAGAAGCTCAATGAGACCTGGGGGGTTTCCCGCGACGGCAAGCTGACCGACGCGCAGTGGGAGGAGTACAAGAAGAAGTACGAGGCCTGGGACGCCCAGAACCCATGCCCCGGCACCGAGACCGAGGTCAACCAGAAGTCGGAGATCCACCCCGATCACATGTTCTCGATCGGCTAGAGACCGAACATGTTCCTGGACGACTCGACCCCCCCACGTCCGACGAAGAGGTGATGAAGATCTTCGCTCGTGAGCAGGAGAAGCACAACGAGGCCTTCAAGGACGTGAACTGGTTCCTTAGCAAGGGCGCTCGGGTGATGGCCGCCATCCCCACCAAGCGCTACAACCGTGTCGAAGTGGCCCTCCTCATCGCTGACGAGGACCAGGACATCGCCAAGAACTGGTACCTCCAGGCCCTTGACGTGGTGGTCGAGATGTGCGAGTATGTTCTCCGTCACAAGAACCCCTCGGAGTTCTGCCTGCACTGGAGTGCCTGATGTCTGTTGAGGATTACATCGACCTGGCCCACGAGATCGGCTACGAGGTAGGAGACTTTCTCCCGGAAACTCCGGAAGGAGTGCCAGAACGCCCCGCGCTTGAGGCTCTATACGAACAAATCTCCGGCCTTCGCCCCAACTCACCTGAAACAGCCGCGTGTAGGACCATGCTCCTGGAAATGCTCTGCGCTGTCGCGACCATGCGAAGGATGCGTCATCGCGTCGTACAAGGAGAAGAAGAATGAACAGAATGGTCGGTCGGAAGGTCCGCACCTACTATGGGGATCCCGGAGAGGTGATCAAGTGGGAACCCCTGGGTGCAGCTTCATGTGACGCTCTCGTACAGCGCCCGGACGGAACCGTATGCTGGCACGCCAGCAACGAACTCGTTCCGGCCGACAACAAAGGCCCTCTTTCTTCTCGCTACGAAGCCCAGATCGACGCGATGAGGGAAGCAAGGGCCTCCCTTCAGAAAATCCGGGACGATCTCATCAAGGAGATTGAGGAGCACAGGCGATGGGCCGGGTGTGAGTTCGGCAAGGTTCACGTACTCCGGTCCATCGACGCGGCGCTTGCAGATCTCGACAAGAAGTGAGCTTTCCTGCAAGTGTTGACACGTCCAGAGGGATTTGATATAAGGTGGCCATGATCAAGAGGAGCCCAGAACTGAAGGTTACGGGGGCTGCTGTTGCGGTCGCCGTGGGTTAGAGGCTTGACCTACGTACCGAATTTCGCCTGTAAACGGATCAGCGAGAGCGTAGATATATCTACCCTGGGGGATATCCATCTTTCTCTGGCCCTCTCATCTCTCTCGACGGGTCATCAGGTGCTGGCGTGCCGGTGTCTCTCGCCTGCACATTCTCGTACACAAATTCACGCACAAGAAGTGCCTGGAAAGGAAGGCGTACGACTTTCCGCCCCCCATTTTCTTCTTGATTCTGAACCATTCTTCCGTCGTGCATCAAACGTTGAATGTAGAAATACGGCTGGTAGACGTACCACACGGTACAGACCCGGCCACGCTTTTCATCCGTGTCCATGTCCACGCCAGGCCGTTGCCCTCCGTCCAGCCACACGAGCTTGCCGTTCTGGGTGGTGAAGTCCACGTCCATCTTGTACTCGACGCCCCGGTTGTCCATCACATTCTCAACCCGGACAGCTGGCCAGCGAAGACGATCGATGCCTGAAGGGTTGTGCTCGATGATCTCCCAATGGGGCCACAGCTGACGCTCATCTGCCAGGTAGAGTCGATCGAACGGGGCGAAGAAGGCCTCTCGCTCAACGTCATCGTACTGCCTGGGCAGTGTCACCTGGACCGTGCTGCCATCCAGAAAGCCCGTGTCGTTTGCTGTGGCATTCGAGGCGTTCCCCATGAAGAGAGCCGGGAGATTGCCGATGCGCTGGTAGATGAAGCCGTTGGAGCACTTGGGGTGGTCTGTGTGGATACGTAGGTTGGTGTCGTCCTTGTGGACCATCCCGACTGGGCAGGCCATGGCCCGGTGATGGACCAGGGGCACGCCCTTCCACTGAATGGCATCAGTGAATGCACCTACATCGAAGTCATGAGCTTCGTTGCGGGTAAAGTCCTGTTGGAGCAGGAAGTCCGGGTTCCGGGGCATTTACTTCCTCTGGAGTCGAAGTGTCAGGGCCTCGTACTTCGGGATCAGGTGGAGGTAGCTCTCTTCAGGACAGAAATCTGATTTTGATAGTTCAGAAAACTTGATCGCCGGGTGTTGTTTCTGAGCGATGTGCCGTGCTACGGCACGGTGTGGACCAGCTGAGATAATCTCACCGGCCGAAGCGAGAATATGAAGGCCGCCTTTTGTCTCAAGAGAGTGGACTGGCTTTCCATCCAGAGATCCCACCTGCTTAGGCTTGCCTTTAAGTTGTGTCTGGTCAATCTTCATTTTATTTCTCCGCAAAAACAAAGCGAAAACCCTTGGTATGAGGGCGGATGCCACGCAAGACCATGCTAACATTTCCCTGGCTCAGCCCGAGCTTACGGGCTGCGACGGCCAGAGACTCATACCGATTTCCAAACTGATCTGCAATGGGCTTGGCCCGCATCAAACAAGCTTGTGGGTGGTCTTTATAGAAATTGCGTTTCCCTTCTGAAACACGGCGGGCCAGTCCAGGATCTTTTTCGTACTGTCGTCTTTTCAACGCAGATTGTGCCGTTCGACTCCCAGGTCTATTCCATTGGCTTTTGGCAATAACGCTGTGACGGAGACGGTTTTCTGGATTTGAAAACTGGATCCTATTTTTTTGAGACAAAACGGTTCGCGTTTCAATAGAATGCCGATGTCCCCAGACACCCTCACCGCCATCGGTCCCATTGGTGAGACGACACCCCTGGGATCTGAAAAACGAGATCCAGTACACTTCAGCCTCTAACATCTCCTTTTTACTGAAGAAATTCTGTATTTCGGAAATGATCGGCATCAAATCCATTTGGGTCAGTTTTCGAATCCAATTGGTTTTGTGGGTGGCTATCTTACTTTTCCTCGAATCGGCCAGATGCGACTGCAAACGAGTGGCCAAGACCCCACGGTGGCACCCTACGTACCGTAGAGCACCATCACGCGGATCAAAAAGCCCGTACACAAAATAGCTGACCATAGCACTTGTAAGATTGGGGGCGATTTGATATATGCTCAGTATGAACCCCAAGACTCCCACCGACTTCCAGACTCTGGTCAATCTCGGCAAGGACGCAGGCCTGGAGGTCTGGCGCGACAGCATCGGCACCTACAGCTACCGGACCATCGAACCCCGTGGCCCGGCCCACACCGTCCAGACCCTGGAGCAGCTGTGGCAGGATGTCATTGACGAGGGCCTGAAGAACCCCCTCCCGCCCATCACCTTGCTCCAGAGCCAGAGGAACTGATATAAGCCTTGCATGGAGACGTTTTACGGCACAGATCCAGATTCAAGGAAAGAAAAAGTACCTCGGCATCTTTACTACCATCGAAGAAGCTGCTAAGGTGTACGAAGAGGCTGCCAAGAAGTACTTCGGTGAGTTCGCTTACCAAGGAAAGTGACAATGCATCTGTTCTGCCACGAAGAAATGTTCGCCTTGATGCAAGCAGCGCAGGTAATTTCACCACACGTCAAGGTCCTGGTGAACAAACTCCGGGCCGCCTTCCACAAGGATCGGCCGCACCCCACTTGCAACGACAAGCACTTGAAGGCAGGACAAGAGCGGAACCAGGTGGTTACCTTCAAGTGTTCATGCGGAACCACCTTTGACGTGGACTACGGGCAGAAGGCCCGTGTTGATCCTGGAGCCAACCTGATCTTCGACTGTGAGATCAACTCCACCAGACCCCAGTGCCCCAACTGCGGAGCAACCACATGACAGTCAAGGAATTGATCGAGGCCTCTCCAAGCAAGAGGAGGGATGGAATGACGCTGTATTGGCTGTTTTCGAGGTCCTTATTAAAGGCTGAGCGCGTTCGCTTTACTAAGGAAGATGCTAAGTAAAGGACCCTTTACTAAGGAGAAGCGATGGGAAAGAAGACTTTACTAACGGTCACGGTCACGATGCCTCTCGACCAGTTCCGATTCCTCTACAACCTGATGGGCAGCATCACCTCCTACGATTGCTACCAAGCGATCCTGGACGGCGCGATGAACCAGCCGGAACGGTACAGCCCTCGTGAAACCCATCGGATGGCCCAGGCCGTCTGGACAACCTTCGAAGAGCACAACACCGCCCTCAAGCGGCGGGGTCAGATTTGATATAGGAGAAGTATGGAACTCGACACATTGGCAGGACTGAAGGAAATCGTCGAAGCATCGAAGGAAGCCAACATCGGCCTGGACAGCATGAAGCTGGGCAAAGCGCTGTACGAAAGAATGAAGGGGCGTGGCGTGCCACCCCGCGACGCCCTGGCCATCGTCGCCCGGTCGGACATCGAGACGAGCGCGTTCGACCCCGACGACAAGCTCTGGCAGCAGGTGGTAAACGCGGTCGCTGATCATCACACGAACATCTACAACGCCCTCCTGGAGATCTGGGGTCCGGTGGACGTGCGGGTGTTCGTTGACACCATCCGGTTCAGCTTGGAGATCCCATGAACAGCGGCAGCGCCAGCCGGACCATGAAGGAACTCGCTTTGGACGCCGTAGACACGCTGGAAACCTGCAACACCCGCCATGGCGAGTCGCGGGTTCGGCCTGCTGGTGAAACGATGGAAGAGAGCATCGCTCTCACCCTCGATCCCTACACGGCCGACCAGACGACCGCTCCAACCGTTCAGGAGATCGCAGAAGGCGCTGACGGGATCACCGTGGAGTGTCTCAGCACCCGCTGTGCGACAGTCGAGCCCAACGAGTGCGTCAAACTGTACTGCCGCCGCGACTGGCGCTTCATGCAGCCCGACGTGGTGCAGTGCAAGCTCCGCAAGACCATCAAGTGCCAGGAGTAGCCATGCGCTGGTTCGTTCTTCTGCTTCTGCTGCTGTCCGGCTGCGTCACCCCGACCGTCAAGCGGGTAGACTGGTTCCACATCCCGCTGCCCACCAAGAACGGCGTGTTCGTCTGCACCTACATCGCCAAGGACAAGCGCTTGGTCTGCGCCACCCCTGAGGACTACATCCTGATCCAGGAACCCGGTCAGGACCAGGACATCTTGATTCCACTGGAGCCGTGATGCGCTGGTTCGTCCTTTTCCTTCTGGTTGGATGCGCCCATGCGCCCGATCTCACCCAGCCCTGCCAATCGCCGGATGGGTGGCACCAACCGGCTGCCTGCGTCAACCACCGGGGCTACATCTGCGAGAACGGCTACTGGCAGCCGCAGACCGGTGCCTGCACCTGGTGCAAGGAGAAGCACGGGATCATTGAATGCGGAAGAAACAACACAGAGTACTGATCCAGCGAAAGCCGGACGACGTGTTCGAGGACGACGCCCACAAGAAGGCGTTCCTCAAGAGCATTCGGCTTTGGATCAAACGCGCTGAGGAGCAGATGCGTAGCCGCAACATGGGCCTCGACATGACCGCCGCGACGTTCCGTCAACCTGATCGGAGAAACTGATGTCGGACGACTACTTTTTCCTAGGCCTCATGAGGACCCTCTTCGTCGTGGTGCTACTTGGTATCACTTTCTTCCTGATCCGCAACGAGGTCAAGGCCGAGGTTCCATCAGACACCAACGAGCGGAGAATCGAGGCCTGCTCCAGGGCCTGCGGCCCCTACAAGTTCTACGGCGTGGTGGCCTTCTCACCAGCCGGTCAACCAGCCCAGTGCCTGTGCCTGGGCGACACCGCGAGCCTGCCATGAGCCTGCACAAGGGCCAGTACTTCATCTTCGCGATGGGTGACAGAAAGAGCAACTTCCAGGTCTACGCCGTGAAGGCCGAGGGGCCAGTGTGGACAGAGGTGGGCAGCGCCCTGTTCTGGGTGATGCCCAAGACCATCAAGTGCTCCAGCGTCTTCGTGGACGAGAAGCATCGACGCCAAGGCATCGCCACCGCCATCTACCGCTACGCAAGTCTCGCCTGCCACACCAAGAAGCTCGTGCCGTCTCACAACCAGACGCCTATGGGCAAGGCTTTCTGGAAGGACCTGCGAGAGCGTCTGTGATCTACGCCTGGCACAACGAATGAGGATCCTGCCATGAGCTACCACAATTGGAGCGGCTGGCCAGGAGCCTACTGTCTGAAGTGCGGTGCCGAGAGCAACCGGGAGCGCTGCGTAGCCGAACATGAATGGCCTCCTTGTCCCGACTGTCACGGCAGCGGGGATGTGGACATGCGAATGGGATTCGAGCGGTGCGACACCTGCTCAGGCACCGGCTGTATCCCCTGCAACCGCCCTGAGTGCCACGAGACGCCCTGTTTCGCTGAACTCACTGATCGCCCCTCCTGCTCGATGTTCCCTGCCTACCACGAGGACCCCTATGTCGATTAACGTCAGCTGCATGTTCTGTAACGGTCTCGCCTTCATGACGCGGAGTCTTTTCATCCATCCCTACGAACCCGAGGAGATCGAGTTGATCAAGAAGATCGACCAGGAGAAGCTCGCCGCACTTCGGAAGACGCACAACGGGTTCCTGGTCGCCTGCTACAAGTGCCTGGCCGAGCACTGCCCAAAGGAAAGCAATGGCAGCGGCGTCGAGCCCCGTGCGAACGACATCATTTCGGTCCAGGAGCCCTGACGTGAAGAAACTTGGTGGCGATTTTGATACGATGGGAATTGTCCGGACCGGACACCACCTGGCCTGGGGCTACCAGTGCGGCTGGCTGGGCTGGACGCCCCTGTGGTTCCGGGGGTTCATCATCCACATCTGGAACGAGATCGCCTGTCGCCTGTTCGGCCACGATACCTTCGACGGCACCTGCGTCGCCTGCTGCAAAGAGGGACTTGACGACTACAACTGAAGGGTGTAGAACGTCCTCATGAACCTGAGCTACCCCGAGATTCACCAGCAGATCAGCTTCCTGAACGTCTGCAACGGCTACCAGTACGGTGTCCCCAAGCCCTCCCCAGTGCTCAAGGCCACCATGGACACCCTCTTGCCCCAGGCACGCGAGCGGTTCCTGGCCTGGCGACGGCAGCTGGACCGGTCCAAGGCCTGGGACTACCATTTCCAGATGGGCTTCCGCTTCGACGACAACAACGCCGTTCTTCTCCGCATTCTGTCGGCGGCCTCTGAGGAGGAGGTCCTGAAGGACCCCATGGCCTGGGCCCTCGACGGTCTCCGTGAGTGCGCGATGGCCGATCACTGGTACGAATACGAGAAGGACTGGGGGAATTGATGAAAGCTGGAACCGCCCACTTCGTCATCGCTGGCGACTGGCTCACTGACACCTGTCGCAGGCTCTGGTCCGAAGAGGATCGTCCCGAGGCGGCTCTCAAGATCCTGATGGAGGGCCTTCCGGGGATCACCGAGGCACAAGCTGTCAGTATCTGCGAGGGCCGTTTCAAGCTGACAAGCGACAGCTGGAGCAGGGCTGGGAGATCCCCTACTGGGCCGAGGAGGAGACTTGACACCAGACCCGGATCGTGAAATAAGACTCCCATGACCACGAACGACCTGCCCAAGACCGTCTCTGAGATGCGCAGCCTGAACGACTCCCGCCTGGGCGACCTGTGGGACCTGTGCCAGAACAACATCGAGGCCAACGGCGACGATCGCGAGGTCTGGGAGCGCCGCCTGGCCCTGGTGAACGACGAGATCGAGCAGCGCGAGGACGAGCAGCGCAGCAACGTCGCGGACCTGTACGAGCACGAGTGGGCGAGCTACTAGGTGGCCACCACGCCCACAACATAATCTAGGCCGAGTCTCAATCTTAAGGGCATGGCAAACAGAAAAGGTCGGTTCGAGAAGGCACCTGCAATAGAATTGGGCACCGCATTTAATTACTGGACAGTGATTGGGCCGCCAATCACAAACAAAAACAAATGGGGGAGTCGAACTTCCTACCTATGCAGGTGTTTCTGCAAAAAGGAAAGGACTGTAGATCGGTCACACCTTCTCGACGGAACATCCAAATCTTGTGGATGCAAACCGAATCCAGGCAACCGAAGAGCCCTGGGTATTGCTTGTTGGAATCAGATATTGAATTCCTACAAAAACGGGGCCCGAAAGAGGGCTCACCATTGGGGCCTCTCAGATACCCTAGCTCTTGAACTAATTAAAGCGCCCTGTCGGTACTGCGGAGTACAGTGGAGCATGGAGTTCGTCGGAAAATGCGACGCTGTTAAACACAATGGTATCGACCGTGTAAACAATTCCTTCGGGTATACTCCCGATAACTGCGTGTCGTGTTGCAAAACATGCAACAAATACAAAAGCGATAGACCTTTAGAGGAATTCTTGGTTTGGGTTAAAAACATCTCTCAGCACTATCTAGGGGCTCGATACCCCGCTCCAGAACCGGTTAATCCCCTCGGCCATCCTTCCACGGATTGACTTAACAGCCGCCAGTCGCGATAAAGTGGGTTCTGGGTCAATACCATAACGAACCAAAACTTCTCGTGTACGGCTAACATCCAATTCTAGAACCCACTTTCGCAATTCCCGATCCCGCGCATGGTTTAAGGTGGGCATCGAAAGAAGTTTGCGTTCAGGGCCCTGGGCCGCAAATTTTCCGCCTTCCGTCCAGGCCCTCAAGTAATATGGAATAAATGATTTTTTATCATTTGGCGGATCGAAGTGAGCGCCAGCGAAGGCGCTGCCATGGTCGATGAGCTTGATCTCGTTCTTCGGGCTGATCATCTCGTTCTGCCCGTGTCGATCAGGGTTGCCAGCCACGAAGTCCAGGACGGCCCATTGATGCAGGTCACCGGCCTCCCGGTAGCGGTTCAGGGCATTCAGAACACGGTTGCGATCCTTCTTGGCGATCTTGGAGAGGTTCTTCCAGTCCAGCGGGAGCATGTGGATGGCTGCGTACTCACGACCGCCAATAGTGATCAGTTCGGTCTGTGGAACGGCCTCTTCCAACTCCCAGAGCGCGGCCAGGTGATAGAAGGCGGCCTCGCGACGGGACTGAGAAGCGATTTCCTCGGCCACACCTTTCGCAGGACTGACCCCGCCGCTGCCAGGCTTCAAAAGATAGGTGTGATCCTTACCCTCAGCCAGAAGCATCCCGCCCGAGTGCTTGCCGGTCAAGGCGATCGGCTTGACCTTCTTCTCCTGGATGGCGTGGTTCACGTCATCGACTGTTTCCTTGCCCTCGTCCAGGACAGCCACGGCAGGTTGAAGCTGAAGTGCTCGCTCCTCATCCTTGCGGAGACCGTGGCCCAACATGTCGGCTGCTTCGTGCAGCGCTCGACGATTCGTATCAGACAACTCCAGGCCATGGGCGGACAGAGCAGCGTCTTCCAGGTCGCCATCATGATCCCACAGAGCCTGGCGAATTGCGTCAGCTGTCACCTTCTTGCCGCTGAGCCACTGGGCTGCCCGGAACAAGCGATCGTGTTGGGGCATAAACCCAAGCATGTCCTGGACGACTTCGGAGTTCACCTCGGCCTTGACCATGCGCTTGGAGAAGTAGAGGACCTGGACCTTATCGACCGGTTGCTGAGCCTTGAGATCTGCCCGGACACGGGCCTCGGCCTTCTTGATCACCGACTGGTCCGGCTTGATGGTGAGATCGGGGCCGCCACGGAGGCGAATCTCGTGTGGCTCATCAGTGCCTTCGCGCCCCAGCTTGACCGCGAAACGCTTGTCCCGCTTCAGCTTGCGGAAGGCCTCGGTCGCCTTCCCAGAGACGGTGCCATGCGTCTTGATGACCGGATGGATGCTGGCCAGCTTAGTGAGCAGGGTGCGACCGTAGCCCTTGCCTGCGTGCTGAGGATGAACGGCCAGCGCAGTGATTTCCAGGTCGCCGTTGCGGTGGACGTTGCCGCCGACCATGGCCCTGACAGGGTAGGTGTCTGCGTCCGGGTCCGGCTTGTAGCCTTCCGGCTCCGGCATGTTGGGATCGTCTGTGAGGAAGTACCGACCGTAGTAGTGGTTCTGGGGCGTGTCACCGTTGAAACCCCAGTGATGGAGATGCAGCCCGCCCTCTACTGGCTGCGAGGAGATGTGCGTCATGTCCAGCGGACCCTCTTCGGCCACACCTTCAGACCAGGAGGGATCGGGATTGAACTCGACAGGAGCCTTCTTCAGGTCCTCAGACTTGGCCACCTTCTTCGGGCGATGAATCCACTTGCCCCAGGCATCGTACCTGGCCCACGGGACATCAGGACGCAGCCATTGCTCATCGACGATCTCGGAGATGGCCTGGATGAACCGGGCCGCTCGCTTCATGTGCCTGGACATGGTGCGACGGGTGTTGTGCCCATGCTCATGACCTTCGTGGAACTTGTCGCGGTCTTCCTTGCTGTTCAAGTAATTGTAGATGCGGGCCAGCTTCTCCTCAGGCTGCTCATTGTTCTTGCCGGTTTGAGCGAACTCTTCGATGGTGTCACGGAACTGCTCAGGGAGGGCGAAGAGAATGTTCCTGGCCAGGTTCTTGCGCTCAATGTCGCTGTACTGAATGCCGACGTGGTTGAACAGAGCGTGCAGGTTTTCGTGCTGCATCGTCCCCATCATCGAGCCACTGGTCTTGGGGCGAGCGACCGCGTATCCGGTGTGGGACTGGGCGAACCCCATGAACGTCCCGCGATGCAGTGGATTGTAGGGTTGGTTGACGAATGCCCGCATCTGGGCCAGGGTCTTGAAGTCCCCTACGTCAGCCACCTTCTGCCCAGCGGCCAACCGGGCGACCCGGCGCTTGTTCAGTTGCAGCTGACGCCGCAGCTTGGCCTGCTTCATCGTGAGTGGAGCAACTTCCTGGCCTCGGGTCTCGATGGGCCGAGTCTGGACCGAACCTTGTAGACGGCCGGTCTCGACCAGCCGCTTCTTACCGGGCAGGTTGGGGAACGCCTTGGGCGGGGTCTGGAACTTCACCAACTCCGACTTGGCCAGGCCTTCGATCGGCTCGATCTCGATGTCGTAGCCCTGGACCATCCGGTTGATGTGGTCAACCAACGTCTCCAGGCCCTCCTCGGGCTCCACGTCGGCTGCTTGCTCAGGGAAGAGCACAGTCAGCCAGGCGTCGATGATGTCGGCGTTCCCGTCGATGAAGGAGGTCCGGTCCTGGTACAGGTCTGTGATCTTAATCCTCATGATCTCGCTTCCCGTACCTGAACATTGTGACTGGCGTCTCGTCCCAGTCATCCTGCCCGAAGTTGTCGATGCCGAACTTGGCGTAGTCGTTCAAAAGCTTCACCCGTTCCATGAAGTTTCGGTCCAGGTGCTCGCGAACGGCCTTCTCCTTGATGAGGCCCAGGCGCTTCTTCCAGGTATCGACCACCTGGTCCTTCACCTTGTCCCACCATTCGAAGGTGGGGTTCCACTTCTGGTTCCAGGCATCCATTGCCTGCCATTTCTTGTTTTCTCTAAGCTGCTTGTATTCCTTGCCCTCAGGTGTGCCTTCAGGCTTATTGTAACCAGGATGAGATTCATCGAACCAGTAAGGGTTGCGACTGTCCATCACCTGTTGAAGTCCCAGTTTTTCATAATTCCCGAAGCTATCGGTATACTGACCCCGAGGGATGTTTCGATGATCAACCGGATCCTTGCCATGGTTCTTGTACTGGAAGCTCCGGCTGTGGTCGATAGCCAGGAGGTTGCCGTTCTTTTCATCATAGAGCAAGTTAGACCAGTGTCGGTCCAAATTGTTGGAGAGGAAGTCGAACAACCAAATCTGACGTGCCTGCTGTTGAACCTTGGTTCTCGCGTCAATTTCCTGGTCAGTTGGTGGGGAACCAACTCCACCCTCCAACGCCCTACTCAATCTAGATCCCATGTACTCAACAGTCTTCACCCCTGGCTGCATGTGAACGATCAGTGCGGGCGTCTCAATCGTCTGCTCCGGTACTCCACGTCGGCCAGTCTTAGCCATCGGCAAGCGATCAACATGGACTCGCTGGTGCAGATGACCGATCTCGCCAGCATGGTAGAGAGCCTGGTTGGTGAGTTCTGCCCAACCCTGGATAGGAAATTCCTGCCACGCGCGACAACGAGGTACGATCTTCTCGTGGTATGGCTTCACCATGAACCGGTGTGTATCCCCGTGTTCCCCGATCGGATGCCTGATGTCATACACGACCTTACCGGTTGAGTTACTAGATTCTCTGTTACCAGTCTTCCCACGCTTGACCGGCTTCGGGTCTTCTACAACATGGTGACGGAAAGCCTGAGCAAAAACGTCATTGCCGTGTGGATGGCTGTCAGGCTCAAACTCGTCGTTGACAAATACTTCACCAAGAGCATGGTCGTCATACCGCGACACAGATTTCAGTTCAGCAGGCTTGACCGCCTTGACGAGCGTCTGCTGTGCCAGCCACAGGTCGCAGTCGGTCTTGCTCAGTTCATTCTTGAGAGTGTATCCGTAGGGGCCGAGGGCGGTTTCTGGCGAAGTTCCGCCTTCCATCCCTTCGTCGGGGCGGTAGTTCCAACCGTACCGACGCTTGAAGCTCTGATGGACCTGGCCCGCCGCTTCACTGTGGTAGCCCCCCGAGATGTGGCGGATGCCCAGGCGATGGTAGGCATGTGCGAAGGCAGCGAGGTACATGCGTGCGCCCAGGCCTCGGCCCCGGAACTTGTCGTCCAACTCCGAGTGGGACATCAAGTGATCCTGGTACTGAACGTACGCCGATACGTGCCCACGCTCTTGCAGCTTGCCGGTCTTGTCGGCTTCCTGGAGCAGAACGGTGAGGCTGGGGTTGCCGACGTGCGGCTTCGGGACGCGATGGATCAGGCTCATCGACAGGCCCTGGGCGCGCTCCTCAGGTGTGAGCAGGTGGGAGTAGTCCCACACGCCCTCGCCCAGTTGCTTGGTGCTGGGCTTCAAGTCCTGGATGGACTTCTTGATCGGAAGACGAGACAGGGTGACTCCCTTGCCTCCAGCCCGACTCATTGCGTCAACGCGCTGCCAATACTGCCTCTCCAGGGCTCGCGAGGCGATTCCAGTAGAAGACGTGTCGTCTAGAGGAGCGACTTGCTGAGAAGGGGCGTCGTTGACGCTAAAATGAGGTTCCTGTCCCCAGGCCCCCGCAAGGCTAGGATGCCGACCGGCCAGACGCGCGCGTGCTTGCCAGTTCGCAGCCCTGGCCTCAGCCTCAGGGTTCGTACCGATCGCCTGACCAGGCAAGAAGTACCCCTGCGGCGCTCGTTCTGTTGGAGCCGATTGCATGGGAGCAACCCAGGTGTGAGGAAGTCCCGCGACCGCAGTCCGATCCTGACCACTCAATCGTTTCCAGGAGTACCGCTTGTCACTCAGCTGGGCCGCCTGGTTCTCAGGTCCGTGAGGCGTCTCCGTTGCGCCGGTCGCTTCAAGAACCGTATCGCGAGCAACCCCTGCGCCTGGATGACCAGACAGGAAAGCCGGTTGGTTTGCCTCGTTCTCGGCCTCGTCCTTCGGCCAGGCCTTCTTGACCGTCTGGCCCATCCTGGATTGGTACTTCTTCACGTACTCATCGCCGTGGACCTGCTCAGGAGTAGCCTTCTGGGCCGCACCCGAACCCCAACGCCAGGCGAACGCAGTCTTCTCGGGCGTGCCGTGGATCTTCTTCAGCTGGACCCAGTGGGCAGACGCGGCAAGGTTGTAGAAGCGGTTGTCGTCCTTGAGCTTGTTGGTGAAGACCTTGGGATCGTCGAGCCCTGGGAACTCCTTCTGGAGCGCCTTGCTCTGCCGGTAGGCCTCGTGAGCGGTGACCGGCTTGAGGCCAAGAGCGCCCATTGCTGTATGGTATTCCCCGCCTGGGCACGGTTCATGCTGGGTCTTCAGGCCGAAGCTGGACTCCAGGTGGGCGATCGGCAGGAGTTCGGGGTGGAGCGCTTCTGGCTTCCAGCGCTCTTCGGGTGGCACAATTCCTGCTTGACGGAAACCGGCCAGGAGCTTGGGTGGGGCATTGTAGGGAACTTCGTCCACGGCCTGGCCCAGCATCAGGGCAGTCGCGATCGCCAGAGGCCAGGATTTCTGAAGCGACTCTTGTTCTTGAGCCTCAGGCTCCTCCCGCTTCACCAAAAAATCCAGCAATTTGAGAGGGGAGGCCATGCACCCTGTAAGATTGGGGCTACTCCCGTTCGAGCGCCTCGGCCGCCTCGGGATGCAAGTTCTTGTTTTTGCTCAGCCAGTGCTTGAGAACCATCGAGGGATCATGGATGTCCGAATGCGGGTTCGTGGCGATCGCCATCTGGTGAGACAGGTGGAGGCTGGGATTGATGGCCACGTTCCGTTTCACGTACTTGCTGGGGTCCTTGAGCATGACGCCCTGCTGCTCAGGGGTCAGTGATGGATTCCGAGCGATCGCACACCGGATGTCCTCTTCGGGGTGGTGTATCCAGGCGTCGATCAGCGGGAAGTCAGGGTGCTCAGCGGCCGAGGCAAGAGCGTCAGTGGTTGTAGCAAAAGCCGGGCCCTCCATTCCACGGTCGCGCAGCCAGTCCTCCCACACATCCTTCTCGGACTTGCGGATCTTGCCACGCCACATGGTCTGGCCCTTGTGGCTCTTACCCGTCTGGGTGGGAAGCTCGCCATAGACGTGGCCCGCTTCCATGCCCATGACATCCTTGGGGATTTCGTGGTAGCTCTTGTTGTAGTGAACCGGGGCTGTCAGGCGCTTCTCACCCGACTTGAAGGGGTGCGGGTTGCCGATCAAACCGGTCTCGTGCTCAGCCGCCCCAACATGCTTCTTCTCGGGCCGCTTGTCCTTCGGCATCTTCTCGGCATTGGCCATGCAGGTGGAGCAGGGCTCAAAGAGCTCGGTGCCCAGGCGGTTGATCGCGGCGCTCTCCACCGAGTGAATCATGACTGGCGTCTCGACGTTGCCCTTGGCCCGGTGGAACTCGTGGAAGGCCTCGTTCAGGATCTCGTTGGGGTGGCGGGTACCGAAGAGAATGGCACGGATCTTCTGGTAGTGGTCCTCGGGCCACTCCTCTTCCGCCCGGCGAGTAACCTCTTCCACATCTTCTCCCGCCTCAGCTGCCTGGGCTGCCGCCTGGCGAACGAAAGACTGGCCGAAATCACTTTGGGTTTCATCAACATGGAAACCAGTCCCAGGGTTGCCGGTGTAGCGGACCCAACCAAGAGTCTGTGGCAAAGCGGGATGCCCTGAGGCAAAGCTTCGCTCAGCCATTTTCACGAAGGTTTCGTAGACCCCCGCCTGTTGCAGCTTCTGCATCATGGCGGTCGTGAAGTTGACCTGAAGCACCTGAGAGGGCTCGTCGGAGTGTCGCTGCGCGCCGGTCCAAGTGGAATGAGAGATGTTGAAGTGCTCTGGCGTCTGTGTGTTGATGTGCTCGTCGATCTTGTCGGCGCTGATGTTGCCGTTCGGCATTCGCCCTGCACTCCAGTTGCCGGGTGGCAATTGAGAGGGCTTGAGTTCGCCCTTAACGGGATTTTTCTCACGGATGAAGTCACGGATGCGCCTGAGCTTCTGCATCCCGAAGCGGACTTGCACCTTGTCAGAGAAGAGTGTGTCAGGATCAAGCCGCCCGATCGCAGCGGAAAGCACCTTCATGTTCGCCTTTTGCAGGCGATCCATGTCGTTGATGTGCGACGACCAGGGAACAGTCTGATCATGGAACCTACCGGTCTCCGCAAACCGCTGCCAACGCAGGGTGCGGGCCGGATCAGCGATGGTGGACATCCAGTTTGGGGGCGGGACGGCCACGCCACCGGTCATTGGGTTGCCAGCATTGTACAACGCACTCTGTTCCTGAATAGCCTTTCGTTGCTCGGGGTACAGCTGGGCCTGCATCGCGGGCTGGTTCCACAACACTCTGCTCTCGTCCAGGCTCAGATCCTTTCGTTGCAGCAACATCTGCCAACGTTGATGGGCGTCCCAAGGGGATTCGCCGGGCTTCTGATCCAGCCCTTCCCGAATGATATCGCGAGGGAGATTCGGGTGCTGGTAGAACGACTTTTCCAGGGGGTAGTGCTTGTGCTTGGACAAAACGCCGTGGATCAGCCGCAGGGTGGATTCAGGGAGATCGGGCCTGGCCAACCAGTGGGTCAGTACACCGTCGTTCATGAGCGCGTCAAGCCGCTGCTTTTTGTCTTCGGGGTCGAGGCCTGTAGTGAATTGATTGAGGATCACCGCGTGATGGGCGGGCGTGAGACCAGGCAAACGGCTGAAGTGAGCCCAGGAGTCAAGCGTAACCCGAGGCGGCATCAAAGTCAGTCGGGTCGGATCACCAGGAGGTGCCGGATTTGACGGATCTGGAAGCAGAGGGATTTTTCTCATCTCAGCGTCCAGGGTTTCCTTGGGGCAATCCGGATGAATGAGACCGAGGAACTTGCCCATTGGAGTGCCACGGTTGAGGAGTGCTCGCGCAACATCTTCGCCCCTCGCGTCAGACCGGGGTCGAGTCACGTACATGCCCCTCAAAGAGGTTTTGTCTGCTTCTGGATTCCAGGGAAGGGAGTAGACCTCACCGCCACCCTGCTCATCGTTAGTAGCATAAACCAGGCTGTAAACGTTGGTGTTGTCGGGGATGAACGTCGGGTCTGCTGGTGTTCTCTGAAGAGCAGAGAGCAACTGGGCGTGATCGGCCAGCTGAAGCGCTCGTGTGCGAACCGTGGGGTGTGGGCTGGCAAGGAGGCGATCGACCTGACCGGGCGTCATCGGCTTCTCTGCGTGCTGATCCGCCGTGATCAGAATATGCTCCAGACGTTCAGGGGCGCCAGCGAGCAACGTGTCAATGTGCTCCGGCCGAACAGCTTCGTTGTCTCGGAACGAAGAGAACAAATACGAAGAGAACAAATAGGAATTCCCATCGGAGTCCGATGCCGCCTTGAGGCGACCAGCAACACGATGCAACTGCTCTGAAGTGAGCTTGTTGTTCGCGACCAGATGGTTCTGTTGTGCGTTGTCCAAGAGGTGGAAGTTCTGGATCATCGGCTCCAGGTCCTGGGCCGTGATAGCCTTGTGGTTGAACAGTTCCAGGGAGCAGCCCCAGAAAACCGATGGATCCTTCGCTCCAATAGCTGCCATCTCCTTGACGGTCGCGGGGTCCAGGTCCTCCCGACCTGTAAGAACCAGTTCCTTGACGTTGTGATCAGTTTCGGGGTGCAAGAGTACGGCCCGAAGGCTCTCCTGGCTCATGTTCGGGTTCATGGCAAGCGAAGCCAACCTGGAACCCTGTGGGACTTCCAGGAGCTTGTCGATGATCTTGGACGACAGGGCCGGATGCTTGTACAAATCCGCAATGTACGGCGGCTCGTACAAGTCATCGGCGTTGATGGCCGAAAGGTGTCCGGCGAGCTTTTCTACAAACTCGTTCATGCCAGGTTCCTTGGGATCCTGGTGAGCCAGAAGGAAGCGGCGGGCCACCTTGCCCAACGAAACAAACAGATCCCGACTATCACGGGTGTACCCAACTTCAGGATGCGCCCCAAGCATCGTCATGGAGTCAACGATCCCGTGCATGAACTGCATCGGGATTTTATTCATGCACGAATCCTGAAGAGCCGAGTGCAAACAGCCAGTCTTGATCCCCTCTCCCACAAGACGAGTCGCATGATCTTGGGTGAAACGAGGATCGTCAACCAGCTTTTTCCAGACGCCGTTCTCCCAGATGTTCTTGGAACCAACCTCCAGAGCGTCAACCAGGTAGTCCATCGACTCGTGATCGAAAGCCTTATGAGCCAGGATGCTCTCCACTATGAGCTTCGTCGAGTCACGGTACAACTGCCCGTTCGCCAGACGCGGGATGATGGTGTCGATGTGGCGCTTGTCAATCAGCGGGTGCTGGAGCCAGTCAGGGATTTTTCGTGGATGAGCAACCAGGGCGTACTGCAAGTGCATCCGGTTGGCCTTGTCGGTCTTCAAGAAGAGGCTGGCGTCGTCCGCCTCTTCCATAGACGAGAATTCCATGGCTTCCGGCTCGCTCATGGCATTGACTATTTCCGTTCTATCACCATAGTGATACGCGAGCGCCTTGGCCTCTTGCTGGGCGTACTCGCTGATCAGCGGGTCCGTCATGCGGTACCGGGCTTCATAGCCACGGCGATAAGTGCCCGACGCCCCACCGCCCTCGTGACGACCGGGTTCATCGGTTGCCTTGTTCCAGGCCTCGCGCTCCTGTTCCTGTTGTTCAGGGGTCAGTCGGTTCCACTCTTCGTTGGTCAAGCTGGGCACTCGCCAGGATGCCCCCAGGTATTCTTCTGTAAAACTGGGGAACATGAGGGCGTTCCAGGTGTCCCACACACCCTTGCGAGCATCCTCGGACATAGAGGCCCATTCATCCTTCACCTTTTCCGAAACGTAAGGAGGTGGTGTCTCACCCATCTCGTGGTTGAGCACCTTCTTGATGAAACCGGTCCAGTGGGCGACCCGATTAGACTCCGACAGATTCTTCCAACCACCCTCCCCCTGAAGATGATGAGAAGTCGGAGGGGTTGAGTCCATGTTGTAGTCAACCCCAACCGCATACTGAAGAAACCGACGCCAGGCACCCATCTTCTCCCAGGGGCTGATCCTGTCCCAATTGACTACATCCTCGTCTTGACCGGCTTCAAACGGAGGAGCCGCATCGAAGGCCTTGTACTTGTCCACCAACGCTTGCTGGTGTTGACGACGTTCCGGACTGTGGTAGAATAGATACCGCCCCCAGATCCGAGCCCTGGTCTCGTCGGTGAGGGTCTGGCCGTACCTGCCTGCCCCCCGATCGATGAAGCTGTTGTCCGTCCACCTCACAGGGTAGCTAAGATGATCAGCGTCAACGATAGGAGGCGGACCGTCAAAGTAATTCTGATTCATCACCCCCAGATCGTACATGTCCTGGTCGCTGAGGTACTTGCCCGCTTCAGCCGCAGCGGCGTGTGCTTCATCTCTGACGCGCACTTCCTCTTGAAGCTCCTGGGTCCGATCGTCACGGGCCTTTGGGTTCATCAGGTAATGGAGGCCCCAGTAGACCGCCTTGGTCTTGTCGTTCATCTCTTCCCAGGGGAGGTCGGCGTTGAAGTTCTGACCCTGCGACCGGAGATCTGTGGAATACAGCCGCGTTTCGAAGTTGGGTGGCGGCTGATCGGTCCGAGGTCGGAGGTTGGTGGCCCAGTCCATGGCCGCCGCGATCCAGTAGCTGACGCGCCTCTGCTCCTTCTGGGTAGGCGTCTCTTGACGCCTCTCGTGTTCAATGACAGCTGGAAAAACAGTTCCCTCTGGCGGCCACGCCTCGGTGACCTGGGCGGGAGACGAATGCCATTTCTGATCAGGGAGGATTGGGGGCTGATCGTACCACTCGGCCTTGCTCAGGAAGACTGCGTTGATCTCATCCTCAACCTTCCGGATCTCGCCGCCCTGGAGCTTGAGCAGCCGGAGGGTGATGTTGTTGCGATCGCGGAGAGGAAGCTCTTCAGCAGGAGGGAGGCCGTTGCTCACATCCACCCACCGGAACTCCTTGCACTCCTTGTCGGGATCGTTCTCGCCTGTAGGCTCACCTTCTACCACAGCCTTGAAGCAGTAGACCCGGAGGTTGCCTTCCAGACGCCTGACCTGGCCGTCACCCAGGTAGGTCACCTGGGTGGGGCGAAGGGATGTTTCCTCCAAAACCTCCCGCACGGCACCCTTCAAAGGACTTTCTCCAATCAGAAGATGTCCTCCAGGCAGCACCCATTTCCCGGTATCTTGTCGCTTTCCGAATAGAAGTCTCCCTTCTTTGTCGAACAAAGCTACACTCGCAACAAAGATCTCGCTCCTACCCCACCTTGCCATGTTGCCTCAAGTATGCTGCTGCTTTTTCTAGTCGAGAGGGGCTTTCTTTCATTATGCCCAAGGCTCGGTTACAACCGCCACACAGCAACCCCCGAATTTCTCGGGTCGCATGGTCGTGATCTACATGAAGATGGGTGTCGTATTTCAAACCACTAGGAGCGGAGGCGCAGATCTTGCACACCCCACCTTGAGAAAGCTCCATTTCCCTGTATTTCTCAAGGGTCAAGCCATAGGTGTACCGCAAATAACGAGCAAAGGCCTCGTCTGGATGCTTATTGCGATACACCCTCTGATGATCTGGATTCCGCCGTTTCCACTCTCGCGTCCGACGACTTGCTCCTTCTGGGTCTAAAGCCCGTTGCCGCCGCCAATTTTCACGGGTTTTCTCAGGATCGGCTGCGCGTCGGCGCCTTTTAGCCTCTCTGTAAAGCGGGGCAAGCCTATCCTTATTTCTCCTGTAGTATTCACGGGCGTGAATTCTCTGAGCTTCAGGATCGGCGTATGGCATCTAGATTTCTCCCACGAACATACTAGTACCGAAGTGGGTCCGGATCCTCTTCACCAACTTCGTCTTGCGCTTTTCCAGTTGTTCAATCTTGGAGTCATACAGCTGAGGGCCGGGGTTGCTTGAGGACTGACTCAGGCCATCCATTCCAAGGCTCTTAGATCCCTGACGGGCATTCGCGGCGGCAAGCTCAATCAGTATGTTAGTCGAAGCAATGCAGCCGATCACCTGGTTGATGATGCCGGGCATCTTGCCGTCTTTGAACCCCGTCGTGTAGCTGATCTTCCAGAACGCGGGGACCCAGGCCTGTTGACCCAAAATCGCAAGGAAAGCAGCACCTCCGGCACCACCACCGGAGCCCGTACTTGGGGCGGCGGCTACGTTGATGGGGACGATATTGATCATCCCCAGATGCAAATAACGAGTGTCGATCCAGTCGTTGGAGACGATCCAGAGTTCCTGCTCATTGCTGGTCACAACACGCAGCGATTCCACTGACGTTACAGGACGTTGACGCACTTGCAAATGGCCCATCATCTGATAAAGCGCACGGTCAAACGGATATCCCTCATCGATCTTCGTGGGCATAATGTTCATCTTCAGTTCCGCCTCGGCCTCCATCACAGCATCGCGGATGAACTGGTCGATCAGGTCATCGCTCAGGACCTGGCCGGTCTCGGCACTCTTCAGCTTGATGCCGAACAAGAACCGGTCCTTCAGCTGCTGGGCGGTGAGGAGGGGGTCGGTCCGGTCAAACTGACTGTCGGTAGCCGAGGCTGGGAGCAGGGTGGGCCCTGCTTTACTGTTGGTGAAATCTGCCATGATTCCCTCGGCTTAGAACGACGTAGGAGCCTTGACCCGGATGATGTTCCGAAGATTGCAGTGCGTCACCACAACCCCCTCAGTCAGGGTCAGCTTGAGATCCAGGGTGCCCTTCACGTAGTCGGTGGCCAGGACCTGAAGCTTCCAGATGCTGGGATCCTGGGCGAAGGGCTGAGTGCAGGAACGGGTGACCTTCTTGGCATCATCCAGGTGGTTGATAGTGGCGGACAGGAGCGCGCCGACCGCTGGCATGAAACGGATGCCCGAGGGCACCTGGGTCAGCTGGAAATACAGGTCAGCCGCGTCACCCTCCGTGAGGTCGAATTGCTGAGCAAATTCGAAGGAGTTGACGGAATTGGCATCAATCAGAGGTCGGGCCGTGATCATCATACCCCTGAAGATTGCTTCACTTGGGCATCCTCATTGGCATCCCACGGTTCTGGTCCACCTGCTCCTGGCGCTGCTTGACGTAATTGCCGATGTCGATGACAAGCTGCGTCGTACGCTGCTGATCGCCCCAGGCCCTGACGAAGGCGTCCGTAGTGGTCTGCTGTTCATGCTGGATATCACGGGCGTCGTTCTGAAGCTGGCGAATTTCTGTCAGCATCTCACGCATGGCCTGGACCCGGCTGAAGAAGTGGACCACCCCGATGAAAGTCAGGAGTGTAAGTACCCATCCCACCCACCAGAACCTGGACCGGAACTGCAACCGCTTGAGTTCCGCTCCGGCTACAACGTGGGACGTGTCCATGGTCTACTCCGTGTGGTCAGCACCGCAGTCTTCGGTCGTCGTGCAGGTCTTCTCCAGGTTGTTGTGTACGGCCGCAAGCAGCACCGAACCGCCAGCGACCGCCATCCAGAACCAGGTCAGGTCGGCCCAACCCTTGTTCTCGGTGAAGGCGCTGATGAACAGCGCGACGATGCTGTAGATGAAGGCGAGAACGAACCACTTCCAGAACTTCCGGTTGTGGTAGCGCTCGCGGGCTCCCTTCTGGTCCTTGAGCGGGTTCACTCGACGGGCTCCAGAGCGGGGATCTCCTCGTCGGTCCAGGAAGAGATCATGATGTGATCGACGGTCTTGGCGATCGCGCAATGAGCGCAGTGCTTCGACTGGCCGGGCGCACACCGCAGGCAGTTCTGAGTCGCGTCCAGGTCCTCGTAGTACTTCACGCGGCACCACGCCACCTGAGGGAACGCCCGACCAAGCTCGATGTCGAGCCGTTCCGGGCAGTCCCGCTGGATGAAGAGTTCGGCCTGAAGCTCGTTCTCGTTGTCCGAGGAGATCGTGGCGAAGCCGATTCGGTCACCCTCTTCGGAGCAGACCGCGACGGGATTCATGAAGGAAAGAACGCAGTTGGCGCACTCCTCGCAGCACTCGGCCCAGCGCTTGTAGACCACCTGCCGCTTGGTCTTGAAGGTGACAGTCTGCGAGAGATCCATGACCTTCTCGATGGCCGGAGCCTGCTTCTCGAACGGTTCCACATCCAGGAGTTCACCGTCGCCGCCACCCTTGTTGACAGCGGTCTCGTAGTCCACGTAGCCCTCGCCGTTGCAGACCTTGCAGCCTCCGCTGGCGCAGTTCGGGCAGCCGACCCGCCGCTGAGGCACGTCGTTCATGTCGAACGGGTCGATCGTGCTCATGTGGTCACCTGGGCCTTGTGCTCCTTGCACTTGCCGCCGCAGCGCTGGGCGCGGAGAGCCTCGCGGTCGGCGTCGGCCTTCTTGCGGTCCAGGCAGTCCTGGATCAGGGCGTTCTGGCGAGCGCGGGCCGCAGGCTTCATGACCGTGGTCTGCTTGAGGGTCGTGACCTTCTCGCCGGGGAACTTCTTGCTCACGAGGTCAGCGAACTCCGCGATCGGCAGGCCCATGCCGTTCAGGAAGCGGAGCCGGTTGGCCGCTTCGTTGACGGTCTCGGAGTCGTTGAGCCAGCCCTCGACCGAGGGCTTGAGGTGCGCCGTCAGCTGGTCCGGGGAGGACTCACGGGTGATGAGGTTGAGATTGGCCAGAGGCCCGTGGAGCTTCCGGATGATCCGGGTGGCGATCGAGCGGTTGGGGGCGACGAAGGGAAGGATGGTCTCGGTCTTCTTAGCGGGCTTGGCGGTGTCCATGGGGTCCTCCGTTAGGGTGTACTGGGCTTATATCAATTCTTGTCCCAGCGGTGATGGTTCCGTTGCTTCCCGCACTTCGTGCAGAACTCGTGCCAACCGCCCCAGTCAACCCAATTCTCCCACTGGTGACCAAGACACAGGGCTTGCTTGATCTTCCTCCAGGTCCGACGACGCCAGACCCGGAACCGCCACTTGAGCAGGATCCACTTCATGGGGCCAGTACCTTGACGATACCCTTGGGGGGCTGGTAGTTCGCCAACGCGAAGTGGTCGGGGGACGACTTCACCAGTTCGCGGGGCTCAGCGATGCCCTTGGTGATGTTCGCGCCGGGGATTTCGTTCACCTTGAGGAAGCGCCAGCCTGGGGGTTCAGGGGCCATCTGGTAGACGTGAAGGACCAGAGCGCCGGTCTTGTCCTCGCCCAGGAGCCAGGCGGTGACGTGACGCTCCTTGCCGTGGTAGTTCAGGCTCAGGGTCTGGCGGCCCCGCACAGCGTCCTTCAGGAAGTCGATGAAGCCGGTGTCTTGCATAGCTCCTCCAGATCGTCGGCCGCCTCCAGCAATTCAGCGGCCAACTCACGCGCCATTTCAGCCGTGAGGACAACGTGGCATGGATTTTCTCCATTGTTGTCGTGGCACATGAACTTGATGCCACTTTCGTCCACGTCGTTGACCTCGATGCGTAGTTCGTGCAGGAGACTCACTTGAGCAGTCCCTTGAGGAAAGCGTAGAACCGCTCCGACTCGTTGGCCAGGCGCGCCTCCAGTGCCTCAACCTTCTTCGCCAGTTCCTCACTGGGGGCGTCGGTCTTCCGGAGTCGATAGGACTCAGCACCGTAGTCCACGGCGGTGGAGATGAGGTCCTCGACCAACTCGTTGGCAAACGCTTCCTTCGACTGGTCTGTCATGATATCCCAGCCCAGCCTGCTCTTGCGAGCAGAACAGAGGATGTCAATCAGTTCCCTGGCCATGTGTTCTCTCCCATTCCCCCAACTTTTCGGGGTCGTACTCGCCCTCGTCAAAGCCGATCGCCTTGTTGATCTCCTTGCTGATGCGGTCGCGCTCCTTGTCGGTCTTCGCGCGTTTCAGCTGCTCAGCAAGCTCGTCCAGACGGATCTTCCTGATGCGATCGGCGGTATTCACTTGTTCTCATCCTCCACGATGAAGTTCCACCACTTGAAGACAGAGGGAGCGACTAGAAGGAGGACCTTGCCCACCTCATTCGCCACCTCACGCATCTGCGGGTGAGCCGCCTCGGAGGTCCGAAGCTTCAGGAAATGGCACCACTCCCTGAAGTTCGCCGTCATCACCACCTCAGTCTTGAGACAGGTAGGGAGGATGGAGCGGGCGATCTGGGGTGACGCCCCTTCCTTGAGCATGGCAAAGTAGCACTCTTCAGCCGTTCCGACCGCCGACATCCAGGACATACGGGCCTCGGCGGTCAGCCCAGGAGGCTCGATGACCGTGATTTGGTTGCCGAACTTGTCCTTGGAGTAATTGCAGTAGCGGGTGCTCTCTTGGGAATAGGAGGCCAGGCGGTGCCGCACGATCTCGTGTGAAACACCTCTGTCACACACGAATCGGAACGTGGCCGCCGAATGCTCCAAGACGCTCTCATGGTTCTTCTTGCACACCATCTCGATGAAGGTCTTGTGACTATCGTCGGTGATGCGGTCCTCAGACTTGTAGCAGGTCCGTCCGGCCCTCTCGATCACCTTCTCGGGGGAAGCGCCCAGGATAGGCTCGTAGGCTCCGCTGAGGGTGTTGAACCTGACCGGGAACTCAAGGCCTTCCAACTCTACCGATGGCTTCACGATGATCATGGCCGCTCCTTCATGATCTCTTCTATCGATTCTCTGAGCCTGACGGCGAACGGATCGCACATGTCGCCCGACATCTGGTAGGCCTCAGCGAGAGAACGAATGGCCTGAAGAGCAGCGTCTCGATCGATGATGACGCGCATCCACTGGACAAACTCGCCTGGGTGAAGTATCTCAAGAAGAACCGCACCGTGGCGAGCTTGGGCCTTGACGATCATGATATCCTCCTTGAAGTCGTGCCACGAGGGCTCGTAGCTGTCGTCTGCGATGAAGAATCGGTCGTCGGGGAAGAGCAACGCGGGCAGGGCTCGTCTGCTCCACCCCAACGCTCTCCGTAGATCATGCCCTCGTCGCAGAAATAAGGGCACTTGCCTCGACGAACGGCCTCCTTACGCTTTGCTTCCCATTCACCCCGAGCGGCTCGCAAAGTGGCCGCCATACGATGCTGCTCGGCCTTGGCCTCCTTGAGTGCCGCTTTGATCTCGTCTTCGGTCGGGGGCCGGATGTTGAGACGGAGCGGGGGAGAGGAGATCATCGTACAGATGGCCTCAAACTGCTGTCGAGTCAAGTCCTGGGCCGATTCAAGAAGCCAACGGGCGGCACGCATGTCTCCATCAGAATTCTCGACCCCGGTCATGGTGAAACGAAGCTTGAGCCAGCCCTTCAACACGGTATTGAGATTGGCCCCGTCCAGCTTGGCCTGCTCCAGAATCTCGTCGAGGGTAAAGCCAAGAACCCTGGGCGACGGAGAATGCTCGCCGCCCACGTCGTAGGCCATGACCTTGGCATTGAAGCGGCTCTCCATGCCGGGCCAGGTGACTTGCCGCAGAGGGGCCTGGCCGAACCACTTCCGCCTGAGCCAGCGGAGGTAGGTGAAGAACCCATACCTGCCCACCTTCAATCGAACAGCGTTGACCCTGGCCTTCAAGGTCCGCCAGCGAGGCTGGATGTGGGTGTGATTGAACACGAGCCACTTGATGTGGGCCTTCCGGATCGCGAGCCGGATGAAGTTGAGAAGAGCGCCGAGCAGGAAGACCCGTTCGGGCTCGCTGTTGCCATCACGGCTCAGAGAGTATCCGCCCAGCCAGGCCTTGGCCACATCGGTGAAAGTAGCTGCGTGTCGCATGTTGTCATCGGTGAAAGTAGCTGCGTGTCGCATGTTGTCGGTCATGAAACCCACATCAACAACACTGGGCTCGACCTTCTGGCGCACATCAGAGAACAGATCGTCGCCTCGCATCTGCATGTGGGTCGGGGGCGGGGCCATCAAGTAGCCGCCCTCGGCCGTCGTTCCCAGCGACTCCTTGGGAACCAGGTAGCGCTTGGTGCCAGTGCTGCCACGAGCCTGGGCCGCCTTGAGCCGATCGGTGTTCTCCCGCCCCAGGCGTCGGACAAGGCGGTCAGGACGAAGTGCTTGGACGGCGGGGTACATGTACTTCTGGTTCTTCTTAGCATCCAGACCAGTGTGGTCCAGGGTCTCGCCCTCGGGGCCATACTTCTCGTTGGCGGCCAGACGAGCAAGTTCTTTCTTTGTGGGGAAAATTCGTCGAGGTGCAGCTGGCTTGGGCATGTTGGTGCCTCCTCTTGGTAACATATCAGATCTATTTACACATGCACCGATTCGCATCAGCAAGCGCTTGATACGTCACGGCTACGTTCTTCCATGGGTGGGCGAGACCTGGTAGACGCTCAGCCATCCAGTACTCAGCCCGTTCGAGCGCTAGCTGGACACGATGTGCAAACCAGCAGTGACGGCAGTCCGTCATTCAGGTCCTATGCAGTAATGGCGACCGTCTTCCAGGTTCCAGGTGTTCCAGCGGTAGTGCAAATCCATGCATACACCCCACCGGCTGAAGGAGAAGTGTTGATGATCGTGTCGCCCCTGGCAATTTGCATGGTCGTTCCTTACACAGAGATCAAGCCGAACTCCTTGAATACAGGAGCCGAGTAGGCGATAGCCAAGCCAGGCCCTCCTGCGGGGATGACCACAGACACCGTGACGGTGGTACCAGAGATGTTCGTGATCTGGGCCCGAGTCGCATTGATCTGTACCCACATCCCCTTACTAAGAACCGCACTCGCACTGCTGATAACGACCGTTGTGGTACCATCAGTGGTGGCAGTGCGGCCTTCAGAGTAGGTGCCCGCCGTACCAGCTGTCGTGCAGACCCAGCCTCGACTACCACCAGGCACAGGAGTTGTGGCCTTCACCTCATCGCCCACAGCCCAGGTGCCGGAAGTGGGAATGGCGGCAGACCTGATGACCTGCTCCATCTCTACCCATTGGATGCCAGAGTGGCCGTTGACCACCATGTAGTACCGATCGGTAGAACCAGTGCCCTTGTTGATGAGCAACTGCTGGCCGTAGCTAGTGTCGCCCCAGAAGTCGGGGAGGGCGTCGGCCCGCTGGTTGAACCGGGTGTAGGGAAGGCTTTGGTTGCGCTCACTCTGAAGGGCCGAACGGAAGTAGCTGCCACTCAGGAACATTTCATCCGCAACGTTGACGGTGGTACTGTAGTCCACCGCAAAGTGACCAGCCACACCAGTCAGGTCGGTAGAGTACTCGTTCTGCTCTGCCCGCCTGAGATTCTGGAGCAACGAGGCAACCTGGTAGACAAACCCCGCCCAAAACTCCTTGGGGATGAAGACCTTATTCTTCCGGAACGTACACTTGGAATTCTGGAGGTACGGGAGGAAGTGAGAACCGGCCACGGTCATGGTGCCAATGAGTTCGTTCCCCTCGATCAGAAGCTCCTGGGCCGTATCCGAGGTGATGGCCTGGCCGCTGCTGTAGATCCGGTTGTTCCGAATGATGGTGCTTACATCGGTTCCTGGGAAGGTGGGGAAGATGCTGCCAGCGTGAACATCGATCCAGCAGTTCTCGATGACACCGTTCTTCACCGACATGATGATCGGCAGGGCGTACGCCGAGTCCTCGGAATCGAGCGACGAGTCCATGATGGTGACGTGCTCTGTCAAGGACGGAACGGCTGCGCCGAACAGGCTGCCCACACAGTGCCGGAATGTACACTTGTCGAACGTGATGTTGCCCGTGATCGCGTCCATGGGCGTCTCAGGTTCAATGTCCACACCAGCCGCTGGGGAGTGAGAGCCGTAAGCACCAATGGTGGCGCCGTCCACGGCCGTGTACCCGGCGTTTTCCGTCACACAGGCCACGAACCGGATGTCACGAGCGTGAAGCACGGTGATATTATTGCGAGCAGCGCTATGGAAGCGACAGGCCTCGATGAGAGCGTTGCGGTCAACCTGGGCCAGGGGCGGGAAGCCCACCATGAGGTTGTCGCAGCTGAAGTGGTGGACGTTCAGGTCCCTCATCTTCCAGTTCGAGCACCGTTCAGTGATGATGCCGTAGCTGCTCCCCTCAACCACCCCTGGAGCCCTGGTGGTCTGATCGACGTTGCCGTCGAACTCCAGGCCTTCGACTACGAAGTTGCTGCATCGGCTGAGCATGAGCGGGATCACGCTCTGGGAGTAGCTGTAGTGGAAGCCTCCGACTGTGTAGTCGTCTGGCTTGTTGAAATCGCCCTTCACGTCGATCTTGGCACCGTAGCCCGAGATGGTGAAGTTCGACAGCTGATCAACGAGGATGTCAGTCACTCCGTTGGCCCCACCACCGCCCTCGATCTTGTAGCGATTAATCTTGTAGGTGCCCTTGGGGAACAGGAGGGTCCCACCACCAGCCGATTTCAGGGCCAGGATCGCCAGCTTGATGGCGTCGTAGTCGTCGGTCGTACCGTCGCCCACAGCGCCGTACGCCTTCACGTTGAACACGCCCTCGCCACCACTGATGAAGCCGCCCATGGCCACGAACGTGTCATCTGTCTTGAGCAGATTGGCCCCGCCACGATACAGGTTCGTGTCCAGGGCTGCGGCGCCGCTGCCGTACTCCCGCTTGCCGTCCAGGTAGTCGATGGTGAACGGCCAGATGCTCGTGCCGTTGTACGCAGCCTGGATGACCGCGTTGGCGCTGTCACCCACGACGGTCTGATTGATGTCGTAAGTGCTTCCCCCACCAAAGGACACTTTGTAGGTAGACTGGGGATAGCGGTTGCAGTAGTGTACGTTCCCGGTGGTGCCATTTGTAAACGCCAAGCCGTAGTTCGTGCCGCCCAGGGTGTTGTTGTCCACGATGCAGTCATTGGCCGAAATGATCAGGCCAATCTGCATCGAGAATCCGGTTTCATCAGAAACGTAGCCCAGCGTGCTGTGCGAGACGTTCATGACGATGTTGCCGGTCACGCGAGTCTTGGGGGCGCCCACCAGGATGCCAGCAACGTATGGGAAACCACTGCTACAGTTAATCACCTGGTTGTTGGCGATCAGGTGACCTTCCATCACAGCGCCAAGAAGGGCCGAGGAAATGCAGATACCGTAACCAGAGGTGCGACGAACCTGGTTGCCAGAAACGACGCAGTTGCAAGTAGACTCGTCCAGGAGGATGCCGAGGCCAGTGTTGGGCGTCCCAGGGTTCGTGATGCCATCGACGACGTTGTTGGCCACGATGCAGCCATGGTTGATCACACCGACCGTCTGATCGCCACCAATCGAGAAGCCCGACTTGTAACAATCCCGGAGCATGTTCCCGACGAAGATGTTGCTGGACCCCGAGCATTCGAATCCCTCGGACTTGTAGAGGATGTTGAAGCTCTGGTTCGTCTCGTGGCCATTGACGTTGATGCCGTTCGCACACCAACGGGTGGTACAATTGAAGATCTGGCAGCGGTTGGAGTACCCTGGGGCGTGGATCGAGAAGCCGTACAGGTTCTCGAACGTCACGTTGAAGACCTTGCAGTTGGTAGTCGTTGCGCTGAGCAGGTAGCAGATGGCCGACGACTGGTTCTGCTCCACGAAGGTAAAGCCCGAGTCGCCTACGCCGTTCTGACCGATCACCTTGAAGTCACGGAAGACGACCTTCTCAGCACCGCTCACCACACCGAACAGGTTGCGACCCGAGTCGCCGCTGGGAGTCCCGTCCAGGTTCTCCATCTTCAGGACAGTCGCGTCGCCTTCACCCGTGAAGGTGAAGCCGGTCGGCACCTGGATCAGACAGGCGGTATCACCCATGCCAATGACCGAAGTCATGTCGAAGTGATAGAGCCCGGCCGGGATATGAACGTGCTTGGTGGCAATCCCTGCAACCGTGATGGCGGCCTGGAAGGCGGCAAGGTCCTGGGCAGCGTTGCCGTTGCCCGCGCCGAACGACTTGACACTGATGCCCTGGCCTGCGGCGATGTTCCGCAGATCCAGGATGGCCTGGCAGGTGCTGTTCCATTCAGCCGCAACGAGGTTCTGATTGGCCAGCCCCGTCAGTGGAGCCGCATCGCTCTTGCCAGTTGGCAGACTGGTCCAGTCGTAAATAAAATCAGACATCGGGACCTCTGGGGTTAGAAGGTTTCGATCGTGACGTAGAAGGTCGTGCTACCCGCAGAGAGCGTGTTGATGTTCGCGCCCGTTGTGGTGAGTCGAGCCGAGAGGTTGGTACCAGCACTCCACGATGGAATGTCGCCGCCCTGAACCGCATTGGCCCGGCTGATAGAAGCGCCAAGATCGCCGTCCACCAGGCCCCGAGCGATCGGAGCCGTCATGACATCGTGCGTGAGCAGGTATTGGTTGCCACCAGCGGTCTTGCCCAGGATGATAGCGGCACTGGCGATGCCAGATGCTGCATATGCCACCGTCGTGTCCGCGATGACCGAAACGACCCGTGCCTTGGCGGGGATGACACCAAGAGTCAAGTCCTGAGTCGTAGTTCCGCCGTTCGCCGCCGACCATGCCCGGTAGTCCACCGTGATCTTCAGCATACCCCGCCGCAACGCGCCGTTGGCCACGGCGGCAAAACCGGTAGTTGCAGGAACCGAAGTGAAAGCGGCTGATGTCGCCTCTGCTTCGGCGTTCATGTAGACGTGGGTTCCGCCTAGCGTAATGCGACCAACTGAAGTAAGGCTGATGTTGTTGTAGCCATACAACGTGGTCTGGTTGTACTGGTCCAGATTGAGGTAGCAGTAACCAGACGCATTCTTGATGATACCGTCTTTGTCGATCTGCAATACCTCGCTGGTATTATTGTTCACGCTCAGGATTTTGGCTCCGGGCGTTGAAAGGGCCTGGGTGGTCAAGTTGAAACCGACTGCCGTCGCACCATCCGTCTTTGCCGACACAAACGTGAGAGGGGCGTTGTTGTTGCCCCACAGGCCTTGGCCAACGTTGACGGAATTGAAGACAGCGTTGCCGGAGCCGTCGATATACGCCTTCTCGGTCCCATTGTTCTTCCACTGCTGGAGCTTCGCCCCCGCGTTCGCCCAGGCGGTCGAGGTGTTAACGATCGCGGCGACAGCCGATGCCCCATCAGCCATGTACGACTTCAGGAGGATGCTGGTCGTTCCGTTCTTGAAGAGAGCGGCGTCCACCTCAGGGAAGGGGCCGAAGGTACCGTCGTCGATGTTGGTGACAACCTCGTTCAGAAGGCCACCGACACTAAACGGACCCACATTGTTCCACCGGAACCCACCGATTTCAGTGGCGATCTTGAACGCCGCGTCGAGGGCAACAACCTGTTCAGCCGTGAGGGGAGTGTTCGCCATGGTCGGATTCTCCGTGTACTGGACCTTCTCTGGCACTAAGATTGCGTGCGTCGAAATACACTGTACCAGAGCACAGAGATTTGATATAAGCTGACCATGGACTTCCCGAAGACCAACCTCCCGTGGCTGTGGGAAAAAACCCTCTTCCTGACCCGCCACGGCTCCCAGGCCTACGGCACGAACGTGGCTGGAAGCGACGAGGATTTCAAGGGTTTTTGCGTGCCCCCACCCATCTACTTCACTGGCTTCAGCCAGCGGTTTGAGCAGGCTGAGTTCCACGATCCGGACATGGTGGTGTACGACATCCGGAAGTTCTTCCGCCTGGCTGCTGACTGCAACCCCAGCATCATCGAGGTCCTCTTCACCGACGCCGCCGACCACCGGCTGACCACCAAGCAAGGCGACCTGGTGCTGAGCAAGCGGGATCTCTTCATCAGCCGCAAGGCCAAGTACACTTTCTCCGGGTACGCCACGGCCCAGCTGAAGAAGATCAAGAGCCATTACAAGTGGTTGAAGAACCCACCCGCCCATCCGCCCGAGCGGGCTAACTTCAACCTTCCCGAGATGCCGCTGATCCCCAAGTCCCAGCTGGACGCCGTGCAGGCCCACATCCGCAAGAAGGTGGAGAACTGGGATGTGGACCTGGAGATGGTCGATGACGCATCGCGTATCAACCTGAAGGACAAGATCGCCCTGGCCCTGGCCGAGCAGCAGATCTTCGCGGACAACCAGTGGAAGGCAGCTGGTCGCAGCCTGGGCCTAGACGAGAACTTCATCGACCTGATGGACCGAGAGAGGCAGTTCGGCAACGCCCAGGCCGAGTGGCGCAGCTACCAGAACTGGCTGGAGAACCGGAACGCCAAGCGCTCAGAACTGGAGAAGAAGTTCGGGTACGACACCAAGCACGGGATGCACCTGGTTCGCCTCATGCGGATGGGCCAGGAGATCCTGGAGGGCAAGGGCGTCATCGTCAAGCGCCCTGATCGCGACGAGCTTCTGGCCATCCGCAGCGGAGCCTGGAAGTACGAGGACCTGCTGGAGTGGGCAGACAAGGCTCAAGAGAAGATGGACGCCACCTACATCACCTCACCTCTCCCGCGAGCGCCCAAGCTTGACAAGCTGGACGAACTGTGCGAAGAGATCGTCTGGAGCATGATGACATGAAATGCTGGAAGATCACCACCTACGGCGGGACAATGCAAAAGGAGAAGCAGTCATGACGACGTTCTACATCACCAAGTACGCCCTGACCAAGGGCATCTTGACCTGGGAGGGGGAGATCAGCACGTTCGGCCCTCAAGATCACCCCATGATCAACCCCATCAGCGGCGTGTACTTCCATAACTACGAGTTCACCACCTCCCCGGAAGAGGCCCAGACCAAGGCGAAGAACATGGTCGAGAAGAAGCTCCGCAGCCTGGAGAAGCAGCGCAAGACACTGGAGAAAATGCTGCGTGAACCCATCAAGGTGGAGCCGCTCAAGCCATGATCTCCAACAGCGACGGCTGGAAGCCCACCGAGTACGAGATCCGCACCGAAGACCCCGAGCGGCTGTCGGTCGGCAAGCTCAACCAGGTAGTTCGAGCCCTCCGAGAGGCACTCTACCAGAAGCGGCTGAGGATCCAGGAGCTTGAGGAGTTGCTCCGGGTCCGCCAACTGGCCCCCGACACCAAGTGCGTGGAATGTGGGGAGCGGATGTGCGAACCCGGCTGGACTTGCGGTCGCTGCCGATCGAGACAAGCCCGTGGTGCCTGACCCAATCCCGACCGAATCCGCCTCGGGGAACACCACGGTTGACACCTGGGTCGGACTCGTGTATACGTCTTCTATGCGCTTGAAGAACACCACCGACATCCCCGACGAGACCATCCGATCGCTCATCCGGGACATCACGGGCGGGAACATCCCCCTGAACGAGGTGAAGATCTGGAACGCTTCAAGCGGCGGAAGCGGTCGGGCGCACCCCTGGATGAAGAACATCATGGTCAAGGTGCCTGAGACCGAACGGAAGGCGCGGCGCGTCTGGCAGGCCCACGGCGCGTACCTCACCCACACGATCGGCTCCCGGATGGAAGCGCTGGTCCAGATCCTGGCCCACGAGATCCGCCACGTCTGGCGGTGCGACCACCAGAACGGCAAGGTCTGGGGCAGCCGGGGCAAGTACAGTGAGCGTGATGCCGACGCCTTCGGCATCCGTATGCTCCGCAAGTTCCGCCGTGGCGAGTTCGAGGTGAAGCCGGTTCCCGCTCAGCTGGAACCCAGGCCTCCCAAGAAGCCTGAAAAGGAGACGAAGCACGTCGCCCTTCGCGCGGCTGAGGCGCTGGGCGTCGAGGTGACTGATGGCGAGGCCCACGCCCCCGCTGGCTTCGTCTTCAAGGCGACCGGCACCCACACCCTGTCCTTCAGCAAATTGGACGACCTGATGAACGACCTCCTGGACGGGCTGACCGGCTGCGGCGTCCGGAACTGCCAGGAGTGCTGTAGTTCTCGGGGTGGTTCCAGCCCTTTCGGCAGCCTCATTTGAGAAGCTGATGGATGGGCTCTTAGCTCAACGGTAGAGCTTGCGGCTCATAACCGCTTGGTTACAGGTTCGAATCCTGTAGAGCCCACAACTAAATAACCACGGCTGGCGGAACTGGTAGACGCGCCAGGCTTAAGATCTGGTGAAGCACCCGCAAGGGCTCGTACAGGTTCAATTCCTGTGCCGTGGATTTACTTTGTGTAGGTTTTCATGTAGTTCCTCATGTAATCAGGGTGGGCCAGCTTCCAGAGTCGCGTGCGCTCTCGATTCCGAAGCCGCGTCTCCTCCTTGGACTTCGCCTTAGCCGCCAGTCTCTTCCGATCAAGATCTGCCATCTCGTCCAGTTCATGAAGGTAGGTAAATACCAAACCGCCAGTCGAGGGCCTCTTTCGCTTGAGCACGTTGCAGACGTTTCCTTCCGATACCCCATTGGCCTCACACGCTTCCTTGATGGAAGAGTAGACCCGACCATTCTGATCCTGGAAGGGCGGGATAGAATGAGACAGCTGATGGGCCGCCTTCTGTTCAGGAGTAAGGGACTGGCCTTTCTTGGGGCTGGGGCGACCAATAAGGGCTGCGGAGAGTTTAGCCTTACACTCTTCGGTTTTTGGAACACCACGAAAATGACTGACCCGTTTTTCGATAGTCTCAGGAGATGCTTTATATCCACGCAAACCACCGCCCCCATCGGTAAGATTGGTCAAAGGACAGCCACGCCTCTTCATCTCTGCAATCCAGTAGATCTCGGCTGCATCTAGGTGCTCTGCCGTGGGGAGATCTAGGAGCACTTTCACCACCGGTTCCAGCCCTTGGTTGAGCAGGCTTTGGACCCAATGCTTTTTGTAGATGCTGGCGTCAGTACAGGCCATCCCCTTCATGTGGTTCTTCATCCGCTCTTCGAACTCAGAGGTCTGACCCACGTAGCGAGGACACATGCACTTCGGACACAACAGGGCGTAGACAATGAACGTGCTCATACAGAGTAGTATATCAGATCTTGCATTTTTTCTATGGGCCGCAAAAAGGCCCAAGCACTGTGTGCCGGGCCCTATGCTATCAAGGGGCTAACCCCTTGATTTTACTCGCTAAAATGATCCGACGAGGTTATCGATGATGGCGTTCTTTCTTGGCTGTGTGACAGCCAGAGTGAGAAACCTAAAATGAGCCTCAGGAGTGCTGAGATCCGTCTGCGCCAGCTTCACGCGGCTGTACGGAGCCAGTTCCTTCAGCTTCATCGTGTCGCCCTGCACCAGGAGGCCAGTCACGAAGCCAGGCCGCTTGTTGAAGAGGTCCACGAAGCTTGCGCCCGTCGAGGTCGCAGCGATACGGCCGATGAAGCGAGCCGTTGCCGCAGTCCCGCCAGCCGCCGAGCGGTACACGTTGAATGCCCGTGCGTTGCTCGATGCGCCGATGGTCAGGGTGACGTAGGCGTTGGCCGCCACAGTCACGTACGGGTTAACACCGTCCGTGCAGATCGTGGCAGGCGACTCACCGATCTCGTTGACGCCCGTCACGAAGTAGACGTAGTTGCCAGCCGCTGCGCCGGTCGAGCCGGGGGCGTCAGCACCAGTCGAAGCCGCAGGAGTGCCTGGGGCGTTCGTGTGGTTGCGTGGCTTGGCCGGACGGGTCTTGCCGCTGAGGAAGCGACTCGACTCGATCTTGACCGTACCGCCCGAGACCCACTGCCGACGAAGGTCAGCGCCGGTCGCGTCCTGGGGCGAGCCCGCAAGAATCACGCGCTCCTTCGCCAGGGTGATCTTGTTGTACGCCGAGAGGACCTTGGGGTCCACCAGGAGCATGTCCGCCGAACCCAGGTTCATCTCGGAACGAACGTGAGCATCCTCGACCATTTCCTGCGTCAGGGTGCCGCCGCCCGCGATGACCACAGTGTCGTCCGAGCCGAACTCACCGAACATGAGGTCCTGCGCGTTCCGCTGCGCGTCCGACTGCCGGATCTGGGTGTCCAGACCGAGCATGTTGGGCAACGCGGGGATCACGAGCGGGGAACCGTCGAAGACGCCCGCGTTGGTGAAGTCCGCCTTGCCACGGATCACGTCGAACTCGATGTCACCGGCCAGCTTCTTGGCCGCATCGCTCGCCGCACGCTCTTCGGCCTTCTTGCCGTCCACGGTCGCAACCAGGTTCGCCACGAGGGTGACGCGCCGGGTGTGGCTGTAGTAGGCCATCGGGACGACGATACGTACGAAGTCCGACACTTCCTCTTGACCGACCGCGCCTTCGATCTGCGCGGACCCGCCGAACACGCCGTACGACAGCTGGCGATCGAACTGGGCGAGGGTGGACTTGCACGACTCGCTCTCCAGGAGCTTCTGGAGCTTGAGGTGCTCGTTGTCGAACGTGATGAGTTCCATCACGTTGCTGAGGTCTTCGACCTGGAGGGCACTGCCCTGCACGAGAGTCGAGGGAGCGGCGTTGTAGCCACCGGCCTCAAGGGCCTTGACCAGGGACTGAAGTGTGCTGAGATCTGCCATGACTTGTTTCTCCTTGTTTTCCCGAAAGGGTTAGTCCTTCAGAAGGTGTGCGACGAGTGAGAGGTCGCCCCGTTGCGAACCCTCGTAGAACTTCCGAACCGCTTCCTTGTCCTTCTTGCTGAGGGACTTGGAGCGGATCTTCTCCGAGAGCTTCTCCTTGACCTCGGACTTCGACAGCGAAGTCGAGGCTTCAGGCTTCTCTTCGGTCTTGGCGAGGGCAGAGACCTGGGTCACTGCCTTGCGAACGGGAGTTCCTGCCATGGCCGCGAGGCCCTTGATCAGGAGGCTCATCTGCTCGCCCTGCTCCTTGACGGCCTTCCGCAGGTCCTCAAGCTCGCTGTTCGCTTCGGTCTTCTTCGTGGGTGCCATCTTGCCTCCATTGGCGGGGGAAGGCTTCATCTCTGCCTTCATCGCGGGAGGAGGCGGACCGGCAGGCGAGGGCGAGGGGCTCATCGGAGGAGCGCCCGAAGCCTCGGGACCGGGGCCAGCTGCCGGAGAGGCAGGAGGACCTGCTGGGGACGGCGACGCCGCCTGGCCAGCCTGACCAGAAACGAGAACCTGCTTCGACGCGAGGTAGATGGCCTTGACCTGCTCAGGCGGCATCTGCGCCATCATCTGCGCGATCTGCGCGGGATCCGCAGGCATCCCTGGGCTGGGCGAGCCAGCTGCGGGAGGCGAGCCTGCCGGAGGACCAGCGGGCGAGGGGCTTGGTGCGCCCGAGGCCTCAGGACCTGCCGGAGGAGCAGCTGCTGGGCTGCCCGAAGCCGATGCCGAGTCCTCAACCGGAGGACCGGCTGGGGGACTACCGGCCGAGCCGGACTCTTCCCCACCCGCCGACGCCGAAGACGACTCTTCGTCGGACTTGTTGAGCTTGGCCGCCTCTGCCTTCAGGACGGGCTCAAGCTGCTCCTGGACCTCATTGATGATGTTGTCCAGGGCGTTGTCATCAATCTCGAATGCCATGTGTTAGCCCTCCAATTGGAGTGAGATGATGAGCTTAGATCGACGCCATCATTGGGTACTGGGGATGAATCTCGAACGACGCCGGAGTGCCGGTGATGCCTGCCGAGCCGACCGCGTTGGTGTTCGCGCGGACGTACAGTTCGACCTTGATGCCCTTGGCCACGAGGCAGCCGAGGACCGTGAGGCGAGTCGCCCAGGTGCCGACATCCGCGCCTGCGCCGCCGACCGGGTTACCCTCGACCACGACCTGCGCGATGTGCGGGGTGAAGACGTTCTGGGCCAGGCCGAGCACGTCCTTCTGGAGCGAGGTCACGCCCGTGAAACGGATGAACACCGCGTCTTCACCTGCCGCGAACGCAGAGGTGTCACCGATGGTCAGGTCAGCTTCGCCAGCAGCGCCGAACGCCTTCAGCTGAACCTTTGTAGGAAGGCGGATCGCCAGTTCCGAAGCGAGTTCGTCACGCATCGCAGTTGCCTTGAATGTACCGGCCATGGGTATTTCTCCTTGAAAAAAGTGTTTATCGCGGCACTTCCGCGATCGTAAAAGAAGATTACCTCTCATTGAAATGGGCGAAACTTTGCAATCTCACACACGCTCCCAATCTTGATTCACATGAAACGTACAAAAGACATCTGCCTCATCTGTGACAAAATCAGGGCACTCCACGTCAACAGAAAGTGTAGGTCTTGCAATAGGGGAATGGGGCTTAAAGAGTGCTGTCGATGCCGAACCATGAGACTGATCGACCTGGACTTCTACTCCGACGCCAAACACGGGGTTTGCAAGCACTGCCAGGGCTACAAAGGCACGGGAGGAGGCCGATACCCCAAGATGCTGCCCGAGACCCGACAGCGGATCGTTGAACTCCACAACGAAGGCCAGCCAGGTATTCAGATCGCCCAATCAGTTTCTTGCACACCCGCAATGGTGTCCAAGGTCCTTCGGGAGAGTTTGAAAGAATTCACTTGCTCACGCTGCAAAAACACAACGAAGGCCCTTCAGCATCAACTTTGTAGTGAATGCGCGTCTTTTGTGCGAAATCACCCTACAGCAGCCAAGAGGGACCTTGCTCTGCGCTTCAACTACGGGCTCTCTCTCGCTCAGTACGAGACCCTTCTTGAAAAACAAGAGGGTCTGTGTGCCATATGTCGTCTGCCCAATACCAGCAAGAGAAGGAAATATCTGGCGGTAGACCACGACCATGAAACCCAAGAGGTTCGCGGACTACTCTGCGATCAATGCAATGTAGGTTTGGGGTCTTTCAAAGACGACCCTGAACTACTTCGCCGGGCTAGCCTGTACCTGACTGGTCCCCGCTGAAGACTCTCGGGCTTCTTTCGGAGGAGCCACCAGGCCTACTTCCGGATCAAGCGGGATGATCCCTTCATGCCCAGGAATTCTTGACGCGGCGTGGGTCTTGGCTTGACCAGAGAAGTACCCAGGTTGATTCTTCTTGGCGTGAGTCTTAGCATCAATCATCGCTGCCTCAGCCTCATCCGGGTTAGTACCAAACCCGGCACTCAGAGCGAGGTTGTGCGTCCCTCCCACCGGAGGAATCGCCTCAAGCTTCTTCCTCATTGCCCGCAGGGCGATCGCGGCGTGCTCGTGTGTAGGCACATGTAGGTGAAATTCGTCGCCACCGATCCTGAAGAGCTTGGCCACCTTTCTACCCACCGACTCGTCGATCGCCTCCCTCATCGCGTCACCCATAGCGACGATCGCTTTGTTCCCCATTTCAAACCCATGCACCTTGTTGATAGTGCCAAAGTTCGCCCCGTCGATTCGCACATGCACGCCCTCGCGGGGACGGGAGAGGAAGTCGGCGTAGGCCTTCTTGTTGCCGACGCCCTTGACCATCGGATCGGTGAAGATCTCCTGGGTGAGGCGCTTGACCACATCGGGATGCAGATGGCCCTGCTTGGCCGCATCACGCAGACTGGAGAGAGCCTGGTCGAGCCCTGGGTCTGTCTTGGACAACTCCCGCATCGCTTCTTCCGCCTTGGCGACAGCCTGGGCCGCCTCACTACGCTTATAGCGAATCTGGGCGGTCCCGTTGCGAAGACACTGGACGATTCTCGTGGCCTCGTCACGATTCAAGGACTTGCCGTTGAACCGCAGCTGTCCGTCTTTGGCCTCCAGTGTCACCGGTCCACCGATGAGTGGGTGCGTGTAGTCGAAGATGGAGGGTGGCCGATCGGGCTTGGTGTGCATGTCGCCCATCTCGGCTTCAGGGATCAAATCGGGGTGATGGCCCTGGCGGTAGTCCTCCAGGTTGACGGTCCGAAAGTAGGGGCTGTGCTGGAGATGATCCATGAGCCGCCGACTCCTCGTGTTGACTGGCCCGTCCTGGATTCCACCCAAGTACCCATGGTAGTCCGCCAGGACTTCGACGTTCTTACCGTCTGTCAGGTAGCGTCCCACAAGGTGGTGCTTGGCTGGAGACTCGTGCTGGGGCTCCAGCTGATAAACGTCATGGACTGCTTCAAGACCTGTAGTCATTTAATACTCCTTGGCCCGTTTCAAAGCCTTGAGAACAGTAAGGTGGTTGACCCCAAAACGAATGCCAATTTTTCGACTAGACAGGCCCTGGGCACTAAGTGCGGACACTTCAAGCACTTGTTTCGGAGTGAGCTTAAAGTACGACCTTAGATCGCGGCGGCCCACACCTGCTCGTTCCAAAACCCGAAGTACGATATCATCCGCCACCCCTATTTGGCGAGCGATTTTAATACTTGAGAGCCCTTGCTTGTAACACGCAACCACTTCGGCAGCCTGCTGGGGAGTCAACTTGTCATAACGCCCTGGACCACGAAGAGTCGCTCCGAGACCCCTCAGTGTATCCAAAACTGTTCGTTCGCTAACCCCCAACCGCGAGGCAATTCGAGAACTCGAAAGGCCTTGCCTATAAAAAATTGGCACCATGTTCGCCTCTTCCAGAGAAAGCTTCCGGTGGCCACTCGTTCCTTCTCCTCCGTCCGTGGAGTTTGTCAGCCGACAGCCCTGGGCTCTAAAAAAAGCAATCCAATAAACTTCGGCCCTATTCAGATCTTCTACCTCATTCAAGACCTGAATTTGAGAAATGTAAGGTTTCTCGCCCATCGTACGAAGCAAACGGATCCAATTGAAGAGGTGCGTGTTCTTCCCTTGGTTCGCCGCACACAAGTGTCCGCTCAACCTAACCCCCAGGGCCTTCTCTGTTTTTCCAATGTATCTCAGTTCCCCATCCCTTGGGTCAAAAAGTCCGTAAATGAAAAATAGGGAGGCCATGAAACCAAAGATTAAGACTGCCCATCCGGGTTGAATGGGCTCTTCAACCAGTCCAACATCGCCTGCTGCTTGTTCCACCCGCCTGGGCCAAACTGGTCCCCAGCCGATGATTGTGCGGGCTGGTGGACCGGAGGCAACGAGGGAAGTTTGCCTGCGGCCCAATCGTTGAGGTGGTTCATCAGAACCTCAGGGGTGTTATAGCCACCTTCGGCCAAACTCCTGATGGCGTGCTGGTTTTGAGGATGCGCCGGATCGACGGTCTTGGTATGGGGATCCAGGTAGAAGATCGCGCTGTGGGCGTGGGGTGGTTGCTCCCAGCCCGTCTCAAAGCCATACTCGCCATGCCTCCACCCCGGATCACCAGCCCGCTGCACACTGGCAATGAAGTGATTGTCCGCCCGGTTCTGAGATGGAGCGAACCGCCATTCCAGGGCATCGTCCTGGACACTTGGGGCACCTGAAGTCTGAACAAATGGAAGGTGCGGCGGCCGAAGCTGCGACCCCCCGGCAGCTTCCTTCCAGAAATTCTTATCGTTCTCGCGAGCGATCTCGTCGCGGTTCATCCGAGCCGCATCGAAGTCTTGCCCACGCGAGTCAGCCATCGCGGCAGCAGGGCTCTGCTTCCAGAAGGCGTTCATCTTCGCCCGCTGCTCCGGTGACATGAAGTCACTGGGCTCGTCGATCTCGGTGACGTTCCGATACCGTTGCGGACCGGTGTCCGGATAGGTGGGCTCCTTCAGGGTGGGCATCGAAGCGGCTGGGGCATAGACATTACCCTGACCAGCAACCTCTCGGTTTGCCCTGGCGGCACTGGCGATTCCCTGCCCAACACTCCGACTACCCCGCCCCACCACCTTCACCGGGTTCGCGTACGGGACCGTCTTGTACCCTTCCGCGATCGTCGGAGCACCCTGCTCCTGCGCGAAGTCCTGGACGATCTCGTGGGCACCTCGGTTCATCTGGTTCTCGGCTTCATCCTTCGGCCAGGCCTTCTCCAACTCCGACTTGGCAGTTGGATATGTCCCCTGTTCCGCGACCAGCTGAGGCAGATGGAAGGCATCGAACACGGTGATGTTGGGCTGACGAGCGATCGCCATCTGGACGTGCTTCAGGCGATCCATCGTGTCAGCCGAGATGTTCGCGGGCGCGTTGTGCTCTTGCAGGAGTTGCTGAAGCTTCTCAGGCCTCAGGCTCTGGAGCCAGGACTTGGCGTTCTCGTGCAGCGGGCGGTTCACCCAGTCCATGAGCCCCTTCCGCCCCTTGCCTCCAGCCTCAGTCTGCATGTTGTGGTACATCTCCCAGTAGTGGGGTTCCAGCGGGCCGTTGAAGGCGTGGCCGTGGTCGATGAGCTTGGGCTTGCCGTCCCGACCCATCAGCCAGTTGAGGTCGTGGCGATCGCTGTTGCCGGTGATCATGTCCATCATCGCCAGCTTGTCCAGCGTGCCGTCATCACCGAGCTTCTGGATCTGCTCGCGGTCCTGGGGGTTCATCGGGATCTTCATGCCCGTCGTCGGGCCAGGGCGAGTGCCGATGTGATGGCCGTCCACCTTCTCGACCGCCAGACGCGACTCACCGGTCTGAGGATGCAGGAAATGGGCGGTCGCTGGAACGTGGTCCCCCAGACCAAAGAACTCGTGGGCCAGGTTATGGAAGAGCATCTCCTTGTGGTGCTGGTGGAACCCGCCCGTCTCTTCCGAGGCGTGGAACCCCTTGACGTACATGTGCTTGTTACCCTGGTTGTACCAGAAGGAATGAGCATCGTTCATCGGGCCACCGACCGTGCTGCCCTTGCCATGCCGACGTTCCACTTCACGCAGGCCAGGCTTGTCGAGCTTCAGGCCTTCGATCAGCTGATGCTGGAAGGGGTGACGGTTGAGCTTGGTCCCGTGAAGGGCCGAGTCAACGACCGGTCGCTCGTCCAGGCGAGCGGGGAAGCGCTTGACGGTGAACTTCTCACCCTCACCTACACGCGGGAGCTTGATGAGATCGCCGGGATGCCAACCAGTCACCTTGTCCACCGGCACGCCGATGAGGTGATCGGGCGTCGCGTCCAGGAGAGCCAGGTCGCCGCCCGAGTGCTGAGCCAGGCCCGGCTTGACGGACCGGCCGCCAAACTCCATGGCGGGCGGAAGCTCAGGGGTCGGCTTCTGCATCTCCATGGCCGCCTTGCGAAGAGCGATGTCCAGCCGCTCGAACTTGCGGATCAGCCGCTCCTTCTTCTCGATCTCCGTGATGTTCCTGGAGCCCATGTTCCCCATGCGGAGGAGCGAGCCCTTGCGACCGACCTTGTACTTGTCGATCAAGTCCACGAACCGATCGATGAACTCGTGAGACGCCTCAGGCATCTCGTCCTGGAGATGCTGCTTGAGTGGCTTCTCGTCACTCTTCCAGGTGTCCAGAGCCCGGCGCGCCTTCTGGGCCATATAGCGCCGCTTGAGCGCTGGGTCCTCGACCTGAAGCGCGGCCCCACCGGACAGAGTGCCTGGAGCCGCGTTGTAGTTGCCCGCCTCAAGCGCCTTCTTCATCTTCTTGAAGTCTGTTTCTTGAATCTCTGGGTCGCATTCCATCTCAACTGAGCCGCCCAGCGGCATCAGATCTGGCGAACAAAACTCAGAGCGCTTCAATACATCGTCCAAGAAGTCCTTTTCGTCAACCTTGTCGGGATTCTTCTCGAACCCCTTCGGGGCATTCGGATCCACCACAATCCCCGACACAGCAGATTTATTACAAGGCTTCACTGTCGCGCTAACCCTGCGAATTACGGACTCCAAAAGCTCCTTCTTGTCTTTTGATGTGCGAAGGGTTGTCCCCTCAACGCTGTAACGAACAAGAATTGGCTCATTGTTTGCCCGCATATCACGAATCTGAGCGGCCAGGGCTTCGGCAGCCTTGTGTCCGGCCCCATCGAAAAGACGGGCCTGGATGTAGATGCAAGGAAGTTCGACTCGCTTATAGTACTGAAGCTGCCGATCGTTTTCACAGTCCTTCTCATCAAAGATCTTGTGGGCATAGACGATTTTGCCCACATTGTCCATACTGGTGTGTTCAGGATCTCCGTCGCCTCGGTGTTCCCAGTTGAGGAGCCCTTCGGTCGCAAGAGTGGAAATGTCGCACCCATCCACGCGAAGGATCTCTCCTGAAGTGTCAATGGCTTCCGTGGCCGCAAGGCCATCAATGATCATACCGGTGGACATTACACCACCTCATCCTTTCCGGTCCACGCCCAAGGCTTGCGACGCTCGATCCCGTGGCGCTTCAGAGCCTTAAGCACTGCACCACCAGTGAAACCAAAAGGAGCGCCAGAGGCTTCAAGACTCTTCCCGGACCGATACAACGCAATCATTTGTTCCTCAATTTCCAAACCAATCGAACGCTTAGCGCGAACCATGGAGGCTCTCTGTACATCAGTCCACGTCTTGCCCCGTTTAGTCTCCGAGATCTTCTTCCGCGCATTGGCGTCGTGCCTGTACCCCCAACACCCTTCGCCGCCATCTGTCAGATTGGTAAGCCTACACCCCTGTTGTCTGAAGAAAGAAATCCAGTAAATCTCCGCTTCCTTCATTTCCAAATGGTCAGAAAGCTCTTGAATTACATGTATTTCTGGGGCCATGGCCTCGGCCAGAACCTGACGCATCCAGTCATACACGTAAATCTTCACGCCCTTCCTGGCCTTACAGAGATGCTCGTTCAGCCTCTTCTGAAGTCTCCCCGCATGGCTCCCTACATACCTCAACTCCCCACCCCGTGGATCAAAGAGCCCGTAAACGAGGTATTTAGCTTCAGTAGCCATCAGACTAAAGATTGAGACTTGCGCGGCGGGCCTAGATTTGATATAAATACCCCATGACCGAATTCGGCATCTTCAACGAAGAGGGTTGCTGCGAGGGCGGGATGTTCTCGCACGAAGAGGCCCAAGCCCGCATCAAGGAGATGGGCGAGGAGGCTGAGGGCTGCTACGTCGCAAGGTGCTGCCACGAGCACCCCGAGCAGGAGCATGAGCACTGCGAGGAATGCAACGAAGAAACTGAGGAGGAGCCCTAATGCTCCGCTACCTCATGAAAGTGGTCGAGAAGTCCCGTCATTCCCACTTCTTCCACGCAGCGCTTGTCCTACACGGCAACCGCATCCTGAGCAGCGGCTATAATCGTGGAGAACTTCACGCCGAAGTCATGGCAATGAACCGCCTCCCCTTGGAAGCCCGACCCAGGAGCACGGTATGGAGCATCCGGGTCACCCCAACTGGGAAACTGGCCAACGCCAAGCCTTGCCCAGAGTGCATGGAAGCCCTTCGAAACAACCGGGTCAAGAAGGTGGTGTACAGCACGGCAGGCGGCAAGCTTGAAACCATGAGGATCAAATGAAACATACAAATGGGTGACGGGAAGAGGCTTGACAACAACCCCGACCCATGAGATAACCCCATCATGCTCAACGCCACCAACTACGAGACCCTGAAGATGCACGCTCTGGTCGCCAAGCTCACCAAGGACCGAACGATCGTCCAGAACGAGATCGCCCGCATCTACCAGGAGGGCACCGAGGAGGATCTGACCGTTCTCTTCGACCGCGACCTCCAGCTGGCCGACAAGATCGACATGGCGATGCGGGGCCTGACCCGCCAGACCTTCATCAAGGCTTGACACCAACCCGAACCCGTGAGATAAAGACACTATGACCATCCAATTCCACGAAGAGAAAGACGGCTTCTACGACTTCCAGCGGGCGAGTTCCAACACCAAGGCCTACACCTGGGCCGACGTTCACGCCAAGACGGCGATCATCGAGGAGGCCCAGCGCCGCTGGACGGCGGCCAGCGCCGCCCACATGGAGAAGAACGGCGACCGGGGCACCTGCGTCCTGGGCAACGGCCTGGCCATCGCGGTGAAGCCGAAGGGGAAGCGGGTCGCCTACACCCTCTTGATCTGTCTCCCCGTGGGCCAGAGCGAGTTCCCTGGCTACGCGACCAAGGACAAGATCGAGAAGTTCCTGAAGGACAACGGCCTGGACTGCTGGTACGAGTGCGGGCGGATGGACTGACATGAGCGACCGCTGCCCAAGCACTCCTGAAAGCAGGTTCCGCTTCGTCACTGTAGAGGTCTACAGGCCTCGCAAGACAGTTGGGATCATGAAGATCTCGGAGGCTGACCTGGATCTCATCGGGAGAAGCGTCATGACCTGCCAGGCCAAGAGGTACGGCCCCAACGAGCGGAACCAGTGCGACGGCTGCGCAAGAGGCCTGCCTGTACGGAAAGGAATGCACTACAATGAGTAGCCACTTCTACAGCTGCCCCCACGATACCCCGGACGACCCCATGGGGTGCCTGGGTGCCTGTGACCTGGACGGCCCGCGCGATCAACTCTGCATCCACTGCCTCACCAAGCTCGTGCAAGAAGAACGTCCGGCCAACTGGTCCCCGCGCGTCAAGAAGGTGAAGGAGGACAAGAAGGATGGATGACTACAAGAAGCAGGCCATCGACTGGGGCCGGAAGAGCCGCAAGCAGCAGAGCCGCGACGCCAAGGCGACCATGCGGGCCGAGGTCAAGAAGCAGGCCAAGGAAGAGGTGGTGGCTCCACCCTCGCCTCAGGAGAAGAAGTTCGAGGCTGACGAGCAGGCCAAGAACGAGGAGAACGAGGCGGTCATGTCGCAGCCCACCCCCGAGGAGCCGGACCCGGAGTGCGGCTGTGAACTCTGCAACCCGAGGGCCAAGTGGGCGGATTGCGACTGCGACCTCTGCACCGGCCAGTACAGCGACTTCGACGAGATTTGATATAAGTACAACATCAACCCGCAACGCCGAGGAAACCATGACTGACCCCATCGTCCCCGCTGTCACCGCCACCGTCGTTCGCCCGGCCAACCCCACGACCGAGAAGAACGCGAAGAACTTCAAGCCGCAGCCGACCCGCCAGGAGCGCGACATGAAGCGCGAGAAGCGCACGGAGCAGCTGGAGCAGGAGAATGAGCGCCTGAAGAAGGAGCTTGAGGGCTTCCGGAAGCAGGAGCAGGAGAAGAAGGCCGATCGCCGTGCCGCGACTCTCCCGCCCAGCCAGATGCTGACGGAGTTGACGTACCTCAAGCAGCGGATCAAGGCGCTGGAGGCGGACAAGGCCGGTCTCCAGGCCGCGCTCGCGAACGCAACCAAGGGCCCGCTGCCGTGATCTTCTCCGAGGCCGATATCCGCAAGGCGGTGAAGGCGGCCCAGCGCATGATCGATGACGCACTCACCGATCCCAACCCAGGGTACCCTAACAACGAGAAGGTCGCCGCCCTCATCACCCTCGACCCCGAAGCCTTCTACCAGAAGGTCCTGGAGTACGCACGCAGCAAGCAGTAATCTTTCCGGTACTTTGACAACTGAATAAGCACAACACCAAATGGGGATGACACTCTGGATTCGACTGGGGTGATCGGAGACCAAGGTGCGAGCAGGGCAGGTTACGGTGCCCTTCAAATCTGTGGCAAAAGCACAAAAGCCAACGACAACGTTGAGCTTCCTGCCTGGCAGATCGCCGCGATGAGCGGCGAGATCCGGGCCGCTGCCTAAGCGCAGCACTGGAACGTCAGACCTGGGATGCCTCGTACCCAGGACCCTGACGCCAACCGACGAGGCCACGGCGGATGTACTGGAGAGAGCAGTTCTTCGGCGTCTACCCCGCGACGTGAAAGCGGGAACAGATGTACCACCCAGGGGATACTGGGTACGCTCGTAGGACCGAAGTTGAAGCACTTCAGGACGGCGGTTCGATCCCGCCCATCTCCACTGTGGTACGCAGTCCCGCCATGTTCAAGCGGCAATCTTCTCTGTGGGCTAGGAGGCCCAGCACATGGAAAACAAAGACCTGTATTGGCTGGCGGGACTGCTTGAAGGAGAAGGGAGTTTTATGAAAGGCCCACCCAGCAAACCCAACAAACCCCGAATTTCCCTCCAAATGACCGACCTTGATGTGGTAGAACGGGCTGGCGCGTTGATGGGCATCGAAGCCTATCACCGAAAGCAGGACAAACGTGATCCGCGATGGAAGCCGGTGTACCAGTTCGCGAAGTGCGGTGCCCCTGCGGTTGAACTCATGAAGCTCCTCCGACCCCTCATGGGAGTCCGGCGTCAAGCCCAAATCGACGCCGCCCTGGCATCTTACATACCCCGTGGACCTGGCGACAACACACGTAAGCTCACTTGGGAGGCCGTACGAGAAGTCAGACGACGCTGCGCGGGCGGGGAATCGACGGAGAAAATCGCCCAGGACTTCAACGTGTCCGGAAACACCATCCGCAAAATACGGGCTAACAAGATTTGGAAGGAAACAACCTAGGTGTAGTTCAGCTTGGTAGAACGCCTGCCTTGGGCGCAGGAGGATCGCGGGTTCAAATCCTGCCACCTAGACTACCGAAGAAGGGCAGGATGGTCCACGGGGACCACCGGGCTGTAACCCCGCCGCCATTTGGCGACAGTAGGTTCGACTCCTACCCTGCCCAAGTGAGAGGGTTCGTGGGATCCACCCACGGGTTTAGCACACGTCTTCTCGAACGTGCTCTCAAATCGAGAGGGTGGAGGGCCGCAGCCAGGCCCCCTTGAACCCTCGCAGAGATCGGTGGTCCGCTCTGCGAGGGTTCTTTTTTGGACCCCGCTTGACACAAA
>JAEHJW020002453.1_pt1 | contig 52665 bp, 87 predicted proteins | sample 9271431 | NCBI WGS metagenome assembly JAEHJW02
GCATTTGTCCCGGTCTGATTAATCTGCCCTGACGCTATCGTTATGGTTCCGTTGGTAATGTTTCCGCTCGCCGTCAAACTCGTCAGCGTCCCTAAGCTCGTCACATTCGGCTGTGCGGCGGTCGTAAGCGTGGCGGCAAGCGACGTGATCGAATTAACAACATTCGTCCCGTCCGAATGCAGTTCCGTTTTCGTTCCCTGCGTTACCGCAACGCCCGTCCCTGCCGGCGTCTTGACGGTCAGGGTGTAGGCCCCGCTTGTCGCGTTGTCAACAATGAATATGCGCGCGGCAACGGGGACGATTACGTTAATATTTCCAGTGAGTACGCCGGTAAATTTCAGGATCAGCGCCGACGCCTCAAGCGCTGTCAGCGTAACGTCTGTATTCCCGGCGACGGACTTGGTGAGGATGCCTTGCCCAACGTCCACGGCCCCGAGTGCGGCAATGTTCGTGCGCGCGTTTTGTTGTTGCGTTCCTGATAGGCCCATCGTGGCAATGTCGTAGCGCACCATTGACGCCAGGGCGGTGTTCGCGCTCGTCAGGACGGACTTCACTTGCTGCGCCAGGGCCGAGGGCAAGAGGCCAATAGGGATAATGCTGTACGCCTGCCCGCTTAATGTCGAGCCGAGGTAGTTGCTGGCGAGCGTCAGTTGCGTGTTGCTCTGAATGCTTAAGACCTCGTACACCTTCGCATCCGTGGACATAAAAATGTCGCCGGCGTTCAGAACCCCAGCATCTACAAACAGCGTTCCCGATCCGGTGACGGTTGCGCTACCATTGGTTACTGACACGGTTCCGGTTTTATAGAAACTCAAAATATATTCTCCTAGAATGCGGGCAATAAAAAAGCCCGCATCAGCGGGCTTGATTGGGCGGCTTTCGCCTATTTCGGAAACTTCGCCTTGACGGCTAAGACGGTCTTGCGCATTGCTTCCATGTCTGCGCCGCCTTTCCAGATTGCGTCTAACTGATCGGCAATCGGCGGGTAAGCCATCGCCCGCAACGCCTCAACAGTCGGGGGCGGCGGCGGTTCGGGCGTGAACTCTACGCGCTCGCCGTTGATGATCCGGTGCTTGCGGTCGTCGGTGTCCTCGTGCTCGTCCTTGATAGCGGTCTCGTTTGAGCGGGCTTGTAAGGCAAGATCGGCCTGCGAACAATATCCGGTGCGAAGAATGTTGCCAGCAGAGTCATGAACTATGAATTTCATCGACGCATCTCTAGTGCGAACAACGAACGATTTATAGCTGTTGCCCCAACCGAATTGTGTAATACATAAACGGTATAGGTGTGTGCCCCGGCTGCCGGTGTGTCTATCAAAGATCCAGCCAAAGTCGCATAGTAGGTAGGTCCACCCCAACCAGAAAGAGCAACTGTTACCGATGAAATACCGTCTCTATCAATCTGTAGGTATGTAGAAGTTAATGTATTGTTTGCGGTGGCATCCACTACCGCAGACGCAATTAAATAAACCGGAGCGCCTGATGTGGTAATCGACAAAGATTGAACTGCGGTCCATGCGCCGCTCGTAAGCGACACGGTTCCTTGTGTAAATGCACTCCGCGGCACCGTAATATTTTCAGCCGCGATCGTGCGCGTGATGATCGAGCCGTCAACAATCAGGTTTCCGGCAACGCCAACCGCCGAAGCCCCGTTGACCGTGCCGAGCGTGAAAACCGGGACCGGCGTTCCAGGCGTCGCGCCGGATTTGCATATCTGGAAATTGTCTGAGATGATCACAAAATTGCTGGTGGTGCCATCGCTGATTAACTCGAATCCGGTTACATGCCCATTCGCGTCCACCTTGACGGCGTACTTGGCAACAACGCCGGAAAGTGTGCTTGCGTTCGCGCTGGATTGCGTCTTGACCGCCGCATAGTCGCCAGTATCGAGACGTGCCGAAATGGTGCTGGCCGTTGATGCGAGCGCAAGGTTGCCGTGCGTCGCGTCACCCGTCAGGGTTTGAAGGGCGGTTACATCACTCGCCGCGGCCCTAGTGGCCAGTCCGGTCGTCGCGTTGTTGACCGATGATTCAAGGCTGCTGGTGCGCGAGGCCAGTGCGGTGTTGCCGTGCGTCGCGTCACCCGTCAGGGTTTGAAGGGCGGTTACATCACTCGCCGCGGCCCTAGTGGCCAGTCCGGTCGTCCCACTGTTGATGGCGGTCTCAAGTACGGTCGTCCGATTCGCTACGGCGCTCACATCAGTCGCCCGCGTCATTGCCTCTGAGCCGATGGCGGCAATATTCCCGGCGACCACAGAAACAAGCGCCGTCCGGGCGGTAGTCAGGGCTTCAATCGCGGTGGCGTGCGCGCTGATTTCATCCTGGACCGTCGCCACGTTTGAAGTAATCGAGTTGAGCGACGTTCCTTGCGTGAAGGCGTCTAATGCTTCCTGAATAGCCGCCTCCGAAAGCAGAAGCGCGGAATTGGCGGCGGTGACAGTGAGCCCACCCGTTGATGTGGCGACGGCGTTATCGACGTATGTTTCGCTGGCTTTAAGAAGGACGTCGCTTTGCAAAACAGAAATCTGCCCCTGCGCCGTTGTCAGCTCGGAGCCAAGCGATGAGACCGTTCCGACCGTGGCCGTCAGAGTTGCATGATCGGCATTCTCGACAATCTCAACGGCGGTTAACCGCGCTTCAACGTCGGTCGTTACTGAGGCCGTTGCGAGCAGCGAGATCTTGCCGGTCAGCGGGTCGGTCGTGATCGTCGCGTTTGTGACATTCTCCTGAAACAACATCCTGTTCGTCAGGTCATAATCACTCAGGGCTATTTGCAGGGTAGCAATCGCGTTCGCGCTATCAGATCCCGGCATAAACGCAATGGGCGCGGCGAGTTCGGAGGCGAGTTGCGACATGCCGACCGAGTTCGTGAGTTGCGTCAGCATCGCGCTCGGGTCGGTGCTTGGCGAACCCGAAACGCCAGAGGTCGCGCCGGACGGGAACCAGCCGCTCAGATTGCCGCTTGAATCGGCAAGCCTGGTCCAGTAATACCACGATTGCCCCGGCGTCAGCCCGATGTGCTTATAGGCGGCATCCGGCCACGGCGCGCAGGTAATCCGCGAGGCGCTGGCGCGGTTGTTCGTTGTCGCCGCCCAAACTTCCGTATAGGCAACGTCCTTCCTTCCGCCAACATCAACCGTCCATGCGAGGCTGATAGCGAACAGGCCGCCAGTTGCCGTCAGGGCGGTAGGCGTTGCGGGCGGTCCCGCCTTGCCAGTGGCAAACGCGGTAGCGGTTCGGCCTACCACGGCATAGGTCAGCGTCGCGCCGGCAGAAAGCGGCTGCGTCTGCCCGAGATAATTTTCGGAAACCAGCGTAAATGTGTAGCTCGCGCCGTCCTCTAAGCCGACGAATTGCGCGGAATCCGTTACCGACACAGCTTGCTTGGCCGTCTGCCCATACTTGAACGTCCCGGTAGGCTGCGCAATGACATGCGTCGCCCGCACCTTGCTGCGATTCGAAAAGCCCCAATGCAGGGTAACAACCGTCTGAGCCGTGCCATCAGCGGCTACAGATAGCTGCTCGCTCGCCGTGACGCCGGTTATATTGCCGAAGCCGGTAGACGCCGAAACATTAGGCGTCGGAATGGCCGGGATTCCGCCGTCGAGTCCGTAAATGCTGGGGTTGTATTCAATGAGGGACAACTTAGCCCGTTGAGCGCTGTCGCGCGCAATCGCAGTGACGATAAACGGCTTGGTTGAAGCGTTCGCAATGCCGATAGCCCAAACATCGTATTGGGAGACCGCCGCGCTAAAGGCCGATGAAACCGCTACCGTCGAATACGTCCCCGCCCCGGTGCTGATCGTGCGCTTTTCAATCGCATCAGTGGTCCCGGAAAGCCTGACCGTGATTTCATACGTAGTCGCAGCGGCAAGCGTGACCGGGTGATCCAGGGTAATGCTCGTAGTGCTGCCCGTTACCGCCCGCCCGCCCTCGCCCCATTCCGGTACATCGTTCTGAATGTCAACGCGATCCCCAACCGTCGCCGCCAGGGAATCGATGTCAACGGACAATTCTGCAAATCGTTGCAGATATTGATTCTTAGCGAGCCGGTAATTGGCTTCCCGCCAAGCCTGGGATGCTCGGGTGATGCGCAGGGCGACACTGGCCGGCGGGCTTCCCGGTGACGCAGCAGCAACCGCATCATTGATGATCGGAACAATGTCCCGCCCGTAGTCCAGATCGCGGTTAGCAAAATCAACCTCGATTACAGCGGCCCGCCCTTCCATCTTCAGGAAATCTTCGGAGAAATCCCGCGAATTGGCGACCGTGAAAACTTGGACCGGCGTCGCGCGCGTGTCGTCGTACACCGCCGCAATCGTGGTGCCGCGCGTGATGAGCGTAGCCCTTGCGGTGGCCGCAACGTCCAGCGCCGCAGTCCACATATCGGTAACGGTGTCGAATACGCCGTCGAACTGGCAGCGCGGCTCCGTTCCGCCCTTGCCATCCGCAACGGCCACATTGCAGAACGCCGCCCAATCGGTGAAGGATTGCAGGTCAATGCGCGACGGATTGAACCCGTCATATCGCAGTACCGCGGTCCCGGCGTCATTCGTTACCGGCTGCGTCAGAATGTCATAGGCGACCCAGGCCGGATTTTGTGACCATGCGAAGGTTCCCGAAGATCCCCCGACCCAGACTTTCGCCCCTTTCGCTAAACAGGAAAACTTGATCGCGCCGGATAACTGATTCGTGGCGAGCGCGTCAATGCCGACTAAGACCGTCCGGGGGTAGGTGAAGTCGTCAAGAATGACCTCGTTGACCTCGGCCAGATAAACGGCGTCGCCGTAGCGCGAATTTGCCGAATAGTCCGTCGAAAGGTTCGTCGCGCGAATCTGGCAAGCCGTCCCGATGGTCAGGCCGTCAATGCGTACCGTCTTGCGGATCGCCTTTTGACTCGCGCCGGAGAGTTGCAGGTAGTCGTTTGTGGTCGCCGCCGCCGTGACTGCCGCCGCCGTTTCAATCCAGCGCCAATAGCCCATATAGGTCGTATTGGCAAAGACCATGTACTGCTCGCCTTCGGTATGGTCTGCCCGCGTCGAACTACCGGCAAGCATTTCCTTCCAAATGCGTTCCAGCGGCCCGCCGTCTCCGCCCCCGATTTCCGTCCAGTAGCCTGCACTCCAATAGCCGGTAGAAACGCTGGCGGTGGTCGTCGTGGCCGCAGACTGCGCGGCAATCTTCCACGTAACCCCGGAATCGGTCGAAATCTCTAACTTAATATTGACCGCATGAACATCCAGCCCCCCCGAGTCATTCGCGTACCACAGACCTCCGGGGCAGGTAAGCACAACCTCCAACGCGCTGAACTGCGTGCCGGTCGTGCTCCGGGTAACGGGCGTCCCGTTGACGATCTTTCCCGCTGCGAATGTCGAATTGGCCCGCGTGTCATTGAAGCTCGGGATAATCGCCTGCGTCAGCAGCCCGAGGCGTTCCGTGACCTTGACGCCAGAATAAAGGCTGATCGGCTGGTCGTTTATCTTGTGGTCGTAAAGTTCGGTGTACGGCCCTTGCCCCAAATCAATGAGGATGTGCGCGGTCTGCTCGCTGCCGGTGTCGCCGGTGTTTTCGATGTACCCGGCGATGATGTTCCCGTACAGCTTGAATAAGCCATACGCGCGGGCAATAGGCGCCCCAGGCTGCTGCGTCGTGACCGGCGACCATGCGTAGGCAGGGCTGGTGTCGTAGCTGCTCGCGCCGGGCAGGGAAGGCTTTGCAGGGGCCATCAGCGAGCCGATAACCATGCTGCCGACTAGGCCGACGCCCGCCGCGATGATAGAACCCCATGCTGCGGCGCTCAACCCGAGGCCTAGCGTTGCGGTTCCCAATCCCATCGCGCCAGCGGCGGCGGCGCCAATCCCCGGAGCTGCCACGGCCAGGGCAACCATCAGCACCGTGCCGAGCAGGTTATCTCCCCCGCCCTGCACGCACGGCACGATTACCATTTGATCGCGCGGCACGAGTGCGTATCCCGCCCAGGCTTCGCGCTTCAGCAGATGCCCGTTTATGGACACATAAACGTCAACGCCTGCCGGGATATACTCTCCCACCAATGCGCCGACAGTCGCGCCTTCCCGAATGGCGAACGCTTCCCGTTGCGTCCGGTCGAACGGATTGCGGACGACAACTAACTGGCGGTCAAGCATGGGCGTAGTACCCCGCTATTCGCGAGCGCCACACAACGCTGTCCAGCCGTTCGATTGCCACGTTTGCGCCCCTGCGGATATGGATGAATCTGCCGCCGTCAAGCACCATGCCAATATGCGACACGAACGGCGGGATCATTCGAAAAACTACGGCGCAGAACGGTTCCGGCGTGATGATCTTTACCCATTCCCCGCGCCCGATCGCTGCCTGTATCGCGGCGTCCTTTTGCTCGACGCCTATCGGATTCGGCTCGGCAGGCAAGGCAAGCCCGCGCCGCTTGCACAGTTCCTCAAATAGCCCGAAGCAGTCGTAGGCATCCGGGCCGCGGCCGCCGTCAGCAAAGGACTTGCCTATTAGGTCGGCGTAGATCATACGAACCTAGGTGCCCCGGTAATCCCCGGACGCCCGCCAAATCGCGCAGAATTGCTTTTGCTGCGGCAATCGGTCAGGCTCCCGGTGCAATGGGCATCCGCCCCGGCATAGGCGCACTCTGCCCCTTTGAAATTGGCGACCCAGGAGCAATGCAGGGGAACGGCGGCGTAGATCGGGAACCGGCGGCGCATCGGGGATTCCGCGCCAAGCGTGAACTCGGCCCAATGCTCATCAACGTGGCAAGCCGTGATCGTGTAGGCAAGGGTCAGGGCGGAATAGTCGGCGGTCAGGTTCGCCGCATGGACCACGATCAGGCGCACCGCACAGCCCACTAGGCCCGCGTAGGCTTCAAGGTAGGCCGTCAGGGAGCGGGCTACGTTGGAAGCCCGTAGGGTGACGGATTGCACCTTCCCGTCGCCACTTTGGCCGGTATCGCCCAAGTCGAACGGGTAGGCTGTCCAGGTGTAGCCCGAATACGTTATATCGTCGGTATTGCGGACGAAGCGCAGAACCGATGCGTTAGGCAGGATAATCTCGCATAGCAACAGCCAGGGCGCGATCGATACGAGTTTATTCGCCTCCAATCGGAGGGCGAGCGGCAGATTCAGGGCCATCAGACTTCGAGGACGGTGAATGAAACGCTGGTCAGCGTCGGCAGATCAGTACGGGCGTACTTGATTGGGGCGGTCAGCCGGACGGTGTAGGTCGTGCCGCTGATCGGATGCGTCCACGAAAAGGGCGCGGTTCCGTTTATTAGGGTCGTCTGCTCGAATGTGCGCAGGGCGGCGGTGTCGGTATCGGACAGGGCGGGATAGAGCAGCGGGCCGAACGTGCGGCGGGCGCGCGTGAATTGCGGGCGAACTTGCTCATATCCGGCGGTCGAGGGCGTGCGCAGGGCTACGTCCTCAAGTTCGCCGTCTTGTGCCAAGGGCATCACCGGCTTGTCAGAGAGGGTCGGGAAGGTCATCGCATTGCCGCCGACAGTGCAGACTTGACGCCTTGGTTGCTATTCAGGGCGCTCAGGAGGACGCCCACTACCCATTTTTCCCCGTCAAATTGCGCGGGGCCGGATTGCGTCGCGGTAACGGGCTGGCTCGTCTGATTGATTAACTGGAAGGTGACGTTTGGCGCATCGGAGCCGCCACCAAACCGCGCACGCTCCGGGCCTGCCTCGCCGGCAAGGAACAGCGTTGGTCTCGTCACCATGTAGTCGCCGCCGTTGGCTTGTTTGCCGCCCCATGCTATTTCCGTAACAGGCGCAGGCGCCTGCGTGCTTGGCCCGATCATATTGCCGATAAGGGAAGCGAAGCCTGGGAGATTAGCGGCCAGCGGCTTCATAATGCTGTTCTGGATCTGAATGCGGACCAAGTCGGTAATGATCGAATCGGCCAGGCTCTTGAAATCGAGCTTGCCCGTTTTCACGAAGTTCATCAGCGCGTCCTCCATTCCCTTGAATGCGTCGGTGAACAGGTTGCGGGATTGATTCGCGGCAGACGCTACGTTGTCCAAATAGTCATTCATAGCGGAGGACGCGCCGGTTGACCAGGATTGTTCGGCCTGAATGCGCGCGGCGACGCTGGCGAGTACGGCCGTTTTCTGATCTTGCGCCTGCTGAATCAGCGCAGCGGCTGCCTTATCATATTGCGCTAGGTTGTCGCCGGCATCTTCCGCCGCCGTCTTGAGTTGTTGCTGCAAACTCAGGTCAATCTTACGGGCCTCGGTCATTTGTGCCTGCGCCAATGCGCCCTTGCCGAGCAATTTGGCCTGAAACTGCAAGTCCTCTAGGTATGCCCGGTCTCCCTCGATGCCGGACGTTTGCAGTTTGTTCAGCGCGTCCTGAGATTTATAGAGGGCATCGTAATATTCGCCGTTGAGTTCCAGGACCCTCAATAGGTTTTTGCGGTCGTCAATCTCTACGGCCAAATTCAGCAAGCGAACGGCGGTCGCGTCATCAAAATCCTTATACGTCCCCGTCTGCACACGCTGAAGTGTTATTTCTTCCTCGGTCATTCCATAGAGGGATTTCTTCTTTTCCTCCATTTGCTGAATGGCCGCAATTTGCCGCTTTCTGAGCGCGTCCATCCGCGCTTCGTTAAGGGAAAGAATATTCGCCAGTTCCTGCGCGTTGGGCGGCGGAACCTTGGGGGCGTCAGAGGGCGCGCCGGACCCAATCGGCTTTCCGCCATTAGCTTGCATCTGGTCCCAAAGGGTGGCGGGCTTGTTTTTAAAAAGGCTCTCGGCTAGCGCATTCGCAGCGGGACCAAGAACCGGGACGCCACTAAGAACGGACGCGCCGAAGGCTGTGTTTAACTTAGCCATTTCCTTCATTATTTGAAGCCACTTTTCCCCTTTCTCGGTGGCCTTGATAATGTTTTCGGTGATGGTGGAAAATGCGCCGACAATGCCGTCCATTTTCTTCGTGGTCCAGGAATCGGTTTGCGCCTTCAGCGCCTTCAAGTTGTCGTTCAGGTGCGCGGCGGCGGCGGCGGTGTCGGTGGACATGACAACGCCAAGGCGCTTTGCTTGGTCTGTAGTTTCCTTTAGATTTTGGAATACCGGGATCAGTTCGTCGCCAGTCTTGCCAAGCGCGGCGCGAAATACGGCCGTCTTTACCGCCGCGTCTGTGATGGATGAGGCGCGCTGCGCAAACTGCAATAGGGCTTCGTTCGGACCTTTGGTCAGATCAACCCCCAACGCCCTAAACATCATCGACTGCTTGGAGGTAGAATTGGACGCCTGAACAGTTTGCAGGTTGAAAAAGCCGATGGCCTTTCCCATCTGCTGCATGTCCACTTCGCCAAGGGACGCGGCGAACTTTAGCTTAGATAATTCCTCTACCGCGATTCCGGTGCGCGTGGACATTTTGTCCATCCGCTCGGCGGCGTCAACCAATCCTTTTGCATAGCTTACGATTTCTACAATACCAATCCCCATGCCGAGCGCGCCAAGGGCGGATTTGGCCGAGGCGACGGCAGACTCTATTTTTGCCATCCCGCCCGTGACGATTTCCTTGCCCTGCGAAATGTCAGCCTGCAAGCGCGCCATGTTGGCGAGCATTTGGATTTCGAGGGTTCCGGCGATTGCCATGCTCTAACTCCCTGCCATTCGGCGGATAGCATTCATCATGTTGTTGGCGACGGCGGAATAGTCCACTTCGACGGGTTCCCAGGGTGCGCGGCGGTCTGCCTTTTCTGCTTCGTGCGCCTCGCCTAGATAATCGAAACTCATGCGGCGCAAGGCGCGAATCTGCCAAGGCTGAAGCTCAACGCCGGTATTCGCCTGCCACGCGCGGATTTCTTCGTGCGTGATCGGACCCGCGCCCATGCCCGCGGCCATCGTCGGCCCAATCTCAAAAAAGACCTCAAGCAGGTAGGGAACGTCAACCGGAGGCATGTCGGGTGCGTAGTCCGGGTTCTTGCGCTGCGCCCGCGCCTTTTCTAGCCTCGATTGGCGCGGCTTGTCGGACTTGTCATGCTTGGCGCGCTCGACCGGAGCATTCAACCAAGCATGTTGACGGACGAACAGGCTAAGGGCGTCCGTTACCCGTTCGTAAAATTTGCGGTTTCGTTCAGCCAAACGCCGATTTGTGTCGGGATGAATGACAATTTGACGTTCGTATAAACGTCAATCGGCGCTTCGTCGATGTTTTCCAGCGATTGCGTGCAGGCAGCCAAGAACTCGGCCTGCGAGCGCATCGCGTCCTCGGCTGATTCCTTCGTCTTGCCCTTGTTCTTGAGCAGGTCCACATAGTGATTCTGCCGCGCGTTCTGCGCCTTCGCGTATTGTTTCGAGCCGGGGCCGTACAGGTGAGCGCGCATCGGCTTGGTAGGATCGGGCTTGCCGTCCGCGCCGTCCGCGTACATCAGATTATCGGCAGCGTCCCGAAGGTGCAGGACGCCCGTTTCCGACATTTCGTACTTACTCAAACTATACATTCATGCCTCCGAAGTTGGGAAGGAAGGCCCGTTTCCGGGCCGGTGTTATCAGGTCGCGGCGACAATGACCGGCGCGTGATCCAGTTCCAGTACGACGGTTATGGTTTCGATGGTGTCAACCGTTCCGTCGTTATAGACGAAGCTGGAAATGACGCCGTTCAGGTAGTGGATTTCCGGGGTCGTTCCGCCCGCATAGGACAGCTTGAAGGCGTAGGGATTATTAGACTCCGACGCTGCTTTCAGAATGACTTGCCCGCCATCGGACGCGAGGCGCCCGATCTTCAGCGTCATATTTCCGTAGTCCTTACTCCCCGTCCTCTTAATTACGACCCCGGTATCGACCGGCGTCAGCTTTTGCACGGCGCGGGTCAGTCCGTGCTGGCCGAAGTCCTCGATTTTGCCGATGGCCGTGTAGGTCATCGCGGTAGAGCCGAAACCGGCAGCGTCAAATGTCGCGGGTTCGGTGGCAGAAACAGCCAGCGTCGCACCGGCTAGGGTTTGAATATCGGTAGGTGCGGCCATGATGATTTCCTTTCGTTAGGCAATAAAAAACCCGCGCAGCGCAATGCTGGCGGGTGGTTTGAATCGGTAACGCTAGACGGTGTATTTAACGATGAAGTCCCGACTGCCTAAAAATAGGCTTGTCGGGTCGTCGTACAGGTCCGGGCCTTCCATATCGGTCAGGATTGAATCCACGGCAACGCCGTTGATGGTGCCGCGCTGATTCGGACAAGCCGCTAGCACGAGTTTCAGCAGCGCCTTCTGCCCGGGGTAGCCAAGGCCAGTCGGTGAGCCTAGCGGGCCTTTCAGCAGCACAGAAACCTGCACGCGGTCTGTGTGCAGCAGCCGCGGTTCGCCCATCGCCACGGTCAGGCGCGGGACGCTCGAAATCTGCTTGATGCTGATCGCCGGCATCGTGGTGCTCAGCGGCAAGTCGCCGGCCATGATACGCGCAGCCGGGACCACGGCAAGCACCCCGGCATTATTCGCCAGCAGGTAGCGGATCGCCACGACGCCCGACATATCAGGAATCTCCCTCAATCAGAACGTCAGAAGTGTCCAGGCCCTCGCGCGTGGCAAGGCGCTTTTTCATGTACTCTGCAGAGGCAACAACCGCCGCGCCGCCGCTGCGGTCCAAGGCAGGGCGTAGAAATGGCCGCGCCTTGAATCCTGGGTGCATCACTTCCTTGGCGAAGATCCCAGCAAAGGAAAGCCAGCCGCCTTTCTTGGCTGCGATGTTATGCGCGGCAACGCCGTACTCGATCCATTTGGCGATGTACGCATGTTTGCCGGTAGAGACAACGGACGATGTAACCGTTCCGCCGCGCACCTTCGTTTTCACTTTTAGGCCCGCTATTAATTCGCCGGTCTGTACGGCGCCCGCGCTCATCAGATTGGCCTGCGCCTCGGGCAGAAGTTCTTTCGTCGCGCCGGCGCGCAAGGCACTGCGCATCACGTTGCGTTCAAGTTTTGCCGGGAGTTGATCGAGAAAGGATTGCAGGTCGCTCAAGCCCTTGACGTGTGCGGTATCGCCCACTATGCCGCCCCTACCCGTTCAACCTCAACGCCCTGCGCCCGCAGTTCGGCGGTCAGCGCCGCCAGCCCCTCGGTGAAGCCCATGAAGCCTATGCCCGCATAAATGGCGTCATACCGCTCCGGGTCGAAGCCGAGCAGCAGCAGCTTCGACGCACCGGCAGCCGCAGCGATCCGCATGGCAAACAGCCCATTGTTGCGAATGTGAACAACATGCGCAGCACCCATCCTCACAACCTCATGCGCTATTGGTAGATAGAGCACGTCCAGGTCGCACTCCACGCCGCAGACTTTCAGCCCCTGGAATTCGGCGGCGTCAAGCCAGAAATCCGGGTTCCCGTCGATTCCTACCAGCATGTCAGCGTCCGGCGCGGCCTTCCATGCGTCCCTGACGGCGATGCGCGGAAGGTGCGCGACACTATCGGCCAGGTCAGGCGTCAGGCTCGGGCCGGTGGCGAGGATGGCGACGGTTTGATCCTGCCACATGGGCGGGACTTGCCATTTAGTGGTCATTGCATCTCCTAGCTTATGGACTCGCAGACAATTTCGCTGAACTCGTGCCGCCCGACTTCCGCCGGTCCCGCGATGATTTGCAGGACGCGCTCGACCGGGCCGACGATGCGGACCCTCATGGCGCTGTTCACATCGTTGCGATACCTGTAGCGAATGCGAACCTGATTCAGCGCCACGGCGAGGCCCATCTTCACCGACTCCGCGCGCGAAGGTAGAACGTCCTCCACGTTTGCCCAGACAACGGCCAGGGGCGACCAGGTAACGGTTTGGGTGCCGTAATCTGGATCGACAACTACGACCGGAGATTCAATGGCAATTCTGCGGTCGAGAGGCCCGATGTTCACGCTTCAGCCGACCAACAAAACGAAGTGGAAATGTAGTCGTCGAGCAGGCCATCCACGAACTCTGAAGGCAGCTCAATGAGGGTGATCCGCTGATTTACGTCCAGCTGCGCGCGATTGTTCCAGAGCGTGTTGATGCGCATCAGCATCCAATTCTTTATGCCGTCAGGAACGTCCGCAGCTGCGCCATAGCCGCAAGTGAAGCGGATGGTTACGGCGTTGGTCTGCCAGCGCGTAACGGGCCAAACCAGGCCGAAGGCGGGCGTAATGCGCGCCGGCTCGCTGGCGGTGTCAACAAGGTACTGCGACGGGTCTAGCGTCTGCGTTGCGCCGTTCGTGTCAACGTAGGAAACGGAAACGATAGACTGCAATTTCGGCAGGGGAATGTACTGCTCCCAATACGGGAAGCGGTCCAGGAACAGATCCCAAGTCTGCGTTACCAGCGCGCGGTTCGTGATCCCTTCGGCGGCAACGCGCGCCGAGCGAATCAGCATATTCAGGAACCAGTCCTCGGTCGTGTTCACGCTAGGCGCGGCGGCGCCAAGGGCGGAATCTGCAATGTTGTCGGTGTAGGTCGTCGTCGTGTTATCGGCTATTGTTGCCAGTAGCAGATAGGCCGATCCGCCCGCCTGAGTCCGGTAGAGTTTACGGGCAGTGACCAGCGCGCCGCCGATGGGAATGGCCGTCAGCGAGACCTTGCCATTTACCGATTTGTCGGCAACGGTGACAGTAGCAGAAACCGTCCCGGCCTGGGTCTCGCCCGCGGCGGTGACGAATGTGGCGCAGTAGCGGTGCGCGCCGTTGTCCACGTTTCCCGGTGCTGTGGGTGAAGCGAGCGCCGCCGTGATCGCGCCTGGTGCGGGTTCTTGATTCGAGGCGTCCAGGCGAAGATGTGCAGCCACCTGCGCGACGGTCAGCGGTTCCTCTGCGGGCGCCGCGTACAGGGTTAAAGCACTCACTGCCGTGCTTCCAGTTCAGCTTTGGCCGCAGCCTCGGCAATGGCAATCGTCGCCACGGTGCGCCGCGCTTGTTCCTCGGCTGGCGTGAGTGTGCGCGCCGCATTTTCTGGCGCAGAACGAACGGCGTGTTCGGGCGCCGTCCGTTTGGTCATGTGCAGCGTGTCGCGGATTTTTCTCATTTCCTACTCGACGGTAATGTGAAAGGTTCCGCTCTTGACGTTGCCGCCGGCAGCAATGACGATTTTCACGCGATCATTTGCGAGCGCGATCTTGTCATTGACGGGTGTTCCTGCTGCGGCGTAGAGGGCGGCGGCGCCTGCGGTCGTGTGCGTGGCCTGCCTGGGCGCGCGCGTCGCACTCAAGTTGACAGCGGCCTCGGTCCAGATGATTTCTCCGGTCGCCTCTGCCGTCAGGGTGAATGTCGAGCCATCCGCAAAGTCCGTTTTGACGTAGCGGACCGCGGAGACTTTACCGGTTGCAACGTCCGAATAGGCCGTTGCCGACCCATCAGCCGCCGTCGTAACCGGGACGGTCAAGCGGATAACTTGGCTCATGTCCCCACCGCTACCCAATTAATATTTTTGGCAACGGACGCCGCGATCAGGGTAGGATTGCCAGACGCTCCTCCGGTCGTCACTTTCCACGCCTTCAAATAGACCGAACCAGCGGCAGGCAAGCCCGCCTGATCGCCAATCGACGCGGAAACGCCGGCCAGCGTATCGCCGTCCAGGTTGTCGGCTGCTGTAGCGAATACCGCAACAACGGTCGCTAAGCCGGTGACTACCGTCCCGCTTCCTGTGATGGCAGCAATGCCGCGCGCCACCTTGTAGCCGGCGGCAACGCCCGCAACAGGGGTCGCGGTCGCGGCAGCAAGCGCGGCGGTCTTGTCAACGTCGTTAAACGTCAGTTTCCCGCCGGTTTCAATGTCCAGTGTTCCGCCAGAAGCTACAGCCAGCAAATCGCCGCCGTTCCGCTCCTGAATCTTGGTTTGATAAGTTGTATCAGCAGCCATTTGAAGCTCCTTGAGAATGAGGGGAAGGCCGGCGGACCGGCCTTCCGTTGTTACGCCGTACCGTTGGCCGGGCTAACGAGGGTCTTGGTGCCGTGTACGCTCGCGTCGTGCGTGACGGGCATCACTTCGGGGCCGTACTGAATGGCGATGATGCTGTTCAGCACCGCGTTCTGCGTTGCGCGTTTTACAAACGGCCGAATATACCGCTGCGTCGGCTTGTAAATGTCCATCACAACAACAGAATCATCGTCCGTGTCTGCGACGGTCACCTTCGATCCGGCGATGTCGTCCGTTCCGGGGGTCGGGCTGCTGGTTGCCAGGCCGCTTGCCGCGACAGAAGTCGCCGCGCCTGCGGTGATGGTGCCGAACGAGAAAATGAACTGCACGCCGGTAAAGCCTTGCATGTCAACAACGGATGCGTCGGTAATATCGGCAGCGCCTGCCGCGACGGTCGTCTTGCAGAGCGTTACCTTTCCACGATTGATTAACTGCATGATGATTTCCTTTTGAGAGTTTGGAGAGCGGCCCGAAGGCCGCTAGTCCGATGGGTTAGGCCAATTTAACCCGGACAAAGGCCTCAGCGAGTGTTGGCATCCCGTCTGTTTGCAGCCTTCCGATAAATCCGGTCTGGTTCGTTTCGGCGTACAGCTCAACCAGGCGCTGCACTTGCATGTCGATGGCGTCAGCGATCCAGTAATTGCTGTAATCGCCCAACATGCCGACATAGAGGCCGGTCGTCAGGGTGTTCGGCGCATATTCGCTCATCATCACCGGGCGACCAAGCAGGCGGTCGGGTTCGCCGTCCAGCACGCTTTGACGCCAAATATATTGGCCTTCGCCGTCTTTCAGTTTCGACACCACAGACAGAACGTCGCGATGGAAAAGCCAGTCTGCTTGATTCCAGTAGTTGCCCTTCAGCGCGTACTTGGCATTGATGAGTCCATCCATCGTCGGAGCGGTCGCAAGATTGCCGGTCGCAACGTCGCGGGTCGTCGGGATTCCCATCGCGGATGCGGTGAAGATGCCGAGCGGCTGATTGGCGCCGTTGCCGGTCATGAACGCCTTTTCTTGCGAAATGGCGAACTTGTACGCGAGGCGGTCGCGCACCAATGCTTCTATACCGCCGTTCATCTGGATTAGTTGGTTGCTGACCTTCAGGCGTTTGGCGAGCGGTTTCGGGTGCAGTTCGCGCTTGCCGAATGCCATCGTGGAATCTTCGCTGCCGGTCGCAAGTTCAGAAGTCCAGTCGGCATCTGCCGGGTTCGCGTCCAGCGACGGCGCGCCCATGCTGCCGGCGCTTTGCAGGCGGAACTTCGTCGCGCGCGATCGGATGAACACTTGATCATCCACCGCCTTGATAAACTGGTTAACGAATTGCTCCGGGGCGACGGTGTAGCCGCCGGCGGGGTCCGAATCCATTTGCAGGGCGCGGCGCTCGTCGCCATTCATGTTGCGATAGCCCACGGACAGGAAGCGGCCCCAGGCGGCGGCGCGCTCTTCCGCGTTCGGGTCTTTGCGCTCGCCCTTGTCGGTCTTGCGCTCGCCCGCGTCCTTGTCGCGCAGGGTCTGCTCGGCGGCGCTGCGCTCGGCTTCGACCAGCTTTTCTTCGCGCTCAATCGAGGAGCGCAGTTCGTCCTGATCCTTGAAAGCCTTGTCGTAGTTCGTCTGTTCCTCGGCGGTTAGGGCGCGCTTTTCGGCTTCGGCCTTGTCCAGAATAGCCCGCGCATCAGCGACGAGCTGCCCGCGTTTGTCCCGCAACTGCTTCAGTTTTGCACTCATCGTAAAGCTCCTGTCAATAACTCGGGCCGTGAACACTTCGCAGAGCGTCCGCCGGCCCGAGGTGGGGGCGGAACGCTGAAAAAGAAAAGGCCCGCATAAGCGAACCTCGGAAATGAAAAAGCCCGCGCTAGGCGGGCTTGTGGTGCGTTAAATCAGCCTGCAGACTTAGGCCGAGTCCGTAGGTGTGACTGCGGGATATTCATCCCAATCCGGCAAATCCGTATCGGAAGCGTCTTTTTTATCTGGATCGAATGGCGGCTTATGCAAGCATCTCTTATGCAGGGACAGATCCGGCCAGTTCGGCTCGCTTAAAAGCAACCTTCCGCAACCCTTGCATCGTTTTAGAGAATCGTTCATACGGAAATCATAGCATTAGTTCAAGCCTGCGGCGCATGTTGTCAATGAGGTAGGACTCATCGGGCGGCGTGGCGTGCTTGATGGCCTCTTGCAGCGAGCGCACAGCAACGTCTGTCGAGGGGTATGCCGGATATGTGACCGGGCTTACGTCGAACAGATCAACCTCAAGCAACGTGCGCACCCATTCGCCGTCCATATTCGCCCACTTGTCATTAAGCGTGACGAATCCGAACGAGCATTGTGACACGTCGCCACGCTCGATAGGCGCCAGAACCATGTCGCGCACCAGTTGCGTCTGCGGCGCGTCAACCTCGAAAGCGAGGCCCGCGCTATCCTCGGACAGCCGAAGGGTTCCTGACTTGTTGCGTCCTAGCACGATATTGCTGTCGTGATTGAACAGCGCACGAATGTCTCCGGTCTTGATCGTGTTTGCGAATGCGCCCGGAGCGATGCGCTCCCGGAATCCGCCCAGGTCCTCCGACAGAGAATCGAACTTAGCGGCATGACCGCCGATCTTCGTCACGCCGTCAACGGCGGTGACGCGAAATTCTCCGACTAGCGCAATGCGCCGTTCAAGTGTTTTCATGGCTGTGTTCCCGGTTGCTTTCCGGCGACCGCAACGGATTTGCCGATGTCGCTGATGGAAATCATATTGGACTGCACGGTGTAGTCGTCCATTCCCGCAACGTCGCTGCGGTTGTCGCCTTCAATGACGCGGATTTGATTACGATTGCGCCAGCCGTTTTGCAGAGCGGAAGCATAGAGCGCGGCCCGCGCCACGGAGTCGCCGCGCATTAGCCCGTCAAGATCGAATTGCGCGCAGCGATCTACCGAATTAGAGAACAGATCGCGCTGCATGGCGCCTTCCCAACGCTCGGCGCCGGGGCGGATGGTGTCCGTAACGAACTCAATGCCCTGGTGTTCGATATTGTTGTTCGTAGAACGGTCCAGACTGGCGACTTTATGCGGCGGGACGCCCCAAATGCGGGTTATGTCGTCGATCTGGAACTTGCGCGACTCCAAAAGCTGCGCGTCCAGCGCCGTCATGCCAAGCTCTTGCCACTCTAGGCCGTCCTCAAGAATGGCCGTTTTGCCAACGTTTTTCAGGCCGGATTGCGCCTCTTTCCACGATTTCAGCAGGCGTTGACGCGCGGGGTCGTCCTTGAGCGAGCGACCGGCGGGCAGTTTCAGCACGCCGCCCAGGCGCGTCCCGTTGCCGAACAGCCGCGCGCTATGTTCCTCAGCTGCGAGGGATAGCCCGATTGATTCACGGAACGCTGCGACCGGAGAAAGCGGTGTAACGCCGTCAGAATCCATGACCATCGCGTGCATAAAGTGCATTTCGCTTTGCAGGATGATGCGGCTCGGCCCGTTCAGCGGGGAATACTCGAACGCCAGCCGACCATCGGGCGCACGGAAAGGCTTAATGCGGTCAGGGTGCAGCGGGATCAACTGATCTACCGAACTGCCGCCAGTGCTGATGATTTCCGAATAGCAGCGGTTGCGCAGGGCGAAGTGCGCCGCCATCATTTCGCGCCACTCAAACGAAGTCTGCCAGTTGTTCGGCTCGTAGCGCAGCACACGGTAAAGCGGGTGCGCCTTGTCCAAATCCTTCCCGCCGTCCGCGCGTTCACGATAAACCGCAAGCGGCAATGATGCGAAAGTTTGCGCCAGCAGGGACACGCAGCGATAGACCACCGTCGAACGCATCGCGGTATCGGGCGTTATGCTGAGGCCCGTAGCGCTCGACGCCATGCTGCCGAACCATGCGGCAATGACGGGATCGCGCGGCGGGCCAAGCGCGCCCGCAGTTGCGCGGGATTCGAGGCGGTCAAGTAAGCCCATGTCAGCGGATCCCGAGCCAGAAAAACGCGAGTCCGACAACCACAAATGCAGCGGGCGGGGAAAGCAGCGAGATTCCGTAGCCGACCGACGCGATGCCGCCAAAGACGAATGCATCCCGAAGGTCTATTTTCGGGTTCAGGCGCTTCACGAGCTTTAGCAGGTCGTCTTTAAGGCCGGTCGAAATCATGCTGAGTAGATTCCTTGTGAGTTGTACAGGCTGCCGTTTGCGGGCGGATTGAGCGACATTAGGGACACGGCGTTGAACATACTCATTAATGGGTCTATTTTTGCCCACCCGCTGGCCTGTTTGGTGATGAGCATTGCGTTTCCTTTGGGTTCTATTTTCGCGTTCGACACACACCAGGCCATCATTGCGGAGCCGTCATGCAGCAACGCGCCCTCGGCTAGCTTCCGTTCCGCCGTCTTGATGGCCCCGCTGAGTTTCCAGCCCTGCGAAATGCCGATGATCTTGTCTTGCGGCACGCCGGCAGCGACGAGCGCATCCAAAACGCCGCCAATGCCCGCCGGATCGACGCCGACCTTATCCAGCAGTCCGGCTTGCTCGATTTGCACAACCATATTGGCCAATTCGGTAACGTCGTCGCCTATCTGCTCGACCAGCGTCAGATCCCCGGACTTGGCGAAGTCACGAAAGCGCGCGGCCTCGGCCTTTCTGCGGGCCAAGACGGACGGATGTGCCCAGGCGTGCGACCAGGACAGCCATTCGTGCGTGTCCGCGGTGCGTCCGGTTACGTTCAGGCCGAGCCAATCGTCTAAGCCGCCGCCGTCAATCCCTACGTCAACCACTTCGCAGCGGTCAAGAATCGACGCTAGGGTGATGCCTTCCCGGCCCTGCGCCTGCCAGAACGGGGCGCCGGCCCAATTATCTGAGCGCAGCGCCATGCCGATTTCTACGTTTACATGTTTTGCGAAGAAACCGATTAACTCGTCCTCGCCAGCTTCGGACGCCTGCTTATACAGGTCATCTAGGCGCTCAGAATCTACTGATGCCCCAAAATTTGGATTGGTGATGCGCCAATTCTTCGGTTCCCGGTACTCTTTCGAGTCAATCATTGATTGCGGAAACTCGTACAGCACCGGAACGAACTTCGGGTCATTAATTCGCCCGTCTCGAACCCCCCGCGCATACTGCAATTTCTGCTTGAAAACACCAGCCGGCGCTTCGTTTGACATGGTAGTGAGGGAAATAACGAAGCCCTCAGGTCTGGACGCAAGACCGCCAGTCGCCTCGCGCATCATATCGCCTGCGTTTGAGCGCTTACCGAAAAGCCAAAGCTCATCAAATAGAACGCCGGTAAACTTTTTGCCCCCAACCGTCTCATTCTCGGCGGCGATAACTTTCAACATCGCCCCGCTGGTGCGGTGAGTGATTTGGCGTATGTGGTCTTGAACTAGGAATAAATCAGATAATTCCTCATCCTTGCGCACCATATCCCGAGCGGGAAAGAATGAATTGTTTGCCACCTCGACCGTTGGTGCCAATATCCCGTACTCCGCAGACTCGCGCCAGTTGCGCACCATGGCGGTCATCATGATCCCGGCTGCCAACCCGCTCTTGAAATTCTTTTTTGAGACGCTCAGGAGCCATTCGCTTATCTCTCGGCGCCCCGTCTCAGCATCGTAAGCGCCGAACACAGACGCAACAAAATCGAATATCCACGGCTTACACGCCTCACCCATTGTTGGGCATCCGGGCGCGTCAACAATGCGCAGAGACTTGAACACTTCCAGTGCGGCGGCCGCTTCAGCCGGGTAGATCGGCGGCGGCGTGAGTGAGTCCCCAGCGAGGATGCGCCGCTCCCAATCTGGGCACGCCGTTGACCATTCCATGCGTTACTTGTTGTTGACCACAAGCCGGGGCGGGGCAGCCGGGGCGAACTTGCCGGCGGCGACCTTGGCGGCGGCAGATTGCTTGCCCTCTTTCTTGCCGGACTCGCCCACCTTCTGCGCCTCAAATGGCGCGAGCGCCTTAGCTGCATCCATCCGGATGCGAACGTCGATTTCTGTCATGTCGATAACATGGCGCAGAAACCGGATTGATTGGGGTTCTGCTGCTGCGCGCGATGCGGCAGGCATTGCCGGTACAAGAACAGCCGGCTTTGGCTTGCGACCAGCTCCGGGCCTTTTCCCGCCAGAATTGGGCCTCGGACCACCTCTAGGCATTGCTGATTCCTTTGATTTATTGCGTTTCAGTTTCAAGAACTTGCTGCGGGTCCGTCAAAACCTTTGCTGATTTCTTTGGAGGGGAAAATAATCTGCGCGTGCCTTTACTGGCGGTTTCCGTTTGCAGGGGTCTCAGAGAAATAACCCGCCCTACTATCAATCACTTACGTGAACTGTCCGCGCTCGGCAGCCTCTAACGCCGTCTTGTCCTTGTGGCATGGTTCGCACAGGCTCTGATAGTTGCTCTCATGGTCAGCCCCGCCCTTCCACAGCGGCACGACATGATCGACCTGCGTTGCTGCCTCTACCCTGCCTTTAGATTGGCACGCCAAGCACAATGGATGGGCGCGCAGCCACATCGAGCGGCGGCGCATCCATACGCGCCCGCGCTGCCTTGGCGTGGCTTCGTAGCCGTATCCTGGGGCCAGGGTGGGAAGTCTGCTTCCCAACGTCTGAACGCGCGGCTTAAGCGTGGTTAGCTTGAATGCCACTTTGAAAGTCTGCACGTACTAGCGGGCGAGACTAAATCCCACTTTTAGGCAAATAAATGGACTTAACGACCCAATATTCCACGTGCTTCCAATTTGGTTCCGCATCAAACACCCAGCACAGCAGCGCAAGCGTGCGCAGGTATGGCATTAGCCACCACCGCGTGCGTAGACGAATGACCGCCGTGTCAATGACTTCCATTACAAGCAATCCTGCCTTGCAATCCCGTCCAGCAAGCACGACAGCGTTACCGGATGCGCCCGCCATGCCTGGGCGACCAGGATGCTCAGGCAGTAGAACTCCGGGTTCAAATCGCCTGCTCCTGCGTGTCGCGTACCTGTATGCAGGTCAGGGCGTAGCTGATACCTTCCTGTGCCGGGATTTGCTTGACGATTACCGCCCGTTGCGCCTCGCAGGCTGCTAGGCTAGGCATGGGCGCCATCTTAGTGTCGTATGCGCCGCCTGCGATCTGGACTAAGACCAATAGCAAGAACGTTTGCATAGCGATCCTTTGAATAGGTGCCTACTCGCTGCGCCGTAGCCCGATGTAGGAGCGGGGCGGTATCCGCTTTCGGCATTGTCAGGCTGTTGGCCTGAAAGGGTTTAGGGCGAAGGTCAGACGGCGTTTTCCGCTTTATCGACCGGCGCTAGGCGTTTCCTTGCCATGTACGCGATTCCGCGCACGCTGCCCGCAGGCATTGTCGGCTAGCCCTACCTTGCGGCTGTCACGCACCTAAATATGGTGCCTCATGTCGCGCCGGGAGCATGGTCAAAGCGACAACAGGCGAAAGAAAAAAGCCGCGGGCGCCTTAAACGGTTCGCGGCAGTGGCAGCGTAGAAGCTGTCGCCTCCGCAGGCCGGGGAGTTCGGCGTTGCGGTCGGCATGGGGAAATGTGGCCGCGCCTGCGGGCAGATAGCGTTAATCTGCAAGCCAACATCGCGGCCTGCCGGTAGCGTATAACCGGCGTGCTTCTCTCTCGGGGGGGTTGGAATAACAAAAGGCCCGAACCTTTCGGATCGAGCCTCATCTTTGTCAAACGCACTCAGCGCCAACAGGCGCCGAGGTCTCAGTTTTCACTGGTTTGTCGAATTGTAGGCGAATGATTGCATATTTTGTATGCCGTGTCAATAGGTTCGCCACCATATTTTGTGAATCGCCCAGGAACCTGCCCCATCCCTCGTGCCTGATCGCCAATCGCAGGCAGATCAGATCGGGCGGCATCCTGAACACGTAGGCGAACTTCAGCGCCTTCCGGTGGTCGTCGGGTAGGTGGCGCATCATGCGCTCGACGGCGAGAGCTTGCAGGGCGTCTACGGGCGGCGGGGGCGGGGGCGGGATATATGCCGAATACGCGATCCAGTCGCCCCAGCCCGTCGGCGTAAGGTCCGGGCGTAGCTTGCTGCGGTAGCGGTACTCAATCGAGGCGCAATGCCCTTGGACGCCACGCGCCAGCGCCCAACGGCCCCAATTTTGCAGCGCGGATTCAATCGTGCGCCCGAACAGGTCGTCGTTTTTCATTGCCAGCGGTCCTTGAGTTTGAATATCTCGCGCAGGGCAATATAGGCGTCATTGGCGACAGCTTCGGCGGCTTTGGCGTCGGCTAGCTCGCGCAAAAGCCTCAGTAGAGACAGGGCGACACAATGCTCGACAAAATTGCAGCCATAGTCAGGTTCAAGCCATTCCTTAACGGCTTGCCGTGCAATTGCGAGTTTCGCGTCGTCAGTTATAGGCGTATCGCTCATCTTTTCCCCCTCAAAACTTCCCGCACAAGTCGCGGCGAATATCTCGGCCTCATGCTGCGCGAGGCGAGACAGGTGTTCGGCTTCCTCAAGATTTCCGGCTATACGGGCGCGCATGGATTGGCGCAGGTGATGCTCGGCGGCTGTTCCGGCTTCGTCGGGGTTTAGGTCGTCAATCATTTTTGCTAATTTCCCTTATGGTCCAAGCTAAAAGTTTTACGTCGTCAATCTTGTGCGCTCGGTAAAAAGCGCGGCGGCGGTTCTCGTGCATTTCCTCATGGCAGGATTTGCAGAGAGGGACCGTCGCCCAGGCGCTATGCGGCCCGCGCACGAACTCGATGTGGTGAGCCTCGTCCGCGTTCCGGCGCTCGCCGTAGCAGTTCCAATGGATTACGCAGCGCAGCGTGTGGATTAGGGCTAGATGGGCGCGTTCGGTCACAGCGGGAACCCCTGCACGCGCAGATCATTCGACGCGCCTCCCTGTTTATAAAACACCGGCACACCAGCAGCCCTGCATTGCGCGATCGCGTCGCGCGCCCAAGCTATATAAGCCGCCCGCGTAGGACGTCTGCCCTGCGCACTCTCGCCGCCGACGATGATCCATTGCAGTTTTCGATACATGCCTGGAACGTAATGCCCGATGTAGGCTCTCTCAACTTGTTTCGACCACATCCCATGAAAATCTACCGGACCAAGATCCGGCTCGTAGATGATCCCGTTTTTGCACGGCAGCGCCAGCAGCTTAGGAATGTCGCGTTCAGCTTCCACTTGATTGCGAACCGGGATCAGAATGCGGACGCTCCATCGGGGCGATGCCGCCCAATCATGCGTGCGCAGCATACGTGCAGCATTTCCAATTCGCTTAGTAAGCAACAGCCAGTCAAGATGTGGCGTCAACTCGATTAAATCCCACAAGTCTCTGCGCCATTCATCCGGAATTTCGTTGTCGAAAAAGTCACAGAGCGGATTGCAAAACACGCGCCACCGCTTACCGCTGATTGCCACTTTCCTGTTCCATGCAATCGGCTGCGCCCAATTCGACGCACTGGTGCGATACCGCATCGTGCAGCCAATCCAAGGATTCCAGGTGCTATCGCACCACGCGATGTTTGTTGATTCGCTCATTCACGCCCCTCATACTTTCCCGGCGCAACGTGAAACTGCACGCCTAGATTTGCGCCATGCGCCTCTACCTGTTGCATGTAGATCGCCATGCCGCGCACGGTTAGCTGCGTCGTGCTGCCGATAAGCACGCGCTCGCCTCCGGGGTCTGTGTCCCATTTCCGGTATCCGTCGCGCACCAGCAGATCGATTTCAGGATCATCAACGTCAGGCAGGTATTCGCGCTTGTAAAACTCGTGCCAGGTCTCGGCGGAATAGCGGCGACCCTTCACCCAGGCTTGTTCTGCAATATCCCGCAGCGGGCCGGCCCACATGGCGGCGTTGGCGTCCGGCCTGCGCGTTTTCTTTTCCTCGCGCAAGATCATTTCCAGCGGCCGCTCCGGGTCTATCGGCGCGTGTCTGAGTGCCGCATATGCGACTTCCGCCTGCTGCTCGCCAACAAGGCGGATCGTTCTGGTCTTGAAGGCGGGCCTACTCACTTCGTCCCAAACCACAGCAAAGCGAGCAGGCCGAGGAATAGCGCGAGCATAAAAAACTGTGCGCTGAGTTCGAGGGTCATAGAGATAGCTCGGCTTGGCGGTATGCGTACTCGCCCCAACGCTTGCGCCCGCTAGTCCTGATCGTGCAAACAATGTCCTCTCCCATGTCGCGCAGTTCAGCGGCGCGAGAATGCAGGGCTAGGCATCCGTATTCAGCGAAGGCGACAATCGGCGTAATGAAGCCGTGCCGCTTGATGTGGTCTCGGATTTGAATCGCTTGGCTCATTTCTCCCTCCTCATCGTGCAAACGGTGATTTTTCCCGGCGAGAATTGCCTACCCTTTTCCAGATCCTCGGGGCGGTAAAGCGGGCCGACAGCGGGAACTAAAACGGGATTGATAAGCTCGTACTTGATGCCGCGCTCGTCGGTGTAGTATTCGCGGTTCATGCGGCCAGTTCCTCGTCGTCGCTTCCGGGTTCCCGAACCTCGACCGGCCCTAGTGCCTTTTTCGCCACGTCGTAGGCCAGCAGGCTTACGGGTTTTCCGGCGGCGACCTTGCTCATGATTTCCTTGGCCCACCAGTTACCGGGAGCGCGAGGGTGCGCCATCATTTCGCGGATTTTCTCCATGCACTCGGCGGCATAGGGCGTCTGGCCGCGCTGCAGAAATGGGGATGTGGTTCTCATCGGGCGGTCCTCAAGCGGTCGCGGTAGGCGTCCATGCTCTCGCCTACACGCGGGTCTATTCCGAGCGAGCGACCCCGTTCCTGCGTCGCCTTATCGGAAAATAGCCAGGAACCGTCTGCCGTTGCTGGCGCCGAGGCTGTCGCGGCCTTACCCTTCAGCGGCCAAACGTCAGCCCAGGAATTGCGCGTCGATTGATCCAGCACCGCGTTCGGGTCATTGCCAAGGTCGCGCAGGGTTTCAAGTTCCTTGACGATCAAGGCTCGCGCCCGGTCGGTCAGTCGGGTTTTCGCGTGCTTGTTGCGCATTTCCTCAAAGCCTTTCCAGCTTTCAGGGGAAACCCAATCAGGGGGAGCGAATGCGACCGCCTTTTCTTTGTTTTTGTTTACGTCTGCGTCTGCGTCTGAGTGAGCGACTTCCGCGACATGCTGCGACGGTTTGCGACACTCAGCTACACTACTGTTTTTATTAGCCTTTCTCTTTTCCTCCATGCGTAGCCGGTCGGCCTCGCGCTTTTCCTCGGCGCTCTTGAGTTTTTGATATTTGGCGTGGTTGATGATGTACCAGCCCCAGGGCCGATGCTCGTCAATTGTGGCGATTCGCTTACCATCCTCGCCCGGCGTTCGGCTGTATGGGTCCGGCGACGAAAGAACCTCGATGCCCTTGGTCAAAATGTCCAGCGGGATCGACGTTTTGCCGGAAATAGCTTGTGGTGTCATGTCGATAACGCCCGCCGAATCGCACAGCACAAGCATTTGCTGAAGGGTGACTATCGCTTCCCAATGGCCATAAAGCGTGCCCTCGTACATTGAGTCGAATATTTTTGCGTACACGCCCTACCCCTTAATCCGATACTCGTAGAATTTCCGGCGCCCACGGCGTTCAATACCCCCGGCGCGCGCGTATATGGTCAGGACGCTGCTGATTTCGTTCGTGGGCCTGTTTAGCGCGGCGGCGATCCGGGTCAGCGAACTCCATTCATTCGCCTTTAGGAAGGCCCTGATCGGGGCTAGGCTACGATGGCGCGGGTCGCCTTCCTGCCTACGCACCACTTCGCGGAACGCGCCCGCATGCACCCGCCTGACCATTCCTGGGCCTAATTCCCCGCCGTAGAGGTGGGCTAGGATTTGGTCGTTCATGTCGGCACCGCCTGATTCCACCCGGCGTTGTAGGCGTGCCACTCGGTTTCGCTGCCGATCGGCGGGACCGGGTAGGGATTGGCCGGTGCGTCGGTTTCTGCAATCAGGCCAGCATCGACCTTGGCGTAGTGCGCGCGGCAGGCGTCGCCAGCGGCGCGGAATACCTCGGGGAAGCGATAGGCGATGCTCATGCGGCCCGCCCTTCGGTTTGTGTAATCCGCTTGAACTCGACCACCCAAACCCAAGGATTCGACGCCCAGGGCGCGCGCTTGCCGTTGATTGAGTCCCAAAGGGTGTAATAGCGCCCTATACGCTCATTGGCAGTCAGGAATACGCCAACGGTTCCTGTTCCCTCGGCGTCCACATCGTCCTCGCTGATCTCCTGTAGCCGCTCGACGCGCACGCCGGTTATTTCCAGCGCAATGCGCGAGGCCAAGCGGGGCATGAAGATTGCGGGCCATTTCCGCGTGGCGCTATCCGCCCCGAGGCTATCGGCGGCGTAACTCCAAATGCGCTCCCCCGCGTCTGTAACTTGCGATTCACCATAGGCGTGCGGCATACCGAAATGATTGTGCAGCTGCATTGTCTCGCGCACCCAAAGCCGGTCGCCGGGTCTGCCATAAGGGCATGGAACGCGGGTAACAATGCCGCCGCTGCGATGATTTCCGATGTAGGCGACCCCACTCGTCTGCGCGGTTTCGCCAAGCATAATTTTTGCGTCATCATCCGGCTGCGGCTTCACAACCCGCCGCGTCTGCGTCTTGCGGCCCTCGAGGATCGCGCGGACCATCGGCGCAGAGAAAAGGATTGGGCGCTCCTTCACTTCGTCCCCCTGCTCGCGTTCAGGATAATCATCGGCATCCGAAACAACGCGACGCCTAGTATCAGCGCGAAGGCGAGGCAGAGAATGGCGAACATGGCGACGTAGCGTAAAACCCAAACGGCTGCGCCTAGCAGGGCGACGATGAGGCGGAGGAGCCTCATTTCCCTTTTCCCACACTATTCCCAAGCGCTCCCCCTAAATCCCGGCTGATCCCGCTGAATCCCAAGCAACGAACTTTTTCCGCCGCTAGCATGAGGGTATGGATTCGGCCCAACAGAGATTCTTCGAGGATGCGGCGCGCGACTTCCGCGTTGTCTTGTTCTTCCATTTGCGCGATGGCGGTGAGCACGCGATGCGCCTCGGTAGACAGGCGAACGTGCGTGCTTTTAAGTGGCTCGCTCACGCTGCGCGCTCCGATAGCTCCGAACCGAAGATGTGCGGGCAGAGTTCTCTGCGCGCCACTTTTGCGCCGAGCCGCTTTTCAAAATCTACAGCGGTTTCGGCACTGATGATCCGGTTCCCATTTTCATAGCTGCGCAGAGTGGATTCAGCGATGCCTAACGTTTTCGCCAAATCAGCACAGGAGAGGCCATGCAGGGCGCGATAAGAGCGGAGAGGGTGGGTTTTCTTCATAGTGATACCTATGGTATCGCAGGACGTTTGCAAATGTCAATACCTGTCGTATCAGACACACGGGAATCCGCCCCGTACCATTGGCAAATGGAAAATGACTCGTGGAAGGGCTGGGGGCCGCGCTTTAAGAAGCTCGCCAAGGAAAACGGCGAGACGCTTGCGACTATAGCCGAAAAGATGGGCTTGGCTGAATCGACGCTGCGCCATTGGACCAACGGCACGCGCGAAATTAACCTGACCGATTTAATGCGGATGTGCAAAGCTGCCCGCGTTCATCCATCCCTTGTTTTGGGAATTATATACTTAAATCCCTTGACATCTAAAAGGGAGTCATGTATCATTCTAGTCATGGAGTCGCCGATTCCAAACGACAGGAGATCAAAATGAACTTCACCCCATACCAGTATCTTCCGCTGTTCGCCAAGGTGGCAATCGAGTGCCTTGATCAAAACTACGATATGCGCAACGGTGGCACCCTCAACGAAATGCTTGACGCATACGCGAAAACCTACGGTATTGAGTGCGATACCGAAACGAGGCAAAGCGCTGCTCATATCGCGTCGCGCAGGTTTGCCAATTTCAGCGCAGCCTAGCATGGACTCTCACGAACACGCCATGCAAATGGTCAACAAGCTGGCCTTTGAAAACGGCCGTATGCGCTTCCTGATGGGCGAGGCGATTACCAGCATGAGTCATGCCAAAACCTTCATCGAAAGCCGCGAGAAGATGCACCCTGAAGGCGTAAGGCAATGGGGCGAACTCATTGACCGTCTGCGCGAGGTTATTGCCGACAGCGAGCCCGAGCCGCTCGGCAACGAGTCTGCGCTGTTGGTAGGTGGAGAATGAAAATGAAAACATGCGAATTCTGCCGATATTTCAGCGATACGGTTGCAAAGTGGCATGCCAACGGTCAACAGGTGCAGGCGCTGTGCCTTCATAAGGACAGCCCGTACTATATGCACTACAAACCAAGCGATGGAACATGCCCGCACTATCACAATGGCGTGCCAATTGACGCGAGGAATCAACCATGAGACAGGAAGAAAAAGTAATCACATTTAACTGCGACATGTGTGGCGCAGAGAATATCAAACCGCAGAAGTTGCGGCACACAGAAGTTTTCGGATACACGCCAACGGAGCCAAAAGGTGTCAGGGTGATTCTTGAAGCATTCGGTAATTCCGGTTACTGCGAACACATTTGCGAAGCGTGCGCGGATAAAGCAATGGCCGCTGCTTTTGCTGCTGAATTTGAGAGAAAGAAGCAATACAAATTCGGGAACGTGACATGCTCTCAATGTGGCGGCGAATTTGGCCCAGGCGATACCGGATTCAGCCATTGCGAAAACCATAAACACCTTCCAACGCTTGGTAAATCATGAACGACAATCTGACGATCAGCACGTTCCAGCTTTTCAAGCTGTTCCCAGACGCCGAATCTGCTCGCGTGTATCTTGAGGCGCGGCTCTGGCCTAACGGATGCCGTTGCCCTGTCTGCGGACGCGGCGACCGGATCACTGTGCGCAAAGCCGGTTTCTACCGCTGCAACCAGTGCAAAGAGGATTTCACCGTCCGCACCGGCACCATTTTCGAGCGCTCGCACGTCCCGCTGCACAAGTGGCTCTACGCGATGTATCTGCTCGTCACTTCGCGCAAGGGCATCAGCAGCCTGCAACTGAGCAAGGAAATCGGCATCACGCAGAAGTCCGCTTGGTTCGTCCTGCACCGGCTCCGCGAGGCTTGCGGCAACGATCCGACCATCCTTAACGGCATAGTGGAGATTGACGAAACCTACATCGGCGGCAAGGAAGCGAGCAAGCACGCCAGCAAGAAACTGCGCGCAGGTCGCGGCTCTGTCGGCAAGGTCGCGATCATGGGTATGCGCGAACGTGGCGGCAGAACGATCGCCAAACCGATTGATGCTGCAGACACGGCGAATATTCATACGGCGATTCACACGCATATTGAGGCTGGTTCGACCCTGCACACCGACGAAGCCAAAGCCTACAGCGGGCTTGTCGGCTTGTTCTTCAAGCATGGCACGGTCAATCACAGTGCTGGCGAATATGTCCGTGATGGCGTTACCACGAACAGCATTGAAAGCGTGTGGGCGGTCCTGAAACGCGGCCTGCATGGCGTCTATCATCACGCCAGCCCGAAGCATATCGGGCGCTACGTTGACGAGTTCACCTTCCGCCTGAACGATGGAAATGTGAAGCGCCTGACGCTTGACCGTCTCAATAGCATGATCGCCGCGACGGTTGGCCGCCACATTACCTATCAGGAGTTGATTGCATGAAGCCGAAAATCCCTGCCGCACTTGACGCGATTTCCGACCGTGTTCTGGCCTACAAACCGAAGCCGAAAAGCAAGCCAGCGCGGAAACGGGCGCGGCGCTCGAAAAAGATTCAAAGGGACTCATGTATATAATTCCCCTTGTTTTATTCGAGGGGCCGCCGATGAACGCAGAGACCAAACGCCAGATTGGAGAGTTGGCGAAAAATGCGCTAGACTCAAACCCTGGTATGGTTCCCGGATATCAAAAAATTTCTGTGCGCTCGCATTTCAAGCGCAAGGGGGCGTGATGGAAGCTGGCGGCGCGCTGTATATCGTTGGCATACTTTTACTGTTCGTGCTTGTGGTGCTGTGGTTCTTTCTCCCATTCGCCATATTCGGTACGCAGCCGAAGTTGGACAAGATGCTTGCTGAGACGCAGAAAACAAACGCGCTGCTCACAGAGATAAGGGCGCTGCTAGCAAAAACGAAGTGAAGATCGCAGCCGCGTTAATTGTCGTAGCGCTGTTCCTCCCTGGCGCCGCCAATGCGCGCAGTAAGGCTCAAGTTAACCACTTCAAGAACGCGCACCCCTGCCCCGCTACAGGCCGCACGCGCGGGCGCTGCCTTGGCTATGTAGTCGATCACATCAAGCCGCTATGCGCTGGCGGCGCGGATCACCCGAGCAATATGCAATGGCAATCCGCGCCCGATGCGAAGATCAAGGATCGCGCCGAGCGCGCGCAGTGCCGCAAGCGTAGCCCCTCCAAGTAGGAAATAACCCCGCAGTCCTCGATTTCGCTAACCTGCGACCGCAGGCGATACGATAGGTATTGACAAGGCACAATACCTTGTGTATCGTTCCATTCAACCGCTCATGGCGGCATAACGAATGGAGGGAAGACGATGAGTTTCGTTCTAGGCAATAGCAAACGCAATTCGCAGATCAGGCAAATCGTCCGCAGCTTGGAAGGCGGGTGCAATTTCTCCGAGGCGCTTTTTGTCCCGGCGCCGCGTGGACTGAAAGACATATACCGCGTTCAGGATTTGCGCGGGCGTTTTCATGCGTTCTACTCAGCCGACGAGGCGAACTCTGTATTTCCGGGCGCGTTCGACCGTCACCCCGACTATGCCGAACAGGTGTCGGCATGAGTACCCAAGCCATCCCAATCGACGCCGACGAACTGGCCGCGCTGCGCCGGGACGCAGAGCGGTATCGGTGGATTCGCGTGAAAGATGGCGAGGCGCCGGAACTTATTGACGATTGGGATCTGGACGGCGCGGAGTCGGAAGAACTCGACGCGGCGATTGATGCCGAAATCGCCAAGGCGGCACCATGAGTGGCCCCATCGTGCGCGCCGTGATGGCGGCAATCAACGATGCAGAATTCGACCTGTGGCCGCAGTTTTCCGATTGGCGCTGGCGGCGCATTTATCGCGGGCCGGACGGCAAGGAATTCTCCGCGTGCCAATCAATTGCTCTTGCCGGGTTGACTCGTGATCATAAGGACTACTGCGAAATGGGCTATTTTGTGCGCACGCGCAGCAAGGGCCAATTGACCGACACGGTACGTGAATACGGAATCCTTGCCGATGCGGCGCGCGAGGTGCGGCTATGAAAGCCGCCCTAATCCTACTTCTGGCACTCTCCGGCTGCGCTGGTCTGCCATCGGTCGAGCAGATCGGAACGCCCGATAACTTCGCCAAGTGCGCCGCCGCCGATGTTGTGACGACGACTATAGGCCTCTCCGTTGGCGGAATGGTCGAGGGGAATCCGCTCACCCGCGCCTTGACGATTAAGGCGTTCGGCCACGTTGCCGGAACGGTGGTCCCTGTTATCGGCTTGAGCGTTGCGGGCTACTACCTGCTGAAGTGGATCAACCGGCCAGCCGTCACCGCGACCGCGACGGCGCTTACCTGCTTTTCGGCGGCGCGCAATCTTTATATATCGAGGGGGGCAATGTGAACGAAGAACTCCATTTTCTCGACAACAGCCTGCTATGGCAGAACGCCCGAAACTGGTTCATGGGCTTCCTGGCGACGTTTTCCCTACTCTGCGTCTATGCCCTCGTGCAGGTGCAGGATCAGGCCGTGGAGGCGCGGGAACAGGTGGCGGCTTATAAGGCGCGAGGGTGTCCGGATAGCCTGGATGGGATGCCGTTCCAGTTCTCGGCGCACGAACAAGTCAGCCTTTCACGTCCCGGCTATTCGTCGCTGGCGTGCTTTTATGGGAAGGGGAAATCGTGAACGCCGCCGATCTGCAAAAGTTCTGCGCTGCGCCTGACGATATACGCGAAGGAATGCGGCAGCCGTGGAGTCGTGGCAAATATACCTACGCCACCAACGGGCATATTTTGCTGCGCGTCGCGCGATTGGGTGATGTACCCGAAAACGAGCGGGCGCCGGACGCCGCCTGGATGATCGCAAAAATAGAACCGCCGTCATATTGGATGCCCGTTCCTCCCGCCACGATGCCGCCGGATGTTAAGTGCGATGAGTGCGACGGAACCGGAGTCATTGAGGGCGAAGGCCCGGACGATGATTCTATAGATTGCGAATGGTGCGGCCATACCGGCATGATGAGAAAACGCATCGGCGTTGCTGTCGCTGACGCGTTTTTCGATCAGGGCTATCTGTCCATGATTCAGGGGTGGAAAATTGCGCCGAACGGCTTTAAGCCAGCATGGATACGCAGCGGCAACATTATCGGCCTGCTGATGCCGATGACGCGGCAATGACCGCCCGCACCCCATCCCAACTACAAGCCGACATGGAAGCCGAACGCCTGCGGCATGAGGAAGGGTTACGCGGCCACTATGACGACAAGCCGAGCGAGACCGCCTGCAACATGGCGGTGACAACGCAGGAGGGCGATCTGGATATTTTCTCACGGCCATTGAGGGCGGGAACATGACTTGCCGAACCTGTAAATGGCTTGAAGTTCCGCCGCGCCGGGATGGCAAGATTGTTCCGAGGCGAAACAATTCTTATAGATGCGCCGTTCCGGTTCCTCCGCCGCCGGCAATGCCCGCCAGCATCAGGATCACCGCTCGCCATTCTTATGGGCTTGGAAACCTTGAATGGCCTACCTCGTGTGGCGATATGGAACCTGACGATGGCGTCGGCTGCACATTTCATGCTCCGAGGAAACCATGACCGCCCTACTCAACCGCCTCGCCGCTGAGGCAGCAACTAAGGTTGCGGGCATTAAACCTGGCGACCGCTTCAAAATGCGATGCTGTTTTTTGGGTAGAGACTGGCGAACCCTTCACATGTACCGAATGGCTTGAGGACAAATTGACATGACACAGAACCAGGACAACCTCGTTGGCCTCGCCAAGATGCGCGACCCGTTCCCGCCGAATCAGATCAGCAAACTCCCACAGCCAATGAAGCGGCGCGAGGAAATGGACAAGTTACCGAAGGCGAAATGCGGCATCTGCGGCGGCTATCACGCGACGAGCATGGTGATGCACCTTGATTACGTCGGCCATGCCGCCCTGACGAATCGCCTGCTAGACGCTGACCCGCTTTGGGTTTGGGAGCCGGTCGCCGTCAACGCGGACGGTTCGCCGCACATGGACGCGCAGGGCGGAATGTGGATCAAGTTAACCGTCTGCGGCGTGACCCGCCTCGGCTACGGTGACGCGCAGGGCAAGCTAGGCCCGAACGCCGTCAAGGAATGCATAGGCGACGCTCTGCGCAACGCCGCAATGCGATTCGGCGCCGCCCTTGATTTGTGGCACAAAGGCGACGACCTGAACCCGCAACAAGACGACGACCCGCCGCCAAAGGCCGCGGAACCCGCCAAGGCGAAGCCAGCGGGCGCGCACATTACCGACGCACAGGTGAGCATCCTGCGCGATCTGCTGGCCGCGCTGGAGGCGTCTGAAAAGGAATTTTGCGAGGCGGTGAAGATCCCCGCGCTTGAGAAAATGCCGGCGGAGCGCTACACGTTCTGCCATTCCTATCTGTCCAAAAAACTACCGGGGAAAGCATGACGACAGCACTTTACGTTCTGGCCGACGAGTACCAGGCCGCAGCGCGCAAACTGGCAGACCTTGACCTTGACGAGCAGACCATCGCGGACACGCTCGAAGGGCTGGCCGGCGAGTTGGAAGCAAAGGCGACGAATGTCGCAATGTTCGTGCGGAACCTCGAAGCCAGCGCCGCCGCAATCAAGGATGCAGAAGCGCAGATGGCGAAGCGCCGCAAGTCATTCGAGACTCGGGCCGCGAATGTGCGCGCCTATCTGCTGTCGAATATGGAATTCGCGCAGATCAGCAAAATCGAATGCCCGTTTTTCAAGTTGGCCGTCCGCGACAATCCGCCCGCCGTGGTGATCGACAACAAGGACGCGCTGCCGATTGAATACATGCGCTGGCCCGATCCGCCCCCGCCGCCGATGCCGGAACCGGATAAAAAGGCCATCGCCGCCGCCATCAAGGAAGGCAAAACGGTAGACGGCGCGCACATGGAACGCACGAAACGATTGGAGATTAAATAATTACCAACATCAGGAGAACCGCGTAATGAAATCAATATCTGTCACACCAGAAAAAGCCGCAGCAATCGTTAAAGACGTAGAGACTACAATGGAAGCGTTGCGTTCCGCGCACTCTCAGTTTGCAAAATTAGTATCAGAAAGCGCAACAGACATTAACAATACCCTCACCTCGTTTGAGGGTTCGGTTAGGCATTACCTCGTACTAAGCAACGAGCTTAGCCAAGGGCTGACGGAAGTTGGCCGGCACATTGCGCGCCTTTCCTCAAGCGAGTACACGACAGCTATCAAGAACGGGGAGCGCATTTTATCAATCGTGCGAGAACTTGACGACCTGCAAAAAGCAGGCGCCATGTCTCTCATTAAACTCCCTTAAAAGCAATGGCCTTCGTCGAAAACAACGAGAGGAAAGCCGCATGAAACTACTTGGTAAAGTCGTCTGCGCCTTGTTGCGCCGCCACGCTTGGCGCCGTCTGCGCAAAGGCGAAACCTCCTACATTCCTGCCGAGCGGGTTCCGTTCGATCCGAAGGCGCACCGGGTATGCGACCGCTGCCATGCCGTTAGGGCGGTCAGGGTGCGGAAGGGGAAGGGGGAATGATGGCACACGAAGACCTGCTGAAGAGGGTTGGCGACGCTCTTGAGTCTAACTACCCACGCGAGGAAATAGACTTGGGTGATGTGAGATTGCTTACCTTCACCCTCCGATCCTTGCAGGCCGAGATTGAGGCCGACAAGATGATGCGCCTTAACAATGCCCTATTCGTTGAGCAATGGGAGCGCCTGTGTGCTGGACTCGGAATAGAGAAATGCGGCGTAATCGAAGCTGTTGATGCTGCCCTTGCCGAGCTTGAGGCAAAACTCAAAGCCTGCATTGATTCAGATCAGTTAATCGAGGAAATTAAAGAACAATTACATAAAGACGCGAAAGACAGTTGTCACGAATTAGTGATGGCTGTTTCTTGGATGCGAAATGAAATTGACATGGTAAGGGGGATGTTAGAGGACGAGCGCAAGGCGCGGGAAGAGGCGGAACGGGGCCAACGCGAATTATGCATTGCGATAGGGACCACTACCGACGAATGGGCATTTTCAAATAAGCGGTTCCATGATTCCGAGCAACGCGCTGAAGCCGCCGAGCGCATGCTGGCCGACTTAGAAACACGTTACAGAACACTCGTTGCTACCTATGACGCAGTTGAGGCGGACTGGATTAAATGTGAATCCAAGCTGGCCGAGATTGAGAAGGAGACTATTGAACGGTGCGCGCAGGTTCTTGACGATTTGCACAACAAGGTTGGCGCAGGATGGGATTACTACTCTGACGAACGCGTAGATGGCGCGCACAACACATTAACAAACGGCGCTAAATTGATCCGCTCCCTCGCGCAGAAAGGAGAGACACCGTGAAGTCGTTTATCAAGGACGTAGCGTTTGGATTGATAGCTATTCTGTTTGTGATCGTGTTGAGCATTTGCCATCCTAAACCGTGGCTCGCGCAGGCAAGAAAAGAGTGGGACGCAACGTGGAGAAAGCCATGACTGAATCCATAGAGCAGCGCGACTTCTATCTGGGCGTTCTTGCAGCGCTCGATGTGGTGCTTCTACACGACAATTCTGCTTGCGCAGGTGAAATAATCCGCAACGTAGGAGCAATAGTCAGCCGGGCTACAGCAGAAAATTTCTCGCCGGACCTCATCCCCGGACTGGAACGGGCGGCGGAGATTTGTGAGCGCCTTGCCGACGAAGGGACAAACCCAAAGGCAGATTATGGGTGTACCGAGGCAATCCGCGCCGAACTCGATCGGCTGAAATGACCGAGCCACTGTTGACACTGGCATGTTCCTGACCGACAAACAAGTGAGGCGCTTGACCGGCCTTCCGGCGACGGAACACGCCGCGCAAATCCAATGGCTTGAGGCGCACCGCGTCCGGCATTGGGTGAACGCGGCAGGTAAGCCAATCATCCCGGTGTCGGAAATCACCGCCCCAGGCGCTTCCCCGCCCCAGACCGGCTGGACTCCCGATTTTTCCAAAATTAATGCATAATGGACAGGATGGGGCGGAAACGGGAAACGAATCTGCACCTTCCGCCGCATATGCGGATCAGGAAGGGGCTCTATTATTACGACACGCAGGCCAAGCCGCGGCGTGAAATACCGCTCGGCAAGGACTACGGTGCTGCGCTGGTCAAATGGGCCGAGTTGGAGGGCGGGAACCTGCTGCCGGCCAATACCGCCCCGACTTTCAGCACGGCGGCGACCCGCTACAAAACCGAGGTATTCCCGACGAAGGCGCCACGGACGCAGCAAGACAACGAAACAGAACTCGCGCGGCTACTCAAGGTGTTCAAGGATGCGCCCCTGGGCGGCATCAAGCCGATGCACGTTCGCGGCTATCTGGACGAGCGCGGGAAATCAGCCAAGGCGCGGGCGAACCGGGAAAAAGCGCTGCTCTCCCATATCTTCAATAAGGCGCGAGAATGGGGATACACCGATGCCCCGAACCCCTGCTCCGGCATCAAGGGCTTTTCTGAGCCGGGACGGGACAAGTACGTCGAGGAATCTGAATTTAGGGCCGTCTATGCCCAAGCCTGTGTCCCGGTGCGCAACGCAATGGACTTGGCTTATCTGACCGGCCAGCGCCCCGCCGATGTGCTGAAAATGACGACCGGCGATGTACGCGACGGCTGCCTATGGGTTCGCCAGAACAAGACACAGGCGCGCATCAGGATCGCGCTAGAGGGTAGGCTAGGGGAATTGATCGAGCGCCTTGTGCGCCTTCCTGTGGGCAAGGTGGCCTCGTCCTGGTTGATTCGCAACGAGGACGAGCAGCCGTTGACCTATTCGGCCATGACGCAGCGGTTTTGGAAGGCGCGTGGCGCAGCTATCAACGCCGCGCGCGAGGCTGGGCAGACCGGGCTGGCGGCATCGCTCAAGGGCTTCCAATTCCGCGATCTGCGGGCGAAGGCGGCGAGCGATTCGGAGGACATGCAATCTGCACAAAGGCTGCTGGCTCATGGGTCAATCACCATGACCGAGCACTACATCCGCGCGCGGATGGGCGATAAGGTGAGGCCGGTAAAATGAACGAATGGCAACCGATCAAAACTGTGCCGAAGGACGGCTCTGTCGTGTTATTGCTCCACGCACACGATTCCCTTTCTGGGTGCAGTTCGGACATCCGCCAAAAAAAAATGGTGGCCATAGGATATTTTTTGGATTATTGGAAGGTTGGCGTTCCTGGCGGCCATAGCAGTGGAGGCGGTGATAATCAATTCACTCATTGGGCGCCACTACCCCAGCCGCCAATAAAGTAGTTCCGCAAAACGCGATGCCGTCATAGACACGACCTGCTCATATTTTGTGGTGCTTTTTTCTTCGCAACGCGCTGAAATTTAGGTATAATTCTACCGGACTGTTAATCCGCAGGTCCCAGGTTCGAGCCCTGGTCGGGGAGCCAAGAATCAGTGACTTACGAGCGGCGCGAGTTCCGCAGTTCCGCAAAGTTCCGCAAAATTACCTTGTATCAAAATGAACTTAAGAAAGGGCGCCATGACGACAGACGAAATCCTAGATAAATACGGCGCAGACAGGTTAAACGCTTTTGCTCGCTCTTTGGGCGGGGTTATGCAATACGGTGAGCAACTCGCGCTTGCGTATAAAGAATTTGGCTCAGACGGCAGAGAGGTGCTCGGGATGCTTGTCGCTTATGATATTACAGGAACAAAAGAAGGCGTCCGATTCAAGTAATAAAAATTCTGTGACCGCTCAGCGCGCCGCCAAGATAAAGCCAAGATTTGTGCTGGCATAGCTTGCCCAGGCGAGCGCCATTCCCCAATCCCCGGCGATGCCGCAGCGGCGGGCCACGTTCAGGTACAGCAGGCCAGCTAGGGCAAGTTCCCAAAGTTTTATCGCCGCGGCCGCTCGTCAATCACCATCTGCACGGTTTCGGCGTAACCCGCCAAATCGACCATGTTGTCCCGCTTCGGCTTGTTGACTTGCCGGGACAGTTTGACCGCGCACATGCACAGCCCGACTTGCTCGGCGGTGATCGGATGCCCGAGGATTGCTGACCACATGGCGGCGGTGCGGCTGAAATCGTCGATTGGATGCCCGTAGTCCTCGCCCCGGTCGCCGTGGACTAGGCGCTGCGCTTCCTTCAGGATTGATTCAGTCATTTCCAACGCACCCTTTTTAGGTATGGTCGTACCCATTTTGGGTACGCTAAAAATAATTCAAAAAGTTCTTGACATTGTTCCGACGTTGGAATATATTTAGATCATACCAACGCAACCGGAGAAACAAAATGACCAACCTTGAAAAATTTGCAGCGGCAACAAATAATGAGTTGTTCGACCCGGAACCAGGTTGGTCCGAAGATGGAGATTGGATGGTCGAATGCGCCGAAACGCATGAGAGTCTTGACGATTTTGTCACGGCATCGAAAAATTGGAGAGAGCACACGGCGGCAAAACACGGCGAGATCGCAGGGTTCAAATTCGTCGCGTGGGCGCAAGTGCAGGCGATGAAGGGCCAGCAGCGCCGGGCGTTGAGCGTGGTTGACCTCGGCGATCTGCGCTACGCCCTAGCCGCGGATTTAACGAAATATGTCTAAAACTCCCTACATCACCGTCGAAGCCGCTGCCCTGCTCTTGGGTATCTCCGGGCGGCGTGTTCGCGCCCTTGCCGCTATCGGGCGCATCCGTGGCGCTAAATTGCTCAATCCCCGCTGCTGGCTTATTCCGAATCCGCCTGTAATCATCATACGGCGCGCGGGTAGGCCGAAGGCCCGCCGGTAGGCTCCATGTATTCGACCGGGATGCCATGCGCGAGCGCGTAGCCGATTTCCTCATGCACGCCCCGGCTTTGCCCCCATCCGTCGAGCTTGAGGACGACCAGGCGCGAGCATTTCGCCAGAATCGGCAAGTCCTGCGCCATCCAAAAGCCGTGATCTAGCGCCTTCCCGTTCATGGTCTCGCCTATCGGGTGGCTGTGAGCAATGGGGCAGAAAACCACAACGCCCTGCTGCATCAGCTTGGCGGCGGCGCGGCAGGCAGCGATAAAGCGAAGGTGGCGCGTGGTGGCGTCGGGGCTTGAGTAGGGCGAGGCGAGGTAGTGCAGACCTTTATGCATACGCTTTCTCCAAAAAGCCGAGTGAGACTTCCATCAGGTCGTAGCGCCCATCCGCGACCTCGTGCTTAATGATGATCTGGCGACGCTGGCAGTTGTCTTGTTGACCGAGGTACTTTTCGTCGTGCTGGTAGAACGTGGCGCAGAATAGTGCCCGTTGCTGCGTTTTCTTGTGCATCGCCATGTCGGCATATTGAACATGCCCCATCGTGGCCGAGCATTGGCGCTCGCGCAGTAGGGCGGCTGCGGAACTTACGGGATTACCCCGGACGCCACTAGTGAAATAGTGTGAATACTCCACGCCATCAATCTTGACCACCTTGAGGAAGTCGTAAATCTCGAATCCGTAGTCCTTGATGCCGAGGTCGTCTATGTCGAACTTGCCTTGATAGGCGGGGTTTTCGTCCACGATGCGCGAAATGCGGATTTCGTGATTGCCGAGGCAGAATACCTTGCGCGGCTTGTACTTCACTTTCTCCGTCCGGTTGTAGTCGTCAATCGGCCTTAGAAAGTTCTCCATTGCGGCGCGACCGGCGCGTATGTCATGCGGGTATCTGCGCCCCTCCGCGTCAATCTTTCCCTTGTCGTAGCTGGACAGGCTCGGCATGTCCCACCAATCGCCAATAACAACAATAACGTCCGGCTTTTTATCGACGGCGTAGTTTCCGGCCCAGGTTAGATGATCGTTACGGACTCCCGGCTTGCTCTGAACGTCAGGTATAACCATGTGCATCTTGCCTAGCCGCTGCTTTTCGTAGATGCGCGGCGCGTCCTTGCGGATCGTCGGGCGCATCCCGCGCAGTCGCGCTATCTTGACCCGATGGGCAATAGTGGATTCAGGGAGTTTCGTCGCCTTAGCGATGATCGCCAATTTTGGAGACCCCCATTGCTCAACCAGGTTTAACGCATCTTGCGCTAACTGCGGGTCTAGCTTTGGAGTCGGCATATAGCCCTAAATAAAAAGACGAGAATCCCACCCGTGATAAGCGCAGGCGCGCTCGGCCTTGCGGCGAAAATCGGCATTGTGGACGGTTCCGGGTGTTTCCTTTTTGGAGAGGTACTGGTGCAGGTGGATCATTTCGTGGCCGATGGCCCAAAGCAGCGTGGATGTATGGCCGACGATTGCCGCCGAGACTTCAATCAGGCAATCAGCGCCGCCCTGGTGCGTGGCGATGAAGCCCTTGTGCCGGTTGACGGTGAACTTTACGGCGTCGGCGTGCGGCAGTTTCCAGCCTCGATAGGCGGGGTCGTGCGCAGGAACTCATAGCCGCCGACGAGCATTTGCGGCGTGAGGGGAAGACTCATTACTTCACCCCATGCGCCCAATCGTAAAGCATCTTGTAATCATCCCTCAGTGTGTCGGCGTCGTAGGCGATGCCCCGGAGGCGTTCTGTAGCCTCTGCTGAAAGGACACACTCGGCGGGGCTTGCGTTATCGGCGGCATCGCCTTGGGCGGGCATGGGGTCGCTACCGTCTGCCCGATTTCCTGCATCTTTGGCGGATTGGAAACGCAGCCGCTCGCCAGCAAACTTAGCGCGAAGATCATTAGTGGCTTTCTGATTTGCAGCATGTTCGGTCTCCAATTTGGTTAAGAGGGTCGCGCGTTCGGCTTGCAGGGCTATGATTTCGGTCAGTTTGGCTTGCAGGATTGAATTTGCCGCGGCTTTCTGCGCCACGCGCTCGGCGTTGACTTGATCGAAGATTTTTTGATCTTCCGCCTTCTGCTGATCCACGCCGCGCGAATAGCCAAAATGATCGGCCCCGAATAGCGCAGCAGCGCCGAGCAGGACTGCGGCTAGGATGGTGTAGGGGTTCATTGTTTTCCTTCACATTGGGCGCGCTCGGCTGCGCGTCGATTCACTAGCCCGCGATTGACCTTGCCGCCCGCCTTATTCCAGTTGGATATAGCTGCGCAGGCTCCCGCGTAGTCGCCCGCGTTGAGCCGCTTGACGACTACGGAGCCGCAGAACGCGCCGGGGCCGATGTTGTAGGCAAGGGACGCATAGGCGTCATATTCCCACTGGTACAGCGGAACCTTGACGCAGCGTTTAATCGCGCCTTCGTACTTGCCCATGTCTTGCAGGGCGCGCATCAGGGCTTTCTCGACCGTGATTTTGTCGCCGGGTTTCACGCCCTCGGTCGTTCCGAATCCGACTGTGGAAACCCCGACGCCATCGTCATACGCGACCGGCCTGAACGCTTCGCGGTTCGTGATTCCGACGAATCCAGCCGCGCTCAGTACCAGCGCAGCGACGGCGATTCGTACTCTATTTGGTTCCATTCGTGTCCCCAAAGTTTTCCTCGTACCACTCCGCATAGGTAGGGTCTTTCATGCGCTCAGCAATCGCGGAGTAAGTCAGATCTCCGTTAGATACGGCCTCGGCCAATTCCCAGGCATCAAGGCGCGGCGGTTCCGGGTCGCTCATGGCGTCGCTTTGTATTCCTTCCACCAGCGCCACAGCAGATAGCCGAGTTGGGCGGCGGTGTAGATGAACACGGCCACGTACACCCAATCGGCAAAGGATATTCCCTCGAATGTCGCCGCTGCCACAGTGATCGGCGGCGCGGCCCTCATCGACTCTGATGCAATCGCGGATTTCATCGGTATTGCCTCCAATAAAAAAGCCCGCACGCGGCGGGCCTTGGTGAGTAGGTGCGATTATTCTTTCTTCAGTTCAGCGAGTTCCTTTTCCTGCGCCGCGCATTTTTCGGTCAGGGAAATAACGGTTTCCCGAGCACCCGCCAATTCGCCGGCCAAGTTCGCAAACCGAACAACTGCGTTATTCAGGGCTTGCAGGTATTCCCCGATGATTGCCTGATTGACTTTCTCTGCGCGATTCTCTATCTGACTCACTGTTTGTGCTCCTGTCTCTTAAGCGCGCGGTAGTTGTTTTCAATGATGACGGTATAGCCCGCGCAAATCCATGCCATCGCCTCAGTAGTCAGTTCCGTCCCGTTGAAGCCGTACTTGTAGAGGTATAAGACCGCGCCTATCGGGATGGCCTTCGCAATCAGCAGCGCCGGAATCACGCCAATCTTGCCCATCAGCCAAGCGAGGTACGGGATCACTTCCCTGCCTCCGCGATAGATTACTAGGCGTGTCGTAGTGAAATCCGCGAACATGAGTAGGGCGAAGATTGAGAGCAGGATGTTCATGCTGCGATTGCGATGGTGATGCGGTTCATTGAGTGGGTCCTTTTAGAATGATACCCAAGCGGTACCGTTGTCAAACACCGGAGTATTGACCGTACCGCCGCCGGTTAATGCCCCGAGGTAAGTTGGCGCAGTTGCATCGGTGACATAGGCCATGCGGCCCTTAGTGCCTGCTGCGGGGAGAGTAGCGACGGTGTAGCCGCCTGCGGAGATCGTTGTCGTCGCGCTCAACGTCCCGATCACGACGAGGCCGGTGGAGTAGAAGGTGCTTATTGTTGTACCGCCACGTATAATATCTACGTCTTGTCCGGATGAAGTTCCAAATTGAGCGTTAGGGCTGGATGATGGTGAACGGATAACGGCCCTTCGACCAACACTATCGGTCAAGGCAATCTCTGCTTGCGCTCCTGCTGTAGTCGTGGTGAGCGATATATTTGGCGTACCTGCTGCGAACGCGCCACTGCTGCTAATCAAACCACCTGCGCTGATCGCGCCCGCGGTGAGGGAGTTGGAGCCGAGGGAGAGCGCCCCTGCTAGAGTTGTTGATTTATCACTTCCGGTAAATGTCGCAATAGGCGCTTCTTTACCGTTGTAAATGACGGTATTTCTGAACTGAGTAATGCCAAGGTTGTACCCATCAAAGTTTATAGCTAAATCAGCAGTAGCATTTGTCCCGGTCTGATTAATCTGCCCTGACGCTATCGTTATGGTTCCGTTGGTAATGTTTCCGCTCGCCGTCAAACTCGTCAGCGTCCCTAAGCTCGTCACATTCGGCTGCGCTGGGGTCGTAAGCGTGCCTGTCAGATTCGTAGCCGATACCGTGGCGAAGCCCGTTACCGTAGCCGTACCCGCCCCTGTTACTGACTGGCCTGTGGGGATGCTGATACCGGCGTTGAATACCTGTGTGCTGCTCCAAGTAGGAGCCCCGGCTACCGTCGCGCCCGCGAGGGTAATGGTTTGACCGCTGGCGACGGTTGCGCCTGCGCTGAAGGTGGCGAGCCCCGAGGTCGCAAGCGTCGAAGCATTGAACGCACCCACCGTAAGCGCCGCTGCCGCGTAACCTGCACCTACAATGTTGACCGTCGTGGTCGGCTCGACCTGGAGGCTGTCGTAGAGCTTGTAGACGCCATCGCTCGCGTCGCGGAACAGCCCCGTGAAAAGCGGCGTCGCGGCCGGCTGGTACTGACCGTAGAAGCCGATGTCGATCACGTTCGCGGTGTTGCCGTTGGCGTACTTCACGAGCGGATCGGTGACGTTCAGCGTGGCCGAGTTGACCGTCGCAGTGGTGCCGTTGACGATGAGGTTGCCACCGACTGTCAAATCGCCGGAGGTCGCAATGGTGGTGCCTGCGATGCTGGCAAAGCCCGAGATCGACGCGGTGCCCGCGCCCGTGATCGACTGGCCGGTGGGTACGGTGATGCCGCCATTGGCCGCTAGCGCGCCCGTGAGCGTCAGGCCGGCGAATGAGGGTGTGGCGCCCGTGTGGATATTCTGCGGCAGCGAGAACGTCGGGTTGCCGGCCACGCCGTCGCCGTTGGCGACGATGACCTGATTCGCGGTGCCGGTGAGCGTGCGATCGATGAGCGAGCCATCGGCTTGCACCGAGGCCATGCCGGCGATGATCGCCCCCGCGAGCACGACCACCGTGCCAGAGACATCGGGAAAGATGTAGTTCCTGACCGCGGCGTTGAAGTTCTTGATGAGCGAAAGGAAGCTCATCGTCTGATCCCAGAACGGCAGGTTCATCGCGTACTCGATCGATTGCAGCGTGTTCGATGGGGCAGCCGGCCCGGTGCCCTCGATCGAGGCGAGCGTGCAGGCGCGGTTGGGCACCACGCAATTCACGGTGCGATACACCGTCTGCCCGTCTGCACTTTTCAGCTTGATCGCGTAAGAGGTGTTGAGCGAGCCGATCGCATTGGGGAAGATCGCGAGGGTGAAGTTGCCAAGCGCATCGGCGGTGAAGGACAGCTCGGTCGAGTTGATGTACTCGCTGCCATACACATCGGCGCCCGAGAGCTTCGCCGTGACGATTGCGCTGGCGACCGGGTTGCCGCCTGCATCAAGAACCTGGCCGGTGACGTTGACGGTAGGAAGGGCCATAGCGGTGCGTCCTTACGCGATCTTGGAGATGGTCGTTGCGCGCAATGGCATGCGCGTGTTCGCGCGCGCGGCGCGCATGGCGGCAGAGCTGATCCTGTCGTTGAACATGCCCTGGTAATACATGGCGGCATTCGCGTTGCTGAATATCTTGTCCGGGATGCGCATCAGGCGCATCTTCGCCCCCGCGGCGATCGCCTCGGCCCAGCGCTGATACAGGAAGTTCGGTAGCGTGGTGGCGCCGCGCACGGGCTTCAACGCAGCAAGCAGCGTGAGCGTGTCGGACTTGACTGGCACCGGGTCCACCGTGAGCGTGCCCTCCTCGGCATCGGTCATCAGGTAGCCCGCGGCCTCGCCCTTCCTCGGCGGGGCGGCGTTCACCGCAGCGCGCTCGGCCTGGGTCGTGGCGAGGTTCACCGGATCAAGCCAGCCACCGCTTGCCAGCTCGGCATCGAGCACGTCGGCGAGCATCGAGGCCGCAGGCACGGCCACGTTGTAGTCGGGGACGTTCGCGATGATCTGGATCGGGTCGAGTTTCTGGCGCCAGATGAGGCTGCGCTCGCAGAACTCGATCGCCGCATCCGTGATCGCCTGGTCGATGAGCGGATCGGACGCGCCCGTCACCTCCAGTGCGATGTACGGATGGAACACCGAGAGCGCGACCGTGCTCACTACTGCTTCCCGTCAACCACGTTTGGGTTGGTGCCCGCGGAGTTCGCGCGCGGCGAGATCGTCACATCGACCTTCGTCTTCACCCCGAGTGCCGCGTTGACCGCGTTGAGGTAGAACGCAGCGCGCTGCGTGTCGCCCGTGTACTCGGCGTCCTTCGACCAGCAGCGATACAGCAGGTAGTCGGTGAGGACCGGAGCGTAGATGTCGTCGATGGTGATGGAGTTTGCGAGCGCCGCAAGATCGGCCGGGGCGACCGAATAGATCGCCTCCACATTGATCCCGGCCTGAAGCGGCGGGAACACATAGAACACCTTCGGGTTGCGATTATCGTAGATGTAATGCGAGGCCGCGGTTCCTGCCGTCTGCGAGTGCCAGGTCGGCACCTGCGCATCCAGTATCTCCCGATCGATGAGGCGCACCGGACTGCCGGGTGTGGTGCCGGTTGCGCCCATGTTGCGCGTGATGTCGAGCAAGCGCATCCCGGTTGCGGGAAGACTCTGCTTTGTGCCGAGCACGCACGCGATGTTCCCGGTGACTGCATTCGCATCCGGGCGCTGCAAGGCGATATAGCGCTGTCCGTCGTTCAGCCAGTTGAGCGGCTCGGGGTCGGGCCAACGCACGCGGCTCGGGTCTTGCAGCAGCGTAATCGCGTTATTCAGGATTGCGGTGCCAGTGATGGTTCCCATAATTTATCCTCGCGTGTGCATCAGGCGCACGACCTCGGTGCGCGCTGCGTCCAGGGTAATCTCGGGGGAGAAGCGCTCGCCAAAGGTCACGAGCGCGTAGCGGGTCAGGTCTTCGAGCGGCATCAGGTGCACCTGGGCTGCAACGGGCACCGGATCGTCTTCTTCGCGGTAACGCTCGGGGATGAACTTCGCCTCGCCCAACGTCTGCTTTTTGCGAGCGGCTGCACTGCGCGCGTCTTCCCACACATCCTCGTGCGCCAAGAGCAGAGGCGCCTTGTCGATCGGCACCTGCTGCACATCACCTTTGCCCGTCCAGGTGATGCCCGTGCCGTAGAGGTGGTCCGTCTCGCTCGCTTTCTTGCCGACATAGCGGATGGGAATCGTGGGGACACTCTTCATCAGTCGCTCCTAAAAAGCCGCCCCCGAAGGGGCGGCGTTGGTTGCTGCGCGGTTACTTCGTGCCCTTGAACTCGCCCTCGACGCGCGCGTACAGCGTGCCCGCGGCCGGGGTCGTCGGCGCCGACTGCGCCGTGATGTCCAGGTACACGTCCTGCTCAAACTTGATCGGCGCGAAGTTGGCGAGCCGCAGGCTGTTCGAGGCCGCAGCGAACGGCGCGGTGAGGTTGCCCCCGGCGCTGAAGTAGTTCGCATTGGCTGCGAGTGAGCCATCGTTCGAGTTGACCGGCGTGTAGCCGACGCTCGCGTTCCCGGCCGCTGCGCACAGCGCAGCAAACGCGAGTTCGATCGCATCGACCTCCATACCGGCAGGGATGATGCAGGCGCGGAACACGTCGGCGTTGGCCCAGGTGCTCGGCACGGCGACGCTGCCCTTGTACTTGTTTTGCGTGCCCCACTCGCCGCCCACGCGGGGCTTCGAGGTCAGGTCGCTTGCGGAAGTGGTAGTCATGTTTCAGTTTCCTTATGAAGGATCGAGGGCGGCGCCGCCCGAAGACGGCGCTACCGATTCGATTAGGTGAGAGAGACGGCCGTGTCGAACACGATCACGTTCATGTCGGTCGGCACGTTGTTGCCCGCGCCATCCGGGATGTTGAAGCGCACCTTCGCCTTGCCGCTCATGGCGTCGGCCGCCGCTTCGTAGTTGCGCTCGAAGTTGTACAGGCGCTCGTTCAGGGAGTAGTAGTAGTCGCTCCCTTGGTTGCGTCCGTACACGTTCACGAGCGCTTGCGCGCCCAGAAGCAGGCCACGATCGACCGCCTTGCCCGCGCCCAGGCCCGCGTTCACCGTCTGCGCGGACTCGGTGCCGGTGTTGGCGTTGGCCGAGGTGATGATCTGCACGCTGTCGGACGCATTGAAGCGGATCGAGCGCGCCATCTTCTTCACCAGGATGCCGTTCCACAGGCCAACTTCGCCGCGGAACAGCGGGTGCTTGGAGCCGTACTGCGCGCGCATCCAGGCGTTTTGCTGGAACGTGCGAAGCACCTGGCCGGTCGTGTTGTTGAGGAGCGACTGGTACTGGCGCGGCGTGGCGAGGTACAGATACAGCGGTTCTTCGGCCGCGGCCGGGTCGTCTGCGATCTGCACCGGCTGCATGGGGAAGTCCATGTCGTCGATGAGGGCGCGCAGCGCGTCCAGGTGTTCCAGCTTGAAGATGTCGGTGCCCGCGATCGAGCCCAACTGCGCCCCGCCCTGCACGATGTTCACACCGGATGCGACGTAGTGCCGGTTGTAGGTCGGAGCCTTGACGGGGTTGACCATGATCGAGGCGAAGTCCGCATCGGTCGAGAGCGGCACCACCCAGTCCATGCCTTGCTGCGAGCCGCGCGCGCCTGCCATGTGCACCAACATTTGCTGCGTCTCCAGGCGCGGCATGTAACCGGCGAGGGTCGCCATCGCGATACCGCGCAGGTTCCACACGGTGCGCTGTTGTGCCATCTTGCCGCCCGCATCGACGGGTTTGGTGAACAGGTCGATCTTGGTGTCGAAGCTGTTGAACGTCAGCTTCTCGCCGCGGCCTTCCGCGTTCACATCGCCCACCAGCGGTTTCTGGCTGATGATGTTGAACAGGTCCACGCTCACGGCGTCGCCCTGGGACTTGGACAAGTCCGTCACGCGAATCACCGGCATATCGGGCGTGGTCTGCCCTTTGAGTTTCGTCTCGGCGTCGCCTTGTTTGGGCGCGGGGCCGGTCAGGTTTTTCAGCAGCGTGGGGCTACGCTGAGTGGTAGCAAACAGTGCAGCGCCGAAGACTTTCTTCGCAAGCGCTGACCCCACAGGGATTTGAGTCTGAGCCATAGTGGTTCCTTGAGTGAAAGAGGGGGATTCAGTTCAAGTGGTTGGCCCGGACGCTTCGGGTCTAGCCGGTCGTGTACAGTCCAGCGATGTCCTGGATGCGCCCGCCTTTTTCAAGGAAGCGCTCGACCTCGTTCGCGATCTCGTCGGGCGATTTCGCTGCGAGTTCTTTGTCTGCCGATTCCGGCGCCACGCCACCAGGGAGGTCTGTGAGGGTGAAGGGCTTTCCAGCCGCCGCTTCATTGGCCTTCTTCAGTTCCGCTTCGGCGCGGGCTTTCGCGTCTTGACTCGTCCCAGCCTTGGCGTCGGCCTCGGCCTTCGCCTTCGCATCGGCCTCCGCTTTGGCTTTCGCCTCGGCTGCGGCCTTGTCACTGTCAGCGTTCGTTGTGGTTTGGAACTCAGGCGGGAGCTTGATCTCGCCATGCACGGCCTCCACGGCGGTCACGGCCTTGGCGAAACGCTCGGCAAACGAGAGCCCGCGCATTGCAGGGTCAGCACGCAACACGGCGTCCTGATCGGCAATGCGGTTCCACGTCACCTTGTCTCGCGTCTGGGCATAGACCAGCTTCGGGTTGGCATCGATCGCCTCCTGCACCTGACGATTCACATCGTCCTGTGCGGCGCGCTCGGTGTCGGCCTGGCGCTGCTTGATCTCGTCGAACCCGCGCACCTGTGCGGTGAGCGAATCGACCGTCTTCACGAGCGAATCGAGCACACCACCCACCTCGGGGGCCGCATCCTTCAGCGCTTCGATCTGCTGACGCAGCTCGTCGCTGATGGCCTCGGCACGCGCGGTGTCGGTGCTCTTGCCGCTCTTGAGTCGGTCCAGCTCGTCCTGGAGTTCCTTCGCCTTTGCCTCTGCGTCCTCGCGCGCTTGGCGCTCGGCAGCGGCTCGGGCGCGTGCGTCCTCTAACACCGCATAGGGTGCGACGTGCTTGCCGTCTTTGAGGAGCACACCTTCGACCTTCGTGTCCTTGCCAGCGGACGTGCTGGCCTCGGCATCGGCCTTCGCCTTGGTCGCGGCCTCGGCATCGGCCTTCGCTTTCGCGTCGGCTTCCTCCTTGGCTTTGGCCTCGGCATCCGCTTGCGCGGTGGCGTCGCCTGTGGTTTCGTCCTTCACCTTGGACTTGTCCATGCCGTCAGCAATCGCTTGCGCAGTTGCCATGACATCGGTGCCATCGGTGCCCAGAACTATGTGGTCGAACTCGTTGCTGTCAGTGTTGATGCTTACTTGTTGGTCGGGAGTAGTCATGGTTCCTCTATCGCTCGGAGTGCGAAAAAAAGCCCGAGGGGTTCATCACCCACCGGGCCGGCTTTGCCTGAACCTCAGGCGGGTTCCCGCGTATCGCCGCGGGCGGCAGAAAAGGGTTACTTGCCTGCGGCCGGCTTCGCGGCCTGGCGGGCGGCGTGCTGCGCCTTCATCTTCGCCAGCTCATCGGCAAAGGTCTGGGTGCTCGCGTCCATCTGTTTTTTCAGATCGGCGATAGCCGCACCGTGGTCCTCGCCCGGTTGATGCTGCGCGGCCTGGGTTTGGGAGAGCTTGGTCTTGAGCGCCTGCTCGCGCAGCCGCGCACCCGCACGCTCGGTGACGATCTGCGAAGTGAGGCTGTCGATTCTTTGCTGGTGCCCGGCGATCAAGTTGGCAATCTCTTGCTCGAATGCCGCGCGATCGGCGTCGGTCATGCCTTCAGCGTTGGCGTCCGCCCGGAACTTCTCGGCCTGGGCTTGCAGCAATCCGATCTTCGCCTCGCGCTCGGCAAGGTCGAGCATGATCGCGCGCTGCTGGTTCTGCGCGGCCTGGGCTTGCGCCTGCTGCTGTGCCTGGGCTTCTTCGGGCGTTTGCGGCTCGGCCTGGCCCAGCACCTTTCTCGCGATGTCGGCCATCTCGCGCCGCTTCTGGAGATCGGACGCCTCGAAGTAGAACGGCGCGATCGCCGCTTGCAGTTGCGGCGGCAGGCCCTTCATCACTTCGGATAGCATCGTGAACTGCTGCTGGCGATAGGCCGGCGTCGAGGGCACGTCCTCCAGGGCCACCTTGACCCGCGCCGAGCGCACATCGTTCAGCACGATCTGCATGCCCGAGGGCTGGTGCACCGCGGGCTGGTTCAGGCTGATCGACTTACGCTTGCCGGCCTCGCCCACCACGATCGTCACCTGCTGGCCCATCATGTCGTCGCGCGCCATGTCGAGCAGTCGCTCGCCCACGGTGCGACGCGCGAAGCGGTAGTTATCGTTGATCTCGGCCAGCGCCGTTGTGCCCTGCTCCACGAGCGAGTTGATCGCGCTATTGGCCGTGGTCGAGGACTCGCGCCCGAGGAGCGCGTTGAATACGCCTACCACGCGCTGCGCGGCTTCCTCGGAGTCCTTCATCACCTCGAACTGCTCTTGCGCCATGCCGAGGTTATGATCGACATTGAACGAGCCCACCTTGTTCATGCGGGCCGCGTTCAACACCACCACGGCGTCGGGCCGGGCAATCTCTTGCAGCATGGTGTCCACGGTGTTCGATTCGAGGTGCAGCGCGTCGTTGTCCATCGTCACACGCTTGGCACCGAGGAGCCACAGGAGCTTCTGGCGCCGTGCGTTAACCTCGTCTTGTGGGCTAATCATGGCGCGGATGAGGCCGTAGGGAACGCCCGTGCGATCCTCGCGGTAGCCCCAGAACGGGATGTAGGGCGTGTAGTCCTTGTTGCTCGCGATGTCCATCAGCTTCACCGGCCCGCACCAGATCGACATGCGCATCTTGGTGTACAGCGCGGGCTCGGGCTTCGCCAGGCCACGGGACAGGAGCGCCACGTGCACCGGGTTCTTCATGTTCAGCTCGACGACGTTCTGGTTCGGCAGGCGCAGGATGTAGCCGCGCACAAAGGTCCGATACCAGCACTCGTACAGGCAGAGGCGACGCCGCTCGATCGAGCGCCAGTTCTCGATGTCCTCGAAATCAAGGCCCCGCATCTGATCGAACGAGTTGGCGAGGTTCAGCGAACTGTGCATCGTCTGCAAGTACATGCGCAGTTGATCGCCCACCGCGGCCTCGAACAAGTCCTTGAACTGCGGCATGATCGCGCAGGCCTGGTCCACGTCGTACCAGCGCTTGCGAATCAGGTAGCGCGCCTTCGAGAGGTCCAGGGACAGATCGCGCCAGTCCCAGAAGATTTCACGCCGATGCACCGAGAGCGCGCGGTACGGGTAGTCAAAGGGGTTGGTGTTCCTCCAGGCTTCGACCCAGCCCAAGCCCGCCTTGATCTGCCCGCCGTAGGCATCCGATGTGGCGCGGTTCGCGTGCGTCTCGCGCTCGACTTCCATCAACTTTGCCGAGAACGCCTCGGCGATGTCCTGGTAGTCGTCCGAATCCGCACCCACGCGCCAGTCCGAGCGCGTCTTTGCTTCCATGCCGAGCACGACGTTCACGATCGGGGCGATGATGTTGTTGATGAGCGGCCCCATGCCCTTTGCTTCGAGTTCGGCCATCGTCTCGGCATCGAGCTGGTTGCCGTCGTAGTAATCGACGTGCTTGTCGGCCTGAATGCGCCACACGGGCTGGCGCTGGATGTCGTGGCAGTAGTTCAAGAACTGCGAGGGCGTCAAGCCCGTCTCATTGACCTTGCCCAGTTGCTCCTGCTGCGCGGCGCCGTCCTGGACGGTGAGAGCGAGCGCGCTCAATCTAGGCCGCCTTCAGCATGGCAATCGCGACGCCGCTGTGGGGTTCGAGCTTGGAGGAGCAGGTGCCAAAGCACTGCCGCTCGATGTCGTAGCTCGCCCAGAGCTGCACCTGGATGAGCCCGGTGTCGCGGTCCTTTCTCGTGAAGCCGGCGT
>JAEHJW020004885.1_pt1 | contig 52543 bp, 64 predicted proteins | sample 9271431 | NCBI WGS metagenome assembly JAEHJW02
GGGATGATCCCCACCACCTGCTCATCCGTGAACCTCGATTTCCGCATCGCTCCCTCTCTCCAGGGAGCCAGTCTCTCAACTTTGCAGCGGTCCGAAAATCCAGGGGCAGGTCATGCGTGAAAAACTCGCCGGCGAGGGAGTCTTTATCGAGGACGCTGAAAATCAACGTCGCGCCGCGCCGCCCAGGCCGCGGCGAGTGTCTCCCGCTCCCGCCGGTTGGCCGCGGTCCGTGAGCGCACCGCCGCAACGATGTCGGGGGCGGCGCGATCGGGCGTGCCCGCATCGAAGGGCGGCGCCGGGGCATATTCCAGAGAGAGCTGAATCGCCTCCGCCGCCGCCTGTCCGGCGAGTTCCGCAACCAGGGTCAGCGCGAAATCGATCCCGGCGGTGACGCCCCCGCCGGTGAGCAGATTGCCGTCGCGCACCACGCGCGCCTCGACCGGGATGGCGCCGTAGGACGCGAGCAGATCATGCGCGTTCCAATGCGTGGTGGCCCGCTTGCCGCGCAGCAGCCCGGCCGCCCCGAGGACGAGGGCGCCGGTGCAGACGGAGGTGAGATACCGTGCCGCGGCCGCTTTTCGGCGCACGAAGGCGAGCGCGCTCTCATCGGTCAACAGCGCGTTCACCCCTGCCCCGCCGGGGATGCAGACGACGTCGAGGGGCGGGCAGTCGGCATAGGTCGTGGTCGGCGTGAGCTTGAGGCCGGTGGACGCGGCAACGGCCTCCCGCGTCGCCGCCACCAGATGAACCCGCGCCCCCGGGAGGGAGGCGAACACCTCATACGGGCCGGTGAGATCGAGTTGCTGGACCTTCGGGAACAGCAGAAAGCCGATAGCGAGCGTCATTCGCCGGCTCCGGTTGATGCTGTTTCACGTCTCACGGCGCGCCGCGCGGGCCGATCACGCAGGGCTTGGGTCATGGGGTTTTGCTCTCGGCTCGATCCCGCTCGAAATCGCGCCCGAGAGGCTGGCGATGTGATCGAGCAGCGGGATCAGGGCTTGCTTCGCCGCTTCGTCCGATTCCGGGGCGGTGTCGAACTGCGCCTCGATGAAGTGATACTGATCGCGGCCGGAGTTTTGCAACGCCGCCGGTCCGTGAGATGTTGCCCGTGGCATATTGAGCAGGCTGAACATCACCACGTAGGGCGGCGCGACATCGCAGTGTGCCAAGGCGCGCGTCAACATAAAGACGCTATTGCAGAGTTTCCATCCTAACGGATTAAAGTTTTGATTTGTTAGTTTGTATGATTCGATCGCCACGGTTTCCACCGCACCATGACGAAACACTTGGCAGTAGGATGCATGTTCTGGCGCGTCTTCGCTATAATTCGATAATGTAACAAACCCATCGAAATTCACTGCATGATGTGTTGGCTGGTTGCGCGCAAATGGCGAGAAAAACTGCCAATTTTTTTCCAATTTCCGGATCAAATACGGATCGGCCCCGCCGAACGCGCTGTAGGGCACGACATGCAGCACCGCGCGCCCAGGCGTTTCCCCGGATAACGCCACCGGCGTCTCGCCGGCGGCGATGCGGGCGATGCGTTCCATGCGGAAGGCGCGGATGCGCTCGGCAAGATGCGGCGCGGCGAGGAAGAGATTGCGGAGTTCGCCGATATCCGGCTCATATTTCCCGCCCGAGGATCGCGCATAAAACCGATTGCTGCCCTTGAACTTCACCCGATGCGGCGGGTAGTCGCTTTTCGGGACGCGGATGACGAAAACGTCGCCGCCGGAAAGCGGAACGATGCGAATGGCAAGCCCGATGATGCGCGGCTCGACGCCATCGCGCGCCATTCCTTCGAGCCGGAGGCGTTCCTGGTCGGCATCGTCTGTGAACGGCGTGATCTCGCTCGGAACGCCGGCGTTTTCCGCCATGCCGATGACGATATCGCCGCCGGCGGCGTTGGCGAAGGAGCAGATATCGGCGAGAAATTCCTTCCTGGCCGCGTCATCGCGCGCATAGGTCCGGCACTTGTAGTCGATATAAAGGCTCTCCCGCGCGCCGGTCTCGATCAGCTCGCGAAGATTCTGCTCGGTGATTTTATCGAGCGGGAGATGAAGGAGAGCCATGGTTTGTCTCCTGGCGGGCGGGCGGGGTTGCGAACATCGCAGATCGCCGGGAGGAGTCGCAAGCCCTTCGCGCGCGATGGCTTAGCACTCTTCCTCGCCGGACGAACTCGTCAGGCTATGCGGCTCGTCCTTCCGCCCGCTTAACCGCCTGCCGTCCCTTGCCGGTACCGGGATGCGCTTCATAGGTGCCGATCAGCGCGCGGTATTTCGCTGGCAGTGGCGGCAACGGCTCTGGCCGTGGGGTCCATGCACGGTGGGATGGCAATAGCACGGGGGGTTTTCTGAGTGCCGAGTCGAAGAACTGGCGCCGAATTTCCCGCGCCATGATTTCGGCGATCAGGGATGGCACGGCGTTGCCAAGCATTCGCTGCATTTCGGTCCGGCCGCTGTCGATGGTCAGGCCGTCCGGGAAGGTTTGAATACGACAAAGCTCCTGAAACGTAAGCCGCCGGTTCTTCCAGTGGAACGGTCCGATCGCAGCGCCCGGCTGGGCTTGCACCGTCCAGGACGGTAATCGTTTCGAGAGTTTGAGCAGAAAGCTCCAATACCGCGTGCGCCAGCCGAACAGCGGATGGCCGCCGCTTCTGTCGGTGTGCCACAAATAATTTTCGCCCTCGGGGATCGTCGGCAGCAGATCGCCCCATTTGCCGCCGACCTTGAGAGCGGGTTCGTCCGCATCGGGTTCCGGGAGATCGCCGAGAGCGTCCCAGGCCGTTCGGTAAGGTTCGATCGTTCCAAACAGGTTCTGTCCGATGCTGCCGGCTTGCGCGTGCGTCGGCTCCGGGAAGCGAAATTTCCGGCCGTCGCGGGAGCCGATCATGAACACGCGTTCGCGTATCTGCGGAACGCCATGCTCAGCCGCGTTGACGACTTGCCAGGAGACTTCATAGCGCGTGCCGGTCTCGCGGTTGATCTGTGCAATCCCGTCAAGAATATAGCGCAGTCCTTCATTTTTGCCTTCGTAAGCCAGCCCGTAAACATTTTCGAGCAGAAAGGCGCGCGGCCGAATATCCCGGAGAATACGAAGATAGCCCACCAGCGTGTCGGAGCGAGGATCGTCGAGCCGCAGCGCGTCGCCCCTTATCCAATAGGCTGACTTCGAGAAGGGCTGGCATGGCGGTCCGCCGATGAGGATGTCCGCCTCCCCCGGAGCCAGTCCGGCCCGTTCGAGCACGGTGGCCGAGGACACCTTGTTGATGTCGTCCTCGATCACTTCCCAGGCCCGATTGAGCCGAATCGTTCGGCACGCGTGGCGGTCGATTTCGAGGGCAACGCGGGTTTCGAAGCCGGCTTCCTCAAAGCCGAAATCCAGCCCGCCGATTCCGGAAAACAAGCTGATGGCTTTGAAGGGCGCGCGCGTCATGAACTCTCATTCGCTAGGGCGAATCGCTGTTACAGGGTAAGCTTGGCACCATCACTGTATTTATCTGTATTGTCAATACAGGACAACATGATCAACGTCAAGCTACGGGAAGCCATCGAGTCGCATCAACGCAAAACTGGCGTTCGGCTGACCTATGACAGCCTCTCGAAGCAGACGGGCGTCTCGGTTAACACCCTGCAATCCCTAGCCACCAGGCCGACCTACAACACTCGCCTTTCCACCATCGAGAAACTCTGCCGAGCCCTTTCCTGCACGCCGGGCGACCTTCTCGAGCTTATTCACGACCGAGAGGAGCCGCCGCATGAAAATCAGTAATGCCGAAGCGGCCAGGCTTCTTCGCGAAGCCGCCGTCAATGCCAACGATGCCGATCCGACATGGGCAATGAAAATCGAACGGCTTTCCCAACTCTGCGCCGATGGTCTTTCGAAGACCCACATCGCATTTCTCGGAACGGCGATGCTTGCCAAGGCCGTGGATCGGCGGGCCGACCTTTTCGCGATCAAGCCCAATCATGCGCTCGATAACCCAAACGCCTTTTCGGCGCGCGTGTTGTCCGAGAAAGTTCTCGTCCCGCTCGCAGCGGAACTGGGCATCAACATCGGCGTTACCGGACGTCAGCCGCTCAACAACCAGCCCTACTTTCGTATGACGCGGCTCGATGACGGCACGCCCGTTCACGCCGGGGGCCGGGCTGCATTCCACTACATGCTAGAACTCGTGAAGGAACTCCAGGAACTTCCCGACGAAACCTTGGCGCGCGCCGCGCTGCGCGCCTTCGTCGCCGTCCGTTCCCGTCATCAGCCGCGCTATGCCAGCCACGACGGCGGCATGACAATCACTCCGGAACAGCTCACGGTCGCGATCCGTGATTTTGTGCGTGAAGATTCCGAAGGCGGCCGGCGTGCGCAGGCGGTCGTCGCGGGATTGCTCGACGTGTTTGCCGGACGTGCGCGCGTCGAGAGTGGTCGGATCAACGATCCGTCGCGTAAATATCCCGGCGATGTCTGCGTGCGTTCCGCCGACGCGCCGGATGTGTGGGAGAAGGCCATTGAGGTGCGCGACAAGCCCGTTGCGGTTTCGGACGTGCAGATTTTCGGCAAAAAATGCATCGACATGGATGTGCGGGAAGCGGCCCTCGTGATGGTATCCGATCAACAGATCCAGCTCGACATGGCCGCGCTCGCCCGATGGGCCGAGGGGTTCGGTCTCGGTCTCACGCTTTTTCACGGATGGGACATCTTCGTCGACCAAGCGCTTTTCTGGGGCGCCCTGCCAAAGCCCGTCGCTGCAACGCAGTCTCTTGCGCGCATCCACGAACGCCTGGTCATGGTAGAAGCCACACCGAACGCGATCGACCGCTGGCGTGCCTTATGCCTTAGACACGAGGCCGTAATCGAATAGGGTGCCCCTTACGCGGCTCGACGCCATCGCGCGCCATTCCTTCGAGCCGGAGGCGTTCCTGGTCGGCATCGTCTGTGAACGGCGTGATCTCGCTCGGAACGCCGGCGTTTTCCGCCATGCCGATGACGATATCGCCGCCGGCGGCGTTGGCGAAGGAGCAGATATCGGCGAGAAATTCCTTCCTGGCCGCGTCATCGCGCGCATAGGTCCGGCACTTGTAGTCGATATAAAGGCTCTCCCGCGCGCCGGTCTCGATCAGCTCGCGAAGATTCTGCTCGGTGATTTTATCGAGCGGGAGATGAAGGAGAGCCATGGTTTGTCTCCGATCATTTCGAGGGATGGCGGCCGAGGCGGCGCGCGAGGGCGCGCAGCGGCGCGGTGAGGCGCCAGGATGTGGATTGCCGCATGACGCGCAAGGCGGTTTCCAGCCGCGCGATCTCGGCCTCTTGCGCCTCGATCAGGCGAATATCCGCCGGGTTGCGCCGATGAAACGTCTCCGGCCCGAGCAAGGCCATCGCCATATACGCCGCACGCGCATCGACCGCCGGCGGCTCATAGGCCAGCGCCGGATCGGCCTTGCGCAGGCCGACATCGCAATACATCGCATAGGCCAGCGCGAAATACGCCATTTCCCAGCCATGCCTGACCATGAACTCGTTGGTCGCCTGAATCACGCCGTAAGGCTCGTTGCTCAGCCCGGTTTCGGCGGGGATATAGTCATTCATCACGATCAGGCCGCCGGACCTGATCTTCGGCAGGATGGCGTTCAAATCCCGCCACACGCCCTCATAGTAATGATCCGCATCGACATAGAACACATCGACGCTTTCATCCGGCAAGGCGGCGATGACGCCGGCGCTGTCGCCTTCCAGGATCTCCACCCGGCCGGTGGCGATTTCTCGCGCGAAACGGTCGCGGTAGTAATCGCCATGCGTGCGCCCGCCGAAATACGCCGCCGTTGGATGCCGCCACAGCGCCGGCAGATGGTGCAGATCGAACCGGTCGATGGCGAGGAAGCGGCGCGGGCGGCAGACATTCAAGATGGCCTCTGAAAATTCGCTGAGAACAACACCGACTTCCGCGATCACCGCATCCTTTGGCCACAGCGACAGCGCTGCCAGCCGATTGGGCACGACGCGCGCATGGCGCAAAAGTTCCTCCGGCAGCACCGGATAGCGCGCCGGATCAAGAACCGGGTTGCGAAGATGCTGCTCCGTGATGGCTTCGGGTGGGAGATGCGAAGGCGCCATGGTTTTCTCCGGCCATTTCGGCGACGGGCGGCGGCTCAGCCAGATCGCAGCTTCGGCGTGGGTTCGGTGCGTTGTGGCCGCATCTGCTGGGTGAGCGCGGCAAGGATTTGTTGCTTTGCCATCTCGATTTGCGATGCCATCGCGGCCGGAACCGGTATCGGCGCAATCGCTTCCTCATAGGCTTCGACCGCCATTTGCAACTGGACCAGCAGAGCTTTGGCGACACCCGGCGGCAAATGCACGGCGACCTTATCACGGACGACGACATTCCCCGGGGCAAGGTCGTCGTTCACACCAAAAATCAGCGCAAAGTCAGCCGTAGTGACGCTCATTCGCAACTGATTGGCGTAGGTATCGAGAAACGCCGCATCGCGTTCAAAACGCGGCATGGCGGCGGCTGGCGTGGTGTCGTTCATCATGTAACGCCTATGTGGATTTGGGTCGATGGGTTGGGAACAGAAACGGTTGGGACCGAGGTGGGGATGCGTTCGGTAGAACTAGGGAGTTGTGCGACCGGTATTCCGATCATCTGCGTGTGAATTGCTGTCCAATTGCCGGACGCGGCGAGGCTGCGCGAGACCGAGGCGGGATCGCCCAGCCGGGCGAAGCCGTAATCCCCGGGCGAGGGAGCCCGGCTTTCCTTCTCGGAAAAAGCTTCGACGGCCATCGTCTCGGCGGAAAGATCGGCGTAGGCTGCGAGAAATTCCGGGAAGGAGGCGAATTTCACCACCAGCGCGATATCGAGCCCGCGCGCGATATCGAGGAGCGTCTGCACCGTGACCTTGCCGTATTCGGTGTTTTCGAGCCGCGAGACCACGCTTTGCGGCTTGCCGATGCGCTCGGCGAAAGCCTTTTGCGTCAGCCTCAGTTTTTCGCGAATGGCGCGCAGTTGGTAGGGGATGTAGGACTTCACGTGGCCTTCGACGTAAGCCTCGCGATACTCTCTGTCTCGCAACGCGCTCGGATCATGCGGGAGGGTCATTGCGTTCGATCCTTTCCAAACCATTTTCGACTTTGCCCCAGCGGGCCAGGGCGGTGTCCAGCGCGTTTGTCGGGGTGTAGACCTTGCCCTTGTGGTGGCAGATGATGAGGAGGGTGAAGGAATCCTCCTGCTGATCTCGGCGCCCGATCAGCCGCCATTCCACCTCCGCCGAAATCCTGATTTCTCCCAGCCCTTGATGCTCGCCAGTCAACTCCCGGTAATGCGGGCGTTGCCAGTGCCCAGCGGATAGAAACCGCATCACCGTCGCGTGTCTGGCCTGCGCGCGCTTGCGTTGCTGGGCGAACCAGTGCGCCCAGAGATCTGCTTCGTCACCTGTAGGGTAACAAAACCACTTCATCGTCTCAATAGCAATTTTGCTATATCTGACATGCGCCCCCTACCCGCCCCGCGCCAGCCTCCGCGCGGTGGTGAGCAGCATTGCCCGGTCCTCGGGGGTGAGTTCGCGGTAGAGGCGGAGGAGGGCGAGTTCGTCGCCCGAGGCGGCGACGCTCGGGGCGCGTTTGTCCTCGCCGTGGAGGAGGTATTCGAGCGAGACGTCGAGCACCTCGGCCACCCGCAGCAGATTGCCGCGGATCTGGCCGGCGCGGTCGGTCTCCCATTGCGCGACCGCCGAGCGCGAGACGCCGAGCCGGGCGGCGAGGCCCTCCTGGGTCAGCCCGCGCTCCCCCCGCGCGGCGCGGAGGCGCTCGCCGGGGGTGGTGGGCGCGGGCGGCGGGGAGGGTGGCTGGGGTTTGGCCATGCCCGTCCCTACGTCATTTTTTCTAACTACGCCAGTTAAAATTATTGACTGTAATGGTTAGATCATATAACAACGCGGCCCCCCCCTCAGGAGCCTCGGGAAAAATGCCGCAAAAACTGCTCTGGAGTGCCCCGAACGACGCCGAACTCAAGCGCCTCCGCGCCGAGGGCGAGACCTGGGACGACATCGCCCGCCATTTCGGCATCAGCCGCAACGCCGCGATCGAGCGCGGCCGGCGGATCGGCGCCCGTCTCCCGGTCCGTCCGGCGCTGCCGCCGGCGGCGCGCGACCCGGAGCGCCCGCCGCTCCCCCCCGGCCACCCCATCACCTGGGGCGCCATCACCACGCACACGCTGATCGCCGGGGCGCCTTATCCGCTGCCGGTTTTCGCGTGAGCCGAGCCCCGGCCCTCGCGCCTGGCTTCGAATTCTGGCCGGAGCCGCCCGCCCCGCCGCTCCGCGCCGTGCCCGCCCTGCTCCCGCCGCCGGTCGCGATCGCGCCGCGGCCCTGGCTCTATGGCACCGCGCTGGTCGCCGGCTTCGTCTCGCTTCTCGTCGCGCCCGGCGGGGTGGGGAAATCGGCGCTGGCCATCGCCGAGGCCCTGGCGCTCGCCTCCGGGCGGGCGCTGCTCGGCGAGCGCGTGCATCACCCGGTCGGCGTCTGGGTGCTCAATCTCGAAGACCCGCTCGATGAGATCGAGCGCCGCGTCGCCGCCGCGATGATCCGGCACGGGCTTGCGCGGGAAGATCTCGGCGGGCGCCTCCATCTCCATTCCGGGCGGACGCGGCGGATCGTCATGGCCGAGGAAAGCGCCGCTGGCGGCATCGTTTTTCCCGACCAGGCGGCGGTGTGCGCGGCGGCGCTCGCGGCCCAAATCGGCTGCCTGATCGTCGATCCCTTCGTGCGCTCGCACCATCTCGAGGAAAATTCCAACCCGCACATGGACGCCGCCGCCAGCGCCTGGGCCGAGATCGCCGAGGCGACCGGGGCGGCGGTGCTCCTCGTCCATCACGTGAAAAAAGGCGCCTCGCTCGACGCCGAGGCGGCGCGGGGGGCGAAGGCGCTGACCGATGCCGCGCGCATCGCCCGCATCCTCTCGCCGATGAGTGCGGCCGAGGGCGAGGAGATGGGCATTCCCGCGGCCGAGCGGGCGCGGCTGGTGCGGCTCGACGACGTCAAGGCCAATCTCGCGCCGCGCGCCGGCCGCGCGGCCTGGTATCGGCTCGAAAGCGTCGCCCTCGGCAACGTGACCGAAGCCTATCCGCGCGGCGACCATGTGCAGGCGATCGCGCGTTTCCGCCCGCCGACGGTCTGGGCCAAGCTCTCCGCCGCCGATTGCAACGCCGCCCTCGATGCCATCGCCACCGGGCCGGAACCGGGCCTCCTTTACGCCGCGCACCGGCGCGGGCGCGGGGTGGAACGCTGGGCCGGGCGCGTCCTGAGCGAGCGGTTCGCGCTCAGCGAGGCCGAGGCGGCGCGGGTGATCGCGACCTGGCTCGAGACCGGCCTGCTGGTCGAGTGCGACTACCGCGACCGCGAGCAGCGCAAACAACGCCAAGGGGGTGCGCGTCATCGACGCGCGCCGCCCGATCGCCCCCCATCAGCCAGGAGACGACACATGAGCAAAAGAGCCGCGTTTGGCGCGCGTTTGGCGCGGGCTTCCGGCGAGCGGCGGGACGCGCCATTCCCCCCGTCGGAGACGGGGGGAATGGCGCGCGCCCCGGCCCGCGCGCGCGCCAAACCGGGGGCATGGCACGGGCCGGGAATGGCGCGGGGTTTGGCGCAAAGGGGGTTAGCGAGACGCTGAGCGCGGAGGAGGTCGTGGCGCGGCTGGAGGAGGCCGGGGCAACCCTGCTCGCCCTCCCGATGCGCGGCTATTCGCCGAAACTCCGCCTCGGGACAGTGGAGATCGTGCGCGCAGCGAGCGAGGCCTATGGCTGGGAGGGCAACACGAAACTCCGCCCGCCGGTTCCCCCGGCCGCGCGCATCACCCGCATGGACGAGGCCTTCGCCTGGCTCGCGCTGATCCCCGATGACCGCTACGTGCTCCGCCGCATCGCCGCCGCCCGCGCCCTCACCCACCCCCTCACCGGCCGCCACCTCACCCCCTGGCGCCGCCTGGGCGCCGCCCTCGGCGCCGACCACAAGGCGGTGCAGCGCTGGCACGCCGAGGCGGTGGCGATCATCGCGCGGGCGCTGGCGGGGGGTGGGCGCCACGGATAGGCGATGGCCTTCGAAATCACCCAACAAAGCGATTGTATTGCGTTGCGCTACACGCTACAAAGCTTACGAGCTGGCCGGTCATCCTCGGTCATCGCGCCCGAGCGGAGGGTTTCATGGCAGGGTTGGACGGCGTTTCCCATCCGGGAACACGCATCAAGGCGGAGGTCATCCCCAGGGGGATGTCGGTGACGAAAGCGGCGCAACTTCTCGGGGTTGGCCGCCCCGCCTTGTCCAATCTGCTGAATGGCAAAGCCGCTTTGTCCCGTGACATGGCGGCCCGCTTCGAAAAAGCCTTCAACGTCCCGCGTGAGGATCTGATGGCCATGCAGGCTCGCCATGACGCCGCGCGGGCAAAGAAAATGCCGGCCCCCGCCAATGCCAGGGCGCTCGTGCCGCCGTTTCTCGCGATCACGGCGAACGACATCGAAAACTGGGCTTCGCCTATCATTGCGCGCAGCCGCCTCGCGGTATTGCTGCGAACGCTGATTCATTCGACGTGTGACGGCCTCACGAAAGCCGATTTCCCCGGCAACGACGACGCCGAGCGTCCCGGCTGGGATGGGTGGATCGAAGCCAGCGCGGGAAATCCCTGGGTTCCCGAAGAACGCTCGGGCTGGGAGTTTGGCACCAACCAGAATATCGGGAACAAAGCCGACCATGACTTCGACAAGAGCGTGAAGGCGCTAGACGAAAGAAAGCGCGCCGATACCAGCTTCGTGTTCGTCACGCCGCGCCGGTGGCGGGGCAAGACTCAATGGGTTGCCGAAAAACAGAAGGCGCGACGCTGGAAGGACGTGCGCGCCTATGACGCGAGCGACCTCGAACAATGGATCGAACAATCGCTGCCGGCGCAGGCGTGGTTCGCCAATGAAACCGGGAAACCCGCCGATGGCGTTCGCTCGCTCGATAAATCCTGGTCGGATTGGGCCGATGTCGCCACCCCGCCATTAGCCGGCGCATTGTTCGACACCGCCATCGCGGCGGCCAAGCCGATCATGATCCAGCGCCTTTCCGTTCCTCCAGGCCGTCCGATACTGATCGCCGCTGACTCCACCGAGGAGGCGCTCGCCTTCCTGGCGCGGTTGTTCGGAGAGTCCGGCGACGAGAAATTGGCGGCTTATCGCGACCGTGTGCTGGTGTTCGATCAGCCGGGCATTTTGCCGCGCCTGGCGCAAGCTGGGCGCGGGTTCCTCCCGGTCGCCCATACGCGCGAGGTGGAATGCGAGTTAACGCCGCATGTGGCGTCCATGCACGCGATCATCCTCTATCCGCGCAACGTGGTGACGATCACGCCCGACATCGTTCTTCAGCCGGCTGATTATAGAACATTCAACACTGCGCTGGAGAAAATGGGGGAAAATCACGATGAGATTGCGCGGTTCGCCCGCGAATCCGGCCGGTCGCTGACCGTTCTCCGCCGCAGGCTGGCGAATGTCCCGGCGATCCAAACCCCGTCCTGGGCGAAAGATCGCGATATCGCCGCGTCCCTCATACCGTTCATGCTGACCGGCGCGTGGCATAGCGAGAACGAAAGCGACAAATGCAGTTTGGAGCTTCTGGCTGAATGCCGATACGAAGACCTCGAACGGCGCTGCCAGGAACTGGTGCAATTAGAGGATGCGCCTCTGTGGTCGGCGGGCTTACTTCGCGGCGTTGTTTCGAAACTTGATTTGCTGTTCGCAATCGCTGGAACGATAACGAAAGCCGATTTGGATCGTTTCTTCGGTCTTGCTGGCATGGTTCTGGGTGAAGATAATCCCGCGCTCGACCTGCCGGAGGAAAAGCGCTGGCTGGCCCCGGTTTGTGATAAGATACGCGCGTTTTCCGGGGCTTTTCGTGCCGGTATCGCGGAGACGCTGGTTCTTCTCGCGGTGCATGGCGGGGAGCTTTTTGATCGGCGGCTTGGCGTCGATATCGACGGGCTTGTGGCGCGGCTCGTGCGTGATTTGCTGCCGACACCGCTGACGACACGTATCCTCGAAGCCAATCAGCGTGATCTGCCGATTTACGCGGAGGCAGCGCCCGAGACATTTCTCTCCATCCTCGAATGCGATTTGACCACCGCCGAACCGGCGGTTCTCGGGCTTTTGCGCCCGGTGAAGAGTCAAGCCTTCGGGGTCAGTCTAAGCCGTTCCGGCCTCTTATGGGCGTTGGAGAGCCTCGCCTGGAGTCCCGCTACCTTGCCGCGTGCCGTGCTCATCCTGGCGCGGCTGGCAGAGGTCGAGATCAAGGATAATTGGATGAATAAGCCGATCCACTCCCTGGAAGCGATCTTCCGGTCGTGGATGCCGCAAACGGCGGCGGATGCCGAAAAGCGCATGACACTGATGAAGACATTGGCCCAGCACTTTCCCGATGTTGCCTGGAAACTCTGCATGGCGCAATTCGCGCGCCTTGGTGGCTTCGGCCACTACGCTTACAAACCGCGCTGGCGGGCGGAGGGTTACGGGTTCGGCGAGCCCGATTCGCGTCAAGACCAGGTCCGCCCCTTTCTGCTGGCGATGGCGGAAATGGCGCTGGACTGGAAAGAGCATTCTCTCGCCACGCTCAGCGATCTGGTCGAGAGGCTTCCCGATCTCCTCGATGATCACCAAGCCCGGATATGGCGGCTGATCGAGACCTGGGCAAACAGCAAAGCCAGCGACGGGGAAAAAGCCAGCCTCCGCGAGAAGATCCGCGTCTCCGTGCTGTCGCGGCGGGCGGCGAAGGCGGCCCGCGCGGCGCTCGAACCAAGCGACGTTGTGAACAAACATGCCTGGCTGTTTCACGAGGCATGGGTTAAGGAATCGGCTGACGAAATCGATGATATCAAACATGCTGATTTCACCAGGCGTGCGAGAAATATCGAAAAGATACGGCGCGACGCGCTCCGGGAAGTGCGCGAACGGCTTGGGTTCGACGGAATTCTAGCCTTGGCCGAACGCGGGAAAGCCTCGTGGGAGATTGGCAAGCTCGTCGCCGAGGGTTTTTTCCCGGAAAGCGAACTCATCGCGTTTTTGCGGCATGCACACCAGCGTTTTCAGGACAAAAACGACCCTCACCATCGATTCAAGGCGTTGATCATGGGGGCACTTTTCTACACCGCGGCCGAGGCCCGTGCGCGCGTCATCACGGCGATTGCCGGCAATGCGCCGGAGGAGGATATGGCCCGGCTTCTGATGCTTGCCCCGTTCGGCAAAACCACCTGGGCAATGGTGGATGGGCTCGGCGACGCCGCCCGGGACCAATACTGGGCCGAGGTGATACCGCGCTGGATCGGCCTTCCCGATCCCGATTGTATCGAAGGGATTGGGCGGCTGCGCGAAGCCGAGCGGCCGCGGGCGGCGTTTTTCTATTTCCACTCCCAGCTTCGCATGTCACGCAACGAAACCGATCCGGAGATGTTGCATGACTTGCTTTCGGCCATCGCCAAGGGCGGGAAGGACCGGCCCGGCGAATATTTGCTGGAAAATTACGCCGTGCAGCAGGCGTTCGAGATCATCGATGCCAGTCCGCTGCTGATGCTCGAACAAAAGGCCGGGCTGGAATTCATTTATATCGAGACACTGTTCCGGCCGGGCGTCAATCGCGGCCGCTATCATATCCCCAATCTCGAACGCTATATCGAGGCCAATCCGGACTTCTTTGCACGCGCCATTGCCTGGGCCACCAGACGCAAGGATGGCCGGGAAGACCCTCCGGAATTTCAAGCGCCCCCGGATCAGAAGAAAATATATACCGAACGCGCGAGAAGCCTGCTGGATGCGGTTCAACGGATTCCAGGCCATGACGAATCCGGCGCGTTGCGGGAGGACCGGCTCATGAACTGGGTGATGGCGGTTCGTGACGCCTGCGATAAGCTGGGCCGCAAAGACATTGGCGATTTCCGCATCGGCAAATTGCTGGCGCACGCGCCGGCCGGCGATGATGGTGTCTGGCCATGCGAGCCGGTGCGCGAGGTGATGGAAAAATTTCGGTCCGAAGCCATGGCGAGCGACGCCTATGAGACCATCCTCAACTCCCGCGGCATTGTGATGCGCGGCGAAGATGGCGCGGATGGCGCGCAGGAGCGGGAAATAGCCGATCGATACCGCAAATGGGCCGAGGCGCTCGAAAATTCGCATCCGTTCGTCGCGTCAATATTTCTGAGGAAAATCGCCGAATATTACGAAAAGTATGCAAAGCACGAGGACGCGAACGCCGAAATCCGCCGCCGCTTGGATGAATGACCGGGCACGTTTGATGACTTTTCTCCCCGCCCGCCCCGCCCTGCTCGCCCTCCTCCTCGCCGGCTGCGTCAGCCGGGGGGTGGTGGAGGAGGCGGGGCCGGGGGGGGTGGGGATGGCGCTCAGGCTCCAGCCTTGTGTCGATCGCACGGAGACCGCCGGGCGTGATCTCGGGGCGGAGGCGACGGCGGCGTTCCGGGCTGATCTGGCGGCGAGCGGCCGCTTCCGGCTCGACCCCGACGCGCGTTACACGCTCTCCTGCGATGTCGAAACCTTCCTCCCCGGCAATGCGGCGAAAAGGCTGCTCTTCCCGGGCTGGGGGGATGCGGCGGCGCAGGTCGCGGCGATGATCCGCGACCGGCAAAGCGGCGACGCCGTTCTCATCGTCGCCGGCAACGCCACGGTTTCGCTCGGCGGCACCCTCGCGCCCGTCACCATCGGCGCCGATCGCTACATCCTCGATGCCGCCGTCTCGGAAGCGGTGCGCAAGATGCGGGCCTGGGCGGCGCGGGGCGGGCCATGAAACGCGGCCTCCGTGGCGGCGCGCTCGTGCTCGGCCTGCTCGCCCTCCCGCTGCTCGCCCTCCCGCTGCTCGCCCTGGTGCTCGCCCTTCCCGGCTGCGTCCCGGCGCCGACCATGGGCACCGGCGCGTTTCACGAGGCCGAGGCCGCGACGCGAAAGCTCGTGCGCGGCGTCTCCACCAAGGACGATGTCGAACACCTCCTCGGCGCGCCGAATGGCGAGGGGGCGGCGCGGTTCTGGAACGAGGCGGCGCCGCGCGCGGTCTGGTATTACGAGGATGACCGGGCGAGCGGCACCGAGCTTCGCCCCGATGGCGTGCATACCAATTATCGCCAGCAGATCCTGTTCATTTTCTTCAAGGGCAAGGCGTTCGATGGCTATCTCTGGAGCGATGTCAGCGCGCCGGCGCAAGGGCACTGAGCGCGCACGCCGCCCCGGCAGGTGGCGCGCGCTCAGCGCGCTGGCGCTCGCGGCGCTGCTCGGGGGGGGCTCGGGGGCTGCGCCGGGGCGACGCATGAAGGCCGGCCGCCGCCGCTCGCGGCGCTCGACGGCCTCCGCCAAGGCGTCTCGACGCGGGCCGAGATCGAAGCCGCGCTCGGCCAGCCGGCGGGGCACGGGGTCTTCGCCGAGGCCGGGCAGCCGATGCGCGAAATCTGGGTTTTTGAGGAAAGAACCACCGATCACGGGGCGATCGCGCGGAAAACCCTGCTCGTCTTCATCGACCAGGAGAGCGGCCGGTTCGCCGGGTATTGGTGGTATCGCGGCGGCGTTCTGATCGGGCGCGCGCCATGAGCGGGGGGCGGCCGCTCGTCATCTCCCTCTCGCTCAACCTGGCGTTGCTCGGTCTGGTGTCGCTCGGCGTGACGCTGCTCGGGGGTTGCGCGCCGCGGCGGGTCGAGATCGGCGCGGTGATCGACCCGGCGCGGGTGGCGGCACTCCATCCCGGGCAAACCACCCGGGACGAGGTCGAACACCTGCTCGGCGCGCCGGCCGGGCGAGGGCGCGTCATGCTGCCGTTTCAGGACCAGCCGCACCAAGCCTGGACCTACCAGTTCGCCCGCGCGCGCCGGGCCGGGGATGGGCGGCTCCACGCCCGCCATGGGACGCTTCTGGTGTTTTTCGCGGGCGAGACGGTGGCCGGGTATTTGTGGCTGGACAGCGCCGGGGAGTGAGGCGGCGGAGATCACGTTTCCGTGAACTATGTCAAAATTTAGTTAATGACACGGTTTTGTGTGCTATCGTCCCGTAATGTTTCCTTCCCCGGTCGATCGGGTCGGGCGTGGGGGAGCGTCGTTAAACGAAGCCGTCAAACGAAGTCGCTAAGGGAATAAGGAGTGGGGATGATGAAACGGCTCGGTCTCGGCCTCGTGGCCGGAGTGGTGTTGGGCGCGCTCGCGGCGCCGGCATCGGCCGATACCATCACCGCGATCGAGCTTTCCGCCTATTACGGCGGGGCAAACGGGACGCTTAACGGCGATTGGAGCAACGAGATCGGCGGCGCTTCCATCATCACCGCGCCGACCAGTGGCAACCAGAATACCGGCATCACCTTCACCGATTGGAGCGGGCATTATGTCGCCGTTCCCTCCGCGAGCATGAATTCTGGCAGCAATGCGCTGACGATCAATAATTTTTCGCCGATCGCCCTCGCCGCCGGGGCGAGCGTGCAGTCACTCTGGAACGAGGGCTGGGGTCTCACCCCCAACAGCGCCGACAATAACGCCGCCGTGTTGATCACGTTCACCAATTCCGCCGGCGATAGCGCGACCTATGGCCTGCAAAGCGGCCAGACCCTCCGCGACTACAATAACGGCACCTTTTACAACACCTTGCCAGGCAGCAACACCACGACGGCACTCGGCGATGTCACGGCGCAGAATTGGTGGGCCAACACCGGCGGCCAGCGCCTCGATGAGCAGAGCTTCGTGCTGCCCTCAAGCTGGGCCGGGACCAGCCTCACCGGCTTCACCATCGATGTCGTCGGCACCGGCGATGGCCCTAGTAACGATGGCGTGGCGATGCTTTCGGCGGTGAATGTCGCTGATCCGCCGGCCAGCGTCCCCGAACCGGCCTCGCTCACGCTCCTCGCCGCCGGGGTGATTGGGCTCGGGGCGGCGCGCCGCCGGCGGGGGTAAATCAAGAGCGGATATTTTTTCAACAGTCTGGGAAAGAAGGGAATAGGACAATGAGACGCTACGTTCACGCCGCCCTCGCCACCACTTTCCTCTGCGGCTTGGTGGCGAGCCCGGCGCTGGCGGGGCCGTGGGACATCGGCGGCACCATCGCCATCACCGGCGCCAACGCCCCCAATAATTTCTCCCAGAACGTGACATTGGGTGTCGGCTCGACCTCGCTCGACAGCGGCGCGCTGACCCTGACGCAAACTCTCGTCAACGAGCCGGGCGGCGCGCAATGGCTGGTGCTCGATTATCAGATCACCGGCAGCGGGCCGATCGCCGGCAACACCGGCGCTGCCTGGGAATTGGCGGCGGTGGTGCCGCTCTCGGGGCAGCCGAACAGCCTCGGGTTCTACTTAGACTGGGGGGTGAATGGCGTGCTCGATACCGCGTCCGGCACTCTTTTTACGCCTGGTCTCAACCCGGTCACCGGCACGGGCCAAGTGTTTGTCAATTCGACTTTGTGCCTTTATGCCAGTTGTGGCTATATCAATCCAAGCAACAACACGCTTGATTTCTTTGCCTATATTTCACCATACTCCGACTTGGGTTCCGCTGGCATCAATACCGCGACCGCGAACGAGTTTCAGATCGGCGTCGAGACGCAAACGGTCCCCGAACCGGCCTCGCTCACGCTCCTCGCCGCCGGGGTGATCGGGCTCGGGGCGGCGCGGCGCCGGCGGGGCTGAGGGCCCCTTTCGGCGCGGTCGCCCTGGCCCGCATTGCGGACCGGGCGACCGCATACTACCCACCCAATTCGCCGCCCGCCCTAGCCTTCCCGCCAAGGATACCCCTCGGGAGGGATCGCCACCCGCAGCGCCTATGGCCATGTTCTCGGCGTCAATCTGCGCGATTGGCCGATCACCCTCGAAGATACGGCATCCCGCGCCTTCGCGGAAGGATATCTGAACCGTTGAAACTCCGGACCATTGAGCCGGAAGGCCATCGCCGATATACCCCAACCCCACGGGGTTGGGTGGAGGACGGCGATGGCGCTGCTGGTTCTGGGGCTGGTGGTGTTTTTGGGCGCGCATTCGGCGAAAATGCTGGCGCCCGCGTGGCGCGCGCAATGCATCGCGCGGCTCGGGCCGCTGCCCTGGCGCGGCGTCTATGCGGCGGTTTCGCTCGCCGGCCTGGTGCTGATCGTGGTCGGGTTCGCGCGCGCCGGGCCACAAGCGCCGCTTTACACGCCGCCGGCGGCCCTCCGCCATCTCAACGCGCTGTTCACCCTGGCGGCGTTCGTTTTGATCGCCGCCGCTTACGTGCCGGGCAATCATCTCAAGGCGGCGATCGGCCACCCGATGCTCGCCGGGGCGAAGCTCTGGGCGTTCGGGCATTTGCTCGCCACCGGCACGCCGCGTGACGTTCTGCTGTTCGGCGCGTTTCTTCTCTGGGCGGTGGCGGATTTCGCCGTCTCGCGCCGGCGCGACCGGGCGGAGGGGGTGGTCTATCCGCCGGGCAGGCTTTCGGGCGACGCCATTTCCGCCCTCGCCGGCGTGGTGTTCTGGGGGGTGTTCGCCGTCTTCCTCCACCAGCGCCTGATCGGCGTCAGCCCGTTCGGCTGAACGGCGGGCCGGAGGGGTCACTTTTTAGTGACATTTGTTAAAAATTGATGAATGTCTGGATTTTTATGTTATCCCCCGCAACGTTTGCTCTCCTCACGGGTCGGGCCGCGAGGGCGAACATGGTCACGGAAACAGAGGGGTAAGGACGATGAAACGGTTCGCTTTCGGCCTCATCGCCTCGGTCGCGCTCGGTGCCCTCGCCATGGCGCTGGCCATCCCGGCGGCGCGCGCCGATCAGTTCACCACCCTGCTCTCCTTCACCGACTTCTCCGGCGCCAACGCCTTCACCGATGTCAACGGCACGCTCTACGACACCGCCGAGTTCGGCGGCAGCGCCAATGCCGGGACGCTGTTTTCCTACACCCCGGGCAGCGGCAGCGTGCAAACCCTGGTCTCCTTCCCCGGCCGCCCCAACGGGGCCGCCCCCGCCGACCACCTCACCGAGGTCAACGGCACGCTCTACGGCACCACCTACAATGGCGGCATCGAAACAGTCGGGACGATGTTTTCCTACATCCCAGGCGCGAGCAGCGTGCAAACGCTGTTCTCCTTCGTCGGCATCAACTTCACCGGGGTCAACGGCGCCCTCCCCGAGGCGCGGCTGATCGATGTCAACGGCACGCTCTACAGCACCACCGCCGAGGGCGGCAGCGCCAACCTGGGCACGGTGTTTTCCTACACCCCGAGCAGCGGCAGCGTGCAAACCCTGCTCTCTTTCACCGGCCCTAACGGCGCCCTCCCCGCGGCCGGGTTCGCCGCTGTCAACGGCACGCTCTACGGCACCACCCAGGGCGGCGGCAGCGCCGGGGACGGGACGGTGTTTTCCTACACCCCGGGCGCGAGCGGCGTGCAAACCCTGGCCTCCTTCACCGGCGCCAACGGCATCTCCCCCCTGGCCCGCCTGATCGCTGTCAACGGCACGCTCTACGGCACCACCCAGGGCGGCGGCAGCGCCGGGGACGGGACGCTGTTTTCCTACACCCCGGGCGCGAGCGGCGTGCAAACCCTGGCCTCCTTCACCGGCGCCAACGGCGCCAACCCCTATGCCGCCCTCACCGATGTCAACGGCACGCTCTACGGCGCCACCGGGTTCGGCGGCAGCGCCGGGGACGGGACGCTGTTTTCCTACACCCCGGGCGCGAGTGGCGTGCAAACCCTGGTCACCTTCACCGGCGCCAACGGCGCCAACCCCGTGGCCACCCTCACCGATGTCAACGGCACGCTCTACGGCGTCGCCTATAGTGGCGGCAGCGCCGGGGACGGGACGCTGTTTTCCTATGATACGAACGCGCCCGCGCCGGTTCCCGAACCGGCCTCGCTCGCCTTGCTCGGCGCCGGGGTGGTCGGGCTCGGGGTGGCGCGGCGCCGGCGGCGGGGCTGAGGCGCCTCAGGCGCCTTCGACTTCGAGAGCGAGGTCGATATTGCCGCGCGTCGCGTGGCTGTAGGGGCAGATTTTCTCGTGCGTCTCCTCCACCAGCGCGCGCGCCTCGGCGGTGGGGAGGGTCGGCACCTTGACGTGGATTTTGACCGCGATCCCGAACCCGCCGCCCTCACGCGGGCCGACCGCGGTCGAGCACGTCACCACCGCGCCGGCGACGTTCTTCTTGTGCTGGCCGGCGACGAACTCCAGCGCGCCGCCGAAGCAGGCGGCATAGCCGGCGGCGAAGAGATGCTCCGGCGTCGTGGTGTTCGGCAAGCCCGGCCCGCCCATTTCCTTGCGCACCGAGAGATCGACGCTGAGCGAATGATCCGTGGTCTCCGAATGCCCGTTCCGCCCGCCGGTGCTGACGGCAACGGCGGTCACCAACGGCTTGATGCTGTGCGCGGCCATGCTGCGTCCTCCTCTGTCGTTGCGGCAGGACCATGCTAGGCTCGGCCTAGCTGGGAGGGCAACAGGAAAGCGGATCCCCCGAGGCCGGCTTCGCCAACGGCGAAGCCCAACGGTGCAAATGTTTTTTGGTTCTTTTTTTCAAAAAAGAACGTCTTTTTTCTTCCCCTATTGACAAACCCGCCCCATCCCCTACACCTCTCCTCGCCCAGGCATAAAAATGGGGCCGGTTGTCGTAAGGCGGGCGGCGAGACCCGTGAAGCTGGGTGCTTTTCCTTCTCGCTCCGAGAAAGGGCGGCCTGTTGTATCGGGCCGCCTTTTGTTTTGCCCTCAGTTCCCCGGAATCCCGAGCGCGTTCTTGGGATCGACGAAGTGGTGCGGCGGCGCGACGGCGGGGTAAAGCGCCACTTTCCACGCGCATTGCGGGGTCTGATAGACGCCGCTGAACACCCCTTTCTCGATCCGCCCCTCCAGCGTCAGCAGATAAGGCGGGCGGCTGGGTGGCGCGGTGTTGAGCCGCGCCAGCACCTGCCCCTCGCGGCTCATGCTGCCGCGCAGCACCAGCGCCCCGTCATTCGGCGTGAACACGACGCTGAGATCGGCCGCCCGCGTCACCAGCGTCGCCGGCATCTGGTCCGTGCAATGGACGCCGCCGATCGGAAAAATCTCGCCGGTGAAGCGCTGGTCATAGGATTGGGTGCTGAGGGCGTTGCCGATCGTGCCACAGCCGCCGAGGGCCAGCAGCGCCAACGCCAAGGACGCAAGGCGCGAACGCATGGTCAGAGCGGCGAGACCGCTACCTGCGCGGTGCCGCTTCTCAGGATCCCGAGCTTCTTCGCCGCCGCCGCCGAGAGGTCGATCACCCGGGCGCGATTGCCGGCGCGGTCGGTGATGGTCACGTCAACGAAGCGATCCGTCCCGACCAGCACCACCCGCACCTTGGTCCCGAGCGGCAGCCAGGGATGGGCGGCGCTCATCGCGGCGGCGTCAAACCGCCGGCCGCTCGCCATGCGCTTGCCGTGAAACCCGGGGCCGTACCAGGAGGCGGTGCCGATTTCCGCCGCCCCCTCGGCGTGACGCGCGCGGGCGCGGCGGGCGGCGACGCGCTTGGCGGGCGCCGTCTTGCCCTCACCCGGGGCCGGCTGCGCCGCAACCGCTCCCGGCGCGTGGAGCGACAGCAGCAGCAGCGACGCCATCGCCCCAGGTAAAATTCGCTTCGGTCCCATGCGATACTCTCCCGAATCCGCCGCCAACAAACACAAAACCTGCCCCGGCGCAAGTTTTGGCGTATCGTCTCCCTTTGCCGCGCCCAGCAGCGGATGCACAATAAATGTTGACTTTTAATACAACGATTGACACAATGCTGAACGTGGGGCGGTTGGTTCGTTACGAGCCGCGGTTTCGCTTCGACCAGCAGCCGACGTGCCTCGTCTATCTCCGCCCGGAATGCCACAAACAGATCAAGGCCCTGCCCGATGCCCCCGTTGGCGAAAACCCCGACCCGGTGCCGCGCGAGCAGATCACGGTTCTGCTCGATCGTTTTTGCGCCGGGACGGTTTTTCTGAGCCAAGGGGTGCTGATCATGCTCGATGTGCAGCCAAAGGCCGCGTTCAATCGCGACAAGGGCGGCAAGCTGAACAACACGAAATGGTATGCTTCCTGCCGCGCCTTGCCGGAGTTTCAGCAGCTCTCTCCATTCGCCGTGAAAGACGCCCCATGAGACGCAAACGTGAACCATTAGATGCCGAGGGGCAGCGCGTTTATGCCCGCCTCGTCGCCGATGTCGCGCGCGAACTGGCGTCCGCTCTCGCGCGGGAGGGCAAGCTCGGCACGATCACACGCGCCGAGCTGGCGCGGCGGCTCGGACGCGACAAGGCGTTCGTCTCGCGCAAGCTCTCCGGCGGGGAGAATATGGAACTCCGCACCATCGCCGCCTTTCTCGCCGCGCTCGGCTATGAAATGGACGTCAAGGCGGCGCGGGTTGCGGCGGCGCCGGGAGAGGGACGAAATATTTTTCCCGACCCCCCCCCTTCCTTATCGTCCACGATCAGGGTTTCCCCCGATCCGCGTCCAAACACGCCCACCGCCACGACGACGCCGGTCGTGAAAGTACACTTCTCTCATGCCGCATGAGCCGAAGATCGAAACCGCTCTCGTCTGTGACGATGTGCGACGTGAGCAAAGCGGCAAGGATATCCTGATCGGCGTCTATACCGCCGGCATCGGCGTGCCCGCCTTGCCTTCGCAACAGCGGTTTGCCTTCTGGCTTATGCTCAGCGCGCCAGAGCCGGGAGCGTTTTCGCTGACGCTGCGCATTCTCGCCCCCCAAACCACGCGGGCCGATGTCCGTATGGAACTCGACATATCGCCCAAACCCGATGCTGTGTTTTCACAAGAACCCTTCGCCCTGTTCACGCCTCCGCTCCTGCTTCAGATCACTGAGCCCGGCGATCTCGAACTCCAGGCACGCTGGGGCGAGCGGGGGAAATTCCGCACGCTCCTGCGCAAGCCAATCGCTCTCATTCCGCCGACGCCGTAATGCGCGAAAAATTCTCCCTCACCCCGCGAGCGTGCAATCGGTGATCGGGGGGGCGGCGTCGATCGGCGCGGTGGTGGCGACGAGTTTGTAGTAATCCCAGCCGCCTTTGCTTTCTTCGGGGGATTTCACCTCGAACAGATAGGGCGTCACCATCGCCCGGCCGTCGGCGCGGATGCGGGTTTGGCCGAATGCGTCGTCCTCGGCGACGTTCTCTTTCATATGCGCGATCACCGCCGCGCCATCGCGCGCCCGCGGCAGGCCGAGGGCGGCGACCGATTTCAGGTAATGCAGCGTCCCCGCGTAACAGGCGGCATGCACATCGTTCGCGTAATTTCCTGAGGTTTTGGGAAGTACGCGCCGGGTGAAGGCGCGCGTGCGGTCGTTCAGATCCCAGTAAAAACTCTCGGTCAGCAACAGGCCCTGCGCCGTCTCCAGCCCAAGCCCGTGGACCCCGGTCACCGAAAACACCAGCGCCGCGAGCCGCGTGCCATCTTTGGTGAGGCCGAACTCCTTCGCTTGCTTCACGCAATTCACCGTGTCATCGCCGGCATTGGCGAATCCCAGAACCTTCGCCCCGCTCGCCTTGGCACGCACCAGGAAGGAGGAAAAATCGGTGACGCCGGGGAACGGGTAAACCGCGTTTCCCAAGACCTTGCCACCGAGTTTGGTCACCACCTCGCTCGCATCGCGCGCGAGCTGCTGGCCGAAGACATAATCGGCGGTGATGAAATACCAGCTATCGCCGCCGCCCCTGACGATCGCGCGGCCCGAGGAGGCGGCGACCATGAACACGTCATAGCCCCAATGGACGGTGACCGGCGTGCATTGCTTGCCCGTCAGATCATCGGTGCCGGCGCCGGTGTTGACATAGGCTTTGTTCTTTTCACGGCAGATGGTGTTGACCGCGAGCGCGACCGACGATGTCGGCACATCGGTGATCATATCGACATGATCGCGGTCGAACCATTGGCGGGCGATGGTCGCGCCGATATCGGGTTTGTTCTGATGATCGCCGGTCAGGATCTCCACCGCCAACCCCTGGCCGCCGAAATCCTCCACCGCCTGGCGCGCGCAGGCGACCGAGGTCGGCCCGGTGACATCACGATAGGGGCCGGACATGTCGGTGAGCACGCCGATGCGGATGACGTTCCTGGCCGCTGCGCCCGCCTGCGCGCGGGCGTTATTTGGGGCGGCGAGCGGGGCACAGGCGGCGCCGGCGAATTGCAGCATCTCGCGGCGGGTGAAGATCATACGGTCCTCCCATTTTTTTTGTGGCTCGTGTCGGCCCGTTTCAGCGTCTTCGGTATAACGAAAACCGTTGAACGAAGGAAAAGAAATTTCCTCCCCTCCCCAAAAAACCGCTTGCCCACGCGCCCCGGTATGACGTATAAGCGCCGTTAGTATAGCTAACTATGTCGGGCGGGCATCCTCCGCGCCCAAGCCGCCAACCCCCTCGCCCTCCGGACCCACGCAATGCCCTCCCCAGACCCTGACGGCGCGGCGGGCGACGGCCCGTCTCCGCTCGACATTCTGCTCGCGGTGATGCGCGCGAAATGGGCCGAGGGCGACGCCGACGGCGCCGCCGAACTCGCCCGCGCCGCCGCCCCCTATCTTCACCCCCGCCGCGCCCCGGTCTCCGCCGAGCGCGGCGGAGGACGCGCGAAGGACGCCGCCCCTGCCCTCAGCGATGCCGATCTCGAACGCGAAATCACGGCCATTGCTCGCGGAAGCGGCGCTGCGTCGGTCACTGCGGACCTCTTTGCAGGCCTTCGCGATGTTGGCGCTGGCCCCCGAACGCCACCGCCCGGCGGCGCATCACCGGCTGATCATCGCTGAGCTGGAGGCGCTGGCCCGCGGCGAAAACGACCGGCTGATGCTGCTGCTGCCGCCCGGGTCCGCGAAATCCACTTACGCCAGCGTCATCTTTCCCGCCTGGTGGTTCACCCAGGCGCAGCACTCGAATGTCATCGCGGCGTGTCATACGGCGTCGCTCGCGAGCCATTTCGGCCGCCGGGCGCGCAATCTCGTCGCCGAGCACCGGCGCCGCCTCGGGATCGATCTCGCGCCCGATGCCCGCGCCAGCGCGAACTGGGCGACGACCGAAGGCGGCTCCTATTACGCGACCGGCGTGCGCGGGCCGATCACCGGCAGACGCGCCGATCTCGTGCTCATCGACGATCCCGTCAAATCGCAGGCGGAAGCGGATTCGGCGGCGGCGCGCGCGCATGTCTGGCAATGGTATCAGAGCGATCTGATCTCGCGCCTCAAGCCCGGCGGCAAAATCGTGCTCATCATGACGCGCTGGCACGAGGATGATCTCGGCGGGCGGATCCTCGCCGAGGAAGCGGCGGGCGGCGATCGCTGGCGCGTCTTGCGTCTGCCGGCGCTCGCCGAAAGCGATGATCCGCTCGGCCGCGCCGAGGGCTGTGCTCTGTGGCCGGAATGGGAAAATCACGAGGCACTGGCAAGGAAACGCCGCATCATCGGCGAACGCGCCTGGGCCGCGCTCTATCAGCAGCGGCCGCGCCCGCCGGAGGGATTATTGTTTCAGACCGAAGCGATCACGCTTTTGGACGCGGCGCCACGCGCGGTTGCGCGCGTGCGCGCCTGGGATCTCGCCGCCAGCATCGCCCGCCCCGGCTTCGATCCGGATTGGACGGTCGGCCTGCGGCTCTTGAAAGATGAGGCTGGTCGCTTCGTCGTGGACGACGTCGTGCGTCTGCGCGGCGGCCCGCATGAGGTTGAGCAAGCCATTCTCGCTTGCGCCGCGCGCGACGGGCGCGAGACCACCGTTCTGCTGCCGCAGGATCCCGGCCAGGCCGGGCGCGCGCAGGTTCTCTATCTGACCCGGAAACTCGCCGGCCACCACGTCGTCTCCGGGCCCGAAAGCGGCGCCAAGACGACACGCGCCGCCCCGGTGGCGAGCCAGACGGCGTGCGGCAATCTCGCCCTCGTCAAGGCGCCCTTCACCCGCGCCCTGATCGAGGAACTTCGCGACTTCCCTGCCGGCACCAAGGATGATCAGGTGGATGCGCTGTCACGCGCCTTCGCCCATCTCAGCGCCGCCCCGCAAGCGACACGGCAGATCAATCTGCCCCTTCTTTCCCGGTAGAGGCATGTTCGACACACTCGCAAGCCTGATCCCCGACGATCCCGAATATCCCGCGCGGGCGCGCAAGCTCGATATCCTGCGCCGGGTTCTCGACGGCACGCTCTATGACGTTTTGCCGTACGAATTCCACGACGAACGCAGCCCGGGTGGAGAATATATCCCGCTCCGCCAGCGACGGCCCTCGGTGCGCTATAATCTCTGCCGCATCGTGGTCGAGGATTCGGTTGCCCTGGTGTTCAGCGAAGGCCATTTCCCGACCCTCGATTCGCCGGATCCCTCGGTGCGCGACGCCCTCGCCGCGATCCTGCGCGAGGCCAGGCTGAACGAGGTGATGATCGACGCTTGCTTGCGCGGCTCGGTCGGCTCGGTCGCGATCTTGATGCGTGTCCTCCGCGGGCGGGTGTTCTTCCAAACCCTGGAGACGATGTATCTGACCCCGCGCTGGGACGCCGAGGCACCCGATACGCTCGCCACCGTCACCGAGAAATTCAAGGTCTCTGGCGCCAATCTCCTCGACCAGGGCTACGAAATTCCAGACCCGACCGGCCAGTACTGGTTCCAGCGGCGCTGGGACGCGCAATGGGAGTGGTGGTTCGAGCCCTGGCCGATCGGCAGCGACGAGGCGCCGCGCATCGATCACCCGCGCAGCGTCCGCCATGGCCTCGGCTTCGTTCCCATCGTCTGGATCAAGAATCTTCCGGGACCGTCGGCGACCGGAGACATGCGTGACGGCGCCAGCACGTTTCGCGCCGCCGTCGAAACCGCGATCGAGATCGATTATCAGCTCTCGCAAGCCGGGCGCGGCCTCAAATACAGCTCCGATCCCACGCTTCTGATCAAGGAGCCGGCGACCTCGGACAATCAGATCATCAAAGGTGCCGCCAACGCCCTCGTGGTTTCCGAAAAGGGCGATGCCAGGCTGCTCGAGATCGGCGGCACCGCTTCCGCCGCGGTGATCGATTACGTGCGCACACTCCGCGAACTCGCTCTGGAGAGCATCCACGGCAACCGCGCCGATGCGCAGCGCTTCGCCGCCCCGACCTCGGGCCGCGCGCTCGAGATGATGAACCAGGGTCTGATCTGGCTCGCCGATAATCTCAGGATTTCCTATGGCGAGGGCGGATTGGTCGCGCTCGCGCGCATGGTGCTCAGGGCCAGCGGGCATTATCCGCTGATCGTGCGTGGCGCCGAACTCGCGCCGCTCGACCCCGAAGCCGGGATCAGCCTCACCTGGCCGCGCTGGTATCCGCCTTCCGCCGATGATCGGCTGAAGGATGCCCAGGCGCTTACCGCGCTCACCGCCGCCGGACTTTTGTCGCGCGAGAGCGCGCTAAAATCTCTCGCCGGCACCTACGACATCGACAACATCGGCAACGAGATCGCAAGCATCTCGGATGCGGAAGGAACAACATGACCGAAGCGAGCGACCTCTCTCCGCCGGAACCGACGATCGAGGAATTGCGTGCGGAGACCGCCGCATTGACCCGGCAATTGCAGGAAGTGACCGACGCCGCGCGCACTCGCGTCATTCGCGCCGAACTCAAGGCCGAAGCCATCAAGGCCGGAATGATCGATCTCGACGGCTTGAAACTCATTGATCCCTCCGAGATCAAACTCGACGACAAGGGCGAGGTCGAGGGCGCCGGCGCGCTGATGAGCAAGCTGAAGCGCGACAAGCCTTGGCTGTTCGGCGCGCACTCCTCCTCCTCGCGGGCGACGCCACCGCAAGCCCAGCCGCCGCGCCAGAAGCACGCGACGGAAATGACCGCCGCCGAATACCGCGCCGCCCGCGCGGATTTGTTGCGACGGAGATAGCTAAGCGGAGCCCTTGACCTTACCTTTCCCGTCCATCTCCCAACAGAGGATCTCCCATGGGTATCAGCAATTTTCCCGCGGCGCTGCAACCGATCATCCAGCAGGGCTATCTCGAGCGCGAATTCGAATCCGCGCTCCATTCCCGCCTCGGCTATCGCGACATCGCCGATCGCGAGATCTTCGCGGTCGGCATCGGCGAGACCTTGACCAAGACCCGCGCCGGTCTGAAACCTTCGGTCACCACGCCGCTCGCGCCGTCCACCAACACCAATCTCGATAACGGCCTCTCGCCGCAGTATTTCAACATCGAGCAGTATACGCTCTCGATCAATCTCTACGGCGCGACCACCGATCTCAACATGGTGACCAGCCGTGTCGGCATCGCCTCGCAGTTCATGCTCAATGCCTCGATCAATGGTGAGCAGGCCCGGCGCTCGCTCGACGAGCTGGCGCGTAATCAGCTTTTTTCGGCCTATTTCGGCGGCAACACCCGCGTCACCGCCGCCCTCGGCGCGCCGGCCGCGACGATTTCCGTCGATGACGTCCGCGGCTTTCAGTATGTCTGGGTGAACGGCGTGCCGACCGCGGTCAGCAGCAGCAACACGCTCACCGTCACCGTCGGCAGCGATGTCTATTCCCTGGTCGGCGTCACCGTGGACGCAACCAACGTCTCGACCACGCCGGGCGGGATTTCCGGCGAACTGACCTTCTCCACCAGTGTGACGATCGGCGATGGCGCCGTCGGCAACACCGTGCAGGCGGCCAATGCCTCGGTCATCCTGCGTCCGGGCGGGGCCACCAACACCTCGCAGTTGCAGACGACCAATACCCTGACGATGGCCAATCTTCTCGATGCGGTCGCCAAACTTCGGCTCAACAACGTGCCCGATCTCGGCGGCGTCTATCATTGCCATCTCGATCCTATTTCGGCGCGCCAGCTTTTCGCCGATCCCGACTTCAAGCAGCTCTTCACCATGGGCTACGACACCGAGACCTTCCGCCGTGGCGAACTCGTGAGCCCGTTCCTCGGTCTTCGCTTCGTGCCGACGACGGAAGCCTATGTCCAGCCGATGCCCGGGCTTCCCGGGCTCTATGTCCGCCGCCCGATCGTCTGCGGCCAGGGCGCGCTGATCGAGGGCGATTACGCCGGCATGGCGGAAGAGGATGTCGCGCCGCGCGATGCGGTGATCAGCGTCATCGACGGTGTCGCCATGGTGACGCGCGAGCCGATCGATCGCTTGCAGCAGATCATCGCGCAATCCTGGTACTGGATCGGCGGCTTCACCGCGCCGACCGACGTGACAACCAACCCGACCACCATCCCGACCGCCACCAACGCCGCCTATAAGCGCGCGGTGATGATCGAGCATGTGGGCTGACGGCGATGGCAACCGGATCGACGCAACCGCTGATGGTCTCGGCGACGGCAACGCTCGCCGCCAGCACCACGTCCAGCAACGTCGCACTCGCCGGCTCGGGCGAGGCGGTGCTGGTCTATAACGCAACCGGCGTCCTCGCCTTCATCCGCTTCGGGATGGATGCGACCGTGGTTGCGACGAGCGCCGACATGCCGATCCCGCCCGGCGCGCGGATGCTGATCCACGCTGGCGAATTCTCGAAGACGGTGGCCGCTGTCCTGGCCTCGGGGAGCGGTGCTCTCTATTTCTCCCGCGGCCAGGGAACGGTTTACTGACCATGTCCGCGAGCCCCCTCACCCTCCCGTTCACGGATGCCGAAAAGACCGACATCAGGCGCTTTTGCGGCTATCCGGCCTATGGCGCCGGGGCCGCGGGCTTCCAGAGCTGGCGCTTTTTCCAAGCCTACGGCACGCTCGAATATCGCATGAACAATCTCGCGCCGGCGGAATATGCCGTTATCCGCTCGGTCTATCTCGTGCAGCTCTATCCGCTCGAGGTCGCGATCCCGGCCGCCGCCGGCAATCTCGATACCGCGAGTGCGGCGGTATGGACACACAACAGCGAAGAAGTCCATCAGCGGGAGGAATTATTCGATGACTGGCGCCGGCGTCTCTGCGGCTTTCTCGGACTCCCGCCCGGCCCGGCGCTCTCTTACGGCGGCATCGCGCTGATCGTCTGATCCCATGAACCCCGATCGTCTACAGGATCTGATCTATCGCGGCATGGGGCGCGCGGCGTTGCAAGCCGGACAGCTCCATGACGCTTTCCGCCCGAACGGCAACGCCAACCCTTGCGCCGCCAGCAACCGCTATCTCCAGCTTCGCTGCGCCTTCAACGCGGCCGATCCGCGTTTCGCGCGCGCCAATACCTACGGCCACCCGGTCTGGTATGGCGTGTTCGATTCCGCCTATACCCAGCCTGGCGATTATCTTGTCGAGCGCGACACCGGACGGACCTTCTTCATCGCGAGCCAGCCGCCGCTTTTGCCGGTGGTGACGGTTCTCGCCGAGCGGATCGTCTCCGTTCTCCGCCCGGCCAGCCCCGCCGGCTTCGGGGTGCAGGCCTATGGCGGGGTCGAGATCGCCGAGGCGACGCCGCTTCTCAGCGACTGGCCGGCGAGCATGATCGAGGGCGGCCATGGCGGCGGCGCGCGTTACGCCGGCGATCTTCCCGCCGATGTGCGCCTCGCCGCGTTCACCCTGCTGCTTCCGACATTGCCCGGCATCGTCCCGCGCGTCGAGGATCTCGTGACCGACGATCTCGGCCGCAATTTCGTTGTCAGCAGCGCGGAACTCTCCGAACTCGGCTGGCGTTTCGTGGTGCGACAGGTGGCAAGCTGATGGCCGATCAATCCGACGTCGAGACCGCCCTCGTCAACGCCGCGATGGCCGCGCTCTACCCGCAAGGGTTGAGCGGGCCGAGCATCTGCGGAGCCCCGGTGCGGCTTTATCGCGGCTGGCCCGAGAGTTCCGCGCTCGATGCCGATCTTGCCGCGGGCTACGTCAATATCACGGTATTTCCGGAAGACGCTGGCGAGCGCAACACCACGCGCTATCTCCCGCAATGGAGCAATCCGGCCCCCGTCACCCCGACATTGACGGTTGCAACGACTCCCGACAGCGCGACCTTCGCCGGCAGCGCCGGCGCCGGTCAGATCGCCGGTATTCTCGCCGACGCCGACACCTATGTCTATCCCTGCCAGAGCGGCGATGCGCCGGCCAATGTCGCAGCCAACCTCGCGAGCCAGATCATGGCCAATCGCCTGGTGCAATTGTCCAACGCGACCATCACGCTCCCCGGCGTTCAGCGACTGATCGCCCGCACCGTCGCGACCCAGGGCGTTTTCAATCAGGTCCGCCGCCAGGAGCAGATTTTCCGTCTGATCGGCTGGTGCGCCGACCCGGCGCTGCGCGATGCGGCGATGATCGCGCTCGATAGCGCGCTCGCGGCCACGTATTTCCTGCCGTTTTCCGATGGCAGCGTCGGGCGGCTCCGGTTTCGCCAGAGCATCACCCTCGACCGCCAGGAAAACGCATCTCTCTATCGCCGCGACCTGCTCTATTCGGTCGAATACCCGACGCTGCAAACCGCGACATTGGCGGCGATGCTGTTCGGGACGACAACCCTAGGCACCGCCGGCAACGCCTCGGTTTCCCTGACTGACTGACGAGACATCCCCCTGTCCTGGAGAGTGGATCATGATAACCAACCTGGTGGTCGTGCGGCCGTTCGGGTCGTATGCCAAAGGCGCGCTGATTACCGACGCCACAACCATCGCAAGCATTCTCGCCAGCGAAAACGCGAACGCGGTGGTTCGCGTCAACGCGACCACGCCGTTGAGCGGAGGCTGAGGCGATGCCGATCGTCACGCAAGGCAGCCTCAACACCACAGCGCTGGTGGTGCCCGATCTCTATGTCCAGATCGTCCCGCCGCAGAACCTGGTTCTCAACGGTGTTCCGACCGACATCATCGGCGTCGTCGGCACCGCGACCTGGGGGCCGATCAACCAGCCGGCGATCATCGGCACGATGGCCGACTACGTCGCCGCATTCGGCCAGTTGCAGCCGCGCAAATACGATATGGGCACCGAGGTTGCGACCGCGATCCAGCAGGGCGCGCAGAATTTCCGCGGCGTTCGAGTGACCGACGGCACCGATACCGCCGCCCAGCTCGGCCTTTTCTACACCGGAACCAACGGCCCGCTGGTGCTGACCGCGTTCCATACCGGCAGCTTCGGCAATCAGATCACCGGCAGCATCATGCCGGGAAGCCAGGCCGCAACCTGGCAGATCACCTTCAGCCTGCCGGGATTCACGCCGGAAGTGTTCAACAATATCGGCGGCACCGGCGCCGCGTTCTGGCAGAATCTCGTCAACGCCATCAATCTCGGCCAGGGGACGCTGCGTGGTCCGTCGCAGATCGTCGTCGCCTCGCTCGGCAATACCTTGACGATTGCGCCGAGCAGCGAATCCTTCGCCTTCAGCTACGGCACACCTGGCACCGATGGCGCGAGCAATGTCACCACCGCGACGCTGATCGGCCAGAGCACGACACCGCGCGCCGGGATGTACGCGCTCGGCGGGCAGGGCTGCTCGATCGCCGTTCTCGCCGATAGCGACGATCAGACGCAATGGACGACGCAGGCGGCGTTCGGTATCTCGGAGGGGATCTACATGATCCTGACCGGGCCGCAGGGTGACACCATCACCAATGCCGTCGCAACGATCCAGAGCGTCGGTCTCGACAGCTATAGCGCGAAGCTGATGTTCGGTGATTGGATCTGGTGGAATGACCAGACCAACAATCTCCTTCGTCTGGTCTCGCCACAGGGCTTCGTCGCCGGGAGGCTGGCCAATCTTTCGCCCGAGCAATCGAGCCTGAACAAGCCGCTCTATGGTGTCGTCGGCAGCCAGCGTTCCGGCGCTCCCGGCGCGCCGCTCGCCAACACCTATTCCACCGCCGATCTCGAAGCCTTGTTCACCGCCGGCATCGACGTCATCGCCAATCCGCAGCCGGCGGGAAATTTCTGGGGCGTGCGGGCCGGCCACAACACCTCCACCAACCCCGCGAACGACGGTGACAATTACACCAGGCTCACCAACTATCTCGCCGCGACCCTCGCCGCCGGCATGGGGCAATTCGTCGGCGCACCGATCAACGCCGCCCTATTCTCGCAAATCCGCGCGACCCTGCTCTCGTTTTTGCAGGCGATGCTCGGCCAGAGCATGCTCGGCGCGACCGCGAGCGGGAACGCGCCATTCCAGGTGGTATGCGATACCTCCAACAACCCGGCGGCGCGCACCGCGCTCGGCTACGTCCAGGCCGACGTGCAGGTGCAATACATGGCGATCAACGAGAAGTTCATCGTCAATGTCGATGGCGGCCAAACCGTGACCATCCAGAACCAGACCCTGCCGTCCGGGCAGATCGCTTAAGGAGATATTCCCGTGTCGGGCACACAATTTTCCATTGGCAGCGACTGCACGCTGGTCGTCATCGGACCTTCCGGGCAGATCGATCTCACCTATGTCACCGGCTTTGAGAGCCGCCAGCTCACGGCGCAAGTCCGCGTCGATCGTCTCGATGGGGTGCAAATGGGCGCCGAATTGCCGAAGGGCTGGGAGGGCGGTTTCGATCTCGAACGCGGCACCGCCGACGTCGATAATTTCATCGCCGGCGTCGAGGCCGCCTATTACGCCCAAGGGTCGATGCCGACCAGCACCGTCTATCAGTATATTTCCGAAGTCGACGGCTCGGTCTCGACCTTTCAATACAGCAACGTCGTCTTACGGCTCGCCAATGCCGGCTCCTGGCGCGGCGACGCGCCGGTGCGCCAGCGCCTCGAATTCTTCGCCTCCTTCCGCACCCGCGTCTGATGAACGGTCCGCAATCGCGCATCGTCGCCGCGGCCGATACCGCGACGACGGTCACCGACGCGCTCGGGCGCAAGCTCATGCTCCGGCGCATCGGCGCCTTGGAGAAACTGCGTCTGTTCAAAGCGGTCGGGCCGCAGCTCGGGCAGAACGAACCCTATCTCGGGATGGCGCTGCTCGCCTGCGCCGTCGCGGCGATCGATGATCTGCCGCTGCCGGCGCCGAGCAACGAAGCACAGATCGAGATGGTCGTGCAGAAACTCGGTGACGAGGGCCTCGCCGCCGTCGCCGCCGCGTTTCGCGCCGCCAACGCCGAGAAACAGGCGAACCAGGCCTCGGCAAAAAACTGGGCCGGCACCCCGATCTCATCGATTGTCTCTATCTGGTGCGGAACGGGGTGCCATTCGACGTCGCCTTCAGCCTTCCCGATGATGAGCGTCTCGCCTACGTGGTTGTTCTTGGCACCCTCGAAGGCCGGCGCTTCGACTGGTCCACCCATACCTGGCAGGAGCAAGATCGGTGACCGGAATTGGTGATCTCTCGCGCCGTCTTGCGGCCCTCGATCTCGGCGAACTCAAACGCTCCCTGCTTGCGCGGGCCGCCAATCGCCTGGCCGATGCGGCGCGTCTTCGCGCCGGCGACACAGTACCGATCAGCAGCGAAAGCGATGCGACGCGCGCGGTCATCGCGGCCGGCGGCGAGGAGGCGCGCGGGCGCGAATTCGGCACCAGCGGCGCCCGCCCGCGCCCCTTTCTCGCCCCCAGTGCCGCCGAACTCGGCCCAGAAATCGCCAGCGAAATCGCCAGCGAAATCGCGGGCGAGATCGCCCGCGCCATCGCCGAATTGCCATGAACGACGCCTATACCATCGGCATCACGCTCTCGCTCGACGACGAGGTCTCCTCGGGGATCGCGGCGATCCGCGGTGATCTCGAAAGCCTCAATCAGGCACTTGGCAAAAGCTTCTCTGAGCTTGCCGATTTGCGCAGCGCGGCGGGCCCGGCGCTGTCCTCGCTCTGGCGCGCGAGTGCCGCCATACGTCCCGCGCCAACCGCCAAGACGCCGGCGGTTGCGAGTGGGGACACGTCTTCCTGGCCGCAAGCCGCACCCATGCCGGCGAACCCCGAGGCGGCGCCGGAATGGCGCGCGGCCGAGCGCCCGGCGCCGGTTCTGCCGGCCCATCCGTTCGCGCCACCGCCGGCCGAAGCACCCGCCTACAGCGAGGAGCAGCGGAATTCGCGGATCGAGGTTCTGCCTTTCGCCTCGGACGCGATCCCGCCCCGCGTTCCCGACCGCGCCGGCGCCCCGATCGCGCCCGCCCCCGCCCGCGCCACCCCCGCGCCGGCGGCGCCCTCGGCGCCGGACGGTCTCTCGCTCGATGATCTCCTCGGTTTCACGCACAGCATGATCGCGCGCGCGCCCTTCGCGGAGAGTCCCGCGAGCGTCGAGGACGCAGCCCCCGAGGGTGGGCGCACGATCGTCATCGGCGCAGCGGCGGCGCCTTTGGATACCGGCGCCGAGCCGCCGCCTGCGCCGCGAACCCGGCCGGCGCCGCAATCCTTCCGCGCCCCAGCCTTCCGCGCCCCGGGTGCGATGGCGCCGCTCTCGCCGCTCTTCGCGGCCGGCCCGCCCGCCGCACCAAGCGGCCCATCGGCTTCGGCGAGCGGCGCCAATTCCGCAATCCGGGGCGATGTTTTTCTCGATGGCGCGCGGGTCGGGCATTGGCTCGGCGAACACATGGCGACGAGTGCGGCACGGCCGCCTTCGGGCTATTCCGGGGTCGATCCGCGCCTTGGCCCGCTCTGGCCGGGGGCGCCGGTCGTTCCCTGACATCTCGCCCATCTAACGCCGCAACACCGGCCGCTCATCGCTTTTCCGCATTTTGCAACGAGGACGCCATGTCCGACGTGACGCTCACGCTCGGCCCGGTGCTTTTTGCCGGGTTCGAGATTCCGCCTTTTCTTTCCTTTGGCGGCGCCCAGCGCCTCGCCGTGCATCGGCTTCCCGGTGGCGCCCGCGTCATCGACGCCATGGGCCGCGACGACGCGACGATCAGTTGGTCCGGCATCTTCACCGGCGCGGCCGCGAGCGAGCGGGTGCTGCTCCTCGACACCTTGCGCGGCGCCGGGCTGACGCTGCCGCTCTCCTGGGACGTGTTCTTCCATTCCGTGGTGATTTCCGAATTCACCGCGGAATATCAGGCAGGATGGTGGATCCCCTATCGCATCGCCTGCACCGTCGTGCAGGACGAGGTGCAGTTCGCCGAAGGCCTGGTCGCGACCCTCAGCGGCCAGGCGAGCAACGATCTCGCCAGCGCCGCCGGCCTCGCGCAAGCGAGCGGCATCGCTTTCACCGGCGCCGAAAATGCGCTCGCGGCGCCGGGCGCGACCACGCTCGGCACCGGTGCCTATCTCGGCGCGCAAAATGCCGTAAGCAGCCTGCAAACCAGCATCGTCGGCGGCATGGGGCAAGCGGCGAGCGCCTTGGCCGGCACCGCGACGCCGCTGGCCGGCAGCAACGCGCTCGCCGGGGCCAGCGCGCTTTCCGGCGCGACCACGGCCGCCGGAACGCTTGCCGGGCTCGCCGCGGCGCAAGGCTATGTCGGGCGCACCGCGACCAATCTCACCAATGCGAGTTCATGATGCAGACGATCACCATCGCCGGCGGCAATCTGTTTCAGATCGCCGCGCAATATCTCAACGACGCGACGCAATGGATCCGGATCGCGGCCCTCAATGACATCTCGGATCCGATGCTGAGCGGCGTGGTGACGCTGCTCATCCCCGATCCCGATCCCAACGCCAGCGGCGGGATCGCGCCGCAATGAGCGGCCTCTTCGGCGATGTCTTTCCCGCCGGCGCCGCGGTCGCGAGCGGCGCCATCGGCACTGGATTGCTCAACGCCGCCGCCGGCGATGGTGCCGCCAGCGGCGGGACGGTGCGCGCCCCGCGGCTTCGCCTGCTGGTCGGCGGCGTCGTCGTGCAAGGTGTTACGGAAGCATTCGTTGCCGCGAACAACCACTACGCCGCCGATCGTTTCACGATCTCGATCGCGCTCGGCGCCGATCCCGTCGCCACCGCTTCGTTCTGGGGCGGACAGGATTTCTTCCTCATCGATCTCCAGGCGGGGTTCGCGCCGGCGACCTCGCCGCTCGGCGCGATCGCCTGGGTCAGCCTCATCCAGGGCGCTGTCGACAGCGTCCAGATCGATGCGCTGCGCCAGACGGTTTTTCTCCAGGGCCGCGATCTGACCGCGGTGTTCATCGAGAGCCGCATCCAGCAGAGCTTCGCGAACCAGACCGCCTCCGACATCGCGACCACGCTCGCCGCCAACCACAACCTGCAAGCGGTGGTGACGCCGACGACGACGCCGGTCGGGCGCTATTACAACAATGAACATGATCGCATCACCCTCGATCAATTCTCCCGCGCGACGACGGAATGGAATCTCCTGGTCTGGCTCGCCGAGCGCGAAGGCTTCGATGTCTTCGTCCAAGGAACGACACTTTATTTCCAGCCCCCGACCCAAACCTCGCTCCCGGCGCTGACGCTTTCCGCCAATCCCGATAGCGCCGGCGGCGCCAACGCCATCGATATCGTCATGGAGCGCGCGCTGACCCTCGCCGGCGATATTGCGGTGACGGTCAAGAGCTGGAGCAGCCGCCAAGGCAGCGCCTTCACCCAGACGGTGACGGCAAGCGGCGTCTCGGGCCTCGGGGGCCAAGGGGCTCGGCCACAGAGCTACGTCTTCGTGCGCCCCAATCTCACCCCTGATGAAGCGCTGCGCTATGCGACGGCGAAGGCGCAGGAATTGACGCTGCATGAGCGGGTGGTGATCGCGCGTCTCCCCGGAGAATTGATGCTGACGCCGCGCGACATGATCGCGATCACCGGCACCGGCACCGCCTTCGATCAGCTTTATTACATCGACACCATCGAGCGGGACATTCGCTTCGATGGCGGCTTCACCGAACGCATTCGCGCGAAAAACACCTCCCCGGGCCGGCAGTTCACGCCGCCCGGGAATCTCGTCATCGGCACCACGACGCCGTGAAACCCCGCATCGGAAGACCAGCATGGAACGGTTCCTGAACGCGCTCCGGGCCCATGCCGGCGCGCTCGATCAAGCCATCGCGCAACCGCGCTTCGCGCTCGTCAGCAGCGTCGATCCGACGACCTATACCGCGCGCGTGCTGTTGCAGCCGGAAGGCGTGCTCAGCGGCTGGCTGCCGATCCTGACGTTCTGGGTCGGCAATGGCTGGGGCATGGTGGCACCCCCTTCGCCCGGCGATCAGGTTCTGGTCGTGGCCCACGAGGGCGATGCCGAGCATGGCATCATCGTCGGCGGCGCCTATAGCCTCGCCGCGCCGCCGCCGCAAGCGCCTCTCGGTGAGTTCTGGCTGCTCCATCAGACCGGCAGTTTCGTCAAACTCCTTGCCGACGGCAGCATCGCGGTCAATGCGACCACCCTCAATGTCACCGGCAATCTCGCTGTTTCCGGCACTATCACCGCGACCGGCAATGTCGCCGACGGGCATGGAACGCTCGCCTCGCTGCGCGCCGATTATGACCAGCACACCCATACCGTGACCGGCACCACGACCTCGCCGCCGACCCCGCAAAACTGAAGACCAAGAGGAAATTCCGTTCATGAACGATCTCTTCCAGCAATGGGGGAATGATCTCGCGGTCGACGCGCGCGGCGATCTCGCGCTCGCAAGCGGAGCACTCCGGGTCCAGCAGCAAGTCCTGCGCCGGCTTCTCACCAATCCTGGGGATTATATCTGGCAGCCGCAATACGGCGCCGGGCTCGCGCAATTCGTCGGCCAGCCAGCCAATCCGCTCCAGATCCAGGCGATCATTCGCACCCAATTGGCGAAGGAGAGCGCGGTTGCGCAAACGCCCTCGCCCAGCGTCGAAGTTTCCTACGACACGCTGGGCGCGATCGCCGTGATGATCAGTTACGTCGATGCGGCAAGCGGCCAGACCCAGCTGCTCTCGTTCGGAATCCGGAACCCATCATGACGCTCAATCTACAGAATTTCGCGACCCTCGTACAAAACGCGGCGGCCGCTGTCGCCGGCGCCAGCACGGCTTTGCTCGACCTTTCGGTCGGCTCGGTGCTCCGCGCGGTGCTCGAGGCGAGCAGCTCGGTCGCCCTCTGGCTGCAATGGCTCATCCTCCAGGTGCTGTCGATGACCCGCGCCGCGACCAGCACCGGCGCGGATCTCGACAGTTGGATGGCGGATTACGGCCTGACCCGGCTTCCGGCCATCGCCGCCGCCGGGAGCGTCACCTTCTCGCGCTTCACGCCGAGCAACGCGGCGCTGATCCCGGTCGGCGCCGGGGTCAGAACCGCGGATGGCACGCAGAGTTTCGCGGTGATCGCCGTCACCACCAACCCCGCCTGGAGTGCTTCGCAAAACGGCTATGCCATCGCCGCCGGGGTCGCCTCGGTCAGCGTGCCGGTCATCGCCATCACTTTGGGGACGGCCGGAAATGTGCAGCCGAATACGATAACCTTGCTCGCGACCGCAATTCCCGGCATCGACCAGGTGAGCAACCCGCTCGCCTTCGTCGGTGGCACCAACGCCGAGACCGATGCCGCGTTTCGCGCCCGCTTCGTCAACTACATCAATTCCCGGTCGCTTGCGACCCCGATCGCGGTCGGCAACGCGATCGCCGGCATCCAGCAAGGCCTCACCTATCTTCTTCAGGAAAACATCGATCCCGCCGGCGCCACCCGGATGGGATTTTTCACCGTGACCATCGATGACGGCAGCGGCAATCCGCCGGCGAGCCTGATTGCGACGGTGAGCGCCGCGATCGAGGCGGTGCGCCCCGTGGGATCGAGCTACGCGGTCTTGCCGCCGACCCTGATCGAGGCCGCGATTTCGCTCGACGTGACGCTCGCCGCCGCCGGCTCGCTTGCCACCGTCGCCAGTGAAATCAGCACCGCCATCACCACCTTCGTCGACGCGCTCCCGATCGGCGCGACATTGCCGATCTCGCGTCTCGCGCAACTCGCCTACGATGCCGACCCCACCGTCACCAACGTCACAGCACTCAACATCAACGGGGTCAATGCCGATCTCGTGCCGCCGGTCACCGGCGTCATCAAGGCGTCCAGTGTGGTGGTGAACTGAGATGGCGACCGGCGATCAGAATGACATGGCGGCACGCATCAAAGCCGTCCTGCCACCGTGGTTTGGCACGCCGAGCCCGATCCTCGCGGCACTTCTCGCCGGCATCGGCGCGATCTGGGCTTTTGTCTATGGCCTGCTTGCCTATGTGACATTGCAGACCCGGATCGCGACCGCGACCGATATCTTTCTCGACATGATTTCGCTCGATTTCTTCGGCGGCGACCTGCCGCGCGATCCCGGCGAGAGCGATACCGCGTTTCGTAACCGCATCGACCAGGACATCCTCCGTCCGCGGGCGACGCGCGCCGCGCTCTCGCAAGCGATCGTCGATCTCACCGGGCGCGCGCCGGTCATCTTCGAGCCCGAACGGCCGGAAGACACCGGCAGCTATAACCATGGCGGCGCCGGCTATGGCGTTGCCGGCGGCTGGGGCGATCTCGGCTTGCCGTTTCAGTGTTTCGTCACCGCCTTCCGACCGCAGGAAAACGGCATCGCCAACGTCGCCGGCTGGAACGCCGGCGGCGGCTACGGCATCGGGCCGATCGAATACGCCGATCTGGCGCTCGCCAGTCTCGGCATCAGCGACGGTGACATCGACGCGACCATCGCCGCGGTGATGCCCGCCGCCAGCATCGCCTGGACCCGCATCAGCAACTGACCAACCGGCGCCGCCACCATCGCCGGCAGAGGAGATCCCATGGACCGCAACATCGTCTATCCGGGCGCGATCCCGCTCGACACCGATCTTCTGACCATCAATCGCAACGCCCTCATCGCCCTCGGCTATCTCGTGCAGGCGACACTCGGGAGCAACACCGTCGTCGATGGGCTCGCTTGCGCGCCGACCTCGCCGGCGTCGATGACCGTCACCGTCGGTCCAGGCAGCATCACGACACTCACCACCATCGACCCGCTCGCTTATGGGTCGCTGCCCGCCGATAACACCGATCCCTTGGTGAAGATGGGCGTCAACACCACCGCGACGAGCTTCACCCTGACCGCGCCGACCAGCTCCGGCGATTCGATCGCCTATCTCATCGAGGCCGCCTTCCTCGAAAGCGATACCGATCCCGTCGTTCTTCCCTATTACAACGCCGCCAATCCGGCGCAGCCCTATAGCGGGCCATCCAATTCTGGCACGGCGCAGAACACCGCGCGCATCGAGCGCGTGCAGTTGCAGGTGAAATCCGGCGCCCCGGCAACCACCGGCACGCAAACGACGCCGCCGGTCGATAGCGGCTGGGTCGGGCTCTATGTCGTCACCGTCGCTTATGGCGCGACCAGCCTCACCGCCGCGAACATCACGACACTGCCGACCGCGCCGTTCATTCCCTTCAAATTGCCGGCGCTGACGCCAGGCGTTTCGCGCATGACGGCGTTTGGCGAGAGCGGGAGTTGGACGGTGCCGAGCGGGATCTCGCAGGTCCGCGCGCGGGTCTGGGGCGCGGGCGGCGGCGGCGGCGGTGGTGGTGGCGGCGCCGGCGCCGGCGGTTCCGGCGGCGGCTATACCGAGGGGTATTTTCCGGTGACCCCGGGCACCGCCATCGCGATCACCATCGGCGCCGGCGGCAGCTCGGGACTGGCCGGCGGCACGACGAGTTTCGGCGCCTTCGCCTCGGCGAGCGGCGGCGCGCCCGGCGGCAGCGGCACCTCGGACGGCTCCGGCATCGCCTCCGCGAGCGGCGGCGCGGGCTCGGGCGGAAGCTTCAACATGCCCGGCCAGTTCGGCCAAAACGGCCTCGTCTTTCCGAGCGGCGGCCTGGTCGGCGGCACCGGCGGCGCGGCCTATACCGGCGCCGCCGCGTTCGGCCCGGCGGGCAGCACGTCCACTAATCTTCCCGGTCTCGACGGCGCTTTTGCCGGTGCCGGCGGCTCCGGCGGGATCGCCGATGCCGCCGGCGGCACCGGCGCCAACGGCCTCGTCATTCTCGAGTGGTGATCAGCAGTTTCGGAGAACGTCATGTCCACGCCCGCAACCCATGTCTGGCAGCCCTCGACCGCGCGCACGGTGGTGCTCGACGGCTTCGTTCCGGTGCCGCGCGGAACGCAACCGACCACGCCGGCCCTGCCGCTCTGGCCGCTCAAGGATCCGAACGATGTGCTCGATTATCAATTCGACATCTCGGCGGCGCTCACCGGCAATCCCGGTGACGGCATCTCGACGCTCACCGTCGCCATCGCGCCCGACAATCCTGGCGATCTGACCTTGAATTCGGCGCTCGCCAATGGCGCCATCGCGGTGCTGTGGCTGGCCGCCGGCCAGTCCGGAACGGTTTACACGGTCACCATCACCATCACCACTTTTTCCGGCCGCAGCCTCGCGCGGAGCGTTCTGCTGCCGGTCTATTCGCTCTCCTCGCTGCCGGTTCTGCCGGACGATCTGATCACCAATACCGGCCTCATCCTCACCGACCAAAACGGCAATCCGATCCTGATCACGAGCACCTGATCATGATGACCATAGACGCCCTGCCGCCGGCGATCTCCGCGGCCGACACCGACGCATTGCCGACCAGCCAGAACGGCATCACCCGCAAGGTTACCCGTGCTCAGCTTCTCGCCGGCGTGCAGCCCGCCTTCGCGCTCGCGCCCAACACGCTTCTCGGCAATCCCGGAGCCGAAATCGGCGGCGCGCAGGCGGTCGGGATTGGTAGCAATCTCTCGCTCGCCAACGGCGTTCTGAGCGCGGCGGCGGCGCCGTATTCGGTTCCCTCGCTCGCCGCCGGCAACGCGCCACAGCCCGGCGATCTCGTGCCGCTCGGGCAGAATGGCGGCAATGTCGCGGTCTCTTACGCGAATTTCATGCAGACCATCTCGACGCTGCCGGGGATTTCCGCCTCCGGAATGGTCGCCCTCGCCAATGGCGCGACGGCGAGCCGGACGATCGCGCAATTTCTCGAAGACAGCGTCAGCGTCGAGAGCTTCGGCGCCAAGGGCGACGGCGTCACCGACGACACGGCGGCGATCGATGCGGCGCTTGCCTCCGGCCGGCCGCTGCGCTTCGGCCCGAACACCTATCTTTTGAGCGGGCAATGGACGACCAGCGCCGCAAGCGCGGTGCTCCTCGGCACGCCCGGCCAGACGGTGATCCGGCGCGGCGCGCAGGCGACCGGCGGCGCGTGGATTTCCGTCTCCAGCGCGTCGTTCTTTGCCTCCGGCATCCTCTTTGACGCCAACGCCGCGATCACCACCGATAGCTGGGCGGTCCTGGTGACGCCCAGTTGCACCAAAGCCGTGTTCGAGACTTGCGGCTTCACCGGCGCCGGCGGGCCGACGATGGGCTCTGGTCTCGTCATTCAGGCATCCGACCCCGAGAGCGTGCAATACGAAATCCGCGATTGCGAAGCCTATGGCAACGCGATCCACGGGATCTGGGTGCAAGCGGTGATGGGTGTCGCGATCACCGGCACGCGCGCCCATGACAATGGTGGCTACGGCATCGTCATCGACTATACCGATCCCGCTTTCATCCAGAAGCTGCATCTCTGCCTGGTCACCGAGTGCCGCGCCTGGAACAACCAGCGCGGCATCTCGATCGGCAATTTCAATCAGAGCAACACCACGCCGCCGCTCTGGGGCAACGCCAATCCCGATGCCCTGGCGATCCTGGTCGCCAACAACATCTGTCACGACAACAGCGATTACGGCATCGCGGTCGCAGGCCAAGCGCTTGCGGTCACCGGCAATATGCTCGTCGATAACGGTGCCAACGGCGCCGGTCTGCTCGCCAATACCGCCTATAGCCTGGTTTGCGGCAATACCATCGTCTGGCTTTCGGGCACCGCGCCCTACGGCATCGACAGCGGCGGCGCGATCCATGGCGATATCGTCGGCAATTTCATTTCCGGTGCCGCGATCGGCATCAATCCCGGCGGCAGCCAGAATATGCGGATCTCGCGCAACCGCATCCAGGAGAGCACGCTCTGGGCGATCCAGGTCAACAACGTCGAGACCGATGGCCACGGCAATAATTTTGGCATCGCCTGCAACAATCTCGCGATCACCGATAACTGGATCGGATTTTCCACAGGTGGCGGCATCGTCCTCCGTGACGGGCCGCAGACTGTCGCAATCGAGCGGAACCGCTTCATGGGGGCGGGTTCGGCGACGATCGCGCAATGCCTGACTGTTGCGACCGATTCCGTTCTCATCTCCGGCAATTCCTGGAATGACACGGCGCTCCTCACCATCAATCCGCTGGTCAGCGGCAGCGGCCCGCAAACCCTCGTCTTTCCCGATATCGCCGATGAAATCATGATCACTTCGGCGGCCGGGCCGGTCGCGACGATGGTGTCCTCGTCGCAATACGCGATGGCCGGCGCGATCGGCTTCGTCGGCGTCGTCGCCGGCGGGACGAACTATACCCAGGCGAGTGTTACCATCGGCGGGCCCGGCACCGGCGCCGCGGCAACCGCGCTGATCCGCAACGGCGCGATCATCGGCATCGCGCTTTCGGCGCCGGGCAGCGGCTATGGCGCGATCGGGGCGACGGTTCCGGTCACCATCAGCGGTGACGGCACCGGCGCCGCGGCGACCGCCTATGTCTCGGCGCCGCTCGCAACTGGACGGCGCATCCGCACGCGCTGCAACGAGGCGGTTGTCTTCACCCGCGTCGGGTCGGCGCCGTTTCAGGAAAATTGGACGCTGTTTGATCTGACGGTACCGGCGAACAGCGAGGTCGAGTGGACGGTGACCTATGGCGCGTGGCGCGCCGGCCTCGTGCCGCTCGGTGGCTATTTCGCCTTTCCCGGCGACGGCTCAGTGACGTTCGGCAGTGTCAATGGCGGCGATGTGCGTCTTCATCCCAATGGCGCCGGCGTGCTTCGCATCACCTCCGATGCCGCGCCCGAGGGGGTGATCTCGACCATCGGCACCGGCTCGCCGGAGGGTGTCGTCACCGCGCCACCCGGTTCCGATTACCGCAATCTCGCCGGCGGCGTCGGCGAAACATTCTGGGTGAAGCAGACCGGAACCGCGGCCACTGGCTGGGTCGCCATCGCCTGAATTCGGCTCCCTTCACGAAAGGCATCGCCATGCCCACCATTCCGCAACTGCCAACCGTCACCTCGGTCAATTCCGATGACGAGCTGCCCTTGCAGCAAAACGGCGTGACCAGTTCGGTTACCGTCGGAACCTTGCTCTCCGGCACCGAGCCCGCGCTCACCGTCCCGACCGGATCCTTGCTCGGGCGCGCGAGCCTTGGCGCCGGCAGCCCCGAGACGATCGCGATCGGCAGCGGCTTGGCCTTCGCCAATGCCACGGTTTCGGCAAATATCGGCACCATTGCCGGAACCGTCGCCGCCGGCAACGATCCGCGCCTGACCGGCGCGCTGCAAAGCGCGAATAATCTCTCCGATCTCGCCAATGCGGCGCTCGCGCGCGGCAATCTCGGCCTCGGTAGTCTGGCGACACAAAACGCCGCCGCGGTCGCGATCAGCGGCGGCAGCGTCAGCGCGACCGATCTCTCCAACGCGACCGCGATCGCGAGTGCGACCACGGCGGCGCGCACACTCGCCGCGCGCTTCGCCGATCGCCTCAATGTCGATGATTTCGGCCTCGCCCGCAACGGCACCACCGATGATTCGGTCGCTTTCGCCGCCGCCGTGGCCGCCGCGAGCGCCGCCAACAAGGCGCTCCATATTCCCGCCGGCGGCCCGATCCTGCTTGGCGGCGCGGCCCAGATCACGCTCCAGAACGTCGCGTTGATCGGCGATGGCGGCACCGATTTCGGCTATCCCTACGGCAGGAACGGCAGCCAGATCTGGATCACCGGCACGACGCAATCGCCGTTCCTGATCGGCGCCGCGGTGTTGATCGAGCGGCTCTGCTTTTACTACCCGAACCAGTTCGACCAGCCCGGCGGCCCGATCGTCTATCCGCCGCTGTTCCTCGGCATGACCGGGATTTCCGCCGTCGCCGATGTCGTTTTTGCCGACAATCAGGTGACCAACGCCTATGATTTCTTCACCGTCCCGGCCGCGACCACGGTCGGCGATGTGATGTTCACGCGGAACCGCATCTGCGCGCTCAATGTCTGCTTCTCGCTGCCCAATGTCGCTGACATCATCTTCATGTCCGACAATTTCTTCTCCTGGGGCGTATTCCAGGACGAGATGCTGCATTACGGCGGCGGCTCGGCGGCGACGGTCGCGGTCACCCTGACCCTCGCCGCCGGTGTCGCCGCTGGCAGCACGACGCTCCCGGTCAGCAGTGTCACCAATCTGGTGCCCGGCATGCCGCTCAGCGGTAATGCGGCGATCCCCTATAACGCGACCATCGCCGGCATCTCCGGCGATACCATCACCATCACCGTGCCGACCCTGGTCGCGCTCGCCGGCGGGGCGACGTTCCAGGCCATAGAAAACAGCTATTATCTCCGCGAGTACGCGACCACGCGGAGCGTCTGGCTCCTGGTCTCGGGCAACGGCAGCGCGAGCGCGCCATCCTCGACCACGAATAGCGGGCCGATTTCGGTCGGCAACTTCGTCTTCGGCTACCGCACCGCCATTCTCGTCGATGGCGGCACGCTCGCCGGGAATTTCACCGAGACCAATTTCGATTCCATCGGGTCGGTGCTGCGGGTGATCAACAACGGCACCTTGCAGACCACGCATTTCGAGAATTTCAGCGTCTATGGCTATATCGCCGGTGATACCTCGGCGCCCCTGCCGCTGTTCCTGATCGACAATCCGGCGCCGAATGCCGTCGAATCCGCCTCCGGCGCCAATCTCATGCTGACCGTCGCCAACATGGAGGTCGGCTTCTCGGAAGGCATGATATTCGACATCAGGGGTGATCATGTCTATGAAATTCGCGTCACCGACAGCAAGCTCACGCGGTACGCCCATAACGGCGTGATCTCGCCGCAACCCGCTTTGCGGATCGACGCGCCCAATGCCCGGCTTTCGCTCATCGGCAACGAAATACTGCCCCAGGATGGCGGGGTTGGCGTGCAGATCAGCGCCATTCTCGCGGCCACCATCGTCGGCAATTGCTTTTCCGGCTGCAACCTGCCGCTCGACATCGAAACCGGCGCCGGATTCCTGACCCTTGCCGGCAACACCTCCGTCGGCACCAATGGCGCGAGCGCGATCGCAACCGGCCTGCTCGCAGCCAGCGCGGTCAGCGTTGCCGGGACGGCCACGGCTGGCGATGTTCTGACGCTGACCGTCTCCGGGAGCGCGCTCATCGGCAGCCCGGTCGCGGCGAGCTACACGGTGCAAAGCGGTGATACCGCGGCGAGCGCAACACTCGGCCTCGCGAACGCGCTCACCTCGGCGATCACCATCGTGCCAGCAACCATTCTTACGACGGCCCCTTCCGGCGCAACCACGCTCACCCTTTATGACGCGAGCGCGCTCGCCGTCGGCATGGTCGCCTATGGCAATACGGCTATCCCCGCCGCGACGCGGATCACCGCGATTTCCGGCAATACCGTGACGCTGAGCGCGGCGATTACCGCCGAGATCGCGTTCAACGGCGCGGTGACGTTCGCAAGCCAGCTCGCCGTGCTCTCCGGAAGCTTTGCGCCGGCCTCAGGGGTTTTCGTCGCCGTGCATCCCGGCGCGGCGACGCTCGTGCTCTACGCGCCGGGCGCGGCCGGGCTTTCTTTCGCCGCGACGACCTCGAGCGGGGCGAGCGAGACCCTCACCATCGCCGCGCTCGCGACCAATGCCGCCGGCAATATCCATGATGTCGGCAATGGCTGGGACAAGCCGAGCTATGCCTATGCGCCGGCGCAAAATGGCGTCGTTGCCGGCGCGGTCAACGGGCTTCGCCTGTTCGGCGCGGTGAGCGGCGCGCCGGCCGGACTCGCGAGCGCCGGGAGCGATGCCGCGGTCGATCTCGAGGTCGCGACGCAAGGCAATGGCATCCTGCATTTCTCGGCGAACGGCAACGATGTCATGCGTCTCGTCCCGACCAGCGGCTTCACGAATTACCTGACACTGTCTCCGGGAAGTGCTGGCGCGCCGGCCGGTATCAGCAGCGCCGGCGCGCTCGGCGCCAACGGTGTCACGCTCGCCGGCGCCGGCGATGGCGCGGTCTCGCTCGGTTCCACCGGCGCGAGCGGGTCGCCGGTTGTGCTGCTCGGGGCGCGCGCCGAGCAATCCTACAGCTATCAAACCCCGGCGAGTGGCGCCGCGATCACGGTTCCGAATAATTGCTCGCTGTTACAGATCGCCGGCTCGGCAACGCTCGCGACCCTCAGCGTGACGCTGCCGGCGGCGCCGATCGACGGTCAGGAAGTGACCCTCGCGACCCTTCCCGCCATCACCGCGCTCACCCTTGCCGCCAATAGCGGACAGACCCTTGCCGGCGCCGCGACGGCGATGCCGGCGAACAGCGCCATCCGCTTCATCTTTTTCGCGACCGGCTCGCTTTGGGCGCGCCTGCAATAGGAAGTTCACATCATGGCCCTCTCCAAATCGCTCGATCCCGATCATACCGGCGCACCGGCGCAATATTGGCGCATTCTGCATCGGCAGGATTTCTTTGATGCCAAACGCATCGAGATCACCCTCGCCGGCTATCTCTCCGAGGCCGCCCGGCGCGCGGGGTGCAACCCGCTCGGCACGCCGCGGCGCTATACGCTGACGTTCGCCGATTTCCCGAAAGCGACGGACTGGCACGCGATCACCACCGCGATGCTTTATGCCGCACTCAAGGAAAAACTCGCCAAGGCCGCGACGGAGGCGCGTGACGGCAACCCGAGACGCTGGCCGGAGCTGAATGGGGCTGCGGTCGATCCGGCGCTCGCCGGCGCCGGAGATGCGTGATGGATGACGGCCGGAACCATCACGTTCGTTTCGATGGTGTCGTCACCGCCGGCAATCTTCTCTCCCTGCTCGGCATGGTCGGCGCGGTGATCAGCTCGGTGTTCTACGTCGCGGTGACCGTCGGCCATGAGGAAGAGCGGATCACCGCCGAAATCACGCTGCGCGAAAAATCCATCGAAAGCCTGCAACAACAATTGATCGCGGTGCGCGCCGATGAAGCCGATCGCTTCGCCGGCATCGGACGGCGGATCGACGAGAGCGTGGACGCCGAGCGGGCGGTGATCGCCCAGATCAACGCCTCGCTCAGCCAGATCAACACCCGCCTCGATACGGCAATCATGAGCGCCCATCCACATCCGCTCGATAGCGACGGACGCTGAAAGGACTCTCCATGACCATCCGGGATTTTCTCCGCCAACCGAGCACGGTTGCCGGGCTCGCCGCCTTGTGCGGCACGCTGGACGCGGCACTCAGCGGGCAGATGACCTGGGCGCACGCGCTGCCGTTTCTCGTCGGCGCCGTGGTCTCCATCCTCCTCCCCGACAACAGCGGCGCCAAGGCCGATGCCGAGGCGCTGGTGCGCGCCGCCGAAACTCTCGCGAGCCAGACACGCTCGCAAACCACCGAGACGCAATCACAGGAGAAAAAATGATGCGCCCCTTCCCCATCGCCGCTGTTGCCGGCAGCGCTTTCCTGCTCGCCGCTTGTGTCAATGGCGCGGTCTCGCTGCCCACCATCGCGACCGATGCCGACACTATCGCAACCGGGCTTGCCGCGGCGGCCAAGGACATGCGCGACGCCAATCTGTTGAGCGCGGCGCAGCTCGTGCAGGTCGATGACGCGCTATCGGCGGTGCAGGCCGCTTCCGCCGCCGTGGCCCAAGCGACCAGCGCCGCCGCCGCGCAGCCCGAGGTGGAACAGCTCGCGAGCGCCGTCAACGCCATGGTCGCGGCCCTTTCCGAGGTCGCGACATTGCCGGCGCCGGTGCCGGAAATTCTCGCCGCCGCCAATGTCATGCTGCCGGTGCTCGAATCCGCCGTCGGCCTCCCCGCCCCGGTCGGCGCGGCGCCAGCGATGACGCCGGCGGAAGCCGAGCTTGTGCTCGCCGAGCAGGCAGCTGAGTTCCGTGCCGGACACTGAGGTTTTCGCGCGCTGCTTCGCCGAGACCGTCGGCGAGGAAGGCGGTTTCAGCGCCGATCCCGACGATCCCGGCAACTGGACGGGAGGCAGCATCGGCCTCGGCGCCTGTCGCGGCACGAAATTCGGGATCAGCGCGGCGTCTTATCCGGCGCTCGATATCGCGTCCCTCTCGCTCGAGGACGCGAAGGCGATCTACGCCCGCGATTACTGGGCGCCGATCCAGGGTGACAAGCTGCCGCCGGCGCTGGCGATGATCGTTTTCGATGCCGCTGTCAACGCCGGCGTCGGGACCGCCCTCCGCTGGCTGCAAGGGGCGCTCGGCGTTGCGCGAGATGGCATCTTGGGGCCGCTCACCCTCGCCTCGGTTCCGGCGTCTTTGGAAAAACTCAAGACCCTCTGTGCCGAGTTCCAGGCGGCGCGGCTTGCCTCCCTCCCCGCCGATCCGCGGTTCCTGCGTGGCTGGCAGACCCGTATCTGCCGCGTCTCCCTCGCGGCGGGAGGGGTGCTCGATGGTGGATGACAGAGAGCTTGCGGCCATCGCCGGCGATACTTACGTCGCGGCGCCGACCTGGCGCGCCGGCGATGTCCACGCGCTTTTCACGCTCCGGCGCGGCCTTCGCATCATCGCCGTGCGCGGCACCACGGCAGACCCTTCGGACTGGCTCCGGGATCTGTCGGCGATGCCGGCGCATGATCCCGAGATCGGCTTTTGCCATCAGGGATTTTTGACGGGCGCGCGCGCGCTCTTCGCGGAGATCATCGGGCACGGCGCGCCAACGGGGATCAGCGTGCGCGGCGCCGTTCTCACCGGACACAGCATGGGGGGCGCGATCGCGTTGCTGCTCGCGGGCGTGCTCACCGCGCGGGAAATGCCACCCCGCGCCGTCGTCACCTTCGGTGCGCCGCGCTGCGGCTCGTGGAAACTGCGTCGGCTTCTGCGCCGTGTGCCGCTCCGGCTTTATCGCAACGGCGACGATCCGGTGCCCGATGTCCCGTGGTTGCCGGGGCTTTATCTCCACCCCCGCGCGCTGATGCCGATCGGCGAGCCGGCGTTCGATCCGCTCGCGGACCACCCCATCGCCGCCTATCGCCGCGCGCTCGCGGCCATCGAGGAAACATGCTGATGGACCCTCTCATTTTGACCTTCGTCGTGTGCCTCGCGCGCCACCCCATGAGTTGCGAGACGCGCTCTCTCGATGCGCCCTTTCCAACCCCGGTTGCGTGCCTCGTGGCCGGTCAAACCGAAGCCGCGCGCTGGCTCGCGGACCATCCCGCGTATCGGCTCGATAGCTGGCGCTGTGGGCGCGAGGAGAAAACCCTGTGACCGATCACGCGATGATGAAACTCGGCCGCGTGCGGAGCGCGCCCGATCCGCGCCTCCCGCCACTCCGCGCCTATCTCACGGCGACGCTCGCGAACGGCCCCTTGGCCGACTGGTATTCCCGCGTCGCGTCGTGGCCGATGCTCGCCAATGATCAAGTCGGGGACTGCACCTGTGCGGCCGTCGGCCACGTCATCCAGCAATGGACCGCTTACACCGACGCAACTCCGGTGGTGATGAATGATGCCGAGGTGCTGGCGGCTTACAGCGCCGTTTCCGGCTACGTCCCCGGCGATCCCGCGACCGATCGCGGCGCGCTCTGCGCCGACGTGCTGCGCTTCTGGGCGACGGCGGGGATGACAACGCCGGATGGTGGGCCGGACACGCTCACCGGCGCGGCGGCGATCGCTGCGCGCGACGCCAGCGAAGTGCGGAGCACGATCGCGACCTTCGGCAACGTCTACGCCGGCGTAGCACTCCCCCTCTCGGCGCAGACCGAAGACGTCTGGGCCGCGACCTCGGACGCGCCGGGCTCGTGGGGCGGTCATTGCGTGCCGCTCGTGGGCTACACCCCCACGGGGCCGATCTGCGTCACGTGGGGGGCGCTCAAACAAATGACCTGGGAGTGGTGGGCGACCTACGCCGAGGAAGCCTATGCCCTGCTGTCCCCGGACTGGCTGCGGGCGACGGGAACCGATCCGGCGGGAGTCGACTGGGCGCGGTTGGACGCGGATATGAGGGCGCTCGGCGCGAGCGGCACCCTTGCCGGCCGGGCGGTGTCGTTATAAGTCTCGGCAGATGGAGACTTGGGCCAAGGATACGCAAAAAACCGGAATGAGCCAATCCCATGAGCGATGACGCAACCGGTGATTTGGACTTTAAAGAAATCGCCGAAAAAATAAACAAACGCACTAAGCCTGCGGCATGCCCATTTTGTCGATGCAATATTTGGTATATCCTGAATGAAATAGGAAGTAATAAAGGAATTTCAGGCATGGTTGTTGCGACTAATTGGCAGGGTCTCCCGGCCTATACGCTATTTTGCCAGAACTGCGGTTTTGTCCGGCAGCACCTGAAACAGATTATCGATGGAGAGGCTCGGCCGTCGGGAGAGGCAACATGAGTGGAGAGAAGGGCGCGGGAAATATCATCTCGTTCTCAGCCAAATCGCCTGGCGGGGTTGCCGGTGGCGGTGATGGCCCCCATGATCCGGATATGGAAACGCGGCTCCGCCGTCTGGAAGACAGCATTCCGCGCATCGAAGCGCTGATGACGCGCATGGATGATCGGTTGCGCGTGATGGAGACCGATATCGGCGAGATGAAGGGCCGGACCGCCCATCTCCTCACGCTCGGCGATAAAGTCGACAGGCTCGGCGATAAGGTCGACAAGCTGGCCATCGACGTCGCCGAGGTGAAAGGCCGTGTCACTCATCTTCCCTCGACCTGGGCGATGATCACCACCATGCTCGGCGGCCAGATCGCCCTCGCGGGATTGCTCGCGACCATCCTCCGCCTCCTCCCCCCGCACTAA
>JAEHJW020006069.1_pt1 | contig 52504 bp, 83 predicted proteins | sample 9271431 | NCBI WGS metagenome assembly JAEHJW02
TCATAGACTGGCATGAGCTGCTTGCTGACGGTCTGGGTCAGCGGATAGAGCCGGGTGCCGGATCCGCCGGCGAGGATGATCCCTTTACGATGCATTGCGCGGCCTCAAGTGAGAGAATTTATCAATGTCGTCCCTGGGACGCGGTCGTCATGTCATCCTTCAATATGGATTGCCTGGGCATTAAAAATCATCCTTATGGGGCGCCTCATGATGAATGAATCTTCGCCATGCGCTTTCCAGTGTGTGCAGGTCGTGATATCTAAGGCGACTTTTGCTGGCCGGCCTTGCAGGCTGCCCTGGCTCTCCGCTGACGCAGTCGCTTCTGGCGGATCCCGAAATCTCATCATGTATTTTTTGCAGTGACGGGAATCGTTGCATGTGCCAGACCAATATCTCCATGTCTGCATCGGACAAAGTCTGATCCTCGCAAATCATGCGCGCCACAAAAAAGGTCACGAAGGCCGCGAAGAAGAAACTGGCCACGATTTGCATGATTGGCTCTGGCCAAAACAGGCAGAATCCGCCCATGAGAAATGCGTATGCGTCCAACATAAGGCAGGGTGGGCTAACAGGGATCAGTCGGCTCATTGGTGTGCGTCTCTTTTACGCGGACGCTGAAGCGTGGGCTAATTGCTTTGCCGTCTCTTTCGCGTTTTCTTCAGTTCCCTCGAACATCTCCCGGCACCACAAATAGCCCCAGGCGCCGAACCACCAGAATGCTACGGCGAACCCTGGCATCAACGCGTAGCCCAGCCAAGGGGAAGGAATTTGCCATAACGTGGGCGTCAGGAGGGAACTGACTACCATGCCATTCATAAACACGATGTAAGTCATTCTCATATTCAGTATGGCGGCGAGGTAACCGGTCGTGTAATGCATCGTTGGCTGATTGCCCACGCTCATAGTCAGGAAAATCATGGGGATTACGCCTGGCAAGAAGACGCCCAGGGCGATCATATTCCCCGACCGTTCGGAACCATGGCGTAGCCAGCCTGGCAGTTGGTAATAGGCTGGGTTGGGTTTAACGTTTCCAATCCCATGAGTAACCGCCGTGTAAAGCGAGAAAAGCAGCGCGAATCCCATCCCGAGTACCAGCATGACCAAAAAAGCGTCCCGCGCCAGGTGTGCCAGATCTCGTGCGGATTGCCGAAAAAGCACCCAGGTGGAGGACAGGGCGTTGCCGCTATCCTGGTCGGCGGCGCGCAGGCTGCTGAACAAGAGGCCTACCATAAAGACGGCGATTGGCACGTTCAGCGCGATGGGTTGCGGGATAAAAATGTTGGTCAGGCTGAACATCGTTATGACGCTGACGGCGAGGCCGGGCGCCCGCCGGAACAGGTCGATGGATTGCCGAGTCCAGCGCCTGGCCCAGCCCGGCGAAATGGTTTTTGGATGAAGGGTCATTTTTTAAGTCTCGCCCTCTGCGCGGCCGCAACCCGCCATATCCCCATGCGGACAACCTGCACGTTGTCAGGAAACCAGCCCTGCTTGGAATCCACCCTCACCAGGGCCCATCCCTTTTCAGGTCCGTTATCCCAATGCCCAGAGGCCACCCATGCGGCGTGCCATTCCGGGAACGTCAGGTAATGGCGCTGGCCTTTATGTCGGCACTGGTCGCGCGTCCCCAGGTATCGATCCAGTATCGAGGCCGGCGCATTTCTTTTGCTTCCGCGACGCTGAATGGGTACGTGGTTATTGATGGCTTCGGCCTCCTGCAGGGAACATCCAAGATGATCTTCGCACCACTTTATCATCTCCTGTTTTTTGGCGGCGCGCTTCTGCGCCAACGCCTTCCGCTTCTCCAGTTCCAGGCTCTTCCGGCGAATCGCCGCCCCGCCCTGATCTTTCGATAAGCCACGCCGGTCCAGAATTTGTTTTACCCGTTGCCGGGTGAGCGTGAATTGCTCCCCGATTTCTGCCATGGTGGCCCCATCCCGATACAGATTTTCCATCTGCGCATTGCGGGCCTGGATGCCATGGCTTGTCATTACATCATTCATCTTTTTCGTACCTGAATGTTAGTGCAAGCCGTAGTTCAGTGATGCGACCCGCTGTTCAAGGACGGCCTGGAACACCTCGCCCTTTTCTTGCAGGTCCAGAATGGCATCCAATGGGAATGGCGTGTCGCATCCCATGCTGGATAGGACGTTATCTATTTGCCTCGCGAAAAGAGGCGTTACCGTGTTCCGATCCTTTAACAGGGTCTGCAAGGACAGCGCCTCGTATCCGGTAATCTTTGCCGTAGCGCAAGCCATGCGGACGTTGGCCTTCTGCAGAAAATAACCCAGAAACGCGCCAGGATGAGGCGGCGCAAACTCGGCGTCATCAAGGACTTCTTCCAGCGACCGGAGATCCTGCAAAAGTATCCCAAATGTCTCCGTCATCGCCTGCTTATACGCCTTGGCTTCAGTCGGGTCGCCCTCCTTGACCACGAAAGAAGCCGTCAGCCGGTTTACTGCTTCAATTAGCTCCATGAATCATCTCCATCCCGAATGGGAATGCTGCTAAAATATACAATATAACGTTATATGTCAACGTCACCCTGTAACGGTTATGCCTTAGCGATCCAGGTGCTTACCAAAATGTCCGATGACGATCTTCCCTTCCTCGCCGTCAAAGAAGAAGTGCGCACGGAAGGTTTCACCCTTGTTCCAGCCCTTGCCCAGCCGGATGTGCTCCATCATCTCCACCTTCGAGCCCTTGTAAGGGAAGGTCCGGCGCTTGAATCCGCCATCTGACATGGGACCAGTACCCTCTGATTCCGCATACCGGGCGCCCAGCACGCTCGTCAGCTTGTGGTGACCGCCACGACGGCACTGGTCCACCCCATCCCGCGCCAACGCAAACAGCATGTCCGCCACCGCTTCCACCAGCCGGAATCCGGCGTTGTCCGATTCCCGTGCCGATTTCCAGGCGCTGTCGAGAATCACCAGCCGATCAGCTAGGGCGAATTCAGCGTAACGCAACAGGCCTTCAAGCGAGCAGGTGTACTTGCCGCGCATCATATTTTCCACGGTGACCCGTAGATCTTCGGGAAAGGTCCCCGCGTCACCCCCCTTCATCGCGACCATCGCCTGTTCCATCGCCGCGATTTTGGCCTCCAGAGCAAGGCGATTTTCCCGTTCGGCATTGATTGCCGCTTCAAATGCCGCGGCGTCATTCAGGGCCAACTCAGCCAGCGATTCCGCTTCCGTTTTTTCCTGCATGACCTTTTCGACGGGCAACAGGCCGCCATTCAGGCCACGCTCCCACTCGGCCAGAAATTCACTGCGCACGATTTGCTGTCCAACCCGCGCCGCCAGCCAGGGGCGAAGATACTGATCCAGGATATCCGTCCGGGCTTTGAATTTCGCCAGCATGGACTGCAACAGGCCTGCCTCGGTCTCAGGCCAGATGGCGCGCAGGGATTTACAGGCGACAGACGCCTCGAAACAGCGACGCTGCACAAAGGAAACGCCCTTATCCAGAAGGGTGGCGGCCCTGTTTTCGCTGCCACAAAGCTTGACCAGGCTCAGTATGGAAGCATTTTGTTGGTCCAGGCTGTACTTCCCGGGGTTTCCCAGCATCTCTTTGGCCTTTTCCGCCAGGACCCAAACGTCCTTTGGCGTCCCGGAACACCGTGCCGCCGTGCGGCGATCCAGCGATGAGAGCAGGGCGTCGTCCAATGCGGACATGGACGTTACGAACGGGGCTTTTGATAGGGTTGCGGTTGATGCGAGGTTTGAAAGGCTCATCGGTAATACTCCTTTTGGGTTGGATGGCGACCGCTGAAACGCCAATAATTATATAATAGCGTTATAATAACGAAAAGTCAACGCCTAAATGTAGGTCAATTTGATGACGGCAAAAAACCTTCTGCGAATTGCCAGCGGAGGGGAGCCTCCGCGGCAAGGGGCATGAGAACTCCCTGGGCGACGGGCACAAAAAAAGCGCAAGAAGCGCTTGGACAGGGTGCGGCTTATGGGTGTTGGCGCTCAGGCGCCGGAGTGCGTGCCCGCGGCATCCTGAGTCAGCGTCTTGCTCACGTCGATCATCAAACGTCGCATCGCGCGCTTGTATTCCGCGTCCCTGACGGAGTCGTGCAGGTCTTCGCGATATTCATCCATCAGCCTGGAAACCGCGCCATGGCGATCCGGCAAGTGACCGGTATGAGGGGTGTCCGCAAAAGTGGGACTCTGGTTTCTCAAAAACAAAGGAGGCTCTCCAAATGACGTGCGTTGAATGAATATATGATACTACCAGTCGGAATATGTACAAAGCAAACGTGATTCCATAGTCGCCCATACGGCGATATATGCATCGCTCGCATGAATGTCAATATGTATGCTTTGGCGTTATTTCCATGCCGAACCATTCGAGATCAAGTGGTCCATCTCCCGATCACGAGCCGCAATGCCCAGGCGAACATGCTCGCTGGCGGGACTTTCCGGGCTGCGACGGTCGCGAAGAGGAAACGGGCGCGCCCGTCTCCGATGATCGGGCTCGGCCATTTCGGATGCCGCGCTGTCCGGTACCGATCTTTCCGGCTTGTCGTCCCGACCATCTGCGTATGCCTCGCAAACCACCGGCGAAACCTGTGAGGATGTCACCTGGACAGTATCCGCGGGCGCGCCATCCTCCTGCCCCGCCGCCTCAGCCAGGCGCCTCCAGATGCTGCGCAACTGATTGTCGGCGCAATCCTTGAGCGTGTAGCCCGAGCGGATAGCCTTGGCGACCTCGCTCTGGAACGGTTGCGATTGCTCACCTTCCAGCATGAAAGTGCCGCGTTCCGCGCTTAAAACTTCCAGTACCCTAAATGACCGCCCATCAGGACGGACAATTCGCCCAATCGTTTCTATAATTCCCATCCATCTCTCCGTTTCATAGGTTGTCCGATTAAGAGTTGTGCACTTCCGGTATAGCGTGAGCGTCGCGAGCCTCGATGCGCGCATCATCTTCCGGGCGCCCCGCATAACGCACTTCATCCGACAGCGCATCCGCCGACAGCATCTCCACAGAACGTTCCACCACTTCACGCAAGTGCTGGAGTTCCACCACATCCGAATATCTCGCTTGCAGGCCGTCCAACAAAATGTCCGACGAACGCAAAGCGGTTAGTGTGTCATCGAACACGCGGGTGATCGTTTCGTCATCCAGATAGCAGCAGGTCTTTCCGAAATCCCGCATGGCATCGGCGTCCGGCCATTTGCGCAAACCGTTCATGGGCAACGCCGGTTGATCGTGCGGCAACCATGCGGTCGTGCAGACAATGTCATAGGCGGGCGCCAACACCCGCTCTTGCGTAGGGTCTACATAAAGCAGCCCGAAGTTTTTCAGGTGCGCGTCGCCGTTGCGTAGAGCGGTGTTCATGACGGTGGTCCGGAAGAATTGCAGAAGATTGGCTTCAGGATGGGGATCGAAAAGCCGGATGATCTGCGGGATATTTTTCAAATCTCCGGTGTATTTTGCGGTGCGCGCCATGTCCAGCAATCCACAGAAGTCCTCAAAACCAAGACGGCTTCCGTCACCCAGAATATCAAACCGCTTGACCATTAAGGCCTTCCCGTTTTCAGACAGGTGCGATTCTACGGTGGGGATGTCAGCAGATCGACAAATGGATAGACAAGCATGTTCGATAACTGCGATCCCGAGATATTCATCGGTTTCCAGTTTCACGATGGAGTCCCCATAAGCAAAAGACAGGGAGCCACCATGGGGTGCGGAGTTTTTCTCAGCAGCGGCTTTGGGGAACATGCCCGACAATCCGGTTTGCGCGGCGAATCGCTCAATGGCCTCCACCAGAAGTTTTGAGGTATTCGGATCCTGCAATAATCTCTCGGCATCCTGTATCACGGGGGGTTCGCCCACTTGCAAAGGCTCACCGGCCGACACCATCTGGACGCGACCTACCATGTTGCGGCCAACGAGCGCCAGGATATCAATGTCCTCGTCAAGCTTGAGTGGTTTCGCCGCTAATCGGTAAATGGTTTCGAGAAGCGCCCCCTCGGGAAACCCCACCTGCAGCGGCGGCGGAACCATCATATATCGGATATCAGAGTAATCTTCCGTAACCGGCAACCCGATGGATACAGCATGTGTCGCCGGTGTGCCAGGCAGGTACTCAAAATGATATTCTCCGTTGTCACAACTCAACAGCGCCACCTTTTTCCCCGCGACGTAAATATCCAGACCGCTCATTGGAACATTCCCTGTTCACGCATGGCTCTGATTTGCATCAGCGTCGGACCACCTTTCGGAAAGAGGCCATCAGCCGGCAGGCGCACCACTTTTTTACTTTCCAGCGTCATGTCCAGGAAATCCATTACCTTGAGCAATGTGCCCATCGTCACCCCGTCATCGCCGCGCTCAATGCTGGACAGCGTCGTCCTGGAGATGCCCAGCTTTTCCGCCAGTGCCCGTTGCGATAATCCACGAGCGACGCGTTGTTTCGTGACGCGTTCGGCGATGGTCTGCATGGTGCCTTCGGTACCATTTGAAGCATTGGAGCGGATAGTGGCGTTCATGGGCTTTCTCCTGATCTGATAAACGCACGGTACAGTATATTGTGCCACCTGTCAAGACCGGGCTGTATTCGGTGCCTCTCACCATGTCTAAAGCTATGGGCTTGCGCGGCGGTTTTGGTCAGATTGCTGCTGGGTATCCGGCTCGGCGGTTTCCGGGCATCCCGCATAGCGCACTTCGTCGTCACAGGTCTTGCAGGCGTCGCCGGACGGGCATTCCGGTACGATGGGCATACGCGCTTCCGGAGCTTCCGGAGCTTCCCTCTCCAGACGTGGTGAAATCTCCACGCGCCATGATGAATCAGCAGGCTGTACTCCCTTTGCGCCCGCGCCGCTACGGTGCCCAGGTTCGCTTCGTAGCGCGGGTGCGTCCGATGACCACATCCTCAATATTTTTCTGAAAAACCGGAACATGCCTTTCGCGTGGCCGTTCTCCGTATCCGTTGTATGGCCCGCGTTTCTGGATATCATGGACCGAATAACGGCGGCATCCTGTTTGTCCTTCGGTCGAACGCTGTTTTTCGTTTTGAGAAGGCCTTCGAGGTCCAGCACATAATAACCGTATTTTTCGGTTTCCAGCCTTTCAATATGACCGCGCAAACTCTCATACGTCTCGCCGTTGGCCGCAACAGTCATCAAATCGATCGTGATTTCATCGAATACCCGAACAGTCCCAGATTCCGCAAGCCATTCCGGAGACAATTCCAACGCTGCCTTTTCCGGCAGGAACATGAGCGCATCAATGACCCGCTTGCCATTTAACTCATTCATGGGCAGCAATAGATCAATATCACTCGTGAATCTCATGTATCCATGGATATTCAGCGCGCAGCCTCCGATAAGCACATAGTCAACCTGATGGCAGGCCAGAGCTTCCAGCAGTGTCACCAAATCTTTTTCTGTGGCCGCCCTCGGCAAATTATTTTTCGATGACATGGCGCGCCCTCTTTGCCGTCATGTCCGCTATACAACACATGGAACGATTCTGGTCCGCGTTGGCCTCTTCCAGGGTGCGAAACCGCATCACGCGACGCCCCGGCAATGGAATGTACGCCACCGGGCAAAGCGCGGCGCTCCCCCGCTCCATAGCCTGCAACCTTTTTGAAAACACGGCGCGATCCTCCACCGTTTTCATTGGATATACATGATCCTCTGGGATTTTGTTGCGTCCGACCTCGCGATATTTCCCTGGCGGTTTCGCATTGTCCATGTTGCTCATCTGGCGGCCCTCCCAAGTCCGGAAATAAATTATGGTACATTATGCTGTACCACTTGTCAAGATTGTCGCTATTCCAGTTATCAATCGCCCATACGGCGATGCACGGGTGGATGGCGTGCTCGGGCTTGGCGGACAAACAATCAGCGCCTTGGCCGCCATCGGGCCAGCACACACTTCAGGCCTGCTTCAGGCCTGCCAGAATGCCGCGTTTGGTCCATCTTCACCCCGCCAGCATTTCCGCCCTCATGAACGGTTCACCCGTGGCCACGCTGACCGCGTCCATTTTCTCCGTCAGGCAGGCCATCGCCAGCTTCAGGATTCGAGCGTCTTTCTGGGCGGGCGTCATTTTTTCAGAAAACAGCAGGCGCTCGAAGGTTTCCCGATATTTCAGGTAATCGCGGCCCTCGACCAATAAGGACAACCTCCGGCTAGGGACGTCATAGCCATTCACCGGAGTTGTATTTACGCCATCACCAGCAATCCCGCGAGAGGCGGATAACGCTTCCGCCAAGCCAGAATTGTGCGCAACATGAATATCGTCAGCTTTCTGTATGCCACTGGCTTGAACGCCATCGTCTGTTACCATCGTATTCGTTGACTCAACAGCGGTATCGCCTACATCCTGCTCAATAGCCATGATTGCCTCCAATGAGAGATAAGTGAACAAGAACGCAGTGTACCATGAAAAACGCACGGGTCAACGCTTTTGCTAAACGTGCAATATACGTCCGTACGATGAACGACAGATCGCCAGTTGATAAAAGTTGTTTTCGCTACAGCGCCCGGAACGAGGGCTGGTGTGCGTCAGGCACCGGGCGCACTGGCGCATGAGAAGATAAAAGAGTACATTTTATCAACTGATGGTGGCGTTTCTGGTGAAGTAGGGTGGATTACCGGGGGAATCCCCGAAAAAAGGAGAAAATCATGGGTGAAATTTCAGCAAAAACCACGAATGATGGCGACGAGTCGATCTTCAAAGCTTTTGTCGGTCTTTCTGAGAAAACGATCATTCGCTATTCCTGGCATGTTCGCCAGTATCTTGCGTGGGCTGGCAGTAACCGTGTAAAACCGAGTTCACCTGGGGTTCGCGACTTGATCCGTTATTTGCATGAAAAAGATCAATGGGCCGCATCCATGAAAACAGTAGCTCTTGCCGCATTGCGGCGATGGCTGGCGTATCAGCATGACAACGATGAATATGACAATCCTGCGGACGCTTCCTCGCTGCGGAAAAACGGACGAGGCAGTAAGGCTTTCAACAAAAAGCGATTGCCCGTCTCTCTGGACGAAACCGAGTATCAACGCTTCCTTCTGGAAACCGCGGTGGTCTCTGCAGACACTTTGCCCGTCGCTCGCCAGAAGATGATTCAACGGTTGATGCTTTGGACCGGATTACGCGTATCCGAAGCAATTCACCTGCGCACAACGGATCTCCGCCTGGAGGGTGAACATCCTTACCTTCGGGTGATCGGCAAGGGAGACAAGGAGCGCGAGGTGCCGATTCATGACCGGTTGGCCCAGGAGTTGATCGAGTACCTGGATTTGCGCGCCGGGTTCCTGGAAGGAGAGGGGCAGGGGAGCCTGGGAGCCTCATGGAACACACTATTTAGTGACCGATATGGAAGCCCCTATACGGCGGCAGGCGCCTGGGCGCTGGTGAGCCGCACGCTGGAAAGTATCGACGTGCAGAAACGCCATCGGGGGCCCCATGTGCTTCGCCATACCTTTGCAACCCGCCAGCTACAGAACGGGATTGCTCCGGCTGTCGTGAAAGCCTGGATGGGGCACAGCGATCTGCGCGTGTTGTTTTCCGTGTACGAGCATGTGATCGCGAGCCCGAAGGGCGTGCGGCCTATATGAGCGCCGCATAGCACAAGATTAGCGAGAAACGGAGGCGCGTTTAGTCGCTTCATCAAGCCGCCAGCGTCACGAATCAGTGTGATCGGCTTGCATGTGGCAAGCCTTGGCGTCATCACTGAATACTGTTGAATCGCTCGTTGATGATGCCATAACACGCTTTAACACAGGCTGCATACTTTCTGGCGCTAACGCAGCAAACTCTTGAACAATATGAAATACCTCGTCACTGTGCACGCCAGCTTGACCAGCCAAAAAATATATTCGCTTTTCCATGAACGCGTAATCCTCCTCTGGAATGTCGGCCGATGATTCGGATTTCGATATCTCTTCCATGCGATGAAGAATAGAAACGACTTTCGCCCTTACAAACTCATGGATGCGTGTTTCCAATGGCTGCGGCGCAGCAATCGCCTCACGCAATAAGGCCAGCGGTGATTCACGAGCGGCTTCTGATGTCCGTGATTTTGAGGTTAGTAACGGACGCATTCTGTCAGCCATTTCTTCTGCATGAATAATGCCTTTCGCCATACCAACAATAGTTTCAAGCAAGCCTGCGTTGTCAATATGCAAAGAGATGGCGTTATTTTCCCAAAATTGCAGCGCTGCAGCGAGTCCCGTTCGCTTGTTCCCATCCACAAAAGCATGATCGCGAATAATTCCTTCACACAAAACGGCACCCAGCAGGGCGATATCACATTCTTGCTCTGAGTACGCGGCGAACTGCAGAGGGCGGTTGATGGCCCCTGACAAAAGATTGTCATCGCGGATACCGAAAGACCCACCAAAGCGTTCGATAAACGCATCATGGATAATGACAACTTCATCTTTTGTCAAAAAAGTAATGGGGCTTTCCTTTGACAGCATGGCAAAAACATCCTTGTACTTCTCAATCTCAATCATTGCCTAGCGACTCAAAAACAGGAAGGTATTGACGCATCATCGATCCTTCGATCCGATTCTTTTTTCGTAATGCCTCTGCTGACGTTTTGCGCAAAACAATTGTGTCCCCCGGTTCAACGTTAACCGTCACAACCACTCCCGGCTGGAGATTTAATGCATCAATTACTTTTTTAGGGATGATCACCCCTAAAGAGTTCCCTATCTGACGGATGGCAGTGTCCATGATCAAAGCTCCTGGCTAACAAAAGTTATTATACAAGTTATAACCGCGAATGGCAAGCGTGCGCACTATGGTGTATAGAAAAACATCCTTCTTGCTTCGCTGTCTCCGCAAAGTTCGTTGAGCACCAGCAGGTCGTGCTCGGCTACCGCGTGGCCCCACCGCGCCAGGAGATCTGGCGGCAGGCTGTCTTTGCTCTGGAAAAATGTGGCATCTTTAGTTGGTTCCCCAACCAAAGAACGGTGCGGGAATTCCCATCCCGACATTTCGTTTCACCTTTCCCGCAATAAATATCCAGATTCGTTGAATTTGAATACAGAAAGCGTCCATTCGCAGGCAAAGGATGAGTTCTGCGCGGTTTGCAGTGCACCTACAACAGCGTCCCTGCTTTGCCATGACATGTCCATCTCGCGCACTTCACGCACAATTGCATCAAGGTCGATCCGGGCACTTGTGCCGTTGAAAAACTTCCACTCTGCAATGTTTTCGATGGCAGCGGAAACGTGAGCGACTGCAAAGGCATTGGCAGCATTGAAGTCGCCCCCGGGAAGCAGTCGCTTCGCTAGTTCATTCGCGCTGTAAAGCATGACATTCATCCATTTTTCTGACTTTGTCATGGTATACCAAGCATAACAGAGCATCAAATTCCGCCGGGCCTTCCGAAAACTCAACGTCATCCAGCCGATCCCGCACATCCGTTAGTGTGTACCGCAACACCCGCCAGTCATGCGCGACCAGGATGTTCTGGTGCTCCAGGCTTTCTTTATGTATAGCAGGCAAACTCTTTCCATTCTTCGTCCATGCCAACAAACGCCAAAAACGGACACGATGTACCATCAAGAAATTGGCAGGTCTCTCCTTCAGGGATGATATGCTTCAAACGGTTCAGAAGTACGGGTGCGGTGCCTTTCTCAAAGGAAACTGTCACTTTGCCGTGGATGCGACTTTGGTAAATTTCCTGATGTGGCCCGTCATGCCCCATGGGCAACTGGCAGCGCATCGTCGCTCTGTTATCACCTTCATCGTCGTCGATGGACATGGTGCGGTTACAAGTTCTTTGCCTCTCTTCAGTCATGAGCATTGATCTCCAAAAACAAAGCCCCGATATGGCTCCAAATATCCTGCTGTAAAAATAGCGGCCGCTATTGACCAGCTATCTTGTTCATTCTTTTCCTCCTGCAATAAAGAGCACATGCTGACTAGTGACCATGTTGATCAACCGCAGCAAATCAGCAGAGTGGATGGACACACGGTCCACTGGCACCCCGTTCATCGAACGGGTGTATCGCGCCATTCTCTCCAAGAACATCTGGTCGTTATTTGCTTCCGGCATGACAGGATCAATGGCCATCAACTCTTCTTCTGTCGCCACACGCACACGTCCGTTATCCCAGATGGACGAGAAAGCTGCGCTCAACGTTTCCTTGATCGACTCGATGTATTCCTGGCAGTCTTCTCCGTCCAGAAAACCAACGTCTATATCCAGTTCCGCGAAATTTCCGTGAATGCCGACGCTTTCGTCGCCGTCGTCCCATATTTGAAAGTGCATTTCAATAATCCTCTATATCAGCGCGGCGCTGCGAACGATATCGTCCATCATTTTCCCCGTTTTCGGTGCACTTCCTTTGTCCTCCCGCCACTCCGGAGCTTCTTCATCCATCGTTGCGCACAAGGCATCCCAATGCTCCACAAACGCTTCCCAGATGGGGCCGAAATGCTCCATTATCTGGAAACGGTCCCTCACATAAGGCACCTGTTCGAGCAGCAGGCGACACCGGCCAAGGTCGTCTGGGTCGGCTGGATACCTGCCTTGCGGGTCTTCAACCAACAATATCATGGCCGGTTTGAAGCCTGTGGTTTTCCAGAAAATGCTGCAGGAGGACATGCCGTGCTGGCCGATAGCCAACCATCGGATCGCTTCATCACCCATCGCACGCATCTCTGGCGTGATGTATTCTTTGGTCCGGGCCAGCGCAATCGGCGTGTACTTCTCGATGGCCGCCGCCACGTCATGGGGCGTTCCCCATGCAAAGAGGGCGCAGGCCAGCCGCGCCAGGTGCGGAGACATGATTTTGCCTTTGGCCTGTTCCCCGCCCGTGAGCGCAGTGAAAACATGTCTTGGCAGGCTCTCGCCAAAGATGAACGTGCAGCCGTTTTCTTCGCGTACCGTGTACTCGATCATTTGTGGTCCTCCACAATAAAAACCCAAATCAATGCTCATCAGACTTCTCCAACAGCTTGTTCATGGCGAACGCCGGGAACAACAGGAGGTTTCCATCCCTCTGCAGGCTGTCCTGACTCACCAGATTGCCGAACCTTTGGATGAGGCAGTACATGTGTCCATACGTTCCCCCGCTGATGCCGCCATCCATGTAATACTGCTTGGCCCCATCACGTTCGCGCATCCAGACACGACGATACGTGGCCACAAAATGCTCCGAGCATTCATTTCCGCAAACCTCGCAAGTGCCGTAATGATCCGACCCACGCCCGGTACTCCGCACCGTGTGCACGTTGACGCCTGTTGGTGTACCCATTTAACCGATCTCCCTGATGTTATTCGCGCCGTTCAACAGCCATCCCCGATTTTCCGTGTGGCACCACAGCGTCAGTCCATAACGCGGATCGCCGTCTTTACCATCCTTCGCGGCCTTAAATGCCCCGCTATCGAGGAACACATGACTCTTCATCCGCAATGGCTCATTCTGGCCTGGGCCGAATGCCGGCGGCATTATCGTGTGGCCTACATAAGTGGTGGACAATGAGGCGCATCGCTCTTGTGGGAGTGACTGATTGTCCCGTGCGCAACGCTGTATTTCCTGGATCAAACTCCTTCCCCACAACAAATGGTCGCGCCAGTCGCCTTCGCTATCAAAACCGGGGATGAAATGCTCCACATCCCATAGCGGATTGTTTCCCAGGTCGAGGTCATCATCCCTAAACCCGCTCCAAAGATTGGAAGTCCGCAACTCGGCGTGGGCCACATGAAAACGCATAGGCCGTGCATCCTTTCCGATGACCCGCACTAGCGGCAAGCTCTCCAGCAAAGGAAGAAACCTGGTTCCCCGCATAAAGGTCTTCGCCCACTTCCATCCCTTATTGTGCGTAAAGGCGTACTCATACATTTGCTGGCGCGGGTCTCTCGTTTTGCCAAGAATCCACGCTAGCAGCATCGCGTCATGGTTACCCAGGACAGCGTGGAACCACGAGTGTTCCAGCAGTGCTAGGCAACCCTCTGAATCCGGTCCGCGGTTCACCAGATCTCCCACTGAAAATACCCGGTCGGTAGCGTGATCAAAATGGACGTGGTCCAGCAACACCAGCAGCATGTTCGCGCAACCGTGCAGGTCGCCCACGATGAAATCGCGGCCCTGGGTGTTGGGAGAGTGGTGGACGACTGTGGGTTGGTTTTGCAAAAACACAAGCACTCCCCTATCTAACGGTGGCGGAAGATTACTGGCATCAAAAATAGCAGCCATCGCTTCATGCCTGCCTGTTTTCGGCAATCCGCGAACAGGCGCAAAAAAGAGGCATCAGTGAGATCCGGTGGACTCGCGCGACGGGCACGAAAAATTCGTAATAACGTGCATGTTTCCCCTGAATTCTTGGCTAATTTTCGCCTTCGCGCTGAGCAATTCTGTTAACTTCAGGGAAACGGTCAGCATATTGGCCAGGCTCTCGACAAGAAATACATTGTCGAGTGTGGCGGCAACCCGAATCAACTTGCTTTTGACCAGCCGGCGGCTGCGTACTGATTCGGCCTTTGTCTCGTCGCTCGCGTCCGGGTCGTTGCACTCATCCTCGATCAGGAATACGAAAAAACGATTTGCATTGCAGCGCAATGCATTTGCGATAGAAAAACCGATTTCGGCCAGTGAGCCTTGTCCTGTCGTTTCATCCGTTACCGGGAATAAGATGATATCGTCTTCGACGAAGTGACTATTTTCAGTCTCAACCAGTCCAGCGTGCCATGTTCCAGCCGCAACCTGCGGGTTGAAATAAGCGATATTTTCTGACGTAAACCGTTGAATAAATGGGTCTCGCCAACGGCTGTTTCCACAAGTGCCGAACAGCCCGACACACGGCTTCAGGTTATCCATGATAATTCCCCAGAAATGTAGTTAGGCACTGCCCAGCAATCGTCTTTCCAGTTCCGCCCGCTTCTGCTCATCAATTTTGCGCTGCGCCGCGCCCTGGGCCTCAATCTCATTCACCTTCGATGCGGACTGCTCCAGTATCTCCTGGCACTTCTCCAGGGTGTCCGTGCCGACAATGGCCTGCTGTTGCATGGTGGCGATCTGGATGCTGTTCTCGCCCAGAGTCTGTGCCGCCTGGGTCATCGCTTCAGTCACCATATCGCGGATCGCGCCGTCCACCTTGACGGCCTGCTGCTGCTCGATGGCGATCAACTGCTGGGCCACCAGGGCGGTCAATGCCGGCACCGCGATATTCTTGGCCCGGTCGAATTCATCCAGAATGGCGCGGGCGTTGTCCTGAGTGGCCTGCAACTCCAAAGCCTGCTGCTGGTCGAGGATTTGTGCGTTTTTCAGATCGTTCACCAAAACCTGCAAACGCTGATCCAGCTTTTGCAGTGCGGCACGCTTTACGCCGGCCTGTGGGTCAGTGGTATCCACCGGGAGTTGCAGAGCGGATGCTGACTGCTGCTGCCATGCTGTTGCCCGTTGCAGTCCGGCGGACAGTTTGTCGTAGTGCGCGGCGTTTTCGCACTTCAGCCCTTCGATGTCCTGAATGCGTTGCTGCTGCAATGCGGCCGACTTATCCATCTGCGCTTCCAGTTCTTTAATCCGCCCTTGTACAGATTGCGTGTGCGCCAGGATCTGCTCTTTCTCGCTGCAGAACATGCCCATCATTTTCCCGATGACGGATTTCTGCTGGCTTGGGTTCAGACCTTTGGCCGTGGACAATAGCGTGTTGAGCTGGGTGCCCATATCCCCCATATCCGCAGTCTTGTGGGTGGACAGCAACTTCTCGGCGACACTGGCATACCCCGCGCGGGAATCGGTGGTCAGATGCTGGATATCGTCTTCGCTGGGCAGCGCAATGGCAGTCCCTGTCGCGACGCGCGGGGCCTGCAAAGGGTCGCCCACCGGCATGGGGTTGTTCCCCGACACGGGGTTTGAACTCTGCGAAGGGTTACTCACGGTTTCGTTTCCAAATAACGCATCTACTTCAGGCATCTTGATCTTCCTTTCTGTGGTGTAAATGGTGGTCTTGCAGACTGCAAGTCCTGCCGACCGCAAGTCAGCGAATGGCCCCTAAAAAGCCCAGTGACGGTAAAGTGACCGTCCGCACTTCCTCTATTTGCATCAAGGCGTTCTCGGTTTGCGCTTTCAGTGCTTCCAGTTGCTTTTGCGCCAGTTGCAGTTCCTGGCCGGTAGTCAGCAACAAGTCATGTCGACGCTGCGACTGCTGGGCGAACGCTGTGCTTTCCGCCATGTACGCAATGACGCCCATCGCCATGACGTCCATCTGAATGGCCACCAGAGTTTCCTGAGCGAGATCGCCAATACCGGCCAGACGACTGTGGATGCTCTTCACGCCGCCATGGAGTCGCATAAGCGTATTCTGGGCGGCGTCGGGATCGAAGCGCCTTACGCTTTGTTCCACGCGCTTCAGCAAGCCACCCAGCCCATGAGACAAGGCTGATCCTCCAGCGGCGTCCCGTGCCGTCGTCGTGATTTCCTGAATGACTGTCGACACGGATAACGCAGAGAGGTTCTGGCTGCTCTCGGACACCTCGCGCAAAACCACCTGTACATGCGGCAAGTTCCCGGCGCTAAAGGCGCTGATACGGTCGAAGTCCAGGGGCAACAAGGACTCGAATCGCGCCTTGAGCATGCGCTTTCTTTGCTCAAATCCATCCGGGTATTTCTGCTGGGCATGCTGCATGGCTTTGTGAACCAGCGGATCTTCGGGCTCCTGGAAAATCTCCTGTGGCTGCGGCGTACTGGCCACGGCACGCTGTGGCGCCGGAGGCGAGTCAAGTGAGACGGTCACGGGCTGAATAACAGGCTTGTGTATGGCTTGTGGGGCTGTTGGTGAATCATTGAGCGGCAACGGTTCAATAACTGCCGCAGCAGTCAACGGCTTTTGTTGATCAACAGTAGACATTTCATTCAATGGCAATGCAGTGACTGGCGCTTTTTGCGCCGGAGTGGATTGGCCTGTCGGTTGCAAGTCTGTCGCGTCGCCAGGGAAAAGCGCCGTGTTTGCACCATGCGATTCAGTGCTCACCGGGAATAGCCCCCCATCATCAGCGGGCATGCGGTCCCGGGACAGGACACCGCCGGTTTCTTCGTCATCGAATAAGCCGCCCATGGCCATCAATCTCCGCTGTCCTTACTCTTCCGCACAACAGTTGGAGCAGTCCGGCTGTGCGATTCGAGCCGATAGCCAAATTGGTCGCGCCTGCGCACCTTCGGGCATACACTTCCCATCCACTTTCCCCTGTAGATCGTAGTCCGCAGATAATACTTCAAGTCCACACTACTGGTGTTGGGAACGTGCGTGAGGTTAATGCGGGTCACAAAAGACTTGCCGTTTGTTGCAAAGGTTTCTTTGATGGTTTCACGGGTCGTGTGGAACCCCGTATGACAGACAATATTTCCTGAAAAACCATTTCCCTGAATACCGCTCTCGCTGAAATCGCAGTGATCCAAGGAATACTGCATAAAGGATTTCAACGCAGTCTCGCCTGGTTGCACGCACATGGGCGCAGGAGGATTCGCGGAAAAAAATTCCTGTGCACCAATAGGCTCGCCAGGTGTGTATACGCGCATCTGCCATTCTCCCGACCGGATCGGTGCGGCGTGTGCGCTGGCTATGAACAGCACACTGAGAACCCCTAAAGATGTGGCCATCCTGGAAATTGCCATCCATCTCATCGGGTCGAACCACCATGTTCAACGGTCTGTATAGTCCAATTGTACGATTCCGGCATGCATCCAACATTCTCAGCTTTCGCGCCGCCACCGCCGGTAGGCCCCAGGCAAACGTGATGCTCACGCAGCGACTCCTGCCGTTTGCGACTTTCTTGCCGCACCATAATCATTCCCGCCAGATTGAGCGCGTCCACCATATCGCCCTTTTCTACGTGCGCCTTGAGCATGGTGAGCAACTGGTCGTCGTTACAGCGATCGGTGTGCCATCCGCTACGGCCTTTGGCCCGTGACAGCGCCAGTTTTGCGGTCATTTGTTCCGCGCAGTAGCGTACGAGGTAATAATCCGCTTCCACATCGGACATTCCGTTTAAGTCCGTTCCGTACAGGTCAATCAGCACTTGCCGGCCATATGCGCCCATCCAATGATCACAATCGGCTTCAGGAATTTTCCTTTCCTCAAAAGAATAATCCTTTTTTTCTTCAGACATCGAATTCTCCTTAAAGCGTGATCAAAAAAGGTAAGCAAACACCATGTACAGGCTGAACAACTCCGCCAACGCACCCACTATAATAATGGCCAGTACATGTACCAGGTCGGCAAACAATCGAGAAAAACTGACCCTGAATGTAATGACTTGCCAAAAGTCGTCAGCGGCCGAAAAGAACAGCAGTAAAACTACCAAAATGGGTATACCGATAACCGCCAATAACCAAAGCATAAGCATAATCTCCCGCTGGAATTGGTGCCCCTCGCAACCAGAAGGGCTGCAAGGGGTGGTGTCAATCCAGATCGACAACCGGAATTGGTTCAACTGGCGCCTGACTATTCGGGGCTTGCTTCCATCAGCCCGTACACATGCAGAAAGTCCGCAAGACCCTTCTGATAACCGGCTCCGACCGCCTTGAAGTGCCAGTGCCCGTCTTCCTTCACGAAAGATCCCATCTGCACCGCCGTGGCGTTGCTGTCTTCTTCCGTCAACTTGAACTCGGCAATGACTTCCTTGGTGGCGGGATTGACGATATGCGCGGTGCAATGGCTGAACTGGCCAAAGTGATGACCGCGCGCCAGGCCCTCGTAAATCTCCACGATGCAGGAGACCTCGTCGATGCCGTCCGGCGACTGTTCCAGCTTGCTGAAATGCAAATACATCTTGTCGTCGCCGACGCTGCCGCCATCGACGTCGTGCGTCAAAGCGCCGTTGCCGTAATCGCGGTTGTTGTAGAACACGAACGCCTCGTCGCGCGGGGCGACCGCCTTGCCATCCTTGTGCGTGATGGCGAACGCGCAGGCGTTCACGTCCATGTCGTGCGCCTTGACCGGGTGCGTCGGATCCACGTCAAACGTCACTTCGATTTCCACATCTTCCAGACCGTGATCCTTGGTCAGGTTGATACCGCTTCCCTTCTGCAACTGTATTGCCATGATGATTTCCTTTCTGTAGTGAACCATTATCGTGTTGCCATCATTTCCGTAAACGACGCATGACGGCCATGCGTTTTTACTACACCAACTACTTCGTTTCTTCGGAGGGATCCATCACCATTGGTGGATTTCGTTGGATATGACTCAACGGGTATTCTGCCAGGGTTTCGTCCTTAAGATGGATGCGCATGATCCAGTCCCCTTTCTCCCGCCGGAGCGGCGCCACGACCTGATAGGCTTCTCCGCCTTCGTGAAACCGTCGCCATTCCCCCAAATGAAAGTCCACGATCTCCGGCGGGGCCGTCGTGACGGAATTTGCAGAGACTCCCGACCCTGGGTAATCAGAACCAGACGGAGTCACTGCGCGTTCAGCCTCATGCGCCGCCGAGACGATACGCTTGATAAGGTATTTGCAGATGTTCGTGACGGAATCGACCAGCTCGTCTATCTCCTTGCTCATAGCCACCTCTGTCAAGTGTGCAGATTGCGCAACCATGCACCCAACTTGGCGCTGATCAACTGGCGATACAGATCGTCATCGCTGATACGCACCCCATCTTCCAAATGAACAAACTCCGCGTCCGTCTCTCGGGACAGTTCTTCCAGAAAGCGGGAGTTGTGCGCAAGACCGACAAATGACCAGAACAGGGGTAACCCGGTCGCCGCATGTACGGCATGGCGGGTAGCCTCCTTGTCGCCATTCTCGCCATCCGTCAGAAACAGCATGAATACCGGATCGTGATCGGAAGGATTGACCACGGCTGGCGGTGCTGGCGGTTCATCGTGCTTGTGATGCCCGAACAGGCTGCCCAACAGCCCATGCCCGTGATGGGCCAGGCTCGCTACATGGCGGGCGGCACTCGCAGCACTGTGCAGGTGATCCAGTGCCGGATAGTAGTGCTGATAGGCCAGATGGATCGCTGGCGCGTAATCCGTGCCACCACCCACATGGTCGCTGATATAACGATCGACATAGCCCGCATAATTCTGGAGCGTGGCCGGTTCCGGCATCTGTTTGGCGTCGTTGTTGAAAATAAACACGTCAATCTTCGCGGACTTGTCCATGTGCATGGCGAGAGCCAGCAAATGGGTCAGCGCATCCTGGACGTGACCGTCCCGATATTCTTCGTGCATCGAGCCGGAAATATCCAGGCACACGCCGACCCGCATATTGGGCAGGCGGGACACGTCGACTCCCTGCTTCTTCAGTTGAATGCCAGCCTTTTCGCTGGACTTGTGCAGATCTACAGCCATTGGGTTCCTCCTTTGCGGTTGAAAATTGTTGCACGTTCAAGTGCGTTGATTGACGTCAAAACGTCTAAGATTATTGATATAACTCGACGTATCTCCATGCTGGGACAACGTCTCAACGACTTTCCTGGACACCGCGATTTGTACGCCATCGCCACGTCCTGTCGGCGCATTGACCACGTCCGCATGTTTGACAAGCAATTCGTGGAGATCCTGGGTAAACGCAAGATAAGGATCTTTCATCCCATCCGCCGTCGTGCCCAGCACTATGTTGTGTAAAAGGGCATCACCACCAGCCATCCATGCTGCACCTTCGCAGGCTGCATGTCGTGGTTTTTTTCCGCTGCAAGCAAGCCGAAGGGCGACAAAGGCTTTCGCACGCTCAAATGCTTCCTGATGACCAGACTCGCCAACGCGCCCAGGCAAATCTGCCAAAAACCGCTCCATATCGGGATGCCATTTGCCCATTTCCACAGCGTGCCGATATTCCATGCCGGGAACATACCCGGCTTCAAATACCTGTATTAACCAAACCGATACATCAGCCCAACGCCCATGACCGGCCACCACTGATAGCCGCTCACCTTGTTGTTTAGACTGTTCTGCTCGGCCTGCACGTCGCTGGCCAGTTGCGGATTGCTGGCAGCGCCGGTGGCATTGAGCGATACGTTAGGCGCACCTTCGTAGATCGCCCCAACATTGGCGGTGAAAGTCAAACGCCCACCGTCCATGGGATCGCCCCAGCCGATACCGACATACGGCGCTGCACCGTTGAAGTGCGTCTTGCCGGATAACGTACCCACCTGCTGAGCCGTGTAAGTGGTGCCATTCAGAGTGTACGTGCCACTCGTCGGTGTCCCCGTGACGTTGAAGCCGTTCTGGTTAATGAACACGCCCGCCGTGAGATTGAAGCTGCCCTGGAAGGGGAACCAGCTCACCGTAATGGGCTCGCCCTGCAGGTTGACCCCGGCGTTGTAGTTGACGTTGCTGGTGTGAAAACTATGGGACAGATGCAGATAATCGAACCCCACATTCAGGTTCAGCGTCCTGGGGATGATGGCCGTGGTGCCCTGAATGCCGACGCCTTCGGTGCCGACGCCCAGGCCTGCGGCGAGGCCGTGGAAGGGCAGCCATGCTGGCGGCACGCCCATGGCGAAAGCCGGAGCGGACGACAAAAAACCACAAGCAAGTGCGGCAGAAATAAAAAAATTGCGATACAAGTTTTTACGCATAATGGATGTACCTTTTCAGCGGAGGCAAAATAGCTGTTGAACCGCCATTATGCCTAACATGGCGTTATAGTGTCAAATCAAGGAGGGCCTCGAAGAACGCCCATCATTTATCCAGGACGGATCTTGCCGCAGCCTTCAACTGCTGAAGCCTCGCAAGTGGCACTTCTCCCGAGCAGTTCGCATCCTGAACGCCCATAGCCGCACATCCCATGGCCCAAGTCTGGGCTCCCCAAAAATAGGCGGTGACCGGATTCGGCGCGGAGAGCGCCCGCATATGTAACCGTTGACCGAATAGCAGCAGAGCGAACTTCTCGCAGGCGTTTAAGCTGGGCTGCTCCATGCCGGACACCTGTGCATCCGCTGATCGCTGGTCGCTTTCCATGTGAATTTGAAGTCACCCCGGCCTAAACCGCTGCGCTAGTGCTACGCACATAAAGACCGAGGATTCTGTTTTCCTTGGCTTTAAGTTGGCTTGCGTCCGTAAACCCCGCCTACATCACGGAGAGTTTTCTTCTGATGGCAACGGAAACAACGGAAAGGTACACTGCAAAGACTGTCTGACGCGCCCCATATGCACATGGTTTTGTGTGCCCAGTGAAGAATGCGGCATTCGCTCGGCGCACCCTGCAAGCGCCCGGACGCCAAACAGAAAAAGGGGGGCCGGGATGGCAGCCTTTGCCGAAACCGGGTAGATCACGCGCCCTCCCCTTCCATATACCGCCCCGCTCCGCCGCGTTGCGCACCCAACTTCAGCAGCCGCTCCCGCTTTTCGGCGCACACCACGCAACGCACGGCATTGACCGCCTGCACGCGCGCTGGCGGAATGTCGTCCGCGCAATCCAGGCAAAATCGATTGCCGTTGGCGTCCTCGTCCGGCGCCTCCTGGTGAAGCATGGACAGTCTCCGTTCTTCCAGGCGCATGGCGATATTCGCCTGCTCGTTTCGTGTCGCTATATCGCTGACATCGCTCAACCGTTCTTCCATATCAATTTCGTTCACAAAGCATCCCCTTTTTGTTCAAACGACGTGGCCAGTGCCGCGCCAATCTCCGTCATTACATCATCCAGCCGATCCCGCACATCCGTTAGTGTGTACCGCAACACCCGCCAGCCATGCGCGACCAGGATGTTCTGGCGCTCCAGGCCTTGCTTGAATCCATTCTTCTAGTTGCACAAATGAGGCAATGAACAGCAAAGCAGTGCAAAACTCATCGCGCAAAAATAACGGTAGCCCCACGCGAAAATTAGTCCATGTTTGATTTCTCATAACCCCATCGCCTTTCGTATCTGATATGGCTTCAATCCCGCAGCCACACATCCCGCTTCCGTGGCATGGTAATAATGAGTCTCTTCATATGCCCGACCCTTGCGTACCAAGCCCGCAGACTCCAGCCGTTCCATGCTCTGTATATCCGCACCACCTGGAGCAAAATGATTGCGGTAGCCCCACTGCCGCTTTTTGATATGCGACCCAATGGCGAGCATGTGGCGGAGGTTTTCCATGTCCGTATCGTTTATCATGGGATCATCCTCACTTGATAAACGTGTGGCCCGATCTTCGTCACGATGGCTTTACCGGAAATCGCGTGCGTTGCAGGAATCATGTGTGTGGGAATGGCGCCCTTTGCTTTCGGATCTGGTGAATTTGGCACCCGTAACAACACGCTACTATAAAGACTGGCCTGTACTATCTGCAGCCCAGCCGGTGGCCACACTATCATCCGATTTTTTGGTGCGGACGGCATGGCAAGAAGAATAGCTCCGACGATAAGGGGAGTTGTAACCAATGCGATGAATATGTTTGGATGAGACTTCTCAAAATAAGCGATGGCATTACGCAGTGGTGCGGCTTTTCGTGCGATCCACTCTTTCATGCCAGCTTTTTGCATTCGACGTCCTGCAGCATCCATCAATACGATGGACGCATTCCACAAGAGCCAAGCCACGGCGAAAAACACCCCAATGCCGGTAATCCACAGGAACACTTCGTAAGTCGTATGCGGGTGCAATCCCACGCTCTGAAATAGTACCGTCATTCCGCCGTTGCGACCAAGATCACCAGTGGCCCATTCAGCTACCAGACCTGCAATGACGATGAAGAACAAAACCATCCACGGTAACAGGATGAACTGCACTACGTTCTTGATGTACCAGATGAGCCTGTGGGAAATATCGTTCCAATGCACATCCATATTCCTTGCGGATTGTTCAACCAGCATGGTGTTCCTCCTTGTTTTCCGCGCTCTCATGTCTGAATCTTCGTATTACGGATTCAGCGCATAATTTGCGTTGCGCCGAGCGCAGCGCCTCCCAGCGTTCCACCAATCGGACCAGCCGCTGTGCGGCGCCGGGATTCGTTTTCTGCAATTGCGCGGCCACCGTGCGAGATTTGATGATCAAGTGTGTGCTGTTCATTTCTTCCCCAAAGCCTGCATTCTTGCGCTGATTGCAAATTATGCTCATGCCATGCGCTCCGTCCGGCGCAGAAATGCCTCCGCCAGTGGCATGCGCCCCGTCCTTTTCAGTAAACTTTCCACCAGCACCGGGAAATCCATCACATCATCAATGACCGTCACCCCATATTCCGGAGCCTCCAGACCGTGATAGCCCCGATCCAGCAGGACCGATAAGGGAACCGAACCAATAGCCGCATTGGTGTTGGCCGGGTGATCGTCCAGAAAAGCCACGGCACCAAGGTCCCGCAGAACGTTGGCTTTGGCGGAGGCGTGGGCGGCATGCCCCACGCACACGATACGGCCGGCAGGAATCAGCCCGGCAAGACTCTCCGCCCGGGCGGAGCGATGCCGCTCATCAATGCTGGTCACCGCCCAAACCGTACAACCCAGATCCTCCAGGGCGAGCACCAGTTCGGAAGCGTGGTCGTACATGGGCACGCTTCCCCATTCCGTTGCATGGAATGCCTGCCAGACAGCATCCACTTCCTTATTGGTCAATTCGTATCGGCCACCCATGCTGTGCTGCTCGTTCGCTTTACGCATGGGTCGGCCAAGCACTTCTTCCGCGCATTCCCGCCAGTGCGTCTCGAAATTACCGAGGACGCCGTCCACGTCCAGGGCTACATTGTTGGTCATAACCGTACCATCCACATTGGTTCGTCTCATAAACTGTTCTCATTGGGGGCTTGATAAGGCTTTACGGGACGGGCGGTAAGAAAAACGCCAGTCCATGTCACAACTACCAAGAACATGCTGCACGCCAGCAACATCAAATTCCAGAACATCACAACGACTCCGGGCGGCGTTTGGACGAAGCCGCCAGCGTTCTTGCGGGGGCCTGCAGCCTGCGCGGATGGGCATTAAATGGGATCACCGATTTCCCCACATCGACAATACAAATTCGCGCGCCGGGCGGGACGCCTTGCAACAGTCCGATGAAGGACATTCCGGTGTTTTGAGTTTTTGTTTTGGTCATATGAACCCCTTTATTGGTGAGTGATCGATGCCTACTAATCAACAACATCGCACGCCTTATGGCATCGCTGTCGACCCATCGTTGCCTGGCGCCACTCCCCCTGTGCCATGCCGCGCCGGCTCATAAACTTCTTTGTGCGCAAACTCAGGTTCCACGCCACGTAGAATGTCTACACCAAACGCTTCCTCGATCAGTGATGCGTATTTCTTCGCCAGTACCGGGGCGTCACGAAACCAGGATGCCTCCACTTGGGACATGCCGGACAGGCGCATCTCCGACAAGATGTTCAGCAGGGTTTCTTCGCCCGTCCAACTGGTGTCGAGATTCGGAAGCAGGGTCTGCGTGCGCTTCAAGATGTCCTGTGGAGTGACGACATTCCACAACCCTGGGAGATCCGCGCGATCCTTTTCCCGCATGGTGGACGCTTTGATGACAAACAGGGTCTCAGGACTGATCGCTGCAATGTCTATCTGAAACCCTTCCATGGTGACCCGCTCCAGCACCTGGGCGTCCTGCTCGACATCCCGCACATTGATGTGCCCAAACAGATTGGTTTTGCTGGTAACATCGATACGGATACCGGTTCTTTTCTCCAGGTCGAGTGCGATGGGCAAAAAGGCGTCCTCTGGCGCATACAGGTCGATGTCATTCGATATCGGCCGGATGTTATGCAGCGCCATGGCGGCGCCGCCCACCGCGATCAAAGCGCGCGGCATCTTGCCATCATGTCCGTTCCGATAAGCCTGTACCATTTCCGTAATGACCTGGACGGCATCTTCTCGGGTAAGCGTGCGCAACTCATCCATGTTTGCAGCCATGATGACCAATCCTTCTAATCAGGTTGTGGCGTATACGTTCCGCGGCGATCTCCAGTCGAGTGCTTCTTGCCTCCCTTCGCGCTTCACGCACGATCCACTCCGGCAACCGTTCCAGAACGGGGTGGACCATTTGCTGGGCGTAATAGTGATACGCCAACAGCAGGCCCTTGGCGTGTTCAGCCCTGGGGACAGGGCGTGCAAGGTTGTGCAGCGGCTGGAGAACAGGGAGCGCCGCCTGCGCAAAAATTTTTCGGTAAGGCTCCGGCCAATCGCCGGGCTGGCTCCCGGACTTGCTTAGCAGCACCATTTCCGTAAGGGCGGCCTCCTCAGCCCTGATCCGCTTTGATATGTCTGTCATGCCACCCTTTGCGCTAAGTAATGCGATGATAGATATTATAGCGATTATCAAAATTTTATCAAGTGGAAACTGGCGCGCTACAAATCTGTTCGGTATCCGCGAGGCTGGCGGTATAATAAAAAATATATCCACCAGAACGTGCCAAAGGGGACCCCATGCCGCCCGTCGACCTGATAACATTGGCCCAACAGTTTGACCGGCTGATTGCAGAGCGTCTGCAGGACGGATCGGCTACGCCGCTCCAGCAGCAGACCCTGCGCGATTTTTCTATCTGGTCACACGATAGCGTGGCAGAAATCTTACGGCTGCCAGAAGAGCAACGGGCTGAAAAAGCCCTTGAATTGCAATCGGACATGCGCCGTGCGCTCATCGAGCTGAACATAGACCCATTGTCTTTTTGAGTCGCGATGCTGAGCGGACTTAAAGGAGTGCCTCATGCTTCCAAACCCATTTCAGGCAATGCGCCGCCTGCTGAGACAGGCCCCGCCGGAAGGCCAGGCGTTGGACACCATCGCGAATTTCCCGGAACGATTTCCTGTTTTGCGACACCATGTCACCCCACCCGAGATTGACGCTGCCATTCAGAACCTAAGCCCGATCCTTCAAACCAGCCGGAAAGGCCTGGGCGAACAGGCGCGAACCATCGGCGCCCTGGCGTTATGCATCACGGAGATGAAAGATACGGCACCCATGCAGAAAGTAGCCGACCTATTAACGGAGGCTCCCGAGCATGTCGGTGCCAATACATTGGTTCGCCTCACAAGGATCAACGCACGCGGGCACTTTTATTCTGGCGGGACCTTCGAGCCAGACGACTATGACGCGCCAGATGAAAACCTGTCCATTCTGGAGCGGGAACTGCTCAATCAGTTCTTTTCCTCGGACAATGATGACCCTTTGGCGGGCGCCCGTGTGATCCGGGACGAGCATTCCGGGAAAGATGACCTGCTGCTGGCGTCTGCCTCTTCGATTGTTCTGCGCGGTAATCAGAACCAGCAATTACACGACGCTATTACGCGCCACCTTGGTGTACGCCACTACTACGAAGCCGCCATGGTCGCCGCGCATGGCCGCCCCATGCGCTTACCGCAACCTGACGAAAACCGGGTTCGCAACATCGGCGCCATTTCGGAGAACGCTGGCATTGAGCGTTTTCTACAGAGGTCCGCCACCAAAGACGCAGGTATTAGGCCGGAATGGCTCAATGCAAACCCGCGTATGCGGGAAATACTGGACCAGGTGGAAGCCTCTGGCGTCACCATCCAATATGTCGATCCATTTTGTTTCACTTCGCACTTTGATTCGGAGAACCTGCGCATCTGCATGACACCGTCGGAATACATTGACGGAGGCAAAGAGGCGTATGCCGCCGTTATTCTGCATGAGGTCGGGCACGCCACGTCGCACTTACGGCACCGGGCCAGCATTGAAACCTATGGTCATCATTACAGCACATGGCATGAAGAAGCTGTGGCGCAGGGCATTTCTGTCCATCTGGCGCGCCAGGCCGCCCAGCAGGATGACCAGGATCACCCGATCATCCGACAGAAAGCCATCGGCGAGCACCTGCGGTTATTTGCGCACCTACAATTGCAGGCCGTTAAAGCTCATGGCGCCCCTGCAGCCCAGGTTCACGCCGCCATCCAAAGAGACATTGCCAGAGGGATCTCCGTCCTGACGCCACAAACCATGAAACACGCGACGATGAACGAAATGGAGGTATCGGCCCTGTCCGTTATGGACTGCGCCCAGGAGGCGACGGACAACCTGACCATGCTTAACAGAGTGTGGGAGGGGGCGGTGTCCCCATGTACCGCCCTGGTGGACGCTTACTTGCGTGACGCCAAGGACGCTATCGAGACATTCATCGCGCTCAGCGGGGAAAAGGAGAAAAACGCTTATGCCCCAGAAATTGTCGCCGCCCTGCACCCGCTTTGCATGGCGATACCGTCCGGGGACTATGCGGAGACCAGTCCAACCGGTTTTTTCCGCGGCATTCAGGCAGAATTTGCACACAGGATGTCGGTCAGTGATGGCAACAACCCGGAACAAGAAAGGATGGCGCTGGACCGCCTGACGGAATCAGCGCGTTACGCAACACCTTTGACAGAGATGTCCACTGATCATCAGATCAGGTTTGTCGCGCGCGCGGAGCACGCCTATCAGGCTGGCGTTCAATTCCAGGCGATAGATAGCCTGTATTCCGAGATGTCGCGCGCGGCGCAAAAGATTGAGCACGCATCAAAGACGTCGGTGACGCACATGGGCCGATTTGGATTGGCCAAAGCAGCCAGGGCGCTGTACGGCATGGCCGATGGTTTACTGACAGCCAATGATCTGACCATGGATGCCGCGGGCAAAGCCTTGTCCGGGGTCGAATCAGCCATAAACCGGCTCGCTCCATCCATCTATACAGACGTCCGCCCGGCTTTTGACCGGGTACGGGAGCGTATAGGAGGACGGGAAGCCGCCGTGGCACAGACCACAGAGGACCATCCGGGGCAGGTCGCTTCATAGTCTCTTCCAGGTCTGATTCATCGGCGGCCCCTTGCACACAGATATATTTGCAACGTGGCATTCCCTTCGTTGCCAGCCACGCTTGACTTCCGCTATGATCCACGATCATGGAATACCGAAAATTCACCAAAAACCTGGAGCACGCCGGGCTCTCTATCCGGGAGTTCGCGTCGCTTTTGAACATGCACGGAAACTCGATCACCAATTACGCGCAGAAAGGGCAAGTGCCTGGTCACCTTGGCATCATTTCACAACTCATTGTTGTCATGCACGACCAGGCCATGGATTTTCGGAAAGTGCTGCAGGAGTCCCGCCCCAGGCAAAAAGGCGCACGCGGCATTCCGTTCCATCAAGCCAAGATGCCGGCGCGCTATTACCTGGATATCTCCAGAAGAAGCCCCGCGCCAAAGCCGCAGCGCCCCGGAGACAAACCGCTCACCGCGCCGGGAGAAAGACCCGTCCCGCGATTCAGATATCCAGGAGACCTGATGATCCCTGAAGAATCCGTACCTGTTACGCACGCAACGCCTGAACCCGCGAATAAGAAACACGATGTTCCCGTGACGTACCGGCGTCGTAGCAAGCCTACTCCACGGGCCTAATCGCGTTCCCAGACTTACCGGTATCAGGTCTATTTGATGTGATATGATGATTATCATACATTAATCACACGCCCTTGTTAAATTCACGATCAATAATGGCCCGCAACCATGCACTGCCGCCCAGATCCAGGAACCGCTCGCGTTGCTCCGGCGTTACCCGTGCAGTGATCTGTACCGTACTGGAGATGGTGACACCGTCCTCAGCTTTACGCCCCGCACCCTCGCGTTTGCCGCCACGTCCTGGGCCTTTCTTTTCTGCCGCTTTATCCATGAGCCACCATCTCCATCCACCGTGTTTCAACTGGCTGTAGATACTCCCGTGGCGAATAGGTGCCTTTGTACAGCCAAAGCGACCCCCATCCGTCGTTAACCTTCACCATATCCGTCCTTCGATCGTCCATAACGCCAACATCCAACCCATACCCGGCTGGCGCGCCAGAATTTGTGAAAGCCCGCAGCATGGATTGAATCACTGCAGGGTCTGGCGTCGGCGCGTCATCCGGGCCGTCATCGTAACGTCCCTCACCCACGATCATCCCTGCACATACATAATATCGCCACTCCGTAACGAAATTCACACTGAATGACTATCAGTATGGCCGCAAACGCTCCGCCATCAACCGCACCTGTTCCCGCCCGATCTCGCTCCATTTTCGCCCATCCGGAGCGTTTCGATTCCATGCCAGGGGACTGGTATGCGGCATGATGAACAGATTGGTCTTGTACGGCCATTTCATGTCAAGGATAGACCCATATCCAAGAAATCGTCTTGGGCACTGGTCTGCGTGATGTAGTCTGTCCATGCTTTCCCTCAATCCGGATTTCCCCATAAAAACACGCGCCGCGGTGTCTCCAACCGCCAGCACAGCTCTGGGCTTGGATCTGGATAGGATCTCTGCCAAATACGGCAAGCAATTCCCAATTTCTGTTTTCGTCGGACGACGATTCTCCGGCGGCCGGCAGCGCACGATATTCGCGCAGCCATAGTCGAAACCACGGCGCAACCCATGTTCTTCCAGCAACGTATGCAGGGTACGCCCAGCGCGCCCCACGAAACCCTTGCCTTGGGTGTCCTCGTCTGCGCCCGGGGCCTCACCGATCACAAGGACACGGCAGGGGCGGTCGAATTCTGGGAGATCAGGTTCGACGATTTGCGCGCGAGACGCGCAGAGGGCTTCGCACTTTGTGCAGGTCATCGCAGCACCTCGAAGTGGATAACCCATACATTCAAGTCGACATCCCATGATGCTTGCCCGTGAATGGATTGCCATAGCGACCGGTACCAACCTACAGGGTCTTTCAGCGAAGCCGTTGGACAACCTTCAGCACGGGCTTCCTCTGGCGAAATATCCTGCAACCGCTCTAGCCGCACGTCGGTCACTTCCAGAAGTAATCTGCATACGTCGCGTGGCATGTGAATGGAGGGCTTCCACTTCAAGCCAAAATCTTTGCGTGCTTCATCGCTGGCACTGCCCGGCAAGCAGTTGGCACCATACGCGTACCTTTGTGGTTTCCCTTCGGCATCGTAAATGCCCGTGTTGGCCAAGTCCATCCATGTTTCCCGGACCCAGAGAACATCGCCTGGCTTGCCTGCTGGCGATTTCAAAAGGTCGCCCTTGGCGATGCGCCTGGTGACTGTCTTTCTTCCGCTCAGTATGGCGTTAACCATTTCCGCGTTGAACAAGATCGGGTGTTCTTTTCTGGCTTGCGTCGGTAATTCTTGGTTATTTGGTATCATTGTTCCTCACGCTTCCTTCTGATTTGCGCTTTTCCCACTCTGCAAACGGATCATCGGGGTAAGACGCGGAGCAGGCATCCCATAGCTGCTCCGACTGCTCGTTATCCAAAACGCCTACCGGCAGGCCCTCGTCCAGCCAGATGCGTTTTGTCTGTGTGACTTCGGCCCGTGTCATTGCAATGTGATCCCTTGCTCCTGCCTCGCCATGTCCGCCGCCATTACTAATAGCGCCGTGCGCGGCATGGTCATGACTAACGCGTCCGGTTTTTCGCCGTGCAACACGATATCAATGTGTTCCGCTTCTGGGTGCACCTTGGCCCATTCAGCAGCGACCATCACGCGGGTGATCGCCGACGGAAACAGATGCAGCACAACGCTGTTCTGGCCATCGCCATCCAGCATGCCCAGCACGGTGACACGCTGTAATTCCTGTGGTTCCTTACCATCACCCGCCATTTCTTGCTCTCCTATCCGCTTCTCCGCTTCGCTGGTGCAAGCACTTTTCGCTAGCGCCGGAGGCACTTTGTTGCGCTTTCCACCACCCATCCCGGTTCAGCCTTCCCCATGTTACAGCCTTCTCTTCCGGTAACATGACAATCCAACTGGTGACTTCCTCAAATGTCCTCCCGCAAGATTTACACACGTCATCGCCCAGGGCGGTTGTGCAGAAGCCCAGGCAGGGCGAATCCGGTTGATGACTATGTTTTGCTTTTCAGGTACTCCAACTTGCCGACACGGGTGATCTCTGCGGAGTCTGACGTCAACTCTTGCACCAGGCTGGCCACCAGGGGCGTGAACCGTGCCGCAAGGTCAGTAAACGATGTCGCTGTGTCCTCCAGAACATCGTGCAGGATCGCGGCTGCTGGGTGTCACGATTGTTATCAACCTGCAATTTCTGTCCATCGAGCTTTCAGCAATTCCAAATAACCCCGAGCCGAGCAGGTGCCCTTATAAAGGCCCAAAGCCCACCCATCATTCACCTCCACCAGGGCTGTTTTGCCGCTGTCCAGAACACCCGCATCCAGGCTGTATCCGGCGGGGGCATCCGGCGCAAAGACGCGGATCATCTCGGCAATGATGTCCATATCGGGTTTGGGCGCATCGTCCGAACCATCATCGTAACGCCCTGACCCAACAATCGTTCCTTTGCAAACGTAATATCGCCATTCCGAAACAAACGACACCACGTCAGAACACCATACTGGTAAATCATCCGGTTGCGCCATAAATTGATACTGGTCAAAACCGCCATCCTGCCAGACAAAACCTGTAAACACCTTAGGGTCAACCGGTTTCACAAAAAACCGTTGTTCACTTGTTCGAACCTGTATGGCTTTGCCTGTCCAGACAGGACGACGCAAGTAAGACCTCAGCACCTCCGGATAGGTCGATATCAATGGCGGCATAACGCCCTGCCGCGCCATAGCCGCCCAACAGAACTCCACCGTTCCAACGGGCATCCAGCCAGACCTGGGAAGGAGCGGGATATCTTCCATGCGGGCGGGCTTCGCGTCACCATAGACACGGGCGGCCCATGTTTCCGCCTGGGAGTATCCGATTTGAGCAATAATATCCACGTATTTTCTATTCCGCCTCGCCAACATGGCTCTTCGACTTTTTCCACAAGGAAAATGGTGCGACAATGTAAACACTCATAGTCTGGGGCCTTCCTCATGTACTGTGCCTACAGTCGGTATCATCGTTTCCAGTAACTCTCGCAGACGGCGGCTCTCCTGATTATAATATATCAATCATACAGCGGTGTCAAATTAATCCACCAAGATGGCTTTCCGAGGTTCCCAGTGATGTTACGCCACGTCTCGTGTAACCAGATCCGCCAGCCGGTTCATCGCCACCTTTCCGCCCGCCAGGTTCACAACGGGAATGCCCCAACGATTTGCGAGGGCTATCGCCTGACCGGTACCGCCTGTATTCCTGGATCGGGTGGCCTCTGATTCGCAGCCGTCTGGCGTCCAGCACACCACAAAATCCACCGGAGATCTCAAATCGGCGCCCAGCACCTGATGGCTGTTCCTCGCCATGAGGGCTTGCGCAGTATCACCCAGCCGTTTCCAGGCAGGATGGACCACCTCTGCCACCCTAAACGCTTCCGCGCTTGGCAGGGTGACACAATGCCGTCCCTGCAGGTGCCGGAATCCGGGCCACGGCAGATAGATTTCCCGATTGCCAAAACAACCCGCCTCAAAAGCCGAATCAGCGCCGGCCGCACCGCCGGACAGCAAGGCGTATCCCATCTCAGACAATCGATGCGCCACTCTGCGCATGATTTGCAGCACATGGTCTGGTGTGCTCCGGGAGCCGATGCCGGCATAGCGCAAAGTCCTTTCCACGCGAGTCCGCAACCGCTCTTGCACGCCGCCCTCCAGGGCTTCGGCGATCACCTCCCCATGACACCTGGCCGGAGCGCAATGACAGGAAATGGGTTGCTCATTCTGGATGCCCAGAAGCGCCGTGCAGACCACAGGATCGCGTTCAGCAATACGGGCATCCAGCCACCCTCGGTACCGCTCGATCACCTCGTCGCGATCACCGTCCACCCCAACGGCATAAGGATTCCCCAGCGGGGAAGGGCGGGCAACATATGCTGCATGGTGGCAATTGTCGGTTTTGATATTGAGGATGACGTGACTCATCGCTTCCTCTCTGACCGTTTTCGTCTACGCTTAACCCTGTATCCAACGGGAATGCCCAATAGTCCGCAGAAAAAAATGGGCAACAACAGTAATCCCTGCTCCCATGCGTGGCCTAAAAATATGGCAACCACAATAGATACGACAAACAAGACCATGCAGCGTACCCATATTTTTGGCCCCTGATCGAGCACGTTGCACCGCTCGATAAAATCTTCTGGCATTTCCATGTCATGCTTCATCACTTAACCAACTCGAATTTCTTACACATCCTGGGCGCCATAGGAAAACACGCCGGATAGCCGATGTCCGGGTTCGTGTCAGGCGGCAATCCCTGACGATCCGGGACGTTTCTGTTGGTTTCCCTCACAAGGATAGTGCGACCCTTCGTGAGAGCGCAAAAACCCACCCCTTTCGCAGTGAATCCAGGCTCAAAATGCCGACATTCTCCGCAGAAAACCTTGCCCGCTTTTCGAAGCGATTCCTGATCAAAAAAGCTCATCCGCGCAGGCCTTGGTTCGCCAATCGATCCGCCAATTCGTTCTCCGGGTGCCCATTGTGGCCACGGACCCACTCCAGCTTCACCTTGCGGGCTGCGTATTCCTGGTGGAGCGCCTGCCAGAGTTCCTTGTTCAGCACCGGTGATCCGGATGCGGTGCGCCAGCCTTTCCGTATCCAGCCCGGGAGCCATTCCCCCAGACCTTTCAGCGTGTACTGGCTGTCGGAGTAGAGCACCGCTTGGACACCACTTGGGGTCCTGCGCAGAGATTCGATGGCCGCCGTCAGTTCGGCAATGTTGTTGGTCCCCATGGGCTGAATGAAGCCGCAATGCTCCGTGCGCTCCCCTTCCGGCGATTCAATCACGGCACCCCAGGCGCAAGGGCCGGGGTTCGTCGGCGCACAAGCCCCGTCACACCAGACTTTCCATTGGCTCATTATATATCCCCGTCTGTCAGTTTGATTGTTATATTCTTATCAATGGCGCTTGTCAACTTTCGGGCGGGAAACCTAGATGGTTAACGCCAAAGTTGCTCTCGAAGCGACTGAAGTCAGGTCGCTGTTGGCAGGAAGGAATCCTCGTTCTTTATGTGCGAAGCACTAGCGCAGCGGTTTAGGGCGAGGAGGATGTCAAGCTTTTCCCATTCTTCAAACGGATTTTCTGGATGACTGCTACAACAGGCATCCCACAACCGCTCGGAACGTTCATTGTCAAAAACGCCTGCCGGAACGGTTTCATCCAGCCATTTAACAACCATGCACGTATCGACAGTAGACGGTTTATTGGTCATCAATTCACCCTTCTGTTCAATTTCCGCCGCGCTTTCCACCACCCGTTTTCGTTCAACCTTTCCCAGACGGTGGCCTTCTCCTCCGGCGCCATGACGATCCAGCGGTTGACCTCCTCGAACGTTCGCCCACATGACTTGCACACATCATCGCCAAAAGCGGTCGTGCAGAAGCCTAAGCAGGGAGAATCAGGGTTGGCACGCTCCATCAACCGTCAGCTCTCGTCCAATCCAGATTGAATTGCGCTTGCAGCTTCCCGCGATCCGCACCGTTCAACAGTAGCCCAAGTTCCCGATTCGATTCAATGCTCGTCTGAGTGAAATTCTCTGATCCAATGAAGGCCAGGGACCGCCCCACGATCATCTTGGCGTGCATGTAGATGGGCTTTGCGGGCAAGAGGCGCACCTGGCACCCATGTTGCTGCAGGAATGCCACGTTACGCCGATCCTCACGGTTGATACTGGCAGGCAGGATCATGCGAAGATCCCTGCCCTTGGCCGCAAGCGCGTCGAGGATTGGCCGATAGGGTCCAAGTTCCTCGCTTTCCACGTCGATGGGGCCGGGCTGGTTGATGACTTTGAGAATCTGCGCGGCTGAGGTTCCGGGCGACAAGACCAGCACCCGATGTGTCCAGGCCGGTGCCATCTGACGCGACCAATCGGCGTTGAACACCGCCTGCACCGCCTGCACCACGGTCGGGTTGGCCGTGTCGTAGAGGTATTCCCTGTTACGGCCGCCCAAGCCCGACCAGTCCATGTTGGCGGTGCCGATCTCAGCCTCATGGCCGTTGACGACGTACTTGGCGTGATAGAACACATAATGGCCGTCTCCGCTTACAAACCGACCGGGAGCGTACCGAAAATGTGCGCCGATCGACTGAATGGCCCGGACCTCTTTCTGTACCCGCCACGGCTTCATGCCGTAGGGCTTCGGTTCCACCATGATCCGCACATCCACCCCTCGGCGCACAGCGGACTGGACAGCGCGAAGCACCTTGCGGTCATCAAGATAGTAGACGCCAATGTCGAGTTCCTGGTGGGCCGAGTCGATGACCTGAATGATCGGCGCCAGGCCGGCTTGGGGTTCGATGTAGATCATGCCGGGCGCCTCATCTCATGGGCGAGGATCTGCTTCGCCTGATCCCAGGTCAGGGTGCCCTGGTAGGTAAAAGGGTAACTTCCGTCGTAGTCCGGCACGGATACATGGCCCGTGACCTGATAACGAATCCCGCCGTCCAGTAGAATCAGCGGCAAATCCTCCTCCAGAACGGTCGTATTGGTCTGAACGGGTACCGTGATGCGTATATTTCCCCCGGCAGGAAGGGTAACGGCATGGGGAATGACGCCCTGCGCGAAGGGTCGGCCATCAATGGTCGCCTGAGCGGATCCGGACTGGATGGGGATAGGGAAGATATTCGGGTTTTCCACGTCCAGACGCACGCCGACCGTCTGCGCGGTTTTGGTGATATTCGCATAGGTAATCCCTGTGACGTGCACCACGGGCTTCTGCACGATGCCCTGGCAGCCAGACAGCGAGGATGCGGCCCCAATAGCACCTACGGTCATCGAGATGGAACGTTTTACTGAAAACATAAAATGAACTCCTTGTCGTTACTGCAAATTAACCGTTTGCGGTGCGACGCTTTGATGACCCATGGGAACTGCGGATTGTACCGGCATAGCTCCTCCCTGAATGACGATGGTGTGGACAATGTCCTGCGCGCGCGCTCGTTGCGGCGCCTGTTGCTGTGCCGCGACGCGACGCTGTTCAGCCAGCCATTGTTCGCGCCGCTGCCTGGCCAGCGCCTCCTGATCATGTCTTTCGGCTTGGGCCTCCTGATCCTGCAACTGCTGCTCCCGTGCTATCCGCTCTTCTTGCTGCGCCTTCTTTTCCGCGCGGATGGCCGCCTCCTGTTGCTGGATGGTGGATTGCAATACTGCGGGGCTGAGCGTCCCTTGCTGGATGTTATATACTCTGTATAAAGGATCGCTGGAAAATCCACCCTGCTTAAATAGAATATGGCTTTTCGTGACGTTGGCGACGCCAAAAAGGAATGGCCCCGCATTGACGGGTATGTATCGAATGCCGTTCTTCAAAAAAATGACCATCATTTCTGTTTTATGGTATCCATTCACGGTTCCAGAGAAGAAACTGGCTATCTGCCCACCGGAAAGCGGAACGCTGCTCATGTAATGGATATTCCTCCATCCGTGCATCTGCATGTACCCGCCATTAGGGTACAAAAACCGCACCTTGCCGCTCAGCGTGTTGTGCTCCAGGATGCATTTTTCTCCACCGGGAATGGCAAACTGAGCGTCCTGCTGATAGAGCATCGCGTCCACCAGCGTTTTACCAGTGGGCAGATACAGGCCATACTGACCGTTATGCTTCTGTATCAATGGAGGGATGCTTGCGCATCCGCTAATGGCGGCGACGATAGACCATGTAACGGCAATGAAAGCGCTTTTCAGCAGACAGATTTTTTGATCAGGCATGGGTGGCCACTCCAAAATGAAATCCCATCAATACGTGTTGGCGCAAAAAATCTGCAACAGGGTACACAAAATGCTCCGCCTGAATGATCCACGTCAGCATCCATGTCGGCTGCCACCATGGCGCTTTCCCAGAGTGCTGATAAAGCGTAATGAAATGGTGGTATAAGGGGGCTTCCGTAATCTGGTCTGCGGCCAAATGGAATCCATAGGCGATGCCGCCGGAAATCGTGAGTGCCACGGCCAAATGGAGCAATGCGACCCGCCATCCGACACGGCGTTTCGCGGGACCGGCCAGTTTTAACCCGTAGTACAGCACCTTTGTCGTATGCACCAGCATGCCGATCACGGAAAAAATGAGCGCCAGTGCCGGTATCGTCAGAAGATCAACGGCATCTTCCCCTTGCTGCGCGTACAGGTGCCCATCCCGGAAATTGGAGGCATTGGATTGAAATGTGCGCAATTCCTGGCTGGCAGCATCCCGCAGGAACACGGGCCAGACGTTCGCATGTACGGTACCGTAATTTTCGTCAGGGAACATCGGTCGGGTGACGCCCATGGCATGAATACTGTGAGCCCAGAACCGCAGGATGGATGGCTGCGCGAAAAAGGCTGCTGGCGTGGTCACTGCAGACGGGTTGACCTGTGCCGGAGGGTATCCCGGCACGGAAAATGCCTGACTGAAGGCCGCCTGGAACTGCTGGTTGGACTTTCGCAGTATCGCGCCCCGCTCGTAGTATGGCGCACGATCCGCCCGTTGATAACCAGCGTTCAATTGGTTCACCATGTCGCAATATTTTCCCCACGCGCCGTTCATTTTGGCTGCAGACGGCAAGAACACATGATCAAAGAAGCCTTGTGCGCCTCCCGTTTTCACGCGGATATCGTTTTCGACCACCTGGGATAATACGCCATGAAGTTTGTCGGGAAGGCCGCTTTCGGAGTCAGCCAGCTTGGGGAGCAGAGCAATGAACGCTTTCCCCTCCGGCGTTTGGTACTCTGCTTTCGCTTCGGGCATTCCCGTGAGTTGAACCGTGCCATGAATCAGCCCGGTGCGAACAAAAACGGCATACACGGCTTCCTTGCGCTGAATGCCGCTATTCTGTGCCTTGGCGTGATCCACGATGCTCATTTCCCAATGGTAAACGAAGACCATGACTCCCAGGGTTATCAGAAGATTGACTACTAGCGCCCGGCCAACGGAGCTAAAACGACGCCACCCAAAAAAGGAGGACGGCGTGATGAAAGACCATAAAATCAGACCGGCCGCGAAACCGGAAATATACCGGCCCCAATGCTCAATGTGGTTAATGTCGGCCGTCGACGCTTTTTGCCCCACGATGTTCAGCAACTCAGAGCTAAACGATGTCTCCACCACCAGATAGGCCATGGTGACGATGAGCACCAACCACGACCACGCTTTACCGTTTTCCAAGACGTGTCTCTCCATCCCTATTCTCCCTGACGAACATGATTATTATATATTAATCATATAAGGGTGTCAAACAGCGGGCTCGACAATGCCGGTCGGTGCTTGATCGGCATTTGTCTCTATGGAAAGCTTTCCTCTATCCTTAATGGATAACGATAAAGTACATGAGCGCCAACGCGACTCCTTGCATGAACGATGTGTCTATGACCCAGGCCATCGTTGCGCGATTGCTCTTCCCTCGAAACAAAAAGTAGTAGAGCAAATTGCCGGTCACTATAGCCACGAACAAAGCCAGTGCTTTGATTGTCATAATCCACTCTCCATAAAGTCTGTCGGTCTTCTCTTGATCATCTTTCGTCGTCTCAAGTAACCACTATAACAAACTAAAGCCAAGGAAAAACAGAATCCTCGGCCTTTAGGCCGGGGTGACTTCAACCTCTTCAAAAGCCCATCGCTTCACCTGTTCTTTATGAATCTTCATCAAAAAAACACCGTCCAGCCGATCAAATGTCCCGTCCAGGTGCGACAGGTCCAGCTTGCGTTCCTGACCGTCATTCCGGTAGGACACCCAACCGTTATCGGGCATCACGTAATGCGGTACCCGCGACGTCTCTCTAGCCAGACTCGCCAACGTAGCCGTCAGCGCCAAAGCGTCTTCAGATCGGTCAAAGATGTCCGCATGCTCGATCTCCGCCCGCGGGAACGACTCGAAACTATCCCCGATACTGTGGCTGCAACTCACCAACCAGTAGGAACGGTCAGGATTATCCAGCATTTTAACGCTCACCAGGTCCACCTGTCCCGCCGTGTCCTGGTCGGGATTGACCCAGGAAATGCTTTTGAGAGAAAGGGATTCCTGGTCAGGGGCTTTCCAGGCCACCTCGATATGGTAGCCAAACAGCGGGCGGCGGCCATTCAGGATTGAAGTACAACCTATGGTTTTGGGCGCCTTCTTCGTAATTTTGTTCACGATACTTTCTCCAGAAACCATCCGTCGCTTTCCAACTCGATGCCGCCGTCATCCCGTTCACAGATCATTACGGTGTTCGTCCAGGACCAAGAACTCTTGTCCACCAGCTTCAGCGTGTCTTCCAGGAAGCGCGGCAAAGTATGCCGCCGATACCGTTGCACGAAGAGGCGATAGGCCTGCCACTTCCCGTATTGGATGATCCACTCGGGGCTTTCGGCCATCAGGCGATTCTGGTCATTCAGGGTGAACTCATCGCTTTGCAGCCTCTCCAGCATATCCTGCGCTGCGGCGTTGCGAGAAAGCACGGCCCAGCCACATTGTTCGATGAACAGCCGGTCTTCCCTATCCGTTCCGCGTATCTCGGCCAACTGCTGACCAAGAGGCTTGCCGTAGGCATGGAACCCAATGCTGCCAACCTGATGTGCCCCAGGATCCTCGATGATTCCGTACCATGGGTACGAATAGCGGGTGGGTGGCGGCATGGGCAACGGATCTTTGCCGTTCAGCAACCGCCAGAATAGCGCTGATTTTTCGCGGGTGGCGTTGTAGAACAGTAGTCGGCATGCGTCGCTATCGCCGCAAATGCCTTGCAGCACCCGATCGTACTCGGCTACCGCGCGGTCCCATCGAGCCAGCAGTTCTGGCGGCAGGCTGTCTTTGTTCTGGAAAAATGTGGGCATCTTCAGTTGGTTCCCCAATCAATGACCTTTACGAAGCCGGCCACGGCCAACAGCCATACTCCGAGGAGCATTAATATCTGTTGCCAGCAATGCACCAATATCCACCAGTAACTCACCGGACCTATAAAACCGCAGGTGACAAGCCCAACGACACAAATGGTTGCCAAGACCGCGAAAGGATCAAATTCTATTTCCATACGACCAAGCCTTCAAAACGGTTCACCGTTACACCCCCCCCTCTACGTCTGTTGATTTAACTGGCAAGCTGCAAAGCAATCCCTGGCGTTTTGAAAACGGTGTCCACCAGATCAGTTTTTCAGGATGAACTTGAAAATATTTGCCTACTTTCATCGGGACGGCATCAAAAATCTTCTCCCCAACGAAGGCACACATTGGAATGAGCGCGATGAACAGTACCCAGGTGACGGGATGCCAGCGGCGAAAAACTGGAGACCAACCGTCGCCATCCTCGTGTATGCGCACCACGCCCAACCACCACAGAATAACGGCTCGCATAGGGACCGCATCCATCGGCATGCGTTCATAATTAACGCGAAAATTCTGACGCAGCACGGGAAACCCATGCGCATGAAATACTGATTTGGAGCGTCGGCGTTGTTTCACTTTTTATCACCCTTGTATGGGACTACATTCCCCAAGTCGTGCTGAACTCCACCACTGTCCCGAAATTCCTTCCACAACATCAGGTGACCTGGGCAATAGTGGATGTTCGGTGCCACCTCATAAGCATGACTGGCGCACAGCGGCAAATCACAAGTCCGGCCTTCGCCAACCGGATAGTCGCAGAGGTAACCGCTCACCGCCGCGCATTCTCCAGCGGCGCAATGCGGCCCCAGGTCGCCGCACAGGAACATAGTTCCGCCGTCTTTTCTCCGCTCTATGTAGCAAGGCATGTCAAGACTCCATTGCTTCCAGCGCCAATGCGTGAAACCGTTCAAAAAACAATGGAATAAGCCGATCATAATCAGGTCGGCCAACCAGTGGGAATCCGATGGCCTCGTCCAGATGGTCAGTCAAGGACTGCGTAGCATCATGTACCACACGGTACACAGCGTCCGTTTCTTGAATTGTCTCCGGATCTAACTGCCCACGATGAACCGCAACATAGAATTGGCAGAGTTCGCGATGTCTGATAGCCTTTTCTACCCCGTCCCAACGACCTTCCTGATGTACCAACAAATAACGGGCGATAATGGGAGCCAGGTAAATCCGACAGGCTGCGTCAAACCGCAAGTGCATCACCGCTACCAAGTTGGGCATTACACATCCCCCTGATCCGGGCATCCGTGGGCCTCTCGCGTCCCGCGCAGCCAGCCACGGTTTCGATCTGTGTTGTGATATCCTCGGCCTTGGGTGAAGTTGCCGGGATCGGGGCGCGGCCAATAGCAGGACTTTCCGGGGCAACTCCGGTCGCAGACGCTTACTGTTTCTTTGAGGTTTCTGTCCCTGATCTTCATGGCACTCCCTCCTGCAAGCACCGTTCTTTGACGTGCGCAGTACTAGCGCAGCGGATCAGAATGACCCATTCCCGCCCTTTCGCTAACACCTCCCGCTCCAGGTCCGCCAAGGACCGTCCCAGGCAATCCTTGCTGGCGACCCCCTCGCGCTGAATGGATAGGAAGTCGGCAATGGGCAACCCCGGGTGCCGCGCGGAAAGACTTTTGACCAGCGCGTGCACGGCGTCCTCTGTGGCCAGCGGCATGTCAATCTCCATGTCGAAGCGCCGACGCACGGCCCGGTCCAACATATCAGGATGATTGGTGGCGCCCACAAACAATATTCGGTGGTCCAAGCGGTCCATGGCCAGCAGCAAGGTCGATACGATGCGCGCCTGTTCCCCCACATCGCTTCGCTCGGGGTTGCCCGACCGTTCCGCCAGGATGGTTTCCATTTCATCCAGAAACAGCACGCAGGGTTGCCCTGCCAATCCATCCAGCAATCGGCTGATTTTGCCTCCTGTTTCGCCCATGAAAGAACTGATCAGGCTGCTGTAATCGACGACCAGAAACGGCACCCCCAAATCTTTGGCAATAGCGCCGGCCAACACAGTCTTTCCGGTGCCCGGTGGACCCATGAGCAATAGCCGGTTACGGGGGTGTAGATTGTGGGCCGCCAGGGCGTCGGCGTAACGCTGCTCAGTGAGCAGGTCCGCCACCCGCATGCGCATGTCATCAGACAACACTACTTGGGCCAGGTCGTGTGAAGGCGACTGCATGCGGACCAACTTGTCCAGACCGTTGTCCAGCCGGATACCATCTTCCGGTTTCGGATTACGGTTGTTCTGGCCTTCGAGCAGCCGCTGCAGCCTGGGCTTCAATGTGGATCTGTCCGCCTCTCCCGCCATGATACACCGCACCGAGGACACGACCCTGGCGTGGTCGCGCTCGATGGCTGCCCGCGCCAGGGCGAAGATTTCGTCAGATTTTGCCATGGTTACGCCGTCACCAACCGCTCATGCCGCACTTCTTCCACCCAGGTTTCCAATTTCTGATGCGCGTCACCACACCACAGGCACGAACGCTCGTCGCCGTGAACTGCCCATCGCGTTTCATCCCCGATGAAGGACCGTTTATGCTCGGGGTCAATCGCGCACCGACCATTGCGCATGTAGTCCGTCCAGAAGTCGGTGATCTCCCGCAGGTCGCCCAGGCTCCCCGGTAGATGTGCCCACACCTGTTCCCGCAGGCCGTAACAGAGCACACCCATAAGCCATGCGCCGTGCAGCCAGCCGTCATCCAGTGATCCAATCCGCAAAATGCCATCCATATCCAGGTACACCCGACAGGTGGTTGCCCAAGTCTGCCCGCGCCCTTTCAAAAAGCGGTACAAATTCGGGCTGAATTGAGGCCCGTTGCGTGGGTCGATGGCGGCGAGATCAAGGCCGTTTTCGTGTTGATCTGTTGCCTGAGTTGCTTGCCGTTTCACGTTTGCGTCCATATATAGTCCCTCCGAAAAACAGGTGTCTCACCGGATTAGAAATACACCAGGCTTGGATTGCTCACTTTACCTGATATGATCTGCTTTACTTATTGTAATGACTACGAATCAGCAATTGATTTTCGATAGGCTTGCACCACGATTTTATCCACGCTCTGCCCGTTTTGGTGAAGCATCATGGCGAAGTTGGACACATCCACCGGATCACCTTTTTCCAGATGCTCCACCAATAAATAGGTCAAGTTGGCGGAAGAAGCCGTCGGCCATCCAGACCGCCCTTTGGCGCGAGATGCAGCCATTTTGGCTTTCATCGCTGCGGCAAAACCATCTACAGCAATATCATCTGAATGTACTGCAGCAATTTTTTCACTCATGGCATTCTCCTTTTGCATTAGTTACCCCCTTCGGCCACTCCCTTACCCGCAAATCCTCCGGCCATTCTTCCATGTTTGCCCCAGCGCGGTCCTTCAATCGTTTAAACGCATAAGTTTTTGCACTGGTATATGGCGCGACGGCTCCGAACAATCCAAATCCATCGTCCGGACCTACGAACGCGGCACCCAACTGCTTCATGAAAAACGGCACACCGGCAGCGGCACAATCATCCCGCAGCTTGCGCGCCCACTCCGCGTGCATGGGACGGGCGCGAGGTCCTGATTCGGCTCCGCAGACGACCCATGCCAACCCGGAACCAGATCGCCAATTGCCATGCTGATCCAGACGGTTCTTTAATGCGAAATTAATCTCAACTGAATCCAGTAGAGGCTCCGCACTCACCCAGCGCACCGCCGCTGGTACCTGAAGCAACAGAGGGATGCGCTCATCGGCGGTTACTTGATCTTCGACAGAAACACCAAGCCAGACGTTATCTAGCGGACCCTCATCAACAGCCCAAGAAATCTCCGATCTTTGGAAGTATTCTAGCATCCTCTCCGGTCGCTTCGTGAGGATCTGAAACGTGTGCATCGGTGAGCAGTTAATAACCTCGAAAACCTCATCTATAAACTCGAAAGGGACTTTTTCGTGGAAGAGGTCGCTCATGCTGTTGACAAAGATCATGCGAGGCTTCCGCCAACGGATAGGCCCTTCAGTCAACCGGTCAGGATGGCACCGGATGTCAGTAAAATCCCGCCCATAGTAGGCTGTCGCCTTGGGATTAACGGAAAGCCTGCCCCATTCACGCTCAGCGTAGCAATGCTTGCAACCATGAGATACTTTGGTGCAGCCTGTTACCGGGTTCCAAGTTGCATTGGTCCAGGCGATGCCGCTTTTGTCACTCATGATTCCTCCTTATTTGGCACAGATATGTCATAGATGCCGTGACAAGCCGAGCAACGTGCCTTTACGATATGTTGACCAATGTCAGCCATCGCTCTTCACGTCCTCCAATTCCGGCATGGCCCCAGGCAACAAGGCAAAACCCGGTCTGGATTGCGCTATCGCCTGCATCAACCGTTCCTGGTCGAAAGTCGCATCCTGAATTTTACGGCTCATTTCCGCCATGCCCATCATGAGCGAATGAAAGAACAACGCCGCTTCATCGGAATAGGGTATTTCCTTCGGAGATCGCCCTAACGAAAACCCTCCCCAAGAATTGAGTAATTGCGCCGGATTGTCCTGACCCAAATGGCTATCGCCTTTGTAATACAATCGGTATTCCACCCTCTCAGTGGACCCGTAACGATGTGTTATTTTAAGCATGGCCCGCGCCCCAACGGAGAGGCTGTAACCTTGCGTCAGATTCGATGAATGATGATTGCCAAATCGTTCATCCTGATTCCATCTCGCGCCAGTCCATCCAGCGTTTGGACAAACATGGCCATTTTCGTCCTCGGCAAACGCAACGTGCGATTCTATGAGGTAAAGTATAACCGGTGTCTCTGTGACGTCTGGTTGGGCGTACGCATGAACCGATGCCCGAATCACCCTGTCCAACGTTTCAAAGGTTGGCGCCTGTACCCGAAACTTGTCCTTATCCTTTACAGACACCCCATGATGGATATGGGATGGGTCAACGGCGTCTTTGATATACAGGGGTAAGGTGGCGTAAAAAATGCCGTTTGCGTCTATGTTGATATCCACGGCCAGTTCCACTTTAGCGCCCGCCTTGTTTTCGACGGAATAAGTGATCTTTTTGAATTTTGGCATAATTAAGACTCCTAGATTGGCTCTATATAGCCATCATACATTCGTGCATGGAAAAGCCAGCGAATTCACAGAACATTTCAGATGCCCCACGCAGATACTCCAGCATCCATTCCGTCACCAACCATCGCCGCCCCAAACGCTCAGCAGCTAGGCCCGTTTTTACCGTGCCCCCAAACGGATCCACCACGAGGTCATCCGGCTGAGTAAGCAACCGGATGAAAAAGTCCGGAATGGTGGTTGGCTGCATGGCGCCATGGGTCGGCAATCCCATGGCCTTGGCGTGTCGTCGGTATGCTGCGGTATCACTGCAGACATGGCCACGCTCAATGACATTGCGAGGTATCCGCCCGGTGGTCACTTGCCCAAAGCTGTCCGGCCGAATGCGGTAGGCTCCATCGCCATAAACTGCATTACGTCCATCCCCGCCAGAAGCCATGAGACGTTGGTGCCGTGCCGTATGGGCCTCCAGAACGCGCCGGTTGTCCGACCGAACCCGGTCCGGGTCGTTGGTGAACCAATACAGGGGTTCATACGCCGTGGTGAGCTGCACACGGTTGACGCATGCCCAATAGGTCGGTGACGGGGGCTTGCTGTAATTGACCCAGGGGATACGATCCATGAGCGCCAGACCCAGCCGATCATGCAGGGCCAGGACCAAACGCTCCAGGTACAGTGACCGGCTCGGTTTCTTGAGTTCGAAAACATCTCCGCTCAAATTGAGCACGATGCTCCCGCCGGGAATTAGGCTGCGAACAATCGGCTCCAAGGCTTCGCAGATGAAATCAACGTACTGCCGTTCATTGGGGCCGCCGTAAGCACGGGCTTTTCGCAGAGGATAGGGTGGCGAACTGATGCACAGGGCGATAGGCTCATTGATTTGGCGGAATACGTCTTGATGGTTTCCCCAAATGGCTATGCCCAACTCGGTGCTGAAGGCCACCAGCTTTATGCCGCTTGCCGCCCGGTGCAGGTCCTTTCCCGCATTTTCCGAGAGTCGCCAGACACCTCGCTCTCCGGCGTGCTCAATGACTCCCAGTTGTTTAAGGGTCTGTTGATACCAGCGAATTTTACGCTTGGCGGTGGATCGCGGAACGCCGGCACGTCCGATGGGGGTTCGCATGTCCATGGCTTCGAGTGTCGTACCGATCCGCTCCGCTACCGTCGCGTAGAGCGATTCGTTGTCCAGCACGCCGCACGGGGCTGCCGCGTATGCGCCCGCCACTTCAGCAAACAGGCTTATTTGTAAGGGGTTGGCGTTCAAATTGACACGATCTCCAATGCGCTTTTTAATGCCTTCAAATACAGTTCAGGATTCCCGTAGTAGAGGCTGTACAATCCCTCGAAAAACTCCACGATCTCCCGATGCGTCGTAAACACAGTGGTCGGATGGCCGAAGGTGTACCGTTCGCCTGAATTGAACACCACTTCCTTCCCGGTAAGGTAATACTGCAACAGACGGTCCAGAATGGCCCGAGATTTGTCCCCGCTGCAGCCAAATCCCTCCCGCCGCTGGATAATTTTTTGAAAGTGGAGGTTCAGAAATCGATATTGCCTCAGGATGAAATGCGCTTCTCGTTTTCCCGGGAGGACGGTCTGTAGCAATCCGTCGACCACCCGCTCCAAGGGGTATGGAAGCGCGTAGAGGAACCGTTCCGGCTGGCCGTCACGCGCAAATGCCTGTGCCTCCTGCAGCATGGGGTGGTCCTGCAGCGACGCAAATAGCGCCATTCTGTCTTGATCAACATTGCCCAGAATTGCGGTTATCACGTCCTGAATCGGGGCGGAAGATTGTCCGGTCATCAGGCAACAACCGAATCTATACCCGTGGGGACAGCCAGGTAATAATCGTAACGGTAATTCAATTCCGGGTCATTACCCGAAGATGAATCGTGTTCCACGCGTCCCGTTCTGGCCAACCAGGTTAGCTGACGAGGCGTAATCGGAATGTCCAATAGCGGCGCATCAAAAGCGTTATATTGTCGGACTTCCACAATTTGAGGCTCGCTGTCGCCCAAGCGTTTCTTGTTTGGTGTAAGATGCGTTAATAATGCGCCGATAGGCAGAGACACATCCATAGAACAGGCGTCGTCATCGCTTACCGCAGGCAATTCTAATGGCTTAATCTCCGGGAATGCCTTATTGGCAGCAATCGCCGCCTTCCTTTGAGACAGGAAGCCCTCGTTCATGGTGATGGATAGCAACCACCTGTCAGATCCACTCGGTGTTGGGTGATTGCGGTAGACGGCACCGTAAAACAATCCGGTTTCCGTACTCTCGACAATGGCCAGTTCTGCATTGGCCAGATATGAATCGGCCATAATTGGTTGCCTCTTTCTTGTAAGAACCATTCCTATTTGCTTGTTCACGAAGCCCCCTTTTGCTTTCGTTTCTGATCAGCTTTATGCTGCGGAAACGGCCCGCCAATCTCATGCAGATCAATGACAAACCCTCGCGTTGATGGCGGCTCCATACCCAGCACTCGGTCCCAAGCTTCTGCCCGCCGGTCCCATTCCTTACGGGAAACGCTGCTTGGTTTGTCTGCGCTGTTCCAGTAGCGGTACTCACTCACCGCCGTTTGCCGGAGCCAATGCCTAAACCACCGATGGTGCTCGGTAAACGCGATGCCCAAGAACCTATCCCCGTCTGGAAAGAACACCAACTGAAAATCTGTGTCCACACCGGGCGCACGAAGGCCTTTGTCCACGGTTTCGGCTCGCAACGTAGCCCATGCGGTCCAGCCCTTGAACGGATCCTCTGTCGTCCCGGTTTTTCGTAGGAAATTGTTGAGCATTTTCTGGCCTTCCGTCTTTACATACGGACGAAAGCCGTTGACTAATTCCATCAACTGCATGGCGGAACTTGTATCCACGGAAAATCCGTTATAGATTTTGGTGCTCATGTCAATCGCGGAGCCTGGCGCATATTCTCCGTCGCCGGCTCCGTTCATCGGTTGGGTATTTGGCCTGAAGGCGTCTTAGCTCTGCAATCTTTATCCTTATAGGCATCCCGGTTATCCATGTCACGATAGCAATACGACTCCGTTACAAAACACTCAAACTGCGAAACTTTCTTGCTCATGTTTTTCCCATCCTCTGGATATGCGCAATAACCTGTCCACGCCGATCAGCCAATACTCGTTTGGCATCATTGAAATTAGGGTGCGCGTCAAGAATCGTGTCGATGGACTCGCATCCAAAAATCTCCGGGGTACCGTTTACTCCAGCGTCTCAATCTCGAAACTTCCCGGCGCATTGCCTTCGTCGTCGGACAGCAGGACCATTGTTTTCTTTGTTCCGTCCGGCATCGTGATAACAAGACCGAAAAACTCACCGTTATCCGAATCATCCCCGCTGCGAACCAGCCCGGAGATCGTGCCGCCCACCAACTGTTCCAGCTTTTTCAGGTAAAAATCCGCGCTCATAAATGTCTCCTTTCAATGTATGATTAGTATATAACATTCATACAGAGACGTCAAGTTTTTGGTCCGTCGATTTTTCTTTGACGACCTTGTTTTCGGTCTCCATCCGCTCTCTGCCGCACATGCTCCCTATCGCAGCAGCACACCGGACGATGGCCATGCGCGTCGCTGCAGCCGGGTTGTCTCCGTAAACTTCAACCACTTCCGTAGGATTCTTCTTGCGCATGACATCGCCACTTTGATACCGCTTCGCGACAACAGAATGCTTGTCTGGGCCGTAGACCGGGTAGGGCGTAACGGTGATTCCGAGTTTCACCATTAGGAGAAAGGCGTCCTGATCCTTGGTGAGCGGATCCCAGCAGGTGCGCATCGTCGGGGACACGATCCGAAGCCCGTCGTGGGTGATCTTCGGGTCATGACTCCATTGCAGGCCCAATGCTCGTGCTGCTGCTTCCAATAATTCGCGTTTAGACATGGTCGAAATTACCTCCGTTTTTTGTCGTTTGGTTTTACCCAAACTGACGATGGATGATTTTTTCCGCTTCATCGGATAGCGGAGATTGGCAATGGTCGAGCAAGACAACGGGGCAAAGACCTGCATCCCAAAGACTGAATGCGCAGGCCAGAACGCAAGCATCCGTTTCCAAGCCACAAATATGCCATTCCGTACATCTAAAATCTTTCAATATTTCCAGGTGTTCTGCTGTAAGCCCATAGCCGGTTTTCTCCAGTGTGATTACACCCGGAAGATCCAGACAGAGTGCGCCGCCCTCGCCATTCCACTCAATGACTGATCGAAACAAACTTCCAACCGGGTTAGCGAACCGCGTCATGGCGATCACTGGATAATGCACCGATAATTTGCGAATACGATCAACGAGGATGAGCGATGGAGCAAAGCCCTCTTGCAGATCGACGATTAGTAACCCCTTTTTTGCCATCAAGGGAATCTCTCATCCGTTGGAAATGGGGTTCCAGTATGTTTTGATTCTGTGGGCCGGCGCCGTTATCCACAGGCCGTCATGGGTGATCTCTGGATCGTTGCTCCACTGTAACCCAGATGCCTTGGCGGCAGATTCGAGCAAGTTCCTATCCGTCATGTTTCATTCCTCCGTTGAATGGATGCACTTTGCCCGCCCAAACTGCCGATCATCGCGGTTACGATCACGTTGACGGCGCCCACCAGATCATCCAGCGACCCATCATTCTGGAAGACGATATCCGGGCTGCGGGTTTGCCAGAATTCCTCTGAAACGTGATTGACCACGGGCTTAATGCCGGGGCGGAGCACTAAACCGATCTGCCCGCCGAGTTCCTGCACCAGGCCGGCCTCGTTCTGGAAACGCACGTCGGTGACGACCCAATCCTGTTTCGTGGCGCAAGAAAGTATCCGGTCGCGCACCTTCTCGATCCAGTATGTTTTGCATTGCGCCCTGCGGTATTCAGTGCCCCACCACTGGAGGATCTGGCGGGGTGACCACCATTTCCACTCCCACATAATTTCTATCCCTAGTACACCACACACCCTGATGACCGTTTTCCGGAAGACTTGATCTGTGCAGCGCCCCAGGGCGAGCCTGGGCGTTGGACTCTCCTTCGTGTCGCGGTTCTTGAGAAACTCGATAGGCACATTAAAAGCTGTGCTAACTTCCTCATATAACGCATCAGAAAACGCGATTCGTTGGTACCCATGACTCCGCTCCAGAATGTCGGCAACCGAATCCTTGCCGCTTCCTGCGGCGCCCGTGAGCCCGATGATCACTTTCTGGCCTCGATAAAAGCCCATGCCTGACGCATGTCACGAATTTCCCGAAGGCTCCACCCCGTAACAACCGCCTCGTTGCCAATGATGGTATGCACCGGGTCATGAACATTGACCACATCACCGATCCGCTCGGTTCTATAACCAGAAGTATGCAGACGATCTTCGATGGCGGTATTTTCAAGGCTCATGGGTCTTTCTCCATTGTTGGATCAGCCAGGCGTGAACCACATTGACGATCCTGGCTGAAACTTTGATTAGTGTATAACAATCATTACGCGTTGTCAATCGGCGGGCGGCTCCAGCCTGCTGTTCGATGTGTCCGCCAGGTTGGCATCACGCCATTCTTTTCGTATCGCCATGACAACGCTCACCTTCTCCGGATATCGCAGGACATACCAGGCCAACTTGAGCGATTCGATGAAATTGGTCGCCCTGCAAATGAACACGGCGCTGCCGTTCTCGTCCGCGCTGCCAATTTGATCAAATTTCGCCATGTCGCAACCCCTCTCTGGATGCCTCTCTGGATGCCTCTCTGGATGCCTCCCAAATTGCCGCGGCGCAACGGACGATGGCTCGGCGAGTGGCCGCGGCAGGATTGGTCCCATAAATCTCGACCACTTCCGTAGGATTCATTTTTCGCATCATGTCTGCACTCCGATGCCGCTTTGCAACGACGGAGTGCTTGTCCGGCGTATAGATCGGATAGGGCATAACGGAGATCCTGAGTTTAACCATCAGGAAAAAGGCATCCTGATCCTTGGTAAGTGGATCCCAGCAGGTGTATATCATCGGGGACACGATCCACAGCCCGTCGTGCGTAATTTCCGGGTCATGACTCCACCGCATGCCCAAGGCCTGGGCAGTGGCTTCCAGCAGTTCGCGTTTGGACTCGGGCATAATGGTGTCCCCCTCAGTTCTTCGTCATGACAACCCGGTTTACCGGGCCGCTGGCGTCGTGGGACAGCGCATACAGGGCGCGGGCCTTTTCCCAGGCCACGATTTCCTCCGGCGTCAGCCCGGAGGACTTAGCGGCGGAGGCCAACGCCTTGGCCTGTACGTCGGCCTGGAGTGCGGCCAGCTTACGCTTCTGGACCTGTACCACCTCCGCCGCCTTGATCGTCTCCAGTTCCGCTTGGAAACCCGCCTTGGCGTTGACCTGTTTCTGGATGCTGGCAGGCAGGTCAAACGTAGGTACGGTAACCGAGTCGATGATGTACGGGTCGATTTTGGGGTAGAGCTTATGCAGCCGCTCATTCAGAACCATCTTGATGGTGTGCGCGTAGGTGTCCAGGTGCGCAGCGATTTGCTGTGGCGTACTGGACTCCGTGGCGATCTGGACCGCGTAAGGGATGGCCGAGTGATCTAGCATGCGTAAACCGATAGTATTGTAATCGGTGTGCGGCTCGACCTGTATCTGCTTGGTCTCCCGGTAGAACAGCGGCACCCTATTCGAAATGAGGGAATACTGCACGACCACCGTTACCGCTTTCATCTGGACGCCGTGCTCATCCCTTGGGTGCATATCCTGGACTTCGGCCATGGTCTGGGTGATGTCCACCGGGATGATGCCGTGAACCAGCGTAACGTGAAACCCTGGATCGGCCACGGATTTATTGATGTATCCGGTGAACCTGTTGTGCCAGATGCCTACGGACCCGGTGGGTACAGATTGGGAGCAGCTAGCAGCGGCCAGAACAACAGCCGGCAAAAGTAACAGTCGAGCTTTTTTCAT
>JAEHJW020008025.1_pt1 | contig 52444 bp, 78 predicted proteins | sample 9271431 | NCBI WGS metagenome assembly JAEHJW02
CGTGACGAGGCCCATCCGGCTACCGCCATGCTCTTTGAGCTGGCTTGGAGCCTTCACGGCAACCGTCTTCCTGTGGTCCCCTCCGGGTGGTCCTCGTCCAGGAAGAAGGTCTTCCATCCAAGTCAGCTCTAAGGGCGTGGCGGTTTCTTTTTTGAGGTCATGGTGAAAGAACAGCAACGCATCAAAGTACCCGCTGACAACTACGGGCGCGTCTACATCGGTCTCCTTGAAACAAAACTCAGTTCTTCCGCCAAGCTCTGCTACGGGGTGATGTGGTCCTTCGGGCAAGAGTCCTGGGCTTCTGTTGAGAGCATCGGTCGCCGTATGAGCGTCACTGAGAACACGGTCCGCTCGGCTCAAAGGGAATTGGAGTCGGCGGGCTGGATCAGGCTGATCGGAGGTTCCAAAGGACGGGCTTCGAAGACGTGGGAGATGGTTCCTCCAACCCCTCAACCATTGAACCCCAACCCCTCAACCATTGAGGGGTTAACCCCTCAACCATTGAACCCGAATAAAGAAGGTAAACAAGAAGTTAAAAAAGACCCCCCCGGCGAGCTAACGCTGCCGGGGGTAAAGGCTCCCTGGACCTCCAGGGACGGTCAAACCCTTAAGACCCTAACGGATACCTACCAAGCCGCCTACCTAGCAGCCAAAGGCCAGCCAGAGGCTAAAACGGGGCATCTGGTGAACGACTGCAACCGCCATATTAAGCAAGGGGTCCGGGCTTTGGTAAAACTAGCCCAGGAACCCGCGTTCGAATTCAAGGAATACCAACGCCGCCTCGCCAACCTCTCTAAGCATTCTTTCGCGGCCAAGCAGGACTTCGCGCTGAAATTCTTCCTCTCCCACTATTCGGAGTTCGCCGATGGAGCAGCAGCCCTCGCGGGCAGACCCGGCCAACGCTATTTCGCCGCTCCTGCGGAGAAGCGCGCTGACGGAGAAGACTGAGCCCTGGCCGGCCCGGTCGAAAGAGCTGGCCCCCGAGGACCTCGTCTTCGGCTGGCCGGCGGACAAGTGGGAGGACTACCGCCACGCGGAGCGGCCCGACCAGATTGAGAAGGGGATCGCCCAGGCCCGGGGCTGGCTCGCTGAGTGGATACGCTTTCAGCGGCCGGACTGCCCGGGCTTCATCTTCTACGGCGAGGTCGGGCGCGGGAAGACGGGCGGCGCTCTTCTCCTCGCGCTCCAAGCGGCGAGGGCCGGATGCTCGGTCCTCTACGTCACGGCCGCGACGATGATCGCCGACGTCAACAGTACCGAGTACCACCGAAGGGACGGCGAGACGCAGGCGGAGGTCAAGCGCCGCTTCTCGGCGCCCGAAGTCCTGATCGTCGACGACGTCTGCGCGCGGAGCTACACCGGGCCGGAGCGGGAGTTCTTCCTCGACCTCGTGCGCGGCCGGCAGGGGGAAGGGAAGATCACGATCCAGACGACGAACCTGATCCTGAACACGGACGAGGGCGAGTCGCTCTACATCCAGTTCCTCGACGGCCGGGTCCTGAGCTCCTATAAGGGCTGGCGCGTCGACGCGACGAAGTGGGGGCCGTCGCTTCGCGGGAGGGCCGAAAATGTGTCCCCGCTGTGAAGGCGTAGGTCGCTACGCTGGCGCCGAGTGCGCTACCTGCAACGGAAGGGGATTTCTTATGGAGGCCCTGCGTGGCTTGGATTTATTTTCAGGGGGGGGCCAGCTCGGATGCGCCTTCCGGGACGGTCTGCTTGAAGGCCTCGGCGTGCCAAGCCGGACCGTTGCATATTGCGAGTGGGCCGATGATCCCACAGGGCATGGGCTCTATCCTGTCGGCGTGCTGCTGTCCCGGATGCGCCGGGGAGAAATCGACACCGCCCCCATCTGCTCCGACATCCGCCTCTTGCAAGGCGCCGACCTCGGACGAATCGACTTCATCGTCGGAGGCTGGCCCTGCCAGGGCAACAGCCTTGCAGGCAGTCGAAAAGGCATGGAGGACGAGCGAAGCGCGCTTGTTATCGAAGTCGTCCGACTGGTCCGTGAGTTGGGACCCAGCCTCGTCTTCTTGGAGAACGTGCCAGGAGTCCTTACTGCCCCCGGAGACGGGGTTGGATTCGTCGCCGATGCGCTGGCCGGCCTCGGCTATGAGCTACGGTGGACGGATTTATCAGCTGCCGACGTTGGGCAAGCGCATGAACGGCGCCGCTTCTGGCTTATGGCTTACGCCCCGCGCCCAGGAGTCGGGGGAGGACGGGACCAAGTTCAGCCAGCGGATGGGGGACAGGAGCCTGGACTGCAACGGGAGTTTGAGCGCGGAGGTGAAGCGGTGGGCCAGTCCACGAACCTCGGACACAAACGGACCCGGAGCCCACGGAGACGGCGGTCTGGACCTGCGGACACAATCGGACGCCTGGGCGACCTTCACGGCCTCGGCAGGGGAGAAGAACGGCGGAGCGCATCGGGGTCGAGCGGACACGGCGGACAGCCAGGCGAAGCTGTGGGCAACGGCCTCGGCGCGGGATTGGAAGAACGGCCAAGCATCCCAAGTTACCACGAACAAGAACGCCCGGCCTTTGAACGAGGAGGCCTGCCAATGGTCCCGCCCTCCCGATTCGACCGAGCCGGCTGGGAACGAGTCATCGCCCTGGGGCTCGATGCTGAACCCACGCTTCGGAGAGTGGCTCCTCGGCTGGCCTTTAGGGCTGACCGAATTAGGGTCATTGGAAACGGAGTGGATTACCGCTGCGCGAAAGCGGCGGCGGTCGCGCTCCTCGGGCGCTAGAAAGAGGAAAGCATGAGAACCGAGATCGAGCTTATCGGTGGGCCGGCGGACGGGATGGTTCTCTCGATCGCGCGGCTGGCTCCCGCGAGGTGGCTCGTCCCCCGGCCGATCGACCCGCTCCCGCTCACGAGGAAGGCCGCGATGCTGCGCGGGCCGTCGATGAAGATCTCATGCTACCGACGGACCGCCGAGCAACGCGGAGAGCGGATCATCTACGCCTACGAAAGGGAGGAGGTCTAAATGTTCAAGGTTCCGGAAAAGCGGAGGATCAAGGACGGCCCGATGGGCTCGACGCTGCTCGATGGGAACAACGGCGCCTTTCAGATCGAGCTTCCGAAGGCTTCGGTCTTCGTCATCGCGACGGACGGAATGGGGTGGGAGCACGTCAGCGCGTCGACGCGGACGCGGACGCTCACCTGGGAGGAGATGTGCATGATCAAGAACCTCTTCTGGGACCCGGAGGACGCCGTCGTCCAGTTCCACCCGCCGAAGTCCGACTACGTCAACCGCCACCCTTTCTGCCTTCACCTCTGGCGGCCGAAGTTCCAGGAGATCCCCCGTCCCCCCCGCGAACTGGTGGGGTGACGCCGTGGTGAAACTGGAGGTACGGGTCGAGTTCGAAGGCGACTCCGAGGAGGAGATCCTCGCGGATGCGCGGCTCTTTTTCGAGTTCGCGATCGACAAGGGCTTCTTCGAGAGGCTCAAGAGCAACGGCCGGGCCGGGGTAGAGGTCCGGGATGTGCCGGTTTCGGCGGCGGGTACGCGGCGCCGCCAGATCCGGGGCGAGATCGAAAGGGGGCCGACGTGAGCGACGAGAAGACGAACGGCGAGATCCTGGAAGAAGCCGAGCGCCAGGCGGCCGGGGAGCCCGAGAGGTTCCCCTGGGCCGTGGAGTGGATGCGGCGCGTCACCGCTGGAGAGGCGGATCCGGCTCTCCTGGAGGAGGCGCTGAGGAAGGGCGAGACCCGGCTATGGCCGACGCTCGTCGCTAGGTTCGACGAGGGCGAGCTTTTCGGCGCCCAGCAGCTCGACTTCCCCTCGGTCCTGACGCTGGATCAAAAGGAGGTCGAGAAGGACCTCAGAACCTGGGAGAACGTCCGAGCGGCGGCCCGGGGCGCGAAGCAGTCGGACGGCCCGAAGATCTTCGAGATGAGGGACTTCGTGATGACCCGGATCGGGCTCGACGCGCGGATCCGGCGGACGGTCCACGACGACGGCTATCGCCTCCGGGCGCTGGCATCCCTCCCGAAGGGCACCCAGGACTGGGTCGCCTCTCACCGGGAGAGCTTCCAGCGGGCCACGGACAAGTACCGGTGGTGGTGGGCGTCTCCCTGGCTCGAGGAAAGAATCCAGAGGCGGGCCGAGTATGCGGCGGCGGGAGGTCATACGTGAAAAATATTTACAAACTTAACCGTTAGGTTTATCCTCGATTTATAAATTCGAGGAGGAAGGATGAACCAGTGCGGAAACCAACAAAAGCAGAAATCGGAAGAGTTATGGCGGCGCTTGGCAGAATTAAAAGTAAGCGCAAATCAAAAGCCTCTAGGGTCAATGGAAGAAAGGGCGGACGCCCTAGAAAAAAGATTTTGGGGCAAGGTCAATAAGGGGGAGGGTTGTTGGGAATGGACAGGAACTTTACATAAAAGTGGGTACGGTGGAACTTGTGCTGGAAAATCTAGGACTGGAAAAAATGGAACGATTACTACCCATCGTCTTTCTTGGCTTTTGACGTTCGGAGATATTCCGGACAAGCTTTTTGTTCTTCACAAATGCGACAACAAGAAATGCGTAAGACCAGATCATTTGTTCTTGGGAACACAAAAGGACAACATGGGAGACGCTGCTAGAAAGGGTTTGCTGAGCAAGCCTACAAGAAAAAGTACAAAGTTGAAAAAAGAACAGATTTTAGAAATAAGAGCAAACAAGGACCAGCTTTCGAATAAAGAATTAGCTCTTAAGTTCAATACATCTGCGCCAAATATCTATCACATCTTGAAGGGAGAGACATGGAAGACAATTCTATAAAACTTTCCCAAACTCAGAAGATAGTTTTGATGCTGATAGAAAAAGGTGATGCCGGGCTTTTGACCGCTGATATTTTCAGGAGCCTAAAATGTGCCAAATATACAAGTAGACTTTCAGAGCTCCGCACCCAGGGACACCAGATCGAGGCCGAGAAGGTGAAAGCCCTTGCCGGTGGACTTCCCACCGAGCAATGGAAGTACGTCTACGCGGGGTACACGGGAAAGCCCGAGCGGCTCTCCCAGGTCATCGCGGAGGGGCTCGAGCGATGGCTCGCGGCCCAGCACAAGGACGCTAAACAAGAGGAGCTTCCGCTATGAGCGAGACCGAAGAGGAAGGCCTGGAAAAGAAATACAGGGAAGAGCTCTACCCGAAGGCGAAGAAAGTCAAGACCATCGACGACTTCGTGAAGTTCCACAAGGACGTGATGGATAGGCCTCACGATTACGGCTCGATCTGCGTCGCCGTGACCGCCTTAGCGGTAGCCGGCGCGTGGCTGGCTGACGCCGACGAGAAGCAGGGGGGTATCACGGGGTTCCAAGCCGGCGCGATCATGTGGGAGTTCATGAGCGCATGGAACGGAGTCGAAGCCCCTGCGAAGCTCATTAAGTTCAAGGATATGCTCTACCCGCAGTACGAGGAGCGGTTCCAAAAGCTGATCGCTCCGACTACTTGGGCTTTCCTCCAGACCGAGGCGGCGAAGAACATCGCCGAGCATGAGGCCCAGACCGACGAGAAGCGGCACGTCCATCCGGAGGTGCTGGCTCACTGGAAGTCGATCGTGGACGGCGTCGTCCCCTTCGGCTACCACATCAAAAAGGAGAACGGATGAAGAACGAGAAGGGCTTCACGCTCGTCGAGCTGATGCTCGTCGTCGCGATTATCGGGATCCTGGCGGCCGTCGCGATCCCGAAGTTCGCGCAGATGCTCCAGATCTCCAAGTACGAGAAGACCGGCCGCTTGGATCCGGGCTGGGTCTTCTACAAGGGAAAGCCGGTCCGGGAAGACGCTCTCCGAGCTGAGGGTTACGTCCCTGGGAAGGTAGCGGACCAGACGCCCTCGGGCCAGGACGTCCAGTATTTCAAGGACTACCGGACCGGGCTCTGCTTCGCGAAGATCGACGGCCAGGTGAAGCCGGTCAAGGTGGAGATCACCTACGACTTCTCCAAGGGCCGGATCTCGAAGAAGCGCCTGGACACGGGCGAGAAGGAGCCGGACCGCCCGATGAGCGAGTCCGAGCGCCAGAAGGCCCAGGGGCGCCTCCCGATGCAGACGGCGGCGGAGAGCGTCGCCAAGTCGGGAGCGAAGACGGAGGAGTCGGCGCCTACCAAGGCGACCGGGGCCTTCGAAGAAGGACCGAGTAAGGACTAGACGGCATCGACGCCAAAGGGAAGCCCCCGAGCGGGGCCTCCCTGGGGTGCCGATCTTCGTGAGGGCCCCGGATGGTCCGGGAAAACCCTCCAAATATCGGACGTAGGTCGGCACCCCTTAAAGTGGAGGAGCGAGTGAAAGAAGAATTCGAGATCACGGCTAAGATCCGCGACGTGACCGAGTGGGGCGGCGTAGTCGTCGGCACGATTAGCGGCGACAAGAAGGGGCGCTTCCGGGACGGGGACCAAGTAAGGACGAGCCTCGTCAAGCGTGTCCTCATCGTGACCGCCAACAGCGTGTACGAGACGGACGAGACTGCTCTCCGGAAGCCTAAGATCGCGGAAGGGCTATGAAGGCGGTCGTTCAAGATGCGCTCTGGGACTCGGACGTCCGCGAATACCTAAAATCGCGGGCCGAAGCGGGGCTTAACCGAATTCACGGAACCGTAGCTTTACTCAACGGCAGCTACACCAACGAAGAACGTATCGAATTTCTTTCGCGTTATTGGGGCGACGGGTGGGGGCGCGAGATTTTGAAACTGAGCCGGATAGGCAAGTGCGAGGTACTAGAACGAATCCTAAGCTATTTCGAGGAGGGCTAAATGCACTGGTTCCTAGTGGTCTACCTCCAGATCTGCGGCAGTCAGCTCCCCCAGGTCGAGAAGGTCTGGGCGCGAGACGAGGCGAACGCGACGGCCCAGATCGAAGCAGGCGGAGACGGTCCGAACTGCCCGGCCGTAGTCCTCAAAGTTCAACCGTGGAAGGGGCTCTAAAATGGGACTCAACAGCTTTTTGGGCTCGTCTTGCAAGAACGACCGGCCGGCGAGCTCGCCGAGCTATAGCCCCCCGGTGATCATAAACCGGGTGGAGATGAAGCTCCCGAACCCGAATAAGTTCCGCTGGGTAATTGAGGACGACCGCGAGCACCCGAACGGCTGGGTCGTGATCAAGATCCACTACCTCGACTGCACCAACTACGAGGGCCGGAAGATCCTCGTCTTCGATTCGGCCGAGAAGTTCGCGGCGATCTACCGCTCGGCGGCGATCGACCCGCACTTTTCGGAGGACTCCTATTCCCCTGTGGCCCGCTTCGTCCCGACCGCTCGCGGCTGGGATCTGGCGAACGCCTTCGCTGCTAGCTCGGAGAAAGTCAATGGGTAAAGTCACCGGGATCTCCTGGACGGATCACACCTTCAACCCGTGGCGCGGATGCACGAAGGTCTCCGCCGGCTGCGCGCACTGCTACGCCGAGCGGGACTCGAAGCGCTTCGGCCTCGACATCTGGGGCAACGACAAGAAGCGGCTCATCGCCTCGGAGAGCATGTGGAAGCAGCCGGTCAAGTGGAACGAGGAGGCGATCGAGGCCGGCGAGCGGCGCCGCGTCTTCTGCGCCAGCTTCGCCGACGTCTTCGAGGAGCTGCCCGAGCTGCTCGTCGCCCGGGCGCGCCTTTGGCAGCTCATCCGCGATACTCCCTCGCTCGACTGGCTCGTGCTCACGAAGCGGGCGGAGAACCTCTTCCATATGACGCCAGTCGCCTGGAAGATGGAGGACAAGTTCCCCGAGAACCTCTGGATCGGCGTCAGCGTCGAGAACCAGCAGGCGGCCGACGAGCGGATCCCGTACCTGCTCCGGATCCCGGCGGCGGTCCGCTTCCTCAGCGTCGAGCCGATGATCGGGCCGGTCGACCTCCGGAACGTGGACGATGACGGCATGGGCTACCAGGACGCGCTCAAGGGCTTGACCTTCTGCGCCGGCAAGGACGAGCCGGCCCTCGGCCACAAGATCGACTGGGTCATCTGCGGCGGCGAGTCCGGCGCCGGCAACCGCCCGATGGATCCGGCCTGGGCGCGGGATCTCCGGGACCAGTGCAAGGAGACTGGAACGGCCTTTTTCTGCAAACAAATGGGCGGCGAGCGCGACAAGAAGGAGGGCTTCTACGATCTCCCCGAGGATCTCCGGATCCGGATCTTCCCCCGCTGACGCGAGGGCCATTGCCTCCCTAACTTTTAGGGGTATAATCCCGTGAAGAGAAAAAAGCCGATGGCCCGGGGGAAGGGGCTCGAACGGAGGACCCCCCTCGAACGCGGGGAGGCAAGGCTCACGCGCAAGAAGCCCATAAAGAGGGAGAGCGCGAAGATGAAGCGCAGGCGAGACGAGTGGGGCTCCCAGCTCGACAGCTACTTCCAGGGGAGCTTCGGCCGGGACGGGGACGAGGGACGCGAGGCCCCCTGCCAGAGCTGCGGGTGCTGGATGGTCCGCGAACACGCTCACCCCCACCACAAGGTCAGGCGCGGGGAGGGCGGATCCGACGAGCCCGAGAATCTCGTCGCCCTCTGCGCGGTCTGCCATATCCTCTTCATCCACGACGGTCAGATCGGCGCGCAGTCCGAGGCATCCCGCGAGAGGTGCCGGGTCGTCCGGGAGAGCCCGGCGAACCTGCTCAACGGCCAGAAGATCGGCTGGGCCGGCCCGCTGCTCGATGAGCTGAAAAAACTTCACCAACGATGGGGTTAAAGATGATCCTTCCGAACTGGGCGCTGAATATGAAGGGTGCTCGTCTAAAAAAGAAGATGAGCGTCCAAGCGCTTGCGGACCTCTCGGGCGTCAGCCACGGGACGATCGAGAGGATGGAGGCCGGCGAGCCGCCGAACCTGAAGTCCGTCTCCGCGATCGCCGAGGCGCTCGGCATGAAGCTGTCCCAATTTTTCAAGGACTAGGCATGAAAAAGGCAAAGGCCGTCCGGAACGAAGAGAAGAAGGTCCGGATCACCTGCACCGGGACGGAGGTCGTCGACATCGACGACCTCACGCCGTTTCAGGGCAAGTTCAAGAAGCTGGCGAAGGGCGACTACGAGAAGCTGCGCGCCCAGATCATCGCCGTCGGCGTCACTGCCGCCGCGACCGTCTGGAAGGACGGCGACAAGCTCTACCTCCTCGACGGGCACCAGCGCCGTGAGACGCTCTCGAGGATGAAGCTCGAGGGCTTCGAGGTCCCTCCTATCCCGGTCAACTTCGCGGACTGCCGCACGAAGGCCGAGGCGAAGGTGAAGGTCCTCGCCCTAGCCTCTACATACGGCAGCGTGGACGAGGCCGGCCTGATCGACTTCGCCAAGGAAGCGGGCCTCGATTTGGCGACCATTTCCGAGAGCTTCCGTTTTCCCGACATCGACCTCGATCATTTGGTCCGGAGCGCAGGCGCGGCCATGATGAGCACCGGAGCGGATCTGGACAAGGCGGCTCCGCGCCCGGCGAAGCCAGTCACGAAGCTCGGGGACATCTGGAAGATGGGGGAGCACCGCCTTATTTGCGGGGACAGCACCGATCCTGAAGTGCTCAAGCGGCTGATGGACGGTAAGAAGGCAGTCCTCATGAACACCGACCCTCCCTACGGGATCAATTTCGTAGAGAATGCGAAGTCCAAGGGGCAAAGCAAGGAGCAGAAGGACATCGCCAATGACGAGCTAGACGGAGCCCAGCTCCAAGCCTTCCTCGAAGCGACGATTCGAGCGGCAGTCCCGCACCTGAAGGACAACGCCGCCTTCTATCTATGGCATCCGATGTTGACGCAGGGCACGTTTTTTGCTGCTGCTGCTGCTGCTGACATTCTCATCTCCCGGCAGATCATTTGGGTCAAGCCTTCGCTGGTCTTCGGGCGCGGGGACTATCACTGGCGCCACGAGCTCGCCTTCTACGGGTGGAGGCGCGGACATCGGCCCCCGTTCTACGGACCCCGGAACCAGACGACCATTTGGGAGGCGGGACGAGAGAACGACGGCATCCACCCCACCCAAAAGCCAGTGAAGCTCTTCGAAATCCCGCTCATGAATCACACCAAAAAGGGAGAGCTGATCTACGAACCTTTCGCCGGTTCCGGAAGCCAGTTCATCGCAGCGGAAGCGAGCGGGCGCGTTTGCTACGGCGTGGAATTGGACCGTGGCTATTGCGACAGCATCGTGAAGCGCTGGGAGAATTTGACGGGCAAGAAGGCTGAGCGAGCGAAATGATTCTCGCTCTCGATCTCTCCACCACCCAAACAGGCTGGGCCTATGGCCCCGAAGGGCGCCGCGAGCCGGCGGCGTGGGGTTCGATCAAGCCAAAGTCTACCCTCCACAGACCGAGCAGGATCGCCCACATCGTCGCCGAGCTGCGGCCGATGCTGATCGACCCGCTGACGCAGAGGGTCGTCGCCGAGGACCTGAATGTCGGCAGCCAGCAGCGAAAGGACGGCCAGAAGGCAAAGGGAAGCATGACGTCGGTGATCGCCCTCGCCGAAGTGCGCGGGGCGATCCAGCACGAGCTCTGGAAGGAGCGGGGCCTGGAGATCGAGTATGCTCACCCCTCGACGGTCAAGGCCGCGCTCAAGATCCAGGGACTCAAGGGCCTGCCTACGAAGGCCGACGTCCGGATCGTGCTCGACCGCATGGGGATCCAGACGGCGAACGAAGACGAGTCCGACGCGATCGCGGTCTTCTGGGCTACGTCTCTCCGTAAAGAGCGCTGGTAAAAAAGGCTTGCAACTGGTCACGCGGTCTGGTAGCTTTTCACCAGCGGGATAGAGCAGCGGCAGCTCGGGAGCCCCATAAGCTCCAGGCCGGGGGTTCGAGTCCCTCTCCCGCAACCACTACCGAGGAACAGGTGAACTTCTCCAAGCAGGCAGTCGTCGAGCGCGCGATCGTGGCCCCTAGCCACGAAGCGCCGGCTATTGACCCGGACGGATGGGAAGACTAAGTCCTCGCAGACAAACCAAAGGCGGCCTCTGCGGGGAAACCCTCAGAGGCCTTTTTTATTTCTAGGTGGCAAATGAACCCTAAGAAAACGCCGAGTGAACAATTAGGGATGGAGGTGGCCACAGCGTCGGCGAAACTTTACAAGCTAGTCTTTTTCGACCTCCTGAGCAGGCATGAAGAAAATTTCTGCTTCCGATGCCAGAAGGAGATCGAAAGCCCGGAGCAACTCTCGATAGAGCATAAGGTCGCATGGAGACACCGCGACCCGAGTCTCTTCTGGGATTTGGAGAACATCGCTTTTTCGCACCGGGTCTGTAACTCGAAGGCAATAAGAACAGCAGGGACGAGCCAGCACGGGAAAGCGTGGACTTACAACCGAGGATGCAGATGCGTTCCGTGCACCAAAGCTGGAACGCAAGCAAGGATTGAGAGACGGGCACGACAGAAAAATTTAGCTTAAGGGTCCCTTAGCTCACGGGGCAGAGCGGCCGGCTCATAACCGGCGGGGCTGCGTTCGAGTCGCAGAGGGACCACCATCGGGCTTTAGCTCAGGCAGTAGAGCGCTCGCTTCGGGAGCGAGAGGCCGCAGGGGCGGAACCTGCAAGCCCGACCAAAACGGGGATCACGTCTACGGGGGAAGACACCGCCTTTGCAAGGCGGGGAGGCCGGTTCGACTCCGGCGATCTCCACTAAGGGCCCTTAGCTCATTTAGCAGAGCGCCTGCTCCGCAAGCAGGAGGCGCCCGGAGCGAAGCCGGGAGGGTCCACCAAAATGCGTCGGTAGCATAGCGGCCTAATGCGCCCGCCTGTCACGCGGGAGATCGCCGGTTCAAATCCGGTCCGATGCGCCACGGAAGCGCAGCTCGAATAGTGGAGCGCACGCTTGATAAGCGTGAGGGTGAAGGTGCAAGTCCTTCCGCTTCTACCAACTTCACGGCTCGGTCGTCTAGCGGCCAAGGATGCCTCCCTCTCACGGAGGAGACCACGGGTTCGAATCCCGTCCGAGCTACCAACTCGCGCTCGTCCATTAGCTAGGATCTCCGGCCTTCATCCGGAGGAAGACGGGGCAGAACCGTCGCGCGAGACCAAGGGCCTTTAGCTCAGTCAGCAGAGCGCTACGATGGCATCGTAGAGGCGCCGGGGGCAGAGCCCGGAAGGTCCACCAACTTCTCCCAGCCGCCGCCGGCAGAGACCCGGAGCGCACGGAAGGCGGGAGGGGACGCGATCATAGCTCAGGGGTAGAGCGCTTCCTTGACATGGAAGAGGCCGGAGGTTCGAGACCTCCTGATCGCACCAATTTCTCCCCGAGGGGAGAGCGACGCTGTGGCCGTAGCTCAGTGGTAGAGCAGGAGGTTGTGACCCTCCCGTCCCGGATTCGATTTCCGGCGGTCACCCCAAAAAGACCTTGACCTCGGCAGCCGGATTCGCTAAGGTCTCGGCATCAGATCCACTACGAGAGCACCGTGACGCAGAGAGCCCAATTCGCCAGCAGCAAAGCCACCACGAAGCAGAGCTCCGTGTTGATGACGCTTTCGCGCGGGCAGTACCGGAATCTGGGCTTCTGGACCACGCGAAGGAAGGCCTCCTAGTCGGGATCGCAAGAACCACAGCACCACCCGAAGAGGAGGCCCCGAGAGGGACCTCCTCTTTCGCTTTGCGCGGGTAGCCAAGCGGCAACGGCAACTGGCTGTAAACCAGCCGTCCTTCGGGGCTTCGGGAGTTCGAGTCTCTCCCCGCGCACCACGCCTCGGTAGCTGAGATAGATTAGCGCCGCTCTGAAGAAGCGGAGACGGGGGAGCGTTACCCTCCCGGGGCACCATCTACGAGGTCGTAGCTCAACTGGCAGAGTACCGGCCTTTTAAGCCGAGGGGTGCGGGATCGTTGCCCGCCGACCTCAACGAGTCCCAAGCTTTCCGGGTGAAGCACCGGCCTCTTAAGCCGGGGAACAGGGTTCGAGCCCCTGGGGACTCACCAAACGCGAGCGTAGCTCAGAGGCAGAGCGCCCGGCCCACATCCGGGAGCGCGTAGGTTCGATCCCTACCGTTCGCACCAAATAGAAGCGGGTCGAAGGCACGACGGTTTTCTAGGTTCAAATCCCAGTTCGGCCGCCAACGGCCGAAGCGCCCGGAAGGTACGGGCACCGTCCGCCAGAAATTATCCGCCTCACGGTCCCGCAGCTTGATTGGAGGAGCGCCGCGCTACGAACGCGGAGGTTGAGGGTTCGACTCCCTCCGGGGCTACCACTAGACGTTCCGCAGCTTGATTGGAGGAGCGCGGCCCTCCGAAGGCCGAGGTTGTGGGTTCGACTCCCACCGGAACGAAACATCCCGTCGTCAAAGGGAGTGGCCCCGGTTTCCTAAACCGGAGATGGAGGTTCGAGTCCTCCCGGGATGAGAGCACGGCCTCGCAGCTCGACGGACGAGCAGGCGGTTTCTACCCGCAAGGATGGGGGTTCGAATCCCTCCGAGGTCACCACGCCGCCCTAGCCCAACTGGCAGAGGCGCGCCCTTGAGGTGGGCGAGGTTCGGGGTTCGAATCCCCGGGGCGGCACCAACTACGGCCCTCTAGCCCAACCGGAAGAGGTGCTCCGCTCAAAACGGAGAAGTTCAGGGTTCGAATCCCTGGGGGGCCAGAGATCGACCCGATCTACGCCAATGGAAGAGCGGCTCGTCTTAAAAACGAGTGGATTCCGGTTCGAGTCCGGGGTTCGGGAGAGACCCGTGGTAGCCCAACTGGCAGAGGCGTCCGGCTCAGAACCGGAAGGTTGAGGGTTCGAATCCCTCCTGCGGGACCAATAGGGGAGTAGCTCAATTGGCAGAGCGCGCGTCTCCAAAACGCGAGGCTGAGAGTTCGACCCTCTCCTCCCCTGCCAAATACCAGAGCAGCACGATTGGCCGTGCAAGCCCCTGTTAAGGGCGAGGTTGGGGGTTCGAGGCCCTCCTCTGGTGCCAAATATAGCGCGGTGCTAACGGCAGGCAGCGGGGCCTTGAACCCCGTGGATGCAGGTTCGAATCCTGCCCGCGCTTGATGCCCTCTCGTCCAAAGGCAAGACAGCGGACTCTGAATCCGCGAATCGAGGTTCGAGTCCTCGGGGGGCAACCAGATATGCGGGATTAGCTCAATGGTAGAGCTACTGCCTTCCAAGCAGAAGATGCCGGTTCGATTCCGGCATTCCGCTCCAAATGAATGCGGGAGTGGTTCAATAGTAGAACGCGGCGTTGCCAACGCTGAGACGACGGAGCATAACCGTTCTCCCGCTCCATGCCCCCAAGGCTTAGATAGCGAAGCGGCGGTATCGTAAACCGTAGAGCGCGGCGCAAATCCGCGTGGGGGCTCCAATTTCTAGTCGAGTCGGTGCCTCACTGGTTCAGCCTAACCGCTGGGCTAAGCCGAAGATAATCGGGCCGAAAGGCGAGGGCGAGAACCCCTCCAAGGTGAGCCGTACTTGGGTTGACGACCCGGGGCGGCGTAGGAGCTCCTAAGATCGTGCGGACTAGTCCTCCGCGTCGAGGATTTGACTAGGAAAGTCCGGGGGCGTGGGGTCAAAGCCCACTGGTGGCCCCCGGACCTAATTTATGTGGGCGTGGCGAAGAAGCTAACGCGGCCGGCTGCAACCCGGTTACTCGGGGGTGCGAATCCCTCCGCCCACTGAATGCCCTCAAGGCCCAGGTAGCGGGGCAAGCCCTTGGTAAGGGCGAGATGGACCGTGCAATTCGGTCTGGGGGCTCCATGCCGGCGAAGCATAGATAGCGATGCAACTGCCCTGTAAGCGGAAGAAGCCTGGTGCAAGTCCGGGCGCCGGCTAAAAATGCCAGTGAGCCTAGGAGGCTCGAGCGGTCCATACCCGCTTCGACTAGGGTTCGAGTCCCTACGCTGGCACCAATGGAGGATGGCGGGCGGCGGCGCCCAACCGGCTTCGAATACCGGGCCAGCCTTCGGGCTGATTGTTCGACTCAATCATCCTCCTCCACTTTGGAAGAATGGCCGAGCGGTAAGGCAGCGGTTTGCTAAACCGTAACGCCCGAAAGGGCGTGGATGGGTTCGACTCCCTCTTCTTCCTCCACTACGGAAGCGTGGCTCAGCGGCTACAGCACCGCCTTGGAAAGGCGGCATGACTTCGAAAGGGGTCTCGAAGGTTCGAGTCCTTCCGCTTCCGCCAAAAAAGCCGTAGACTTTCCCTAATCTTTGAGGTAAAGTCTCCGCATTCGACGAGGGTCGATCGGAAACGGTTACCCTATGGAGGTCGAGGTCGCGGGTTCGAGCCCCGCCGGCTCTTCGGAGCTGTAGCTCAGTTGGTAGAGCGCGAAACTCGTTTTCAAACCCTTATCCTCGCCGAAAAAATATAGCTCCGGGTCGAAGCCATTGGGTTCTCCTTTTAAGAGACCAACCCACAGGCGACACCTTATCCGGACAAAGATCGCCTCGGGTCGAAGGTAAAGGCTTACCCTCATGCGACAAGCCTTCACCGATCACTTATCCGAGGCTTCAAATCCGGAGCGGTCCCATATCGGGGCCGCTCCGTTTTTTTCCCCTGGAAGGAGGGACGAAGATGACGAGCATGAAGAGCTATTCCGGCCGAGTCCAGGCCAAGGCGACGCCGCAGAGCCGGCCGGTCGCCGGCAAGGCGGAGGTCCAGAACGACGCGGGAGGTTTTGGCTTCGCGCTCGACAAGTGGGCGCGGCTGCACCGCTTCCTCGTCCTCGGCGCCGAGGGCGGGACGTTCTACGTCGGCGAGCAGAAGCTCGTCGAGGCGAACGCGAAGGCGGTCGTCGAGTGCCTGAAGGAAGACGGCTCCCGCACGGTGCTCGAGATCCTCGACGTCTCCGTGAGCGGCCGGGCGCCGAAGAACGAGCCGGCGATCTTCGCCCTCGCGCTCGCCACGGTCTATGGCGATGCGGCGACGAAGGCAACGGCCTACCGGGCGATCCCGAGGGTCTGCCGGATCGGGACGCACCTCTTCCACTTCTGCCAGGCGGTCCAGGATCTCCGGGGCTGGAGCCGGGGCCTGCGAGGCGGGGTGGGCGCTTTCTACGCTGACCGCGACGAGGCGGATCTGGCCTACCAGTTGGTGAAGTACCGCCAGCGGGACGGCTGGACTCACAAGGACGTGATCAAGCTCGCCCACCCGAAGACGAAGGACCCGGTCAAGAACGCCCTGATCCGCTGGGCCCTCGGCAAGACGAAGGAGGGGGACGACTCCGACCAGCACGTCAAGCGCGGCCCGATCATCGCCGCGTTCGAGGAGGTCCAGCGCCTCGGGGTCGAGCTGGCCGGCGGGACGACCACCGCGACGCAGGCGCAGCGGATCGTCCGCGAGATCTGCGAGCTCACGGGCAAGTGGCGCCTGCCCTGGGAGGCGCTCCCGACGCAAGTCCTCGCCTCGGCCCAGACCTGGGAGACGCTCGCCCCGACGATGCCCCTCGGCGCGCTGCTCCGCAACCTCGGCCGGATGTCCTCACTCGGCCTCACCGTTTCGAACCTGAGCGAGACGACGAAGATCCTCGCCGGCCGGCTCACGGACCGCGAGGCGATCCGGAAGGCGCGCCTCCATCCCCTCTCGATCCTCCAGGCCGCGAAGGTCTACGGCCAGGGTCACGGGGACAAGGGCTCGCTGACCTGGACGGCGGCCGGCGCGATCAAAGACGCGCTCGAGGGCGCCTTCTACCTCTCTTTCGACTCGATCGAGTCGACGGGGAAGGCCTGGCTCCTCGGGATCGACGTCTCGGGCTCGATGACGAGCAACCACCTCGCCGGGATGAACGTCACGGCGGCCGAGGGCGCGGCTGTGATGTCGATGATCACGGCGCGGAAGGAAGCGGTCCACGAGATCTACGGCTTCGATCACGGCTTCGTGGACCTGGGCGTCACCGCGAAGGACACGCTCGCGGAGGCGATCCGGAAGACGAACAAGAACAACGGGGGCGGGACCGACTGCGCCCTGCCGATGATCTTCGCGCTCGAGAACAAGCTCAAGGTCGACGCCTTCGTCGTCTACACGGACAACGAGACGTGGGCCGGCAAGGTCCATCCCTTCCAGGCGCTCCAGGCCTACCGGAAGGCGCTCAACCCTGGGGCGAAGCTGATCGTCGTCGGCATGACCGCGACGGGCTTCACGATCGCGGACCCCTCCGACGCCGGGATGCTCGACGTCGTGGGCTTCGACCCGGCGACGCCGGCCGCGATGGCGGACTTCGTCAGGGGGTAGGGGTTTAAATGGCCCACAAGGCCAGCCAGGGCCCAAAACGGGGCCTTCCTGGGGCAGAAATTTAGCTCCGGGGAGGCCCTTTTATTTGAAAAAAGATATTGAAAATTATTTGAAATCTGATATACTATATTCAGATCGAAGGTTGCTCCTCACCTCCGCCCACACCAGGGAGCGAAAAGGCTCCTCCGAACCCCCCTCCCACCCCGGAGGGGCCTGACGCGAAGATCTGGTGCGGGCGGAAGTGAAGACCAACTACTGAGGAGGGAAATCATGATCTGCGACCACTGCCACTGCGACGACAGCAACACGGAGATTCGGCCCTGTCTCCGGGGGTTCTCGGGCAAGCGCGAGTACCTCTGTGACGAGTGCTACGAGGATCTCTGTCAGTGCGAATGTGAGGGGGACAGGCCATGAGCACCCAGCCGAGCGTCAGCAAGCCTGCGCGTTGCCCGAGCTGCGAACACCGCATCTACATGGGCATCGCCAAGTACGGTGACGAGTGCCGTTGCGAGGAGATGCGGCGCGAGGGCTACTGCCCCATCTGCAAGGCCGCTGGCCCACTATGCAGCGGCGAGGAGAAGCACTACCGCAACCGAGCCCGTGGCCGGAAGGAGGCCACCCGATGAGCGCCAGCCAGCAGCACACGCCACCGTGGGTGCTAGAAGCAGAGACAAGCCTGCCGACGATTTGGGCGGGGATGGCCCCTAGTGGCCACGGCGCGCCCGGGCGCATGGTCTGCCAAGTTTCGACAAGCATTGGACCTGGACGGAAGCACAGATAAAAGCAGACAAGGAGCCCAAGCCATGACGCCGACACCGCTGAAGCTGTGCCCGTTCTGCGGGAAGCCGCCAAAGTTGCAGCACTGGACAATGGAGAAATTTGGCTGGACCGTCCGCTGTAGCTGCGAAATTAAGCCCGAGACTTGCGTCTATGCGGACCAAGAGAAAGCCATCGCCCACTGGAACACCCGCGCCCAGGACGCCACCACAGCGGCGCTGGTGAAGGCGCTAGAGGATGCCACCGCCTCCCTACACAGGCTCCAAGCACATTATGGTCCCAATGGCGCTCCTGGCTGGAATGGCATGCTGGATGAAGCCCGCGCTGTTGGCGAAGCCGCCAGCGTCGCCCTCGAACTCGCCAAGGAGGCCTGACATGACCTGGACCGCCGACGACAAGGCCCTGCTCCGCACCGCCTGCGCCGAGGGGGCTCGCTGGGCGCTCACTCTCCCCGATGCCGAGGCCGTCATCCGCTCCACCGAGCATCCCGACTGGTCGGCCTGGCTCATCCGCCGATGGGTGGAGTCCGGCCGTCCGCTGCCCAAGGGGCTCACCGTGGGCGGGTGGCTGGACCTGAGCGGCTGCACCGCGCTCACCGCGTTGCCCGACGGACTCGAGGTGGGCGGGTCGCTGAACTTGAGCGGCTGCACGGGGCTCGGTGTGGATCGCGTGTTTTCATCGGCGGCCAAAGCCCGCGCCGCCCTCAAGCTGGCCAAGGAGGCTTGAGATGGCGAGCGGCGGCAAGCGCAAGAACGCCGGGCGGCCGAGCCTAGGGGAGACGGAGCAGATACTCCTCCGGATGAAGCCCGAGCTGAAGGAGGCGCTGAAGCTGCGCGCCCAGGAGGAGGGCAAGAGCTTGAACGCGGTCGTCGTCGAGATCCTGACAGCCGCGCAGTAAGGACCCAAGGCCATGCCGGCCATGGAAAGACGGCCCTCGGAAGGGGCCACAGACGAGGAGGCACCATGAAAGACCAACACGAACAGCACGCTCAACGGAGGCGGGACGTACTCGTCCTGCTCTTCATCATCACCGTCCTGACAGCGCTCCTGCTCGCCTTCGAGTGGCGCTACCTCGACCAGCAGCGCCAGATCGGCGAACTGACGCTCCAGGTCCAGACCCAGCGCCAGTTCCTCGACGACCTGGGCTTTAAGCAGTCCGGCTTCCCCAATCAACCCAAGGAGCACCCCAATGACCGCTGAGACGAGGAAGGCGCTACAGCAAGGCGCTGCCGATATCCGCGAACACGCCTACAAGTATTGGGGCAAGGACAACGCCAAGGCCGAACGGTTAGAGGCCCAGGCCAAGATTCTTGACGTTCTCGCCCTAACCAAGCTGGACGCCGACGAGGGGGCGGGGGAACGGGAGAGGGCGTTAGAGCTTTTGGCGGCTAGGGCGATTGCCTGGGCTGATGAGACGCCGGACGGTGAGCACGTCACCACCACGCTCTTGCTGGAAGCCATTGACGAGCTGGAATCCATCAGCATCCACAAAGAGACGCGCGGCATAGACGGTGACGATGTTGACGGCTCACCGGACCAATTTGAGAAGCCGAACCGTTTCGGACCAGCCCTCGCCGCCAAGCCCGCTGGGGTGTGCACGGACGAGCCGGGGATAGAAAGCGCGATTGAGGCCCAGCGCCGTATTGCGGCCTATGTGGATTCCATCGGGAGGGACAAGCCATGACGGATTTAGAGGCTTTCGATTTGTTCTGGAACTCGGATGAGCGCGGAGACGCCTATGAAAGGGCCAAGCTGTTCTATTTGGCTGGCATCACCTATGCCCGTTCCGTAACCGAGCAAGCCCGCGGGCGGCCCGCTGGGGTGGGGGAGGAGCCGTGACGATGCAGAAGCCAGCTCGCTACCTCACCCCGCTTGAAATCTTCGTCCGCGACTTCGGCCGCCGGGGGGAGAAGCTCCGGGACCGGACGGCGGACGTGCTCGAGAAGACGGGCGAAGGCGCGAAGACCTCGCTCAAAGCGATGATCGACCACCTCGACGCGGCTCTGAACGAAGCGGCCGTGCTCCAGAGGACGCTCGGGATCGAGAGCCGGCGGCGGGCGGCCGGCAAGTAGGGTCCACAACTTATCCACAACCGAGGGCCGCTCTCCACAGGGGCGGCCCTCACCATTGACGGAGGTACAATGTTCAAGAAGATCAAGCGGATAAAGGAGAGGGTCGAGGACTTCAAGCTCGTGAAGAAGCTCCTCTGTCCCTTTATCCTCGCCGGCCGCGACACGGTCCAGGCCTCCCGCGAGGTCAACGTGACCAACCGGGACGGGAAGGTCTCCGTGACCGGTAAGCTGATCCTCCTCATCGGCGGATCCTACTTCGCCCGAGGCAACGAGGACGTCGAGCTCAAGAACTCGAAGCACGCCCTCGACCTCGCCGACCAGCTCTCCTGCGTCGTGGCCGAGCTGAGGAAGATCGCCTCGCAGCTCGCGGACGAGGAGGCCCGCTTCCCTACCCCACCCGAACCGAAAGGAAGGTACTAGATGCGCTGCCCGTTCTGCAACGCCTTCGAGCTGACCGATGAGCAGCTCCAAGGGCACTTCGAACTGATCCACCCCGACCACCTGGCCGCGATGCGGCGCCGGCACGAGGAGACCCGAAGCGACGACGGCGGGGACTTCGTCCTGTCCGCCTTCATCGGGGCCGAGACCCACAGCGCCTTCCTCGGCGGCCTAATCGGAGGAGATCCGGTGGGCGGCCTCGTGGGCGACTTGCTCGGCGGGGACTCGGGCAGCTCCGGGGGAGACCTCGGCGGGAGCGGGGGCGACTCCGGGAGCTCCGGCGGCTTCGACGGCGGCGGCGGGGACTTCTCGGGGGGCGGCGCCTCGAGCGACTGGTGAAGCCGGAGGTCCGCCGGCTCCTCGCGTCGCTACCCAAAAGCGAAGAGGCTGAACGCCTTTTCCACCCAGACTACTTCACCCGCGACGGCAATCCGATCACGGAAGTAGAGAACGGGACGGTCTGGTACGCGGAGGGAAGGAACGAGATCGGCGAGGGCTACTGCTGCGGCTTGAAGACGATCTGCTTTATCCACGCGCCCTTGATCTAGCGCGTCAGGTAAGGAACGACGGCCGGCTCCTCCCCGGGGCCGGCCTATTTTTTCGAATCCCTTTGACAAAACGGCCACGAAATCGTAGCTTTCGCTCAGTTGGGCAGGCCGATCTAAAATTCCCCGAAGAGTCAAGTCAAAGAAATTCCTTTTTTCTCGAAGCAAGGAGGAAGTCATGGCTAAGAGCATGAAGCCCGGCGGCGGTGGCAAGTTCGCGGCGGTCGAGGCGGCGGCGGCCAAGTCCGGGGCGCGCAACCCGGCGGCGGTGGCGGCTGCGGCCGGCCGGAAGAAGTACGGCGGCGAGCAGATGGCGAAGATGGCGTCGCGTGGCAAGGAGCGGGCCACGGCGGAGCGGAAGGGCGAGAAGAAGCCGCCGCTGCCCAAGGTCCACGAGCTGAAGGCGCCCGAGAAGGGCCCCGGGCTCGAGGAGGCGCTGAAGTCGGCGGCGGCGAAGGCGAAGAAGTAGGAGGGCGGGCGTGGGCGGGAAGAGAAGCGGCCGAGCTCCGGCCCAGGATTGGGCGCTCCTCCTGGCTCAGTACGAGGCCGACTACGAGCCGCACAAGGTCACGGCCAGCGCGTTCTTCAAGGAGAAGGGCGTCAACGAGAAGCTGGGCCTCAACGCCTTCCAGCGGGAGAGGACCCGGACGGCGCTCGCGGTCTTCCACGACCGGAACAAGCCTCTGCTCCTCGGTGCTCAGCGGATGGTGATGAGGCATCTCGCGGAGTCGGTGAACTGGCCGGATCAAAAGGCCGCCGCCGCCTTCGCGCTGAAGGTCCTCGAGATCGTGTCGGAGCGCGAGGAGCCGAACCCGCTCCTGACGCTAAACCAGAACGTCGAGATGCCGCCGCTCTTCCCGAGCTCCGGGCTTGCAGCGAAGGCGATCGAGGTTCTCACGGCCGGCGAAGGGCCGGCGAAGGAGGGAAAGGGATGAACATCGTTGCCGAAGGAACGGTCGAGCGGCTCAAGGGGCAGCTCAAGCGGGAGAAGGAGCGGACCGCGCACTGGAAGAAGATGGCGCTGGCGCTGGGCATCTCGATCCAGCTCTGCGTCCTAGGCGCGCTCTGGCTCTGCGGCCTCCACGCCAAGAGCGAGGCGAACCTCGAGACGCTGCTCAACGCGGAGGAGCAGCACAGCGCGGAGCTCCAGCGCTCGGTGAACGCCTGGAAGCGGCGGACGAACGAGGCGCGCGCCGTGGCGGCCGGCGAGAGCCGGCTCTTCCGCCTCTGCCAGTCCGCGAACCCGAAGTGGTCGCAGGAGCGGCCGTGAGCGGCATCCAGAACGAGGAGAAGTGGTGCTGGAGCTGCGACGCGCCCCAGGACTTCTACTGCGAGAAGGACGAGGAGCCCTGGCGCTGCTCGATCTGCGAGACGCCCTTCGACCCGAAGCCCAGCGAATCTGAGCCGGCCGAGAAGCCGGAGGAGGTCCCCTGGAACGAGTCGGTCCCGCCCGAGGGCACGGAGCTGATCCAGGAGCTCGACCACATCCGGATCGACCTCAAGGGCGGCTGGGTCAACGCGGACCTCAAGGGCCTGCTCGAGGACTTCACGGCGAGCCAGGCGGCGGCAGCGGAGATGGGCCGAGGGCTCGAGCTGATCATCACGGCCGTCCGCAAGTCGGCCGCGACTAAGGCGCGGGAGAAGGGCGGGCTCGTCGTCCCCTTCCGTGACCGGCACGGCAAGATTATCCCGGGCCGTGCGCTTCACCTGCCCCAGCAGCTCGGTAAGACGCCGGGCGAGCCTAAGAGCTACGGGCAGCCGGGGATCGTGGCGCCCGGCATCATCTTCCCAGGAGGCGGCAATGACCGCTAAGAAGAAGCCGGCGAACCGACGCCGTAAACCGCAACTCGACCCGATCGAGGAAGTCCGCGAAGAGGTCCGCCGTCTCGGTTCAACTCTCGAGTCGATGATCCTCGCCCGGCCGAGCATGCCAATGTTCGAGGACGCGCGCCGTGAGGTCGGGAAGGAGCTCGAGAAGCTCCAGCTCCGGATTACCGAGGCCTTCGACGCGAAGCCGCTGACCTACCTCGACTCCCAGCGGATCGCGAGCCTCCATAACCGCGTGAACAAGATCGACGAGATGCTCACGGTCGACGCGCGGCAGCGCGAGATCTTCCAGAGCCGGATCCAGGCGCTCGAGGAGCGCCAGGTGATCGAGGCGAAGAACCTCGCGACCTTCGTCAGCCTCGGCTTCTGGGCTCGGCTCCGCTGGCTCGTCTTCGGGGCGAAGGGCCTGCTCTCGAGCTGGCCGGTACGGGAGCTGAAGAGCTTCGACGACATCTTCAAGGGAGGGAACGAAGGATGAAGCAGCAGCCGAGCAAGTGGAGGAAGAAGCCCGTCGAGATCGAGGCGATGCAGTTCAAGGACGAGGCCGACGGCTCCGTCATCGCCGAGTGGTGCGGCGGGAGCAACGAGAAGGCGCCGAACGAGATCCAGATCCCGACGCTCGAGGGCGTGATGACGGCCAGCCTGGGCGACTTCGTGATCCGGGGCGTCCGGGGCGAGTTCTACCCGTGCAAGCCGGAGATCTTCTACGCGACCTACGAGGCCGTCTGATGAACGCCGGCCAGCTTTGGAACGATCACACCTTCCGCGTCCTGCTCGAGGATCTCTTCAAGGCGCGCAAGGACGAGGCGCTCGGGCCGCTCCGGCTCGAGGCCATCTTCCGCTACGTCGAGGGGACGCAGCCGATCCCCGACGGCCGCGCCGGGCGCCCTCAGCCACCCGCGCCGCGCCGGCTGATGTCGGATCCCGCGAAGCCGCAGGTCGAACCCGGCCCGACGGTCATCCCCGGCCGAGAGCCGGTAGACGGACCCGGGGGCGCCTTCGAGCTCTCTGAGCCAGAAGACGGGCCACAAGGTCCCCAGCCCGCCGCGCAGTACCTCGCGCAGCAGCTGGAGGAGCGGAAGCGCCGGGACCCGAACGAATCGCTGAAAAAGGCGGCCGACATCGTGGAGGCGGCGCTCGAGAAGAGCGGGGACAGCGTCCTGAACGTGCGCGTCCCGAGGAACTACGTCGTCGCCGGCCTGGAGGCGATCCTCAAGGAGCGACGCGTCGCCTTCTCGTCGCTCTCCTGCGCGATCCAGCCGAAGCAGGTCCATCTCGACACTAAGAGCGCGGCGGCTCTTTCGGGCGCGGCCGGCGAAGGGAGCGGGGGCTGGCTGATCACGGTCCAGAGGTAGCATGACCAAGCGCCAACTCATCGACGCGACGGCGAGGAAGACGGGCATCCGAGAGCGGGATGTCCGTCGCCTTTTCGACGCCTTCATCGAAACGGCTCAGGCGGCGCTCGTGGCCGACGAACGGGTCCTGCTCTACGGCTTCGGCGTCCTAAAGACGATCCCGCTGACTCAAAAAATGGCACGGAACCCGAGGACGGGAGAGCCCCAGCCGGTCAAGGCGCGGCGCCGGGTCAAGTTCCTGGCGTCGAAAGAGATCCGGAGGTTCGACTGATGGGGGAGCGGCAGCTCGAAGAGGGGCAAGAGGGCGTCCGCGCGATCCGGGACTTCGCGGAGAAGGCGAAGGCCTACGCTGAGGCGATGCACCTCCACATCGACGAGTGGGGAAGCTGGGAGTGGAAGAAGGACGGCAGCGGGCTTCGGCCGAGCGTCCCGTCGATGCAGAAGATCGAGGCCTACTTCGTCGAGAACCTGGCCTGCCTCGAGTGCAAGGGGCTGAAATTCCTCGCCCGGCCGCTCGCGGATCTCCGGCAGCACGGCACGATCCGCTGCCCGGTCTGCCAGGGCACCGGCTTTCGGGAGTTCGACTGATGGCGCTCAAGGGCGAAGACATCTCGCCGGTCCTCAGCTTCGAGAACAACCCGGTCCAGGAGAGCTTCGTCTTCTACCCGGGCCGGCGCGTGGCGTACGCGGGCGCTATCCGGTCGGGGAAGACGGTCGGAGCCTGCGCCCGAAAGCTCTTCCTCGCGGAGCTGATGCCGGGCTCGCGCTTCCTGATCGGCCGCAAGGACTTCAACGACCTCTACAACACGACGCTCAAGGAGCTCTTCCGGCTGATCGCGGCGCGCAACGGCGGCGACTGGAAGACGCCCGGGCCGCTGGTGAAGCGCTACGACGGCCAATTCCACGACCTCTACATCCGGACGCGGGGCGAGGACTCGGTCTTCCACTTCCGGCACCTGAAGGAGATCTCGAAGCAGCTCGGCGTGGAGACGTCGGGCTATTTCTTGGATCAGGTCGAGGAGGTCGAGGAGGACGTCTTCGACCACATCCACTCCCGTATGACGTGGTGGAACAACGAGCGGCGCGAGAAGTTCAACCGGCTCTACGGCTTCTACCCGAAGAGCTTCGAGACCCTGGCCTGCAACCCGGATCCGGGCTGGATCAAGCCGTTCCTCTTCGAGCAGGAGGACGAGAACTCCCGCTTCTACCGCGATGAGCGCGACCGCTTCAAGCTCTACGAGGCCGACGTCGAACAGAACCGGAAAAACCTGCCGCCAGGCTGGATCGAAGAGCAGATGCGGACGCACGCGCGCAGTTGGGTCGAGCGATTCCTGCGGGGCTCGTGGGACATCCGAGGCGGCGCCATCTACGAGGACTTCGACGAGGACGTCCATGGAATCGAGGCGATTAAGCTCCCGGCGCACTGGCCGCGCTTCATCTCCCTCGACTGGGGGATGAACCACCCCGCAGCGGTCCATTGGGGCGCGGTGGACGAGAAGAGCAACCTATATGTCTATGACGAATATTTTGGATCCGGAAAGTTCGTCAGCCAGGTCGCCGAGGAGATCCACAGGAAGACGAAAGGGCATAACGCGGCGCCTTGGGCCGACGATTACGGTGGCCTAATCGTCTGGATGGATCCCTCGACGAACCAGCACCACGGGATCGACGAGCGCACGATCATGGACGAGTTCCGGAACCACAAGATCTACGGCGTGAACGCGAATAATCATGTGCTCGCTGGCATTAATAAGGTCCGTGAACGGCTCGTCCACGATCTTCACGCGAAGCCTCCGGTAAAGCCCACGCTCTTTATTTTCAAACGGAACTGCCCAGCGCTGATCCAGGGGATGAAAGTTTACATTTGGCAACCGGACAATTCTCAGGGTATAAGTCCTGAGAGGCCCGTGAAGAAGGACGACGACGCGGTCGACTCCCTCCGCTACTTGACGATGGCCATCCTCGAGACGAGCTCCCCCGGGGCGAAGAAGAAGTCCAAGGTCAAGAACGAGATGGACCGCTACATCATCGATCACTTCCTACTTGGGGATGGAAAATGAGCAACGCTCTCGAAAACAAGAAGCCGGTGAACCTGGAGGTCAAGGGGATGCGCCCGATCGGCGATCACGTCCTCGTGACCCCGATCCCCGAGGACGACGAGCTCGTCGCCCCGGGCGGGACGCGCTTCGTCCTGGCCGACACCGCCAAGGACAAGCCGAACCGGGGCCGCGTGGTCTCCGTCGGAGAGGGCCGCGTCCTCCCGAGCGGCCAGGTCCGCGAGATCTCGGTGAAGCCAGGCGAGCGGGTGCTGTTCAGCAAGTACGCCGGCAATGAGTTCGCCCTCGGCGGCGAGCGGTACATCATCCTCAGCGCCGATGACATCCTGATCGTCCTCGAGTAGGAGCCCTCCCATGAACGTCAACTCGACCGCGAACAACGAGCTCAACGCCTCGGCTCCGCCTGACCCGGAGCCGAACGGCTTTGAGGGGCGTCCCACGGCGGACGGCCCCAACGAAGAGCAGGAGTTCCCGATCAAGGTCGAGGACTGGGTCGCCCGTGAGCTGATCAACTTCTCGAAGAAGAAGAAGAAGGGGCACGAGCGCTGGTTCGGCGACAACAACGGCTACGCCGAGCGGATCCTGAACTGGTGGAAGGCCTACGAAGGCAAGACGCTTCCGGGCCAGACGTCGACCGGCGGCGTCCCGCTCTCGAACTCCGTCGTCGAGACGGACATGGCGAAGACGTACCAAGCGGCGTTCAGCCGGGCGAAGGTGGTCGACGCGCAGCCGCGCACCCCGCAGCTCAACAACGAGAACAAGACGACCGTCGAGGACCTGATCAACCAGGAGCTCCTCTTCGGCATGAGCCGGACGGGCGAGAAGGCCCTCTCCTGGCTCAAGGCGATGAAGATCGAGGGCACGGCCGTCTTCCGCGCGAAGTGGGAGAAGCGCTGCATCGAGACGATCCCGGACCCGACGATCCTCGACCCGCTCCAGGGCGACCAAGTCCAGACGAAGACGGTCGCCGAAGTCAAGATCTTCAAGGACGTCCACGGGCCGGACTTCGACGCGGAGCCGGTCCAGAACGTCGTCTGGGACCAGCGGGTCCAGGAGCGGATCCAGGACTCCGAGTACGTCTGCCACCGGCAGTTCCCGACGCTCACCGACCTGCTCATCATGCAGGAGAACGGCGACATCCAGAACGTCGACGAGATCCAGCGCCTCTCCGAGAGCCAGCAGCCAGACCAGATCAACCCGGACGCGAAGCGCAAGCAGCTCCTCGGGCCGGCCGGCAACGGGCCGAACGAGGGCTCGACGGAGGATCCGGTCAAGCGCCTGGACGAGTGGTGGGGCTGGGTCCCGCTCCACGAGCCGCAGGAGGACGGCTCGAAGAAGTGGACCAAGAGGGCGCTCCACTGGATGATCGTCAACGACGAGGTCCTCGTCATGGCGGAGCCGAACCCCTGGGTCGACGAGCAAGGCTACGGGCCAGGTCACCCGTTTTTCAGCGCGCGTCAGATGATTATCCCGCGCGAGATGTTGGGCAAGAGTGTCATTGCCCCCATCATGGAGATGCAGACCTACGTCAATCGGACCCATGCGAGCATGGAAAAGCTCACTACGAAGGCGGCGAAGAACCCAACCTTCGTCAGCCGCGCGGCCGGTCTCGATACCCTCCGGCTCTTCCAAGATGAGCTCGCGATCATTCCGGTCATGGACCCGAAGGCGGTCTCTTACCATCCAATCGATGGAGGTCAGATCGATGCCGTGGCCAAAGAACGTGCCTGGGGAATCAATATGGCCCGGGAGACCGTGGCTGCCAACGAACAGGCTCAAGGGGTAGGCAGTTCAATTCTTTCAGACGCTACCGCCACAGAAGCCAGCATCATCAACGCCAACTCGGGAACGCGTTTTCAGCTCATCGTCGACCAACTCAGCTACGAGTTCTTCGCGGCCTACGCGAATATCATGTGGTGGATGATCCGCCAGTGGGCCCAAAACGGAGATCTAGTGGTCCGCGAGAGTTCGATTGATGGGGCACCTCGGCCTATCATGCGCGCTCACCTCGTCGAGGACTATTTCTTCGTCCCGATCACATCGGCGGTCCTCAACGACCAGCGCGCTCAGCTCCAGAGCAAGATGCAGTTCGCTCAGCAGATGGCGCAGCTCCAGGCCACAAATCCGGACGCCCTCGTTGACGACGACGGCAGCCAGTTCTCCTTCGAGCTCCTGCCCTTCATCCGGCAGGAGATCATGCCGCTGATGGGCGTGCGCAACGGCTTCACCTACTTCAAGAAGATCCTCCCGCAGATGCCAGGGGCTCCAGGCCCCGAGGGAGCGCCCGCGCCGGGCGCCGGAGGGCCTCCGCCGGCTCCGGGCGTTCCGCCGGCCGCTCTGCCGGCGCACCCGGGAACCCCGACGCCTCCCGTTCGCGGCCCGATCCCGCCCCATGCGCTCCCGCCCGCACCCGCCCGACCGGGGCTTCCGGTCGCTCCCCAGCCTGGCTTCGGCGGCCAGATCCAGTTCAAGGCCTAGGAGGACCCAATGGCAGACGTCAGTGATCCGCTCGAACTCGGTATCCCTCAGACCCCGGAGGGCGCCTCCGAGGAGACCCTTCGCGAGCTCCGCGAGCTCGTCGGCGAGTACTCCCAGGTGAAGGATCTCTTCCTTCAGCCCGGCTGGGCGGCCGTTCTCCACGCGCTCGAGAAGCGCTCGGCCTTCTGGAAAGAGCGGTCGCTGGAGCTCCTGACCTCGATCCTGCTCCGGAACGACAAGTCGAACGACGCGGCCTTCGCGGATGCCCGGATCCACCATCTCGCGACCGAAGAGGCGATCAACATCCTCCTCGTTATGCGGGTCGACGCCCGAGACGCGCAAGAAAAGCTTGACAAGATGGCTGCCGATGTGAAAGAGTCCCCTCAGAACGGCTGAGGGTCCGCCGCAAGCGCGGCCTGCCCCGAAGCGATCGAAAACCCAGAACGGCTAGGGACCGCCCGAAGGGGCCTATCCCAATGCGGAGGAAGAAATGGTCGAACTGAACTCGGACATGCCCGGGACCGAAGAGTTTGCCGGTCGGGAGATGGAAGAACTCGGACGTGAGCTGCCCCGACAGGGCGAGGCTCCGACGGGAGGCGCCGGATCCCAGAAGGCGGACGGAGGCAAGGCAGTCGGAGAGCAGGGAGGCCAAGGAGCTCAGGCAGCGCCCGGAGGTTCCGGAGCGCCGGCCCAGGGGGAACAGCCGGCAGAGATGTCGACTCCCGACCTGAAGGCCGAGGTCGCCGAGCTCCGCACGAGGTTGGACCAGGCCATCCGCGAGAACCGAGGCTATGCGGCTCTGAAGAGCCAAGTCGCCCGGCTCGAGAACGAGCTGAAGGCTCGCGGCGCGGCGCCGGTCCAGCCCTCCACGTTGACCCCGGAGCAGCAGTCCCAGGCGGACGCTCAGAAGGCGGCGGAGGAGTACCTCAAAAAGTTCCTCGCGGACAACCTCGACCCGCTCATGCGTGAGCGGTACGGGAAGTACCTCGAGACGCTCGAACGGCAGCAGAGCAACGAGGCCCAGATCCAGTTCAAGGGCTCGGTGGAGCAGCTCGCGAAGGACATGAACATCCCCTTCGAGAGCAAGAACGCCGACGACTTCCCCCTGAACCCGATCCTCGGCAGGCTGATCAACGCGGACATGGCGGCGTACGAGACCGACCCCGCCGCGAAGGCCCGCATCGATCGGATCCTGAACACCTGGGACCACAACGAGCTCTTCATGCGCGCTCTCAAGGAGCGCTCGGCGCTGATCCAAGCGCAGGGTGCCCGCGTCCAGCAGCAGCAGCAGCGGTCCGCCCAAGGTGGCGGCCGGGCTCTGAAGCCGGGCGGCGCGAAGCCGGACGAGAAGCCCAAGTACAACGCGGAAGAACTCGGCGCCATGTCGGAAGAGGACAGGGAGCGAGCTTTCGCTGCGGACCCGGAGGCTTTTGAGGCTGCGATTCCGAAGCAAGGACGGCGTTAGACCTTTAGGACGGTTGACCGGGGACCCCTCGAAGAGGTCCCCTCATGTCGATGACCACCGCGAACGTCTCCGCTGCGGCGATGACGTTCTACAAGAAGCGGAGCCAGAGCTTCCTCCGCAAGAAGCTGTACGTCCAGAAGCTCGGGACCCAGGAAGAGATCGACCGCTACAGCGGCCAGGTTCTCTCGACCTGGCGCCCGATCCCCGTCGCCCCCCAGACGACGGCGCTGACCGAGGGCACCGCCCCGGCCGACATCGCCATCACCACCAGCACCTACATGGCGACGCTCCAGCAGTGGGGCGCGTACGTGAAGATCTCGGACCTGCTCGAGGTCACCGGCCGCTCGTCCATGATGGACGTCGCGACGAAGGTGCTCGGCTACAACGCCGCCCTGACCCTGGACACGGTGACGCTCAACGTCATCCTGGCCGCGTGGACGGTGCTGTACGCCAACAACAAGACGGCCGCCACGATCGACGCGGGCGACTTCATCACCGCGCAGCAGATCCGCCGCATCCGCAAGATCTTCCAGGCCAAGGACGTCATGCCCGGCGATGACGACCTGTACAACTGGATCATCCACCCGGACCAGGCCTACGACCTCGACATCGACGACAAGGTCGGCGGCACCCTGGACGTCATGCGGCGCGCGATGGGCGGCGACCAGAGCGACGGCATCTGGACGGGCGAGATCACGCGCCTGGCCGGCTTCCGGATCCTGAGCTCGTCGAACATCCCGATGACGCAGACGCAGAACGGCGTGACGGTCTACCAGTCCCTCGCGGGCGGACCGGACGCGCTGCTCAACGTGGACGTGGAGAGCATGCCCTTCTCGCTCTTCGTGTCCCCGGCGACGAACGTCAACGCTGCGAACCCGCTCGGCCAGGTCGGCACGGTGGGCTGGAAGGCGACCTATGCGGCCGCCGACATCTCGGACGGCATCAGGGGCTTCGTGGTCCAGAGCGCCGTGTCCGACCAGACCTTCTAGGAGGCCAGCGATGGCGAAGGACGACCAGAGCAAGACTCCGGATACCCCCGCTGCTTCGGCAGCGGGGAGTCCGGCCTTTACGCCGAAGCGCGGCGACTTCGTGACCTACACGGAGACGATCAAGAGCGGCCGGCAGAAGGGCGAGACCCGGACCAACTTCCTGCTCGTGACGGAGGTCGGCACCACGACCGGCCCGAAGCGCGACAAGAAGACCGGGGCCATCGTCACCAAGGATGTCGACGTCAAGTTCGGCGACGGCACCCGCAAGGTCACGCAAGCGGTCATGGAGACGGTTCCCGTCTTCGGCGGCGTGATCCTTTCGGCCCAAGAGCAGTTCCCGCGCCCTGTGCGTGGTGTTCTGCTCGAGGAACTCTCTCCTCTGGAGGCCTAACATGGCCAAGGACAAGGGAATGGCTCCCTCTTTCCGGGAGCAGTCGGAGGTCGGCGACGGCGAGAACATCAACATCGCTGCGGATGCTCAGGGCCGCGCGGTCACGATCTTCTCGACTGGCGACAACCTGACCCAGAAGGGCCAGGGCAACTACACCGGACCCTTCAAGAACGTGGTCGGCAAGTCCGGACTGCTTCCCGATAAGGGACCGCAGTTCGTCAACGAGAACCGTGAGCGCCCGGAAACGGACGACGACGACGGCATGGAAGAGGAAGAGGACTGATCCGACGGGAGGGGGACTGGTGAGCAGCATTAGGTTCGAGGAGTTCGACCGCATCCTTCGGGAACTGAATCCGAACCTGCGGACCTTTCCGAGCCGGACGAAGAGAAGCTCCATGATCTATCTCAGGGGCAACTACCATCCGGACTCGGGGAAGTATGATCTCGCCGAGCAGCTCGCTTACCCGTCCCCCTCCCACGGTTCTTTCCCGAAGTACGATTTCCTGGACAAAGCGGGCCTTCCGGCCCGTGGCTACACCTCGGTCTTCAAGATGCTCGTGAAGAAGAGGCTCATCAACAAGGACCGGCTCCGCGCCCTCCTGCCCCAGGCTCTCGACCCGTCGCGCGGACGGCCCCAGCGAAAGGCGGACGAAGATGCGCCCCCTCCTGTCCCTGTTCACCAGCTTGCTCCTCGCGTCGCGGGTCCTCGCCTCCCCGCCCGTTAACCTCTACCCCATCGAGAGCGTCAACGTCGTAGGCTGCGCCCACTCGATGACGGGCTCGGCGACCTACGATTTCGCAACCGCGCTTACGGGCACGACTTCCGGCCCGATCGACCTTGGCCTCGTCGGCTGCTTCTCCTTCTCCGTCACCGGCACGGGCAGCGGCCAGGTCCGCCTTTGGCAGAGCAACAACTCGACGACCTACACGGCCGGCACGACCCAGACGGCCGGCGTGATCGTGGCGACCTTCCCCATCGGCAACAAGAACGCGCAGGCCGTCTACTCCTGGACGAAGACGGCGCGCTATGCGTGGTTCGACTTCCCGGCCCTGAGCCCGAACATCTCCGGCCCGAACTACGTCACGCCGGTCGCGAACACGGTCACGCTCTGGCACTACCTCCCAACGAACTGGCCGAACTAAAACGCATCGGTACGAAGGGAATGCTATGAACAAATTCTGTTTTGTCCTTTTCTTGCTTCTGACTTTTCTGTCGTCAGCAGTAAGGGCCGCGATCGCTGTGGATGGTGGACCAACCACCGAGAGCGCCGCCATAAACTCAACAACCGCCACTTTTTCTTTCATAACGGGCGCCGGATCGAACCGGATGCTTTTTGTCTGTTACGAGGATGACAACGACTCACCAGCTCCGACTATTACGACCATTACTTTCGACGGAACATCGCTGTCCTATATCACGGCCACAGCCGGCAGCGGTTCCCCAAACTCCAGGATTGAGTGGTGGGGGCTAAATAACGTTATCGCATCGACCACAGCTAATATTGTGGTCACAGCAGGTTCGAGTATGGGTGTTCCTGTTTTTGGTGCTGTAGAACTCTCAGGTATCGACATTTCATCTCCCGTTGGTGGAACTGGGGCCGATGCCATCACGACCGGGACTAGCTTGCCGATTACCGTCACTACTACAGTAGCCAATTCTTGGATACTCGATGCCTGCACATCACACGGGTCTTCTCAGCCAGTGGTGACGCTGGATCATCAATTGACTTCCATGTGGGCCATTGGTCAAGCCGCTTTGAGCTACGCATCTGGCGGCAGAATGGCCACTACGTCAACCGGAAACTACCCTCTGACGGACACTCTGAGCAACAACGCATCTACTGCCACACATCTGGCAATTGAGGTGATTCCTTTTGTCCCGACTCCGACCGCGACCCCGACGAACACGCCGGTCATTGCGTCCTTCGTTACCAGCGCCCAATACGCCTTCGCGAACTCCCCGACGATCACGATCCCGTGGACGCCCTCCGTCACCGGAGTCGACGAGCTGCTCTGCGTGATGATCGCGACGAACAACACGGACAACAAGAGCGTAGTCCAGCAGGTCAGCTACGCGGGAAACGCCTTCACGCCTCAGCTCCAGGTCCCGTCGCGCCAGTATTCCGAGGGCATCGAGTTCTGGACCTTCTCGCTCGGCTCCTATCCCTACAGCGGCTTCCCAACGGGGAATATCGTCATCACGCAGCCGAGCTACAACACGATCATCAACGACGAAGTAACGGTCCTCGAGTACGGCGGCGCGGCCCAGAACGCCTTCCTCAACGTCAACTCGGCCTCTTCGCTCCAGCAGGCGCTCCAGTCCACCACGACGCAATGCAGCTTGATCTCGCAGTTCCAGCGCAGCTTCATTTTCTCCGGGTACTCGGGCGTGAAGGGGATCCAGACCTTCCCGGGAGGCTTCACCAATCTCCAGTACGCGCACAAGTACGGGACCTGGGCCTCGGCCGATCACCAAGGCCCGACGGGGCCGACGACCTACACCTCGGCCTACGTCTCCCTGCCTCCGTACAACCCGGCGGCGAGCGTGATGATGGCGGAGATCCCGTCCTTCTCCTACTTCACGCCCACGATCACTCCCACGCCCCACCCGTAGCCGGAGCCTGCCGTGGCCGTCCTTTCGAACCAGAAGACCTTCCTCCAGATCCAGCAGCAGATCTCCGAGCTGTGCCTTAAGACGACCTACCCTACGGTCGCTCAGGACGGCGTGACCCAGCCGGGCCTCACGCGGCTGAAGCAGATCATCAACGACGCCTACACCGAGATCTCGAGCGAGGTCGCCTGGCGCTGGCGCTTCTACGACGGCTACACCTTCCCGACGGTCCAGGGCCAGACGACGCCGTACGCGATGCCCGACGACTGCGAGGAGCTGCTCTGGGTGACGATCCCCCTCTACCAGCAGCGCCTCTGGGCCACCGAATATAGCCAATGGCTCACGAACTACCCGGGCCGCTACACGAACTATGCGAACGCGAAGCCCTGGAGTTACATTCCGGCGCCCGAAGCGGCCAACAACGCCTACCAGATCTACCTCTTCCCGGCGGCCGACCTTCCGCCGGCCGGCGCGTACATCGTCCAGATCGGCTACATGAAGCGCGTCGCCCCGCTCGTCGCCGACGCCGACTATATGGTCTGCCCGCCGGAGTTCCAGGACGCCGTGATCGACCGCGCGATCCGGAAGACGTACGAGTTCCTGGCGGACGCGAAGTGGCAGTCCTATGACGACCGCCCGGGCGCGGGGACGCCGGCCTCGGACAGGTACTCGGCGCTGTGGGTGAAGAACGCCAACTTCGCCGAGGCGGTCTCCTACTGGCGCGACATCCGCACGGAGCGCGCCTTCACGGCTTCGCTCGACATCAACCGCGTCCTCTTCTCCTACGGCGGCTGATGCCTCCGGCGCCGGGCTCCCTCCTCATCACCGACTTTTCGCGCGGCTGGGATCCGACCCATCCGGACGAGCAGCTCGTCGGCGCTAATGGCGCCCCGGGCGAGCAGTTCGGCGCCTCCGTGGGCGCGCCGTTCAAGAGCCCCGACGTCCACGACGTCGACTTTTGGAACGGCTACCTCAACAAGCGCAATGGCAAGCTCTTCCTCGGTAACCAGATCGGCGGAGCCCTCCTCGGGCTCTATATGTACCTCTACACGACGATCGCCGGCACGATTACGCGCCAGATCGTCGGCTTCGCGAACTCCCAGTTTGAGCTTTGGAACGGGGCATTTTGGACGCACCTGATCCTCAACTGGCAACACGTCTCCTACGCCTACTTCTCCACCCTCAAGAACCTCCTCTTCATCTCGAATACCCCGAATTTTGGCTATCTCTATCCCAATCGATGGTGGGATGGATCTTCGACCAACATTGGTTATCACGGAACGAGACTTTCTCCGTTCTATCAGCTTTTCTTTGGTGGAAATTATACTAAGGCTCAGATCAGTTCCATTACCGGAACAACAATCACGATGGCAGCAAATCAGCCAGCGTCAGGACTTTACCGTGGCAAGCAGATCTGGGTTCTGGATCAGGCTTTTTTCATGGAGCCGGCGGTCATCTCGAGCTTTATGACAACGGGCACGGCTGGAACAGCGACCTACTATGTCACGTCTATCACCCTTCAGACCCCTCTGCGCTATGTCCTCACCGGATATAGCTACGTGACATGGAACGGCTGCACGATGGCCTCGGCGACGACGGGCGGTTCGATCACGATCGCGGGTGCCCTCACGACGATCCGAATTCTCGCAGTGACTACTCTCCAAAGCGGCGGCCAGCGCGCCTCGGAGATGAGCGTCGATGTCGCGGTCGGGACGACGTGCTCGATCACCCTTTCCAACATCCAAATGGCCTTCGGCGACGGCCAGCCCTTCGGCACGGATATCCCCAACAACGCGACGACGTGGTACATGACGCAGCCGTTCAACCCGCAGCTCGCGGCTTCGGATCCGAACGGCGGCCTGAGCCAGGTTTTCTACCGGATCCCGGACAACCAGGGTACGGCTACGGACACGAGCACCGGCTACAACCCCATGCCCAATTCGACGACCGCCTTCACGATCAAGACCGGCCGCAACCCAAACACGGACGTCACGCTCGTCGCCGACACGGCGGTCGACGCCCAGGGCTACTTCACGGGCCAAGTCGACGTGCCCTTCTACAAGCTCTCCATCGCCTGGAACAACTTTCTCGTCCTTATCGGCGATGTCTGGAACCCGAGCGGGATCTGGATCTCGGCCTACGGCGCGCCGCAGGTCTTCGGGACCCAGGGCGGCCTCGACGGCGCCTTCATCCAGGTCCCGAACGGCAACGACGGTCAGGTGATCATCGGCGCCTACGTCTGGCGCGGCGACCTCTACATCTTCAAGACCAACAGCGTCTACGTCCTCCAGTTCAGCGGCAACACGTCGCTCTCGCCCTTCGTGCTGACGAAGCTCCAGGGCAACTACGGCCCCGTCTCGCCGGGCGCGATCGCCGAGGGCGACAACTACCTCTACTTCCTCAGCCCGACGGGGCTCTGCGCGATCAGCGGCCTGACGGTCTTGCTCCTGCCCGAGAACGAGCAGATCCGCTCGAAGTTCCTCGGCCCGAACTCCTGGAACCTGGCGCTCCTGAGCAACGCCCTGGCGATCACCTTCCCGGCGAAAAAGCAGATCCACTTCCAGGTCGCGGTCGCCTCGGCCGGCGACAACGTCCTCGTCTACGACTGGAGCCGCCGGACGTTCTGGTACGACACCGGCTCAATCCAGGAGACCTCCTACCTCCAGGATCTCAGCTCGTCGCCACCGATCCCCTACGCCGGGGACTCGAACGGCCAGCTCTTCCAGCTCGACTACCCCGGATCCGATGAGCCGATCCCCGTCGATATGCGCTACGAGACGCCCTGGCTCAACCTCGGGGATCCGACGGCCTGGAAGGAGCTGAAGTGGATCTGGCTCGCGGGCGCGCAGCAGGTCGCGGGGACGATGCACGTCGAGGTCTACGTCGACTACAGCCTCAAAGCGATCCGCGTCTTCGACTTCGACATGAGCAACCCGCAGTTCCAGATCGGCCTCTCCCAGGCCGTGAATATGCGGAACAAGTGCTTCAAGCTGGCGCTGACGAATAATGACCAGGGGATCCCGGTCGCGATCCGCTACCTCCGCCTGGACTACGTCAACATCGGGCCTCAGTTGTGAGCCAGCTCACGCTCAACTGGCCGAGCGCACTTCAGAGCCCGGAGCAGCAAACCGAAGCGATCCAAAAGGCCTTCTCGGACATCCAGAAGGCATTCAATGCTTCTTCGAGCTCGCCGGCAGTCCTGGTTCACGTCCCGTCCTTCGTCAACACGACGCAGACGAATCCCGGGGGAACCTTCGCCACGTTGCCGGGCTTCAACTGGACGATCAACAGTCAGGGTGGCCTCGTCTGCATCGACGTGAACATCAGCGCATCGTACCTCGACTCGAACGGCTGCGTCTTTCAGCTCGTCATCGACGGGAAGACGCTGCTCAAGAACGTCGCGCTCGGCGGCCAGAACTCCGGATCTACGAACGCTCGCGCCGGCACGGCGTCGCTTTCCTGGAAGTCGGTCTTAGGTCCGGGCCAGCACACGATCCAGATCCAGGCCTCGGCCTCGAGCTGCACGATCAACGGAACGGCGCGCGTCGCCGGAAACTCGTCGGCCTCGATCATCGAGTTCCCCGCGAACGTGCAGGTCCTCAATGCGGTCGCTAACTAAGGACGAGTTCGAGACGCGGATCCGCGCGGAGCGGCCGGACTTGGCCGACGAGTTCCTCGAGCCAGACGCCTTCGGCGGCGAGACGGTCTTCCTCGTCCACGGGAGCACGGTGCTCGCCGTGGCGCTCCGGCCATCCCAGCGCCTCATCTGGGTCACGGGAGTCCTCGGAGGGGGCCTAGAATGGTTGCGGGAATTGAAGAAATTGGGGTTGTCCAGCGGCTACCAGTGGTTAGGATTCAAGGTGAAGCGCGGGCTCCCCTGGGGAGCGGCGATCGCAAGGTACGGGAAGGCGCGGCTCATGGCTGAGACCCCTTCGGGCGACGAGTACTGCGCTTCTTTGCTGGCGAGGTAGGAAATGAGCGGTGGTGGCGGATCGAATTGGAATCCCGGAGATGCACTCCGGCAGCTCTCCCAGAATGCGGGAGAGGGCATCGGAGCGATCGGCAACAATTTTACCCAAGGATGGCAGGGGCTTACGAGTGGAAAGGGCACTCCGTGGGGACCACTCGGAGATAGGACCTTTACTCTCCAAGGTCCGGGTGGAACGAGTAATCAAGAGAGTCTCGCCACTCCTTGGCAACTTGGAACTGACATTGCTCAAAACACCCTGAATGGAGCTGCACAGCTCGATCCATTAACGCATGTTCCAGTTACGGGAATGCCTAATGATTTTTCAGGGCTTGGACTTGCTCCCGAAAATTATGTCGATAAAGCCCTCCAAGGACCAACAAATCTGGCAAATCTTGGAACGACAAGCGCAATTCAAGATATAAGTTCCGAAGTAATGGACAAGCTTGGAATGGGAGCTGGAGGTCAAGCTCTGAATCCATACAATCCTTCGAATCAGGATAATAACTACAATTCGCAGAAGCTATCCCAGCAAGCCAAAGAAGCCCAAGCTGCATCAGCAGCAAGACAGCAAGCTCAGAATGCCGCTAGGCAAGCCCAGATCGATGCTCAAACGGCTTCCAATCAGGGGAATTTCAATTCTGCAAATTCCTTTGAAGATGCGCTTAGGGCTGCCTATCTCCAACGGCAAGGGTCTAAAGCCAATGCAAATGGATTTTACTAGGAGAATGCAATGAGTGGCGGACAAGGAATGCCCTGGGGGCCCACGAACTATGGAGTCCCAAGTTCTCCGAATCTCATGACCGATCCTACGCAGATTGCAACTCCAGGAATCTCTCAGGAGATGCAGCAGGTTCGGACGACGGCCGGCCAGCAGCAGGGCGCGTCGAACAACGCGGCGATGGCTGCGCTTCAGCGCGCGGGCGTGGCGGGAGGCTCCGAGGCCAGCAACGCCCTCGGGAACATCGCCGGCCAGACAGCGCTCGGCACCGGCCAAGCCCTCTCCGGTCTCCAGCAGCAGCAGTTCGGAGAACAATCTAATCTTATGAATGCTCTCAACAATGCCGCCCTAAATAAATATCAGGTCGAGAGCTACAACAATTTGGGGGAAAATGCCCAACGGCAAGGCCAATTGAGTGGCGCTGGGAGTGCTCTAGGAAGCATTGCTGCCCTTGCCGCTCTTTTTATGTAGAGGTTGACCAATGCCGTATGGACGTTATGGTTCGATGGGAATGGGAATGTACGGCGGTGGCAACCAAGGCTTTCTTGGCGGCCTTGGTTCTGGTTTGTCAGAAGGTCTTCGGGCTGCGATGCAATACAAGTTGGACAGGGCCGAAGCTGAAAGAATGGCCCAGCAAGTTGCTTGGGCTCAAAATCCATCCAACCCTGAGAATCAATTACGCTTTCAGGAGGCGAGAGCCCTTGGAAACACGAAAAACTCAACCATTGATGCTGGAACTCTCTTCGGACCTCAATTCAGAGGCCGTCAGATCCCGGTGGACCAGGCTCTCCCATACCTCTTCGCCAAGTTTGGTCTGATGAAGTCAGGACCAATTGCAAGTGGCGCAAAAGCGGGAGCCGGCGGTTCTGGAATGGTGCCTCTTGATCCAGAAGATCAGAAGACGATCCAAGATCTCACCACCGAATTGAGCACCCTCAAGGGAGCCTACGAAACGGCGAACAAGTCCAATCTCTTCAAAAAGGGGGTTGGAAATGATGTGGCGCAGGGCCTTCTCAAGATGAATCTTGAAGGCGCTCCCTTCATTGGAAACATGGTCTCAAACAACCTTCCGGCCGGCGCGATGGATTACAACACGCGCATGAAGGATGCCATGTACCGCGTTTCAAAGATCCTGAGCGGCGGTCGTCCGAACCAGCAGATGCAGGAAGACCTTCAGCGCCAGATCCCGCAGATTGGCCTTGATCCTCAGCTCGCACAGCAGCAGTTCAATGCTTTGCTCGGATCGGCTGAAGCCCGAGCCCAGGGACTCGTCAATAAGAAGCGTGCTCTGGGCCTTGAAGATCAGGCGCAGGCCCTTTCGGATCAGCTAAACGGGCTCTTCGGTCAATATCGCATCGGCGAGGAGGGAGGCAGCTCGACCTCGAACCTCCCGGGATCGGGCATCCAACCTCAAGCCCAAGGTACCGGCACAATTCCGGCGGTTCCGGATACTGGATCGACTCAGCAGCCTCCTTCTACGCCGGCAGCACCAGCCACACCGGATATAGACGCCCTTTTGGCTGCCTATCGAGCCCAAAAAGTAGCCCAGCAAGCAGCCCCAGGAGGCGCAAGTGCCGCTCAGCCCTGACGAGGTCGCCTTTCTCCAGTCGAAGGGGGTTTCTCCGCAGGCCATTGCCGCCTATGGATCGCCCAAGCCGACTCCGGAGACCTCGCCCGCTCCCTCAAACGCTTCTCAGCCCTCTCCGAAGGCCTTAGCGCCCGACGAAGTAGCTTTTTTGCGTTCTAAGGGCGTTTCTCCAGAGGCAATCGCCTCCTATGGCGCTGCTCCTGCTCCCCAGCCCCAGATGGGCCAAAATGCGCCCCAGACGGCCCAGGGAGGCACCGAAAGCGGCTTCTTCGCCCCGGGGCAGGCCGTTGACCGGGCTGTCGAGGGAGCGAAGCAGGTCATCCCCTTCCTCCAGGCCGGTGAGAATCTCGTTTCCGGCAAGCCCGCCTACGAAAACAGCCCCGAGGGCTGGGGAAGGGCCGCCGGGGACATCGGCGGGGCCGCCGCGACCGTTGCCTCGGGCGGAATTAAGCCTTTGGCCCAGGTCGCGGGCCTAAGCGCGGCCCTTAACGCTCTTGGGATCCCCCAGGGAGCCCAGCGGATCGGCGAAGCGATCGAAAAACCGGCTGAAAGCATCCAAAACCCGAGCAAAATGTTTGGAATCGAGGGTCTGGGAACCGCGATGAACTTCCTCGGCCGCGTTCCGACCGCCACGGCGGCGACGGGCATCGAAGCGCTCCCCTATTTCCTCGCTGGGAAGGCTGCCGGCATCGCAGAGCCGGCCGCCGCGCGCGCGGGCGCCCCGGAAGCGGCGCCGGCTGCGCCGGTACCTCTCACGCCGGAATCGCTGCTCCAAGAGCACGGCGGCGAGCTGACGCCGGCCATGCGCGCCAAAGGGGGTGTCCCGAAGGCCGTCGCGACCGGGATCGAGAAGCTCGCGGCCGTCAACCCGATCACCTCGGCCCTTCCGGAGGGGATCCAGGCGAAAAACGTCGGCGCGGTCCAGAGCTACCTCGAAAAGACGCTCGGCCCCGATGTGGCCGGCCTTTCGATGGCGGATTACGCGCCGAAGCTGGCCGAGGCCCTCTCCGAGTACAAGGGCGAGCGCTCCGGGCGTTTCGGAGCCGCCGAGACGGCGCTCTCGGGCCTCGAATCCAAGCTCCCGAAGCCCGTCGGCGAGATGGCCTCGGACCGGATCATCCGAATGCTGGAAGGGGCCGGCGTTCCCTCGGACGAGAACGGCTTCAACCCGGCGCTGATGACCGGCAACGAGCGAATCGACCCCACGACCGCGAAGGCCCTCGTCGCGATGGAGCGCCAAGTCCGCAACGCGAAGACGATCCCGGATCTCCTGGCCCAGCGGCAGAACATCGACCGAAGCGGGATCATGAACTTCGAGGCGCCCCCTGACGCGATGGGGCGCCTTAAGGGCATCGCACGGGGCCTCGTCAACAACACGCTTACGGAAGCGGTCGAGTCCTCGGGCGATCCGGCCGCGATCGACGCCTGGAAGAAGGCCAACGCCGAGTACAGCCAGACGGCGCCCGTGATGAAGAAGCTCGGGAAGGCCGGCGCGAACGCTCTCCTGGGGCCGGAAGCGCTCACCAAGATCTTGACGGATAAGGCTCAGGGCGGCCGGGCGCTGGACACGCTGAAGGCGAACATGACGCCCGAGCAATGGGGCTCGGTCCAGGACGCGGCGGTCAACGCCATCCTGGACAAGTCGCGGGGAAAGGGGGGAGCGATCAGCGCGGACGCGCTCTCGACGAACCTCGGCAAGAACATGGCCCACGTCGTCTCGCGGCTGGATCCGGAGAAGCAGGCGGCGCTCCAGAACGCGCAGGCGATGATGGAGAAGGCCCAGATCGCGGACCTCCGCCGCGACAACCCTCCGGGCTCGGGGACGGCCGCAGTCCGCAACGCTCACCTTCTCGGGGGCCTGCTCGCGCCTCACGCGCTCCTGGGCGAGACCCTGGGCCTGGGCGGCTACTACGGCGCCTCGAAGGCGCTCCCGGTGGTCTCGGATGCCTTGTCGACGATCCGCGAGCGCGCAGCCCAGGCGGTCCGGTCCCCGATCCCGGGGACGGCGCCGATCCCGCCGCAGCTCCTCGATATGCTGAGGAAGGCTGTCAGCCGGCCGGGGGCTCAGGCGGCGCGAGCGGCTTCTATTTGAGGAGGATCCGGACGAGGCGGACGGTTTGAACCGCCCAAAGCGTCAGCAAAAAAGCGAAGACCCGCTCGGCGCCCGAGGCCAGGTTAGGGTTCAGGGCCGCGAAGGCTCCCAGCAACAAAGAACAGGTGAAATTCGCAAAGCTCATTGGTAGACTTTCTACCATGAAACCCGGGGGACACAACCCCTAAAAAGGAGAGAGGTGAGATCATGAAGAAGATGTTCCTGTCCATCCTGGCTCTCGTGGGGTTGGCGTCCTTTGCCAGCGCTGCGACGCCGACCGTCACGCCGAACGCGACGCTGACGGCAGCTCAGACCCAGATCGAGCAGACCCAGACGGCCGTCGCTGTGACCGCGACCTACGTCAAGACGGCGTTCCCGACCCTGACGCCCACCCTGACGCCCACGGGCACGCTGACGCCCTCGCCGACCTTCACCCCGGCCCCGAAGCAGCTCAAGAGCGACTACCGTCGCCGGATCTACTTCCAGCCCCAGCAGATGACCCAGGCCGACGGCATGACCGCATTGGGAACGACCGCTTTGCCGGGGGCTACCAGTGCTTGGTTGACCATCACGGCCCAAAACCAGACGGCGGCAGTCCTTTCGACTGGCGCGGCTGAGGTCCGACTGGGCTTCACCGTTCCCTGGGACTTCAAGGGCAACGCGCGGCTCTACTTCTACATGAACGCTCAGTCCATCGGGGACTCGGTGACCATCACCGCCAACCTGAACGGACAGTCCTTCAACTGCACGACCCAAACCACGGGGACCTTCAGCTACTTCCCGCCGCGTGCCGGGGCCTACGTGATGACGGGATCCGCAACGCAGATCGTGGCAGGCTACGGCGGCCAGCAGGTCGAGCCGCTCTGGGATACGCCGGTCCAGGTGGTCAGCCGCGTCATGATGCCGCTGAATGCGGGGGCCGCCCGCTACTCGACGTCCAACCCTTCGCTGGGGCCTTCAATCCAGCCCGGCGACATCCTGAATTTCGACATCGTCAGGACGAGCGGAGGGTCCGGAAACGTGAACGTCCTGGGTGAGGAGTTCCAGTACGACTACAACCAGGATATGCAACCGTAAAGGTTGAATGATCCCGGTTCCAACTATTAGGGAAATCCTAATAGTTGGCGCCGATGATCACTCAAAATAAGGCGGACAAAATGGCCACAACCCCGACGGCTCAGACGGACAACAAGATGGGCATGATGAGCGCTCTTGCTGCGCTATTTGGCGGTAAGGGAGCTGCCGCTCCTCAGCAGCCCCTTTCCGAGCCGATGCCGGGAAGTATGGGGATGCCAAGCGAGCAGAGCGCTCAGCCACAAGCAAAGGACACGGTAGCGGACTCAGCTGCCCCGGCTGCTCCTGGCATGATGGGTTCGCAGGAAGGGCAAGGCCTCGTGGGCGCCCTTCACGACCTGATTCGCTTCTTCCAAGCCAAGCCCGCTTCGGCTTCAAACGACAACAAGTACCAGAAGGCACTTACCGATGCTGGCATTCCCGCCAGCGAAACCGGGGTGGGGATGTAATGGACAACGAAGAACTTCTCCGGGCCATCCAAGACAAGATCCGGCTCGGTGTCATGGAAGGAATGGCTGCCCACATCCAGGAGAAACATACTCCTTTGGAAGCCAAGGTCGATACGGTGGCAGTGGAGATCCACAAAAGAATCAACGGCCTCGATCGTCAGCTTGTTCTCGCTCGTGGCGTCATGCTCGGATTCAGCATCATCTTTTCCATCGTGCTTGCTCTCGTCGAATACAGCCGGAGCCAGGAACTTTCAGCCCAGCCAGTGGCAGGAATTACTCACGGACGCTAAGATGACGCCAGAGACGCTCGACGCTTGCGTAGGATGCGGACCGGATCGGGCAAGCCTCTGGGCTCCAGCCCTGACGGCGGCGATGGATCGTTTTGGGATCGACACGAACAAGCGGATAGCTGCTTTTCTGGCCCAAGTGGCACATGAATCGGATGGATTTAGGGTCATCGTTGAGAATCTCAATTATAGTGCGGCGGCTCTCCATGCAACTTGGCCGGAGCATTTTAGTCTGACCGATGCTGAGGCCTACGCCCACCAGCCGATGAAGATCGCCAATCGAGCCTACGCAAACAGGATGGGTAACGGGGACGAGGCAAGCGGCGATGGCTGGTTCTTCCGGGGCCGTGGCCCGATCCAGACGACGGGCCGTGACGATTACCGCGACTTCGGATCGGCTGTCGGATTTGATGCCGTGGGGAACCCTTCGATCCTGCTACAGCCTTCTTTCGGATCCCTCGCCGCCGGCTGGGAATGGAACCGGAGCAACCTGAATTTTTACGCCGATGAAGGAACGGAAGAGGCCTTTATCAAGATTACGAAGGCCATCAATGGGGGCATCCTTGGAGAGCCGGATCGCTGGGCTCGCTACCAGAAAGCTTTGACTGCGTTGGGAGTTTTTGCTTGAGGGGGCTTTTCCTCGCGCTGCTGATCCTCCTGGCCTCGGCGGCACACGCCAAAGAGCCAGTGGGGATCAGGGCCAACAACCCCGGCAACGTCCACGGCATCCGTGGCCAGGTTTGGGAGGGATCGAAGGGCGTTGACGGCTATGGATACGTCCGGTTCCAGGACGCCTTCTATGGCCTGCGCGCCCTCAAGCACGTCCTCCAAAGCTATTTCCTCCGACACCACATCCGGACCGTGGCGGGAATCCGGAACCGCTGGGTTCGGCGTCCGAAATACCCGGAACAGGTCCAACGCTTGAGGCGGGATATTCTGCTGGTGTCCCGGTTGCTCCACGTCCAGCCGAACCAGACGTTGACCTGGAGCGAGGACACGGAAATTAAACTGGCGAAGGCCATTGTCTTTGCCGAAAATTCGGAGCAGCCCTATCCAGATTCCCTGTATCGGGCGGCGTTCGAAAACTGACCGGAGGTAAGTCATGGACGTTTCCAGCACCGCACAGACGGCGCCCATCGCTGCGACGCTCGCCGCCGCTACGCTTCCGTGGTGGAAGGCCATCATCGGAGCGGTCATCGGATGGTTCGGCCACAAATACGCTCCGGCAGTCCAGCAGGGGCTCAACAGCGCCCAGGTCAAGACGGCACTCCAGGACGTCAAGGCTCTCGCTCCTGCCGCCGAAGCCGTGGCAACCCTTTCGGGCAACCCGGCCTTGGCCGGAGGCATCGAATCCGCTTCCAAGATCGCGGATGCCGTGAGCCAGACCCAGGATCCTACCCAGCTCGCAACCCTGGCTATCATGCACGCCCAGGCGCTTGCTGCTGCGGCTCCTGCGCCAGCCCCGAAGGCCTGATCATGGGCCTCGAAGATGCAAGGGCGTGGACGGTTCCAATGGCAGCGCCAGGACCGGAGGATCTGGCCCTGATCCTACCGGGTGGGGGCGCCTGGATGTTCGCGCAGGCGTGGGAGCTCATCACGATCTTCGGAGCGCGGCCGGACCTGATCGGCAAGATCCGGCTGATCGCGGCTAATTCGGCGGGCAGCATCAGCGCTGCCCTCCTGGGTGCGGGGATGTACCAAGGGAAGGGAACGCAGGTCCTCAAGGACGCGATGGCGACGGTCCAGCGGGACTCGGACGTGATCTCGCCGAGCATCGTCGAGGTCACGGCGGCGCCGTTGCTCCACCCGATCGACGGAAACCGGATGCTCTTCGGCGCGCTGCTCGGCGCGAGCGTCGTCGACCAGCAGCCGCTCTGGGATCTGCTCGAGAAGTACGCGGGCGGCATCACGACGGCGGATCTCCGCGCCAAGTGCAATTTCACGGTACAGGCCCGGAGCTTCCACTCCGAGACGGGCGAGGGCCGCGTCTGGGAAGGCTACCTCGCGAACCTGCCCAAGAAGTCGACCGCGATCGAGGGCGTCTTCAAGGACCACAACGGCGACAGCGACGGGGGCCCCTTCGACAACTGCCCGGCCGATCTCGCGATCCAGACCGGCTTCAAGCGGATCCTGATCGCCTACTGCGGCCCCGAGGCGCCTCCGACGCCCACGAAGGTCTACTGGACCGACAAGAGCGAGCCGAGCAGGCCGATCCGGAAGGCCCGGCAGGTCGTCGCGGGAGTCGTCGGCGCCCTCACGCAGATGAACGAGCAGGTCACGGCCGAGCGCCTGGCGGCCTGGGAGGCGCGCGGCGGAGAGCTCGCCGAAGCCTTCCCGTCGCAGGACGCGAAGATGGGGTCGATCCTGGACTTCTCCCTCGCGGCCCAGGGGCCCAGGGTCTCGGCCGGTATCGCGGCCGGCCAGCTCGCGTTAAAACAAATTGCGGCGCTGGGCTGGTAGGTGGTAGGATAGGCCCCTCGGGGGAGAAATCCCCGAGGGAATGTCGATGTCATCAAAGACGGCCTCGCTGTGAAGCGCGGCCGTTCTTTATTTTGTCCCCATTTTAGGCCTGTTTCAGTCCCTAAATTTTTAGTGGACAGTCCCAAAAAAATAAGGGAGTATTTCCTCGCGGTCGGAAGCCGCTAGGTCTTTGAGAGACGAGGGGGCTGGTAAAGGCGAGCCCGAACCCGCGAAAGCGGAGCCTCTAAGACGCCCCCTGGGACGGGGCGCAGGCCGGACTAGACCGGCCTCCGAAGAAGGAACCCAGACGCAGGACTTCAGGCCTAGGCCGAGAAGAGCGAAAGGGAAACAGGCAAACAAAGGGTTGAGCGATGCTCGACCCGATTGCGAAGGGCTCCAGGGCATCTCGCCTTGGAGCTCTTCGCATTATAGGCAGATTGGAAGCTCTGCCCAAAGACGAGGGGACTATGGCGCTCACCGAGCAATCGCAAGAAGCCGTAAAGAACTCTCTCGAAGTTTTGACCACTCCTCCCGGACTTCCTCCTCTCTCCAAAGAACAGCATGAGCTTTTGGAGTTAGTCCTGGAAAACTTAGCCTATTCGGCCGAGAACGCTGGCCTCCGCTTCGCATTCGGAAAGGAGAAATAAAATGCAGACCAAACCGATCAAGCTCACGAAGGGCCAGAAGTTCCGCCAGGCGCTCACCCACGCGGCGATCCAGGCCCAGGACCAGATCGAGAACGGCCGGCCGGTGAAGGCGATGCAGGAAGCGCTCCTCCGCGCGGTCGACCGCAAGCTCGACGAGAACCCGCGCTTCGCGTGGCGGTAGAGCCGAAACCCCTCCGGGGGTCAGCGCGGGGTGACGGCCCACGCTCCGATGAGGCACGTCAGCCAACGCCCCCAACCCCGATCTTCCGGGTGGCATGGGGCAAGCTAAGAGGTACGACATGGAACTCGCAGAACTGGTAGTCACGCAGGGGATCAGCTCCGAGCCGGGCCAGGACCGGGGCGCGCCTTTCGACGCGGCGCTCGGGATCACGAAGGCCCGGGCCGCCGAGCTCGTCCCCGACGACCGGGGGATCAAGCCGTCGTCGATCATCTACGGAGGCCGGCAGGAGATCCTCCCGAAGGTGAAGGGGCACGTCATCAAGAGCGCGATCGACCAGCAGGTCTACGCCCTGACCGACACGGCGTTCTTCCAGCTCGCGGGCCTCGTGGGTCCGTCGAACGGTGAGCGCCTGAACTTCCCGGGCTACCTGCGGGCCTGCCTCGCGCACGACGAACGGCTCGTCTCGATCAACCTCCAGGCCTGGATGCAGGCCAACAAGGACAAGCAGACGCTCATGCGGACGGTCAAGCCGCGCGGGATCCCGGCGGTCCGGGCCTTCCTCTCCGAGCGCTACGTCCCGGTGGACGACCTCGACGTCCTGGAGATCCTCTCCAAGATCGACGAGGCCCGGGGCGCCGAAGTCCGCGTCCTGGAGCTGGGCGAGGACTCCTTCCACCTGAAGCTCTCCTGGCGCAGCGACCGCTACGAGGTCAAGCCCGGCGACGTGGTGGAGTTCGGCGTCTCGATCTCGAACTCGGAGATCGGCAAGCGGGCGGTCCGGGTCGAGCCGATGGTCTGGCGCCTGAAGTGCTCGAACGGGCTGATCGGCCGCGCGGCTGACCTGGAAGGCGGCGTCTGGTACGTCCGCCACGCCGGCCGGACGGAGCGGGTCCTGAGCGTCGTCCGCGACGCCCTCCAGGCCTGCCTCCCAGCTTCCCGCGAGATGGCGCGCCGGATGGCCGAGGCCGCGAAGGAGCAGATCGACCGCCCCGTCGAGCGCCTCCGTTCGCTCCAGAAGGAGGAGAACCTCTCCGAGGCGGTGATCGCCGCCGCGACGGAGGAGATGCTCCGCGAGGCGGCCGGCGGGCCGGTGACGCGGTTCGACTTCGTCAACGGGATCACGGGGGCCGGCCGGCAGCAGAACGACGCCGACAGCCGCTACGATCTCGAGCGCCTGGGAGCCGGTCTCCTGACCGGGGACCTGCCCCTGCCGCTGATCGTCGAGGAAGGGCGCCGCAAGTAGGCCGAGAAGCCACGGGGCCGGGGACTCTCCCCGGCCCCTTCTTTTTTTCCGGAGACCCAATGCGAATTGAGATCCGAGACGGCCTCCTTTTCGACGACAACGGGGAGGTCATCCCCGCCCCCCGGGCGGACGAGATCGCGCAGGCGAACGACTGGATGTACGCCGAGCGCATGACGGCGGCCTTGGCCGACAAGGCGGTGAATATCGACCCGGCGACGCTCCAGATCGCCGGCCTTCAAGTCCTCAAGAGGAGATCCCATGCACTTTAAGGTCGAGAAGCTCAAGGTCTACCAGAACGGATCGACGCTCGCCTTTGTCGATCTCGCCGTGATGAACGGCGGCCAGACGCTCTGCGTCGTGAAGGGCTTCAAGGTCATGCAGGGCCAGGACGGGCCGTGGCTCGCCGAGCCTTCCCAGAAGGGAAGCGACGGGAAGTGGTACCCGACTTTCTACTTCGGCCAGGACAAGGAGAGCGGGAAGGCGCTGAAGTCGGAGGCGCAGGAGGCGGCGCTGGCGGCCTACCGCAACGAGACGGAGGGAGGCTTCTAATGGACGGCGAGCGGAAGCCCCCGAAGGTCTCCTTGGCGAGCTTCTATCTCCCCCAGGGGACCGGCAACCCGAAGATGTTCGCGGACCTCAACTTCCTCGCTCCCGACGGCGATATCGTATGCACCGTGAAGGGCTTCAAGCTGATGTCCCGCGAAAACGGGGGCTTCTGGCTCGGCGTTCCTCAGCGGAAGCACAACGAGGACTATATCGACGTCTTCGAGTTCGGCAGTAAGAGCCAGGCGGAGGAGGCAAGGGCGCTCCTCCACGCGATCTACGAGACGGAGGTCGCAAAGAGGGAGGAGTTCCGATGAAATGGCTTCAGGACTTTATTTTCGGCCTGATAGTGGCGCTGGCGATCTTCGTCGCGGGCGTCCAGGTCGGGATCTATTCGGCGCACCAGCGGGACGCCGAGCAAAAGCGATCGGAGGAGATATGGCGCCAAGTACAGAAAACGCGATGATCGTCCACGAGCAGAAGGCGCTCATCGGCGCCGAGGGGATGAAGGCGCTCCAGGAGACGGCGAAGCAGGTCTTCGTCTCCGGGCTCTGCCCGAAGTCGGTCCAGAAGTGGGAACAGGTGCTCGTGATCGGGCTCTACGGCCGCGAGCTGGGCCTTCCCCTGATCCGGGCGGTCAACGAGATCCACGTCATCGACGGGCACCCCGGGATCTCCGCGAAGCTCATGAACATCAAGGTCCGGGAGAACCTGCCGGCGGCGAAGGTCGACATCCTGGAGAAGACGGCGAAGATCTGCCGGATCCGCTTTCAGCGGTCGCCGGCTCACCAGCCTGTCGAGATCAGCTACACGATCGACGAAGCGAAAGAGGCCAACCTTCTCTTCAAGGACAACTGGAAGAAGTACCCGGCCGATATGCTCTTCGCCCGCTGCTTCTCCCGGATGGTCCGCCAGGAGTGCCCCGAGGCCGTCCACGGCTTCGTGCATACGCCGGAGGAGCTGGAGGTCCCGCTCCAGCGGGCCGAGGTGGTCCCGGCCAAGGCCGACGAGAACGCCCCGGTCAAGGCGGATCCGAAGGTCGTCGAAGCCGAGCTGGCCGGCGCCCAGGCCGAGGGCGAGCCCCTCAACGAGGACGCGGCGATGGAGTTCATCGCGGCGATCGCGGACGTCAACGAGGAGGCGGAGCTCGAGAAGCTCCACCGGGACTTCGCGGACTACTGGATGAAGAAGAGCCCCGCGACGGCGGCCGAGGCCTACGGGCAGTACAAGAAGCGCCTCCAGCGGCTTCGTGACTCAAAAGCAGGGAGGAACGCATGACGGCACTTTCCATCCGGGCGAGCTCGCTCCCGAGGCTCCGGCTTTGCCGGGCCTCCGCCTTCCGGAGCAAGGACGTCCCCTACTCCGACAGCCCAGCCGCCCAGCGCGGCCGGGACATGGCCGACGCCGTGGCGAACTTCTTCCGCATCGGCCGCGACCAGGCGATGAAGCAGCTCGAGGCGGATCCCACGCTGAAGGCTGAGGACAAGAAGATCGTCGAGGACTGCTACAACCTAGGCCTGACCCTGATCCCCGAGGGTACGGACCGGCTGATCGAGGTCGAGCGCGAGGTCAAGCTCGGCTTCCTAGGCGTGAAGGACGGCCGCTTCGACTGGTACGGCCAGGCGACCCAGCTCGACACGATCCGCGCGGCGCTGACCGACTGGAAGATGGGCGTCGGCTTCGTCGAAGATCCGGAGGAGAACGCCCAGGTCTGGGGCTACGCCGCCGGCAAGATGAAGGAGCTCCGCGACGCGGGGAAGAAGGTCGACTTCATCGACGGCATCATCGCCCAGCCCTGCGCCTGGAAGGACGACCAGCGCCTCCGGAGCCACACCTTCAGCTACGAAGAGCTGAAGGGCCGGGTCTCCGAGATCAAGAAGATAGTCGAGGAAGCCAAGGCCCCGAACCCGGTCGCGACCCCGGGCGAGCATCAGTGTAAGTGGTGCCCGGCCAAGGTCTCGTGCCCCGAGTACCTCGCGATGGAGGGCGGGAAGCAGGAGGTCAAGCGCGAGGAGCGGGCGGCCGAGCTGGCGACCGTCACCCACGGGACGCCGATCGAGGTCTCCCCAGACGAGGCCTTCCAGACGCCGGTCGTGATCCTGTCGGCCGAGGTCGTCGCCGAGTCGCTGGCAAAGCTCGAGCTGGCGAAGCAGATGACGATCGTCGACGTCGCGACCTTCCAGGCGGCCGGCCTCATCCGCCGGGAGATCTCGGGCTACATGAACTTGATCGAGGACTACCGCAAGAAGGCGAAGGAGCCCTTCTTCCGGTTCGGCCAGAAGATCGACACGGCGGCGAAGGAGGCAACGCGCCCGCTCGCCGAAGCGCTGGCCCTGCTCGACGCCCAGGCGACCGCGTTCCAGAAGGAGGAGAAGCGGAAGGCCGACGAGATCGCGAAGGCGAAGGCCGAGGAAGAGGCGAAGGCCAAGGCCCAGGCCGAAGAGATCGAGCGCAAGAGGAAGGCCGAGGAAGAGGCCCTCGCGAGAGCCGAGGAGGCGAAGCGCCAGGCCGAGAACTCGAAGGGCAAGACGAAGTCGGCGGCGAGCGCCCGCGCCGACGAGCTCCTCGCCCAGGCCGAGGCCGATCGCAAGGAGCGTGAGCGTCTCGAGCAGGCGCAACGCGAGGCGGCGGTCAAGAAGTCGGAGGAGCAGGCCGTCGCGCCGGCCGCCGTGCCGACGTCGACGCTCGGATTCGCGACGAGGACGAAGCTCGTTTTCACGGTCCCCGACTTCTCGCGGGTGCCGAAGGAGTTCGCGAACCAGATCCTCTTGCTCGACGAGAAGGTCGTCGCCGCGCTCCACAAGTCGAAGAAGATCCCCGAGACGGCGATCCAGTCCGAGAAGAACCCCGAGGGCTGGCTCGTCGTCACGGAGGAGCTCAAGACGGGCGGCGGACGCTAAGGAGGTCAAGTGGAATCTGAACTCCAACGTTCCATGCGGAACATTCAACCGAATAAACGAAAGGCTCGTCGTCGGCCTCGGCGGAAGACGCTGACAGCCATAGAAAATATGGTCCTGAGCAGCATCTACACTTTCCGCCGAAAGCACGACTATGGCCCTACATTGAGCGAGATCTCGAAGGAAACCGGGAATCCGGTGGGCACCGTTCAAGGTGCAT
>JAEHJW020009722.1_pt1 | contig 52401 bp, 61 predicted proteins | sample 9271431 | NCBI WGS metagenome assembly JAEHJW02
GGTTTCTCTGCTCATATCCGTCATTGTTGCTGGATAAAAATCTTTCTTTCCTGAAAACATTTCATGAAGATCGAGAAGAGGATTTTCACGCAGAGTATTTCTCATTGCTTGCTTTGCAGCTCTGCTTACTCTGTGTTCATTTCGACCCTTACTATCTCTAACCTTCCATTTTAATTTATCTAGGTAGCCTGGTGGAAGAGCATGCCTAGCAGCCTCATTTTCTTTATAGTAGTCTAACTTTGCTAGCGTTTTTTCATGTTTTTTATCTAAAAACTGAGCCATTGCATTTGGAGAAGAGCACCATTCTCCAGGACGATCTGGAAAAGACATGGCTGCAACTTTAAGCGCAGGCATTTCATTCTTTAGATTTTGATATTTTACTTGGGGATTCGTTCCTAATCCAAAACCTTTTCTCCAATACCTGCTCTTTCCATACTCTCTCAGCCCCGTTTTGGGATTCACGTGTTTATGCCCCTCATGAATCAACTGATCAAGAATACTGGCCGTTTTAGGGTTGATTTCAGCGAGTCTTGTATCCCCGTAGCGTCCCTTTGCAGCGGTTTCTTTTAAAACCTTCTGCAGCATCGGATCCTGACGGACAGAACCGCCCTGTTTCCTGTGAGCCATCCCTACAGAGGGAGAGGCTTTCCGTTTCCGAGGGCCCCCATGGTCATTGAGGATCTGGTTTAAGACTTCTGACTGCAAGAGAGAGCGTCCGGGATGAACTCGTTTGGGTCCCTTTCCTCCGACTTTGGCAACGAAATCGGCCACTTTTGGAGAAGTGATGAGACGTGCAGCAATGTTTTTTCCTAAAGTTTCGGCTCCTTTTCTGAAGATGCGTTTGTGGCCACTTTCACTTTTAGAGGCTAAGTCGGAGGCAATGGCCGCATAGTCTTTCATCTCCTGATAAGCTCCCAGATGATGGGCGCTTTTGGCATGATTGGCCTCTTTAAGAACCTGTTTGATTTGACGGAGAGCTGCTAGAGTTGATAAGAACTGTTTGCGATCCTCTGGCCCCAAAGACCTCAACAAAAGCTTTTGAGACGGTTCAGGAAGCTTCCTAAAGTTGGTATCCAGCACATGCGAAGAAAATTCTCCCTGACGCATCCCGAGGTCTTTGAAGAGGGATTTCGAGAGAGCTTTGCGCTCAGAGCTCGGTAATCCTTCTAAAATTGTGGCCAAAACATTTCCGTTTTTTCCTAAATCTTTCTGTAAAACCTTGAGAATGTCTGTTTCCTTGCCAGACGCGGAATAGGTTTGGGTTTTGGGATCATACAGGGCTTCATTCAGAATCTTATTGAGATGGGGAACCTCCTGCTGACGAAACTCGGAATACAGCCCCCCCACGGTTTTCCAATTCTGATAAGCCTCCTCTCCCAAAGCCTTCATCTGAGGCGCGATGGCAGCCTCAATGTCCTTCTTGAGCAAGCCTGAAAGATGTTTTAATTCGCCTTCCTTGACATTTCCATACGCGTCGGCAGCGCGGATATCTTCTCCCATCTGCGATCCCTTGCGTTTTAAGAACGGAACTGATTTTGCAGGGCTCCCTGATTCCCATTGCGATAAAATCTCACTTAAGGGCTTGTCATAATCCACAGCCTCCGCAGCGTCTCCCAAGAGCTCTTTGAGATACGATCGAACTTTCGAGGGGCGTGTTTCCAGATCTCTACGCACATCGGGATGAAGCTCTTCCAACCATCGTTGAACATGCGTTAAAGGAACCTGCTCATTGGCAATCCTTTTGAGGTTTTCTTCATTTTTGCCATACCGTCTGGAGAATTTGACGTGTTCATTCTTCAGCTTTTGAGAGGCGCCTTTTACCGCTAAAGACTCAGAGGTTCCGTGCACAGGCGTGTAAGACGAGAGGTTTCCCAGCCCTTTGTTAACTGCATGGATTTGAGAGCCAATATAGCCATCCATCAAGGTTTGAGCGCCCCAGGTTCTGGGCAAAGAATCTTTGAGTTGGTGAATCGCCTTGGATCGTGAAACATCTGCCAATCCATAAGGAATCCCCGCCTCTTGAAAAGCCTTAAGAGCCTTGTGATTGATCCGAAGCGGTTTGGCAACCGCATGGCCTGCAGCGCCTCCACTGAGTCCTCCCACAAGCCCCGCTACGATGGGAATATAGGGGTTTTCAGGAAGCTCCTGACGAGCATATTCTGAAGCCACCCCAGCCCCTGCAGCCCCTCCGAGATTCTGAGCATTGAGTTTGGTAAAATCTTGGAGCATCTTCGCAGCTTTTGTGCCTTTGACCCCTTTGGCAGCCGTGCCCATTCCTTGGGGAACGAGTCCAAGAGCTTTGGCTCCTTTGGCCACAGTTCCCAAACCTTTGGCTGCCAGTCCCAATCCAGGGACTGTGCTGACCGATCGAACGGTTGTATCATAAAGCTGCTCTCCCTTACTTTGAGGAACCGTGTAATTGCCGGTCCATTCATCGATCGTTTTCCCGATCTGCGGCGCATAAGGCTCCCAGTCTTGATCGCCTGTCACCAGCTCGTATCCTTTCCGAATAGGGTACGCCGCAATATCCGCAACCTCCACAATCCCTTGTACAGCGTTTTTCCCGGTTCGGGCCAACCCTCTTCCGAGATCCGATGCCCCTTCAAAAGCATGGATCTGGCGTTGCATCTCTAAGGCTCCTTGCTCACGCGCAGGATCTCCACTTTCCAGATCCGCTCGGATCTTCTTTTTAACATCCTCTAAGGTGTATGGCATGTTACGTCCCCCCCATGTAGTGATCCATTCTTTGCTGCAGCTCCTCTGCAGAAGGAGGGGTCGCTGTCTTCAGTCCCAGAATGCGGTCTTGTGCCTCTTGATGAGACAACCCTTTTTTTCTCAAAGCGAGGTATTCTCGATCATTGGCAATGCTTTGGTTCTCTCCATTGAAGAATCCTAAAATGCTTTTGCCTCTCATTGCTCCCTCTTGGGCTTTTTTATCAGAAGCAATTTCTGCTCCTGATGGCATCCCTGGGATCTGAACCATTTCTTCATGGCCTGTTTCCGGGTCAACACGAACAGCATAGGGAGTCCCATCTTTGCCCATACGGATTTGCGTTGTGGGCCCCTGAGTGGCTTTCTTGCCCAACACCCCCAAATGCGCTTGATGATAGCGTTCTATTTCCCCAAGGTGCGCGTATTTATACTCCAGTTCATCCTGATGCTCTCTAAATTTTCGTTCCCGTTCGGCTTGGGCTTCCCGACTCTCTTCCACAAGTTTATGAATGTGAGCGGCTTTATAATACCGCTCGGCTTGCTGTTTTCGATCTTCCGTTGTGGCGTCCAGTCCTTTCTGCAAGCCTTTGCCAAAGGACCCGAATTCATAAGGATTCGCAAGCCCTTGCGCAAAGGCATGGGATACTTGCATCCACATAGGATTCGGGCCCTTTTGTGTTAACCACTTGGCATAGTCTTCCAGCTGATACTGAGAAGGTGTGCCGACCGGATGACCTCCTGATGCGTAACCGTTCCGTCTGACCAGTTCCCCCAAGCCATAGGCTTTGACGGAGCCTCCCTGAGCAAAAGTCTGGGGTCGGGTTGCCATAAACTGTGCTCCCATCTGTCCAATGAGATTGCCCATTTGGGCCGCTGGGCTTTTGAGCGGAACAGGAATTTCCAGACGTTTATGCTCCATTTCTTGAAAGGGTGTGGTGGGTGCATGACCCCCTGTCAACTCCATCAACTTGGCTTCGGCACGTTTCGGGGCCATTTTTTCCTCCAAATGATGCGCGTATTCATAATCTTTTTCGCGCTGCTGTTCGGCTTGTTCGGCTTCTCCCAGTTTCTCCAATTCATTGGCTCTGTAAAGATTCTGTTTTAAGTCGTTCTCAGCCATCTGCTGCTGTTCTTGAGCGCCCTGTCGTAAATGCGCGGCTTCCTGCAGTTCCGCTTGAGCTTTGGCCTGACTTGCCGCCATTCGATCCTGCATTTCCCGTTCAGCATGTCCCAATCCTTCCCGGGCCGCCTGAAATTTCAATTGCATAATGGATTTTTCTAAATTTTTCTGATGCTCCAATCGCGCACGATCGTGAAGCGTCCGATGAATACCGCCCTTAACCGAACCTGATTTTATAAATTGCCCCATTAAACTGGGTTCAATCCGCTCTTTCCAATCCCGTTCCTGATCCTCTTTCATGTGCTGGATGATGTCGTCGAGATAGGCATTTTCATAGTGCTTACCGGCTGCAATGCGTTTCTCGGTCTCCGAGACAGGAGAGAGCCCCTCCCTCAGGGCTTGAGAGGCATTCCGATTGAGGGTGGATCCATGAAGCCATTGGGCTCTTTCTGAAGGGGAAGGCTCCCCATCTCCAGGCATGACCAAATGCCCATGGAGGTCGCGGCGATAGCCCAGGATTTCCTCTTTTGCTGCTTTGGCAATCTTTTGACGCTCGGTTTCAGGGGCAAAGCGTTTCTCTTTGGGATAGAGGGGCTCTTCGGGTGGATTCTCCATCTCTTCCATCAATCTGTCGAGAAGACGGTCTCTTGGGGCTAAGGTCTGCATGGCCTGATAATCTTCGACCGTCTGAGCAATATTGGGCGGAAGAAGATAGGAAGGATTTTTTTCGTGCTGTTTGAATTCCGTCGCATACGTCTGGGCTGTGGAATCCATCCGTTCAACGATCTCGTCTTTTTCTTCAGGTGTTAAATTGCCAAAGGTTGCGTCGACGAGTTGACCAATATTAAATTTCCTCAGCTGTTCATTCTCCGTAGGGGCTAGACCTTTCATTTCGTCAATAAAACGGTGGCGAACGTCCGTCGGGATTTTTCTTTTGTTAAAGAGAGTGGGTAAGGATGCCTTGAGCAGCGTGCTCATCGAACGATTCTTAAGCGCTTTGCCTTCTTGAGCGATTCTGGGCTCAACCTTGTTTCCGATCAGGGATACATTTTGTCGGGGAATGGCCGCTTTGGAGGGGTTTTGAGCGGGTTCCCGTTTCATGATCTCTGTAATGCGTTTCAGCTCCGCTTTTTTCTTGTTTTCAAGGTCTGCAGCCGCACGTCTTTGCTGTTCAGCGCGCTCAGCGGCTTCTTTTTCCTGGGCTAAAAACGCCTCAAACTCCTTGTAATCTAAATCCTGACGATGAAAGGCTCTCTGTGGCTCCATCTCTTGCAGATGCCATAGGACTCTCTCAGCCGCATGAGCAGGGTCTGAATATCCTTTGGATTGAAACCAGCGAATGAGGGCGTCTTTATCCATGGGTTAACTCCTTTTCGGCAGGTAGGAGAACAAAGTCTTCGTTTTCGGAGGCAAGTGTGTTCCCTTGCTGGTTTTATGGCGGCGGACGTTCTCAACAAACGCTTTGAGGACTTTTCCGCCTTTCTCATTGTTGCCCTCTCCAAAGAGGTCGACATCCTCAGGATCGACGGCATATTCCTCATTAGAAACCCAGACAGGCACCTCGCCGGGATGAGAAGACGCCGAATGAGAAGGCGTCCCCTTCCGAACGCTCTTCTTGGGGGCGTTCCTCTTCCTCATGACCTGGAGAAAGTGATCGAATACTTTGGCCCCTGCTTCACTGGAACCATCTCCCAAAGACGCGACCGTTGTGGCGTCCAGAACATAGGATTTGTTGGGAAGAGAGGTTTTGATCTCATCATCCTGACCTTTTCCTGGCCCTTTGATGAGGCCGCTGCTCCGCAAAGGGGCGTGGGTAACCGTCTTCTGGTCTTGATAAGCCCGACCCCCAGCTGCAAAACTCGGCATGGGCCGTTCATGGGTGAGTCCCTGTTCTCGGGAACTCCGGAGATAATCCGTTAAAGCCCGTTGATTTTTTTCCCATTTCTCTCGTCTTTCTCGGTGTTCCGCATCAATCATGGCCTGCCTCTGTGCCAGCATCATCCGGTATTCGCTATCTCGGTCTTGGTCATCCAGACTCCCCATCAGACCGCCCGCCAATGTGGCCGCAATCGGCAGAGCCGTTCCCCAAAAATACTCTGGTAAACCCGTTTTGGGATTGGTTTTGATCTCTCCGCGGAGCGCATCAATCCAATCCGCCAATGTCTCAGGAATTAATGCTAAGGCTGTATCGGGTTTGATCCCTTCATGAGCTAGCAGTCTCTCTTCTTTGTAGGGCATATTTTCATGAGAGGGAGAGGGCGGAAACTGCTTGTCGATTCTTTCCGCCAGAGCCTTCGTCTCAGGGGAGATTGCCCCGCCTTTCTCCTCATCAAAAACCTGCCGAAAGACCTCAAGAACCTCAGGATTTTGAAGCAGAGGCGCAACGCCACTGTATTCCGGCAATCCGGTTTCAGGATCCAAAGCCCGCCCTCCCTGCAGGATATCGAGACCCCGCAGTTCGGATTCCATCATATGGGCGAGAATCATACGCGGTTTCTCGTTCATCGTCTCCCGACGGTTATGAATCAAGTCAAAATCAGGAACCATACGAGGGTTACGAGGACGGTGAACGGCCCCACCCTCTGCATAATGTGGAGTTAGGTCATTGAGCGTACTTTGGGGCTGCGGATACGGAGAGGATTCTGCAGGAACCGGCTGCGGCGTGGAATCCTGTTGAACGCTCAGCGTCGGATCGGGTGTTGGCGGAGGGGGAAGAGCCGCCCCTCCATTCACAGAAAATTGTGTCATAGGAAATCATCCATCCAGAAACAAAAAAAGGGAGACGTTAATATCCATAACCCTGCGCAAACTGTTCAGCATTCATCCGTGGATACGGTTGTCCATATCCATACGGACGCATAGAGGGACTCATGCCGTGTGCACCTTGATGATAGCCTTCTTGACTGCCATATCCAGCACCATAGCCGCTTCCATACCCCCCTTGATGTCCATATCCCATGCCCGAAGGGGCATACTGGTTCATCAGAGCGCCTCCATATTGCGACAGTTCTTGTCTCGGGTCAGCGCCTCCCATCATATTGAAGCCTGTATTCAGGCCCTCCCGTGCATAATAAGGAAGCTGACCACCATACTGATTCACCATAGTGCGACCATATTGGGCCAGCTCTTGATGGGGATCAGCGCCTCCCATCATATTGAGACCCGAGTGAAGACCTTGCTGCAGATAGGAAGGCAGTTGACCACCGTACTGGTTCAGAGCCGCCTTGCCAAGCTGAGACACGATTTGGCCCAATCCTTGTCCTGTTTGGGAATGGGAAGAAGGTTGTTGCTGCTGCTGAGGCATGCGGCCTTGAGACTCATTTTGAGGCTGTTGTTGAGAAGACCCATGATCATCATTGCCAAGCCATCCCCCGAGTCCTGTTCCGAGCGCCCCCCCTAGAGCACTTCCAACAGGGCCTCCAAAGGCAGCACCCGCAGCTGTTCCCAAAGCTGGCAAAGCTGTTCCAACGACATGTTTTCCAGCATCCCAAAGGGTGCTGCCAACGTTCTTAATGCCATCCCATATGTCCGATAACCCAAAATACTCTTTATGACCTGTATGAGGGTTGAGAGAAGGGCCTCCCATCAGATAATCGAGGGCTTCTGAAGTTGGACGGCTGATATACCCCATTCGATTATCCCCATGAATGCCTTTCTCGGCCATCGCATGAAGGCTTCCCCCTGAAGCCCGTCGTTGAGCCAAATGATTTTTGAGGTGATCCATCATGGGATAATTCTGGAAAATGTGATCGAGATTGATTTCCTGAAGACCCGTCTTGGGATCACGAATCTCTTTCCCCTGCAACTGAGACAATCCGTCTAATTCCCGTTGATTAAAATGCGCAAGAAGAAAGTGAGGGGTCTTGGACTGTTTTTTTCTTGGATGAGGAGGGTTCATACTTCCTCCCCGATTACGATTCACAATCGCACCCAGACCCATAGGTTGACCAAGCGGTTGACCAACACTCAGAGGTTGGCGGAAGGGAAGAGAGCAAGCCATAGACATGAAGATAATCCTTTCTAAACATTCATAAAAGTATACACGAATTCTAGGGTTTCTGCTGAAGAGAATTTATAAAATAAACCGCCCATTCCTGCCATGTTTCAAAAGACATCGGATTGGGCACAACCCCCAATTCTCGGATCGGCACCAGAGAACAAACCCAGTCTTTCCAAAGGTCTTCGGATGAGGCGACAGGGACCAAAAGATTAAAAGAAACCCCCACGCAATTTGCCCACGTCACAAAGTCGCTATCATCCGGATTCGGAAGGGGACTAGCCACGGCGGATATCTCCTAGAGAATACGTTAACAGGACTTTCCCGAGTTGATAATTGCCGCCGACAACCGAACTTAAAAACCGATACTGAACAAGCCCTCCCTGTACGAACAGATCGAAATAAGGCGTTGTATTGTCAAAACTATACGGTTGAGAAGCGACAATGGGAGAATTGGCATATCCTCTGGTCAGTAAGGTTAGAGTCATGGGATTTTTAAAAGTGGGATCATCCGAGGGTGTCGGTTGGTAAAAATCAGGTTCGATACGGCGTGTCAGAATCTGAGAATCCTGACCCGTTAACTCCGGCAAAGCGAAAACATGGGTTGTAAAGGAAGAAGCAATTTCACGAGGCCGTTGATCCAAATACTGGACATCTGTTCCATACTCGTGCGCCCACAATCCATACACCTCAGTCGTCGTTTGGCCAACCCTTAGCGGGCTGCTAACAGAATCGGTCATAATGGGCGTTTGGAACGAGGAGGGAGTCACACCGCAAGATCTTGCCAGAGGCGTATCGTACCAGATTTTTTCCCGAACATTATAAATCACAGCGTGCGTGCATTCCGTTGCGGTTCCCCGCGGATAAAACCACCAGATTTCCTCATAGCGGGGTATCGCCAATCCCCAGACTTTTGCCATTTGATCAGGGTTGATATTGTTAAAAAACCAATCCAAATTCATGGAGTTTGGAAGAGTTTGAACAATCCCCGTATAGACATAGAATTGATCGCTCCCGACCCAATAGAAATTTTGGTTAAACTCCACCACCGAAGCCGCCGAGAGAATTGAGACATCTTGCCGCAAAGTGTTAAAGACAAACTGATCGAGGACAATGGATGAACCCGATGTTTGATCGGTAACCTGTTGATACTGTCCTAGGATCACGGCATCTAAAGACCAGAAAAGAACCGATGGGATTCCTGATCCTCGAGTCGACATGCCTTGTATAATTTTGGTTCGCGAAATACTTTGAACATAAGCTCCTGGAAACTGAAACGGATTGCCAGCAGCCGACCACGCGACATTCCCTTCGTTCCCAAACAGCATCAGGAATTGCCCCACAACCACAAGACCGCCTGAGACCGCTAAGGGACCTACAGGAAAATAGGTTTGACCGGATGGAGGAGGAACATAATTGGGTACCGTCTGAGCAGCCGTTTCAGGATCAAATGTGTTTAAATAGGGAGGCGTTGAAGGTTGTGGATCGGCTTTGCTATCGCAGTTCTGATTGTTGATATAAGGATAAATGACTTGATTTGTCCCCAGGGGGTTGGAAAACGCTGCATAGAGAGGCTGGAATTGATCTGGAGGCTGCGTTTGACTGTCATGCGATTGCGCATAATAGAAAACATTTCCAGACCCTTTATACTGTGTATCTTTTTGTGCGCAGGCGCCTTCGACCGTGGAGGTCACATCATTTCCATTCGGGGCAACCTGGGCAAAGACATAACTAACTTCCTGATCGCTGCCAGGATTTTGCGTAAAAAGATCAAATTGCCAAATATTTTGTTGATTAGCAGAATCATAAGCTTGAAAAGAACCCGCCCCCCTTAAAGGAGGCGTTACATCGACTTCTGCAAAATGCTGTCCAATCTTCTGCTGGTAGTAATTCACCACCGATAAACTCCCAGCCCGGCCAATATAAACCCGTGCGGTTTGTTTTCCTAAAGTCCCTTCACTTAAGAAGAGAGACCGTACAAGACTCACCGTTCCATGTGCCAACATGGTATACCCACCTATTTTACGAGGCATGCCTCCATAAAAGCGACACCATACTCCATCGGTATAGGCCGTTCCGCTAAAGGTCGTGCTATCCCGCTGAATGCCAGGGGAAGAACGAAGGATGGTCAGGGTGGAAAGGGTCATAGATTTAAGGCTGAACAGTAGAACAGACGTTTACAAACATGAACGCAGTTATATAATCAGCCTTAATATTAAATTGAGTATCCCTAGGCGTTACATAAATTCTAAGACCATTGCTAATAATTGATTTGTTACTAAAAAAACCAATTTGTTGATAAAGAGTTGGAACAGTGAGGTCATGACCACCTGATACATTAGATTGAAGCGTTATAGTATTGGTTGCAGTTGGTTGAGGCAGTCCATTCATTCCAATACCAAAATCCACCGAACAGTTTGAATTACCACTTGTTCTTCCTAAATAAAGATTAAGTCCTCCTGTAATGCATATATAATTTTGATTATTGTTAGGGTTTTTCAATATAGCAACTAATTGGTCAGGGATTATATATTCAAAATAGGCATTACTTGTAGGCGTTGCTGGGAAATTGAAAGCCCCAGTAGAACTCATTAAAAAAATATTGGGATTCGTTAAATTATATTGAGTGCTTCCAACATAAGAATAAAGAGACGTATTATCCGTATATAAACAAGCCCCTTGCTCCCCTACAGAGCTCGTTGGATTTGTTTGTGTAGGGTCAAGTTGTAAAGAACAGACCTGATTTGTATAAACAGCGGGTGTTCCTCCTGGCTCGTTATTTTGACCCCCTGTATTGGAAATATGCAAAGAAGCTTGAGGGTTATTTTGACCAATCCCAACATTGGGATAGGGGCATTGGATCCAATTTGAATCGTAGTTTGTGTAGGTACCCCCTAAAACAAGAGAGTTACTGTTTGAAACAGTTGCACCATATCCTATCGCTGTTGCATTTGTTAAGTTACTGATGGAACCACCAACATTGCTTCCAGCTCCTAAAAAAGTCATGCCTGTGTGCAATGTCACATCATGACCCGCATAGACGCCAATCGCTGTATTTAATCCACCTTCATTAATGCCGTTAGGCGAGCCTGCCAGAGCATTAGCTCCAACCGCCGTATTATAGTGAGAGGTTGGGTTTATAACCCCTATGTTTTTTCCAAAACGAACGAGAGCGTTCCAGCCCACTGCGGTATTTTGATCGGTTGTGCTATATTGAAGGGCCTCAAACCCAACGGCTGTATTTAAACTTGCCCCTGTATTACTGTAAAGCGCTTGATCTCCTATAGCAACGTTTTGACCAGCCGTTGTGTTAGAATAAAGTGCATTGGTTCCAAGAGCTGTGTTTTGGACTCCTGTTGTGTTGGAATAAAGCGCACAAAATCCTACCGCAACACTCGGATTCACTGATGTATTGCTATTATAAAGCGCCTGATAACCAATGGCGGTATTTTGAGACCCTCCAGTGTTTGCATTCAGCGCATAATATCCAGCGGCTGTATTGGCATTCGCCACATTATTTTGAAGAGCTCCCGATCCCACCGCGGTGTTAAAAAGCCCTGTATTCACGGCAAGAGCACCCTGCCCTAAAGACACAGCCTTCACTGTATCTTGAATATAGGGCCCCCAGCCTGGAATGAGCGCATTATTAATCCCTGTCGCTGTGACTTGAAGAACCTGATTCTGAGCACCAATCGGAAGGTTTGAAACCGTTGCAGGGGTATTCAATGTTGCCGAAGCCGAGCAATAGACCATATCGCCAACTGTGCTCATAAAAGAGTTTAAGGCTGTATCAACATAAAGATTGGTTCCATTAGAAACCAGAATAGCCCATGCACCAGTCAGTTGCGTAGGGCTTGGTTTTGGAATAGTGACCGACTGAGATGAAGACAATGATGTCTGAAACACAAGATCATTGCTTGTCTGATTGATGATAAAATATTCAAAAGGCTGCGTAGAGGGAATAATAATGGTATACGTTGGAGAGGTTAAGCTTCCTCCTGTAAAGGTCTGAATTTGAGAGAGCATATCGGAAGGAGATTCTGTATAGGTTGGCGTATTGCCTGATGGGGGAATATATATATCCGCATTGAGGAGAGACGAGGGATCGCTTGGGATCCCAGACAGAGTGTACCACCCTTGAGATCCATCAGAGAAGACAGAGAGAGACGTAGCTGGCTCTAATACCAATGCGCTACCTCCATTAATTGTCTGCTGAATAGCGGGAGAAACCCCTGAGTTGGAATAGGGAATGAGCGTAACCTGCGTCCCCGCCCCTTGATTTGATAGGGAAAACGTAAATCCATCCTGGATTGTACTAGTTGTTACATCTGGGAGCTGTACCATTGGAGACGTCGTGCCTGTCCAAATAATGAGCGTCGCACGATCGGCCTCACCAATTTGTGTGAGAGAAGAAGCTTCGGAACGTACGCTGATCGGAATGTTTTCATTCAACGTCGACCCAATGGCTTTTAACCCTGCACCTGCCAAAGCTCCTGGATCTGGGTATCCTGTGATGATTGGATCATTACTGGAAAAGGACGATGTGATGGTCATTTGAAAACTCCTGATAACTATAAATTAGGCAAAGCAATATTGACATTGGATAATCTTGTCGACGATTCTGCAATTCCCGATAGGACGTACCAGCCCTGAAGACCATCAGCAAATAAAGAAATTGACATTCCATAGGCAAGGGGAAAAGGTTTTGAGCTGCCATTAATCGTCTGCTGAATAGCGGGAGAAACCCCTGAGTTGGAATAGGGAAATAACTTAAGCTCGGTAAAAACCCCCTGATTCGCGATCGAAACAACAAATCCATCCCCGATATCAGAACTGGTGACATCGGGGAGTTGAACAGATTGATCAGCTGTCCCCTGCCAGATAATAAAGGTTGCACGATCTGAAGCGACAATCGTTGTAAAGGGAGAGGTTCCTGTATTTGACCGTTTGCTGATGAGAATATTTTCATTCAGCGTGGTTCCAATAGCCTTTAACCCCGCGCCTGCCAATTGAATGGCAATATCTGTTGTTAAACCAATCCCCATCCAGATATAGGACCATGTGCCCGCAGTGCTTGACGTTCCATCAGGGTTGATCGTGCTTGTTAAATAGAGATAAATGGAATTCGCAGCTAACGCGCCCGATACTGGCCAGGATGGGATTGTAACAATCAGGTTTCCTGAGTTATCCATGACTTGAATTGGATAGTTCCCTTGCGTTGCTGGCGTTGCACCGACATTTCGGATAAAACAACTTTGAAAAGGGCTAGCTTCATTCGCAGGCGGGAGTATAATCTGCCAACCTGTTGGGGGAGGCATTGTGGTTGAAATATCCGTATAGACCTCCAGAATGGAGGCCAAGGGATAAGGATTGTTTCCAGGCGCAAAAGGCCATGAAAACCTCGTATTGCTATTCAGAGCAACGATCAGCCCTGAGATTTGAGAGGGATAGATTGGAGATCCTGTAAAGGTATTGGTCGATGGGGGTGGTGTTATAATCGGCATCAATCAATCCTTTTTCATGTTAATCTGCAGCTCGGTTGACAAAACGATCCTCCCTTCGACGCGCATCTTCGGAATTGAGCGATTCAACCGCTTGTGTGTACATTTGAAACCAGGTTGGCATACGCTGATCATCTTTAAGATAAGAGGCTGTCTCATAGAGCGTCGCATAGATCAGACACTCGGGAGCATTTTGGGTAAACCAGTTCTGAGGCGTGTTTTGATCAATCAGAGGAGGTAGTTGATAAAAGGCAGCTCGTGTTCGATAAATCTGATCAGGAATAGGGGAAAGAATCCATTGATCAAATCCAAAGTCTGCATAATACAGAGGCAGTCCTTGGGAACCGCTTTCGTTATAGAGAACACAATACTCATAAGAGCGCAGCAAAAGGGGCTTTTGAACATTCTGTTCTGTTTTTATCGTAAAACTTAACGTATTCCGCCAATTGGCCTGTTTTTGGAGAAGAGGGTTGTTGGGAACCGTCTGGCTGTCAAAATAGGTTTCAACCCCCAGCGTTTTTGCGTCTTTCGCAAGGCGTCTTTGCGCCAGCATGATAAAGGTATCCATCTGCGCTACCACATCCGGGGCTGCATTCTGGAGATACGAAATGACCGTCGTTCCTAAATTCGTATAAGTGAGCTCAAAGGCCATAACCCCCCTCTTATGCCCAGGACAACGTGGGTTGTCCGCCGCTGGCCGTCAACGTTAAGGTTTTGGTATACGTTCCTGATCCAGGACTGTTCAAAACAACCCAACTCGCACTGGTTGCATTCCAGTAGGCTATTGTTCCATTATCGGTTGGCGTAGTCGGTGTCGGCGCTAAGGCATTAAAGGCAGCGGCTTGCGTGTTTTGCCCTGTTCCTCCTGCAGCAATGTCGACAGTCCCAAACGTTGGCGCCCCTGTGCCGCCCGATAATAAGGGTTGTCCTGATGTTCCCGCTGCTGTTGTGCTCATAGCGGTTGTTGTTGAACCGTAGACAATTCCTCCCGCTGTTAAGGCCGATGTTTGCCCTGTGCCTCCACCTCCGATGGACAATGTGCCCCAAGACAGGGTCCCTGAACCATCATTGATCCATGTTTGATTGGAAGATCCTTGTGCTGTGGGTAAGTTGAGTGTATATCCCGTTGAGGTATCCGCAATGGCAAATATCACGGGAGAATCACCACTTGTTTTCTGGAAAGAAAGTGTTGAAACAGTTGGAGTATTTGTCCAATGAGGGTTTGCAGAACTTCCCGTACTTTGAAGAACAGAATAACCATTAGATACAGGTGCCAGGACAGACACCCCTTCTGTTCCATTCCCGATCAGCAGAGCATAAGGAGACAAGCTTGTTTGCCCGGTTCCCCCTTGTGTCACAGAGAAGGGAATCGGGGCGTTGATGGCATTCGTGGATGTTGACATAATAAAAATCCCAATCTTTGAAACAAGAGGAGAGCTAAAGACTCTCCACTCTTTGAATTTAAACAACGGTGAAATTTCCCATCATATTCACGACCTGGAATCCCGTATTCGCAACGACACAAATCAGATGGAGCGTATCACCAACAGCCGTTCCTGTGAGAGACCCTCCTGTGCCAGCGGTGGTCTTCTGGTTTCCAATCTGAATGGTTTGGCCTGCATTCTGAGCAACCGCACTAAAGCTGGTATTTGTACTGGAGGACAGAATAAAATATTCATCTCCAACAGCAGCTGTGGCTGGCAATGTATAGGTTGTCAAGGCAGTGCCTGTGGAAATATATCCATTTTCAGGAGCGAGGGCCTGGGTTGTCCCAGAGACGGTATTCCACACAAACCCTGCGCCTGTAGCCGCAATCGTAACGGCTCCAGAAGCATTGCTAATCGCAATTCCTGCACCCGCTGTTAAGGTCGCAGGGACGGGAGCCCCGCCGGTTGCACCAATGAGGAGCTGGCCATTTGTGAGAGCTGTAGCTGCGGAAACAGCGGATGTGCCATTTCCTAACAGAATCCCATTCTGTGTCAGAGTTGCCGCCCCTGTACCGCCATTGGCAACAGGCACAAGACTGGAACCTAAGAGAGCCGTTAACGCTGCACTTTGAGTGGTTTCTCCCGTTCCACCATTGGCTATCGGAACAGCACTGGAGCCTAAGATGGCTGATAGAGCCGCACTTTGGGTTGATGCACCGGTTCCTCCCTGGGCAATCACCAAAGGAAGAGGCGCGTTGAGCGAGTTATTGGTTGTCATGGTATGAGAACTCCTTACATTATAAAATTGAGAGATTTCCAACGGAGGAAATGACTAAGAACGTCGTATTCGCCACGACGCAGACGACCTCCACACAGTCGGTTGGGAGCGTTGAGGCCAACCCGACACTGCTGGTTTGATTTCCAAAGGCAAGAGATTGTCCCGCTTGAAGGGTAATGGCCCATCCTCCTGCGCCATAGCCTGCAATGCGAAAGACAGAGCCTGAAGCCATGGAAGCGGGAATGAAGAACCCGACCGCTGAACTTGTATTCATCGGAACGTAGCCCTGTTGCGTAGCCACTGTGACGGAACTAGTTGCCGAATCCAGAACAGAAAAGGGGATCATGCCAGAGGGAATTGTCCACACTGGCAATCCTGATAGGACCGTGAGAACCTGACCATTGGAACCGATAGGCAAACGATTTCCTGCTCCCCCTATCCCTCCATAAATAAGATCGCCCACGGCGGACATCGGGCTGAGAGCATTGAAGGCTGAGGATTTTATGGTTGCACCGGTCCCCCCTGCATTGACCGAAAGAGGATTGGAAGACGTAAGGGGCGCCTGATAATCAACCCCAGCAATAGCCGTTGTTAAAGAGGCTGATTGATTGCTCGCGTTATTTTTTAAAAGACCTGACGATAACAGCCCAAGATTTTGGGAGTTTTCCAAGGCACTGTTGCTTGTAAACGTGAGATAAGGGCCATCGATCGGAGCTGCTGTTTGAGAAACAGGCCCCCATAAACAATCAGTTCCATTGGATTGAAGCACATACCCGTTGAGTCCGACATCGCGGCCAACCCATGAGGAGCCATTCCCAACAAGGAGACGTCCTTGAACGGGTAGGATAGAACCGAGAGCATCAAGGTTCGCGTTCGGCAGCATATAATCGGTTCCGGGAACAGCGGTCGAGAGAGTTCCAATGTCTCCTGAAACCGTATTCTTGAGTAAACCGGTTGTTAAATTGCCTAAACTTTGTCCTTGAGGAACACCCGCAGAACTAGCCGAGAGAACAAAAGAGGCGCCAGAGGGAAAAGGAGAGGTCACTGCGAGGTTGTATTGGGCAACTTCCCCTGTAAAGGATGTGGAAAGAGTTAACCCATTCCCCGCCGTGATACTTAAAGATGAGCCGGTTCCGACCGGGCTCATGTTGACCAAGAAATTGGTTAACTGGACACTGGATTGAGGCGTAACATTCACATTCAAAACACCACCCGTGTTTGAAATCGTCGTGGTTTCGCTATTTCCAAAGGTTTGTGAAGAAAACGTGCCTGCGTTGTAATAGACAAATCCTGTGGACTGAAAATTATTGAGAGCCAGTAGGTTTCCATAAGATGTGATGGTTAGGGTTTGTCCAGGGCCGCTGTCCAAAACAGCGAGCCCATTCGATCCCACTAAATTTCTTGCATTTGGAAACTCACTGGGATCTTGATAGGGGAGAACATAAGGGGCGGTATTGGGGGCACTGGTCATAACCATAACCTTTCTAGTAAAAATCAGATTCTTGATAGACGCCTTCGCTTGGATACGGTTCTCCACTCGGAGGCGCTGGATTCTGTGGATAAACGCCGTTGGGAGGCGGTGGAGTGGGATCGACAGCTGTATCGGGACGAGGCGCATAAACAGGAATAGGATCAGGCATCATAATGGGCGCCAACATCTGAATATTGGGCTTATCGGCAAACTTTTTGTTGACCCAAAAGCCTGTCCAAACCAATCCATTGCCTCGATATTCCATTTGCTTAACCAAATCGCGATGGGCACAGAACATGCCGCTGTAATCACACACACCAATCGCACGGGGATTGGAAGGTCGGATTTTTGTCCATTGTCCAAGAGGAGATTTCATGTGCGCCTCCCAAACACAGGAGCAATACGCAAAGGAACGCGCTCCCGATCTTCATTCGCGGCTCGATCGTGAAGAACCTGAGCCTGTTGTGATAAGGTCATATAACGGTCAGGAGCAAACTGAAGGGCTAAATCCGCAGCCAGCTCATATGTGAGCGTTCTTAAAAACCGCTGAGGAACCTGCTGCTGATTAATGAGAACCCCAACATCCTGAGGCGTGGTCATCGCTTTATAGACAAATGCCTGATAGGTATTATTGGGAATCGGCCAGAGATTGATCGTTGGCTGCATCTGTCGATCGAGATAATACGATGAGGGAGAGGAGGGCTGTACGGATTGAAGACGGCCCAAAGAATAGTAATCATTCTCCGAAAACGGCTGCAGAAGGATGCTATTCTGAGGATTACTCAAAGAAATCGTGGAGGTGAGAAAATTTTCACTGCCACTTGTATCAAAAAACCGCCACGCTCTGGCCCCAACAGGAGCCGTCGGCACCATCCAATTTATTTGATCTGGAACAACCGCTTGAGAGGACGGTGTCCAAGGCACAGCAAACGCACTTTTCCAAACCGCTGTCTTCACATCCCACCCGGGTTCATCCAAAGAATATTGAACGTCTAAAACAAAAGAATCCCCAAAGGGAGGCTGAATCCCCGCATACGTGATTGAGACTTGAGCGCCTGCCCCATAATCCATCGCCTGCCAAACCCCTGTTTGATCACTCCCCGTGATGAGGGTGCCTGTTCCCGCACTTTGCAGCTGAACCGCTTGAAGCTCCTTAATGTAGGTCACTTGCGTCGGTAACAAATACGTCTGTTGATTGGGAATAATGGCCATCATGAGGGTTTGACTCAGCCAGAGGTTGTTGCCACGATTCGCCCAATCGGACAGAATGAAATTCAGAGATAAAAGCGCATTCTGGGCCTTCCAGCCGTCCACTTCGCTCGGAACAATCCCGCACAGCTGCAAAGCCGACTGGAGCAGCGTATCAATGGGTGTGGATCCAAAGGTATAGGCATTGGACGTTCCCATTCCTCACCTCTTCGGGTTTCGATGATGAAACGTTTTTAAGGTTTCTGCGAGATTTGCTTCTTTTCGGATCGTCGGATTGCGGCTATGTTCCGCCTTCTGGAGTCGCTGCATCGGAATCTTTTTATCCCCTGCAATCCCCAATGCGTCATGAAGCTTCCCTTTGGAAGACGGCCCTAAAGCCTTTTGAATCCATTTTTTTTCCCTCATCGTGTCACTCCCGTCATCTGTTGAATGGTCATGGAAACTGAAACAGCACTCCCAGGAAAATCGTTACTTCCTACTAAAAAAACACCTGTTAAGGGATAGGAAATAGATGTGAAAGTATCATTTGTGAGAGCCTGGACGTTTGGTAATGCAAACCAACTTGAATCATCGAAGACAGGCATCGTGAAAGCGCCTGTTGTGGTTCCCGAATAGGTTGGCAGGTTGAAAAGTGGGAGAATGGTTCCAACGATGGAATATTTTGCGTTGTTCGGTAAAGTAGCAACGGATACATTCGTTTGAATGGACGCCCCACTCATCGCTACAGAATCTAGAAAAGCCCCACAAAGAATGCAGTCAGAGAGAGTATTAACGGAAAGCATCGTGATCGTGGTTGCTCCTATATTCTGAATGGACGTCACAGACTGAAAATAATTGACAGTTTGGACTCCCCCTGAAGATGTCTGGATGCTTTCAACAATCGAAGCTCCCCCCCAACCAATCCCTGTGATCGCCAGTTGACCCGTAACACTCGAAGCCATTAGCAACTGACATGCAGACGTATAAGGCCCAGCATTGTTTAAGATCGCAAATGCCCCAACATTTAAAGTTTGCGAACTCATAACATTCTGTTGAATCGTATTAAATGCGCCTGTCACTGTCAGAGGATTGCTAATCATCCGAGATTGATTCCTTAAATCGTGAAAACAGGTTGCCCAACAATCCCGCTATATTGAGGATAACCATACAAATCTGACGGTAGGGTTGGAACTTGCTGCGGCAGATAGTTTAAGCCTCCATTGGTTGAAGGAACCAAAACCAATTCTCCAGCAGATGGTGTAACACCAATCGGATTATTCATTGGGAATGTACTATTCGGCGTATATAGACCTGGTTTTGTCGCCATCGCCCCCGGTAGAAACATATTGATCAAAAGCTGGTTGGCTTGAGATTGGCCACCAGCCATATTGTAAGCAAAATTCGACGCGGTTGGCACAGCAAATAAGCCACGCACATCACCGCTCCTTGCTGTTGCAACAATTGAGGTTGTTGCAGCAAACGATCCTGACCCAGAAGAATATGCATAAGGGGCAGGGCTAGCTGGCAAAAAGTTTTTTGTGGATGAAAAAATTAGATTAGACCCATCTCCACCAGTAATACCCGCTATTGGACCAGAATTGGTAGTAGGACTGCTTGTCGGTAAACCAGCCCAGTAAGCCTGTAGACAAGACTGGTTATCAACGCAATAAGGAAGACCAAATACATCGGCTGTTCCAATGGTGATATTAGTAGGCAAATTCCCGCTCACATAAACCCCTAGTAAAACCTTTACAGCCTTTGGAAAAACCTGCATCGTGCTGGCGCTTGTAGTTCCTTTTGAGCCTGAGACGGTCGAGACTAAAGGGAATCCATATCGATCATAACCAAACATGGAAAATGTCAGGGATGTTCCATCCACATTGATACCATATGTCAGACTAATACAACGAGGACAATCCAAAACATACGCACTGTTAAAGTTCTGTTGGGTTGATGTCCCTGTCACATTGACGGTTACAGACGATTGAAGGGGTACAATCGTTGCGCCTGTGTTAGTGAAAGCAGGCGCTGTCAATGTTAGAAAACTAGCGCCCGATGTGGTTTGTGCCCCTGCATAAAAACAAGCTGGAGATGATGTGTAAGGCGTTAAAAAATAGCTATGAATAGGGCCAAGCAAAACGCCATTCTGCTTCAATTGATCCGCAGGTGTTTCCGTTGGAAGAGGAGTTGAAAAATTACCGCCAACAGGCCCGGTTGAATACGCTGTTCCATAAATGGGTCCAACTCTCACTCCATCACTGAAATGAGTCCCTTGTGAATACGTCTCTGAAAATGGAGTGACTGGCATGATTGATGGTTCCTTTTTTTAAGCACCTTGAGACCCAAAGACACCCCGCGAATCGCTGCATCCAAATGAATAACGCTCTAGAGCCCGGACTTTTAGGTTGTCCGTATCTAAATCGGTAATCATGTCAATGGTCAACGGCTCGCGCTCATAATATTTAAAGGCATGAGAGTTATCTGTCATAACAAACCACGCATTTGGATTGGTTAGAAAATCATTGACGACATAGCCTTGTGGCAACGCTTTGGTGTTATAGATCGCGTTAATATCATTGTTGGCCGTTCCTGTGCGGAAATGAGACTCAGTAATGATATCGGATTCAAACAATAGCTCTGTTGGCACCACTAGCTTCGTCGCTGTGGTGAGGATCGGTAACCCAGCTGCGTTCTTAAAGCGGCGGATGCCAATCAATGCATCTTTCAGGGAGGTTTCATTGAACTGTGTTGGAACAGGGAAAGTATTGGAATACAGACCCCCATCCACGGGATGAGCCGTTGAACATAATGGAACACCATCCGCCATGGTAAACGCTGGATTAAAGGCGTTGTTGAGAACGGCGGCTCCTTGCATATTCTTCACTGTTTCCAGCGATGCCCGCAGAGCACGTGCACTCTTTGGAAATTCGGTTTTATACTGGTTGTCCAAAATGGCTTGACGAGTGATGATAAACCCAATCGAAAAATATTGATGGATATAGGGCGTTACATAGCGTTGCTGCATCGTGCTGTAGGTGGTGGAAGCTCCTTGTGCCTTCATCTGTGCCAAGCCCAGCATCTGCATTTCAACGTCATATTCAGCGGCCATTTCAGAGGTTTCTTGTCTAAAAATCTCTTTCCATTGTGCTGGAAACGTCTTTAAATCGGAAAACACATCCGCCAAATCAGGTCGCAGGAGCGAGGGGATATTACTTGTATTAATTGCCATAATGGAAACTCCTTAGATGGCCGGTGAGCCAAATTGGTAAGCAGCATTGTTGAGAGATACGATCAAATTCACAAAAGTAATGCCTGTGACATTGGCAGTTGAACATATATTCCCAGGAACATTGACAACGCCATTAATCTTAAGAGGATAGATAAAACTATTGGATGAAGGAGCTGGAAAAACATAAGAACCGTTTGCTCCTCCAGAACCCAATGCAATAGAGGAGCTAATGCTTGAATACGTACTACCTGTTGCCAGCATCATCCCAGACTGACCAGTTTTGGTATTTCCAGCCCCAGAAGATGTTGTCCCCGGAGGAGAGGTTGTCCATGTTGTATTTAAGGCATTATTGTAGGCTGAACCTGTAGGAGCTACACTTGAAGTACCGGCAGAATAGCTAATACCTATCCAAGACACAGTGGCATTATATCCAATAATACTGGTTGGTCCAGTTAGCGGAAGGGCTGCATTGTTGTTATCTGCTTGGATATTAAATAAAACAGTTGGATCATCAATTACATAAGCAAGGGCATCTCCTCCCGTTGCAGTTGTTGCCCCACTAGGCCACATTGGGCTCATTTGATACGGGTTGGTTGGGTTTGAAGCCGTCTGTGCTGTATAGGTGCACCCCATAAAAACACCCACAGGAACAATGCTTGTCGTTACTTTTCCGCCCGCAATAGCACCATCGTTATAACTAACGACATTTAATGCTTGAATGTAGCCTGTGGTTGGACCAATAGCCACCAAATCGCCCGTAAAGATATTGCCAGTCTGACCCGACTGGATGGGATAGGTTGAGCACATATCGAATGTGCTGGCCCCGCGTTTCATCATGGGGCGCAACCCCCAAGGCGCATTCACACCATAAGACATCAGAGGATCTCCTCATCAAAAGACGTTAACAGACAGCCCTGGCGTTGACACAAAATCAAAGCCGAGTGTGTCTAAAAATGATTGGGATTTTTTCTTATAAAGACTCGCAAGCGTACATCGTTTATAAGCACAGGTCCTCAGCAGTCCGCTAAAAGCAGCGATCACGCACTAAGGTTGCCGCAGGGAGGGTTGGAAGGACGATGCGAAGGTCCGCTAACGCAGCGATCACGCTTCATCATCAGCAATTCTCTCTGCTGATGAGGTCTCCCCACGGAAGACATTCACCAGGGTATGATTGGAGTCCGCTAAAAGCAGCGATCACGCCCAACCTGCCTAAAAACCTGAGTCCGCTAAAAGCAGCGATCACGCCAGATTTTCACATTAACCGTATAATACCACAAATTTTAGAGAAATGAATAGATTATTTTTACAAAACTTTAAAAAAGCTTTAGAAAATATTACTGCGAGGGCGCACAGGGGTATAGTCTAATTTCCCAAAAGTCGGATCATCCCGCTCGGTTTGAAGCCCCTGCTCCCGTCCCACATTGCGACGATCGGCCTGCCGCTGGTTATAAACCTGCTGTTCTCTTTCATGAAGCTCGGTTGGACGCTTACACAAAATCTGGCCGCCCTCCCGCACATAGTCATCGCCTGTCGTTTTAAAGACATCCTGGAGAATGGAACGATGCGAAGTCTTGCAATTTAAGGAATAATGCTCCGCGGCTTTCACCGGAACCCAACCACGGTTCATCGCGCTCGCCAAAAAATGAGGCTTAGGCTTGCCGCTCCAATCGGTCACAATCCACCCCAATGTATACCCATCGGGTGCAACCTCAGGATCGACATACAAAGACCCCTTCCGATCCATAAAGTCAACATCCCGAAATTCAGACCCCCGATCTTGATTATCCCGTGATTCTCCTTCGCGTGGATACCGATTGGTTCCCATATCGGGATGATAATGAACCGGCGGCTTAGGCTGAGACAACAGGGCTTTATTTTTGAGCATCCGCTCGACAGAGCTTTTGCTGAGCTGGCACGTCGAGGCAATATCTCGAATGCTCATCCCGGAGTCTTGTAAATCAAAAACTCTTTGAACCATTTCATCCATGAGGTCTATCCTATCCAAATCGTAAGGTTGTTTTATAGTGATTGGGTTTGATCCCGTACGCCTTATCATGCTCATCGAGTCGAGCCTTTAATTGGGCATGGTACTGCAGCAATTCATGGGGGGTATACGGCGTTCCATTGGAATGGGTTTTTTTACGGGATAAGGCAATTTCCCGCTCATCCGCATCGAGATAAATCGGTCGTTTTCCGTTCACAGAAATCCGATCGGTCGAAAGCGAGGCTTGCCGATGCACAGGCGCAACCCTCGAAGACTGTTTTGAGGACGGGATTTGGGACATCCTCTCACCCGTGTCCTCCTGGAGATCATACTTGTTTTGAATAATCTGATCCAAAGTCCGATAATAGTCAGCCGTATCAATGGTGTTACTCATCCCGCGAATCTGTAAATGTTTATTGAGTTCCTTCGCATACCCCATGACCTCTTCTGCCAACTCCGGGTTATACTCAGGAGAGTCGGGAGAAAACCAAGGATTGGCCTCCAGCCAGTCAACATATTCATTCCGAAGCGGCGGTGGAGGCGCTTCGATCACAGGAGGGGGAGGGCTATACCGTTCATAATAAGGCTGACCTTGAGAGTGGAATTGAGCATCTTTCAAACCAACCGTCGATAACTCCGCATGAATTGCCGACAAAGAACGCTGAATCTGGGCTTCGGTCTCATAATCTCCTTCCGCTTTGGCAGACGCCAAGGCTTTCACCAAATAATCCTCTTTGACCTTCAAGGCGTTCTGCTCCAGCTCTCGAGCCTTCCGCTCTTTGGCGTCCACTTCGGCCTGGAGGCGCCCTAACTCATTCTGGTAAAAATGATGGTCATACTCAAGCCTCTGGTTCAATGCCTGATTGGTCGACGCCAGGTCATACAGAACAGAGGGATCCACCGAGGTCGGGGCTCTATTCCCTCGCCGATGTTTCTTTTTGTCCGCTTGTTCCTGGGCATCTTGAGCATCCTGCGCGGTCATAGACGCGGAAGAAGCGGAGTCCTCTGGATAGGGCTTCGCCGTTTCAAAGGATTCCAGCCCTTTTTCTTCCGGCGTTGTTTCAACGTCTAGGGGCGCAGTCATATCGAGCAAATTGCTCTTAAAACTCTGCGCAAATTCATCCAATTTGGCTTGATCAGACTCTGCGCTCATCTTTACACTCCAATCTGAAGCTCATTCACAAAATCTTTTGGATCCAAAACCGGCGTTAAACACTTATCATCGTTTAAAATCGCCATATTATGACCATTAATGCGGCACAATGACGAATCGTGGCGAGTAAAATAAATGTAATCCCCCACATCACAATAAGGGCCATAGGGAAATCGGGACGGTTCATACGCTTCAGGGCCCATAGCCAAGACCAACCCTAGACGGCTGTTCCATAAATCCCGCTCTTTGGATGAGTCCGGAAGAATCAACGAACTTTTCCGAGCTTCCATCTTGGCTTCAATGCCATAAATCTTTATCAACAACCGAAACCCAGAGGGGCGCGCTAAGGGAACCCCCACATGCTCTAAAATCAAGCGATAAGAGCGTGACTGTTTCCAGTCCTCTTGCTCACGATGATAGCGAGCAAACAAATCCTCTTTGAGGGTCTCGTGAGACAGCGCCATCCCCTTAGTCTCCCTTGAGTTTCTTAAACTCCGAACCCCAAACATCGAGATTGCTTTGGGTCGCTTTTAAGGCTTCCAGAATGCCAACGGCTTTCTCATATCCGTCTTTTCCCACATTGCCGGTGACAAGGCGGCTTTCAACATACTCACGATATTGGTTGCCAATCGCAGTTTTTAAAAATTCAATCACTTCATCAACCATCATAAGCTCCTCAATTTTTCGTTAATAAGACTGTTCATGGCGAATCTTGCCGACGCCCCCAGCGGCTCTGCGCAATCGTCTCGGATGGTCATGCTCCTGTTCACAAAAACCGTGAAGGTGCTCAATCCGTCCCCCGGTTCGACGGGACAGAACCAATCGATGCGGCTTTGAAGATCCTTCGCAAACCGATCCGCCCTCAGAGAGGGTTTTGTGAAAAATGGATTCGGCGCAATGGTCTTTTGACCCCTTAGGGGAGTCTTCCCCCAAGAGAGACTGTTCTAAAGGATTCTTGAGTTTATAGTTAGAGTGAAGACGGTTCGTCATAATTCATTCTCAGGAAGAGTCTTGATTACCAAATGATACTCCAAATGAACTTAAAATTATACATTTTTTAAAAAAATTAGCTAAAATCCTTCTTTCCAGGATGGTGCGGCTCTGCCGTTCTGGGCATCCCCGTTGCCTGCGTTGCTCTTTGAACAGCAGGATCAGGAAACCGAACCTTTCCAACCTTTTCTTGCGCTCTTCTTAAGACCGCGCGACTGCCAGCATCAGGCGCCGATCGACGGGCTTTGTGGGGATTCATGTTCATAAATAGTTCCTTTCACTTTGAACGTTTCCAATTGAAGTTTTAAGGCATCATTTTCAGCCTTTTGCTGAAGCTGCATCTCTTTTAACCGCGCATCGAGTTGGATTTTCATCTGCTCAATCTGTAATTTCTGACTTTCAATCTGCGCTCTTTGATCATTGGCATGGGCTTTCATCTCAATATCTTTGAGCATCGCCATGCCAGGATCTATCGGCGGCGGAGCCGCTTGCGCTTTCTGGTCTTGCTGAATCTGATAAGCAGCCTGCGCCATTTGAGCCGCAATTTGATTTTGAACATCGGGAGGCAGTTGCGTTAAATCAGGAGGCAGCGCAAATGGCAAACGCTTTTGAATCTCCACCTGTTGCTGATAGGCATGATGCTCTTGAATATGGGCTTGAATCGCTGGCGTCTGCTGCGGATCCAGCAGGCTATGAACCGCAATATGCGCTGGATGATCCTGCCACAAGGCCGCTTTAATGGGCTTACCCTGCACAACAGATTGATTTTCTGTCAAGGGATCGAGAGGAAGAATCTCTTGAGGAGTCGGAGGCGGCGGTAAAATTTTCTGAATCTCATCGGTCGAGATTTTGAGTTCTTTATAAACATGGTCATAGACTTCCCTTAAATTATGAAGATCGGGGGCTTGTTGAGCAAACCGCAAAATCGCTTCTGCCCGTACCAATCGCTGTGTGCCATTGCTAATGTTGGGATCGGAAACCGGCTGAATAACAAGGCTGGGATGAAAATCAGACCGCATAATTGCGGTCTTCCCTCCAGCAACTCCAAAAGGATAGGGCTGATCAGGAAGAGACGTCCCAAACACGTCAAAGATGAGCTGAAGCTCTTCCCCCATGGCCCTGTGCAACCGTCTCATAACGCTGCTTTGGATACGATGGCTCTGTTCCAAAAGCGCTAATGTCGTCCCAACAGGTGCATTCGGGTTAAAATCGGCATAGGGTTGGTTGGCCGCTCCCGCGATCGATAAGAGCTTCTGTTCTAGCTCTTTCTTCATTTCATAGAGAATTGGAGAAGGAGCAGGATAAGGCATCGTCATGACGGCCTGCTGAATGGGAAGGCCCCCGGTATCAATCTCGACAAACTCGGTCGGCCCAACCCGCACATTATTGCTCTCCAACCGCATGCCCTTTGCACGCAGACCTCCTGGAAAGTTGGATAACGTTCCCGCATCAATCAGCTGACGCTGAATCATTGTTGCTGCTTTGGCATTTCCGCCGACAATATGAGCCAATCCTAAGCCATAAAACCCTAGCCCTGGAAAATAACATCCATGTACAAAGTAATTCCGTTTTTCAAAGGTTGGATCGTTCTCTTTCCAATTGCGATAGATGGATAAAACGGTTCCTGTTTCGGCTTCCAGTGTCACAATATAGGGAAGGGGAATCCTTGTCCTTTGGCCCTCTGTATTGGTCTGACCCAATCCATCAATATCGATATCAACATGGCATTCGTATAGTTCATAACAAGAGTTGTATTCAAAATCGACAGGAGTTATGCCTTGGATTTCATTCAATTTTTCAGCAATCTCAGAGGGAGTATTCGTCAATTCATTCTGAGACGAGAGGGAAATATCTGCATAAAACCCTGATTTCTGACGCAGCTGAATATCCTTTTTTGTGAGTTTAAGAACCTGCGTAACACGGGTCGCCGATTGAAGAGAAACCGCACCATAATTGACAATCAAATCCTGCGGTTTGATGTAGGGAGAAACCGGCCGATTAAAAATCGGATCCTGGTAAACCTTCTTAAACACATTCCCATAGACAACGAGCCAGATCAAGGCTTGCTCCCAATCGGGATAATACTCCGGCGCCAATTCCGTCAGGTATAAATTCATCCATGCCTGCACCCGGTTGGCCTGGTTTTCCAAAGCAGGATTGGATTCTCCTCGAATGGTACAGAGAACGGGGCCGTCAGGCGGCAAAAGCTCAGCGGTTGCATTGGAGACAAACGTAACAACGGCCTGCATAAAGGCATTGGAATAGACACCGCACGCGCTTTCAAAGGGAAAGTCTTTGTCTTCGTAAGTTAACCCCAGTTGGCTTAACCCTTCCACCAAAATGGATTCCCATTCCTTGCGGGATTCCTGATCTTCCTCAATCGCTGCTTTCAAAGACGATCCCAGTAACCGGAGAAGACCGGTTTCCAGCCTAAGCACAAGGTTTTCCTCATGAGCGGCGGTGGGTTCACGAAAGGCCGCTTGTGGATCAAGATTCACCATGACACCTCCATCCGGCATCTCTTCAATCGAAGACTGCATAGACGGGTCAGGCATCAAATACCCTTGGGCAGGAAGAGGTGGCAGGGAAGGCTGAAACACGGCAGAATCCATAAACCAAAAGATACGTTTTTAGAAAACTTTTACGATAAGAGTATACAATGGTTTTTATCAAAAGTCTGATTGATTTTATAAAAACGATACAGTTTTATCTCTGCACAGGAGGACTCACAAGAAGACCTCTATGAAGAGGCATGTGAGGCAATACAGCTCCAGGAGGAGGTTGCAGTGCCCCAGGAGGAAGATGTTCCCATTCAATAGGACGAAAAACTTCGATCTGATCAGGGATCTGAACGTGATGTCCTTTAAAATTATGGCCCATAAACAATCCATGGTCAGGATTATGCATTACATTATGAGCCATCATATCAGGATTTTCCCTCTGTAAAAATGGCTGCCAACTCTGGGCGCCTGCAGCGGCTAGCATACCACCCAACCCAACAGGAACAGGTTCTCTGTAATTATTGTAAGTCTCCGGCAACCCTCCGGGTATTGTTGGAAATCGAATAGGCTGTCTTAGGCCGCCATGTCCATGAAACCCAGCTTGAGATGTATTAATTCCAGCTGATAATGGTGTAATGGAAAATTCTGTTTGACCGCCAGGATAATAAGTATTTTGTTTGGGTGTTTGATTATGCCGCCCAATGTTATTCACATTTTGAGAGGGAGAAAAATGAAGGCGCTTATTTCCCGTAAAATCTGCAGCATCATAAGGGTTTCCAGCACCTGGATGACCTGGTGGGATGATTCCAGGAGGAACATTGGAAGATGGGACTAAATATTGCTGCTCAAAACAAATATTGGAAGATAAATTATTTCTTAAAAAATCTGCTTTTTGTCCAGCCCCAATTCCTCCAATACCTCGATCAGCAGGGCGTATTCTTTTAGAAACCTTAAACCCTTCTCCATTTAAGCTCGGAAATGCCCGTGGATTTAAGTTTTTATCAATTTCATGAAAATAAGCCCTTTTCTTTTGAGAGCCAATCTTTTCTCCTCCTAAATAAAAGTAATTCACATTTTTTGCGAGCCTTTTTAAGTATTGCGGCCTTATCGGATACCGTCGATGTCTTCTTAAATAAGAAGGGTTTTGAGCATCATTTGGAAGGGGAAAAGGCTCGATAGAATTTGGGTTGCCTTGAACTCCATAACGATCAGGAACGCCATTCAGTCTATCTCTTAAATGTTGAACATCTGGAACATGGCGAATAGCATTGAACTTTTTATATCCATATGCAGGAATACCCATTAAAATATTTGGGTATCTTTGTGAAACCTCTTTAAGAGCTTCTCGGATGGTTGAAGTACGAAGAGGCACATGAGGATTTGGATTCAAAAAATATTCAGGGGCTGAAAAAATCCCAACATCATTTCCACCTCCTGCGACTCTATTCGCCACCTCTTGCACCTGAGGATCTAAAAGGTCGACAATTTGTTGGCGTGTTAAAGCACCTCGACGCCCAGCTCCATGAATAGGCGGCAGCAAACGCCGCGTTCCCATACCAAAATGAGCCCTAGGAGCAGGCGCAACTCCAACTGGATGATTTAAGAAAGTATTTAAGCGTCGATACGCTTCATTAAATGTATTTTTTTCAGCAATTGTCTTCATTGCAATTTTTCTAAGTTAGGAATGTTGCCACTAAACCCTCCCTGTCCGCACATCCCGTCAATAATGAAATTAGGTGAAGAATAGATTGAAGAAATAACAACATAGCCAATTTCAGGATATTGAACAGCATACCATGTTAATTCAGCAGTACTCCCCTCCATATTTTCTATCACAAGCTTGTTTAAGGGAAGGTTTTCAACAGTTTCAGCTTTTTTGTATTGAATCCCAAGCCCAAACTCTTTTCCCGGCTGGATAAATGAACCAACTTTATGGGTACAAAAAGAAATAACCCCCTCATTCTTGTCTAGACTTAACACCTTTAAAGGCTTTGGATAATACGATTTAAATCCTATGGCAACCTCAACGGTTTCTTGGTGATCCATAGCCATCCCCTGAAGCATGAGAGTCAAAAAACACACCCACATTCTGAATATCTTGTTCCTGAATGTCATGATCGTAAACCTCAATAATTTTTATTGATTTTACTATAAAATATCCCATATAATAAATCTTTTTATTCAAAAAATGTTGAATTATTTCATCACTTTCTCAACAAGCGTATCAATATTGTTTCCGAAGAGATAAAGAATGGATCGTTCAGAAAGCTTCTTTTTCTTATCCTGAAAATAACGGGTCGATAAACTGTACTGATAAAAGTCCTCATCGCTCCATCGCCGCCCATCATCATCAAAAGGCAAAAACTCAATCACATAAAACTGTGTGATGATTTCTGTCTTCGTAAAGGTATGAGGCTGAAACTTATTCTCGTCAAACCGAGTCTGAATCTCTCGTTCGAGATAGCGAATTCCATGGACATCGCCGTCGAGATACGGGTCTAGGAATTGAAAATAAGCCTTATCGACAACAGGCCAGAATACTCCCCCCTTTTTATGGCTATTGAAACAGGATAAAAGATCATCCAGACACTCTTTAAAGTCCTGAGACGTCTGTAAAGACCGTCCTTTCTCTAAGCATTTCTTCTCGAATCTTTCCTGCTCAATAGCCTTGAAAATGGACTGGCATGTTTCCATTCTTTTTGCAGGAATCTTCGCAGTTTCCTCTTCATAACACGCGATCAACGCGATCGGAATTGAGAGTCTTTGAGCAGCTTGATGTCTGGAAAAACCACATGATTGCATCCAGTGTTTGAAATTAAAATCTGTCATTTTTATCCTTTCTTAATACAACCTCTGATGCTTCCCATTCACCGGATACTGAGGACGGGGACGGTCATCTTCCGGATGATAGAACCAATCTCCTTGTGATAACTTGATTAAAGCTTGACTGGCTGAATCAATTAAATCCTTGTCCAATCCATTGGGAAACAACGCGCAACACTCTACAAATTGATGAGCAAAAGGTTTCAGCGCCCGAAATGAAGGCGGTTGAGCAGGAACCCACACACGCCCCGCTTCTATCAAGTGCGTAATCCGCCTTGCCCGCATGTCCTTGTTGCCATACGGATTCGGATTAAACTGTGTCGCCATCACACCTAAGAGCCTCACGTCTTGAAACAGACATAAACCGCTCGCCTTCGCTTCAATGAGAATTTGATGGGGTTTCTGACCGGAGGGATCAAACGACTGATTTGCGAACTCCTGCGTCTTGCGCCTCAACTCCGGAAACTCAACCTTTCCCTGCCAGCTGTGCAGCAGAATCACCTGAGGGACATGATACTCATCCTCAAAAATTCCCCACGTCGTACACGCGCTATAACAAATCGTCTTGTCCCGACTCACCTTCGTTTTATCGAGTCCGCTATACGCCGTATCCCAAGACTGGAGAATATATGTACAGGTCGGAAGCTGATCTTCGCACCACCACCGAAACCATTCTTTCTTGAGAATACCACCTTCCATAGGCGCGGGACGCTGCTGGTATTGAGCCGCATATCCATAAGGGGATAAGCTGTCCTTAATTCTTTTTAAAACCTCAGCATTCACATAGGACGGCCATAAGAGCTCTCCCCTCTCTGTCCGAGGGTCTTCCCAGGATTTGCCGCTCAATCTGCGAAGAGACCCTGTTCTACACGGGTTTTCGGGTTCATATTCCGCAGGGAGGAACAGACGTGTCACATTCGGGAGCTGTTTTGCCAAAATATGCCCCGTTAAATCATCCTCATGGACACGCTGCTGAATGATCATCTGCCGCGTATGGCGCAAATCATTAAAACGCGAAGATGCCGCCTCTACCCACCAACTATTCGTCTTTTGACGGATCACTTCTGACTGGGATTGGACAACGTCATTCGGGTCGTCAATAATGATATAATCTGCGTTTTTACCCGTTACAGACGCCCCTACAGACACAATCTGGCGAATTCCTCCCGCTGTCAGCTCAAACTTGTCGATATTATTGACATTGCGCGTCATACGAACGGTATCGCCCCATAAACGTTGATACCAGTCCGAGCTGATCAGACGGTTACAGTACAAACTGTCTCTTCGTGCAAAATCTAAGGAATGGCTTGCATAAAGAAATTGGGCTTTGGGATTCTGAATCCAGATCCACGCCGGCAGCATTACGCATCCAATTGTCGATTTACTGCTACGTGGAGGAATATTCCATATCTGATAAGGCATGCTCCCTTTATAGAACTCTTCTCCGTGCTCACATAAAACAGACATATGCCAATTATCCATATACTCACGCGTCGACCCACCATAAACCCACGCCGCCTTCACAAACTCATGAAAGGAAGACTCAAGCTTGGCTTTGAGAGCGGCATCCTCGTCGGAAAGTCTTTTAGGTGCACGATAAACACGATTGCGCCTTTTTTCAATGAGCTTCATCGCAGACGATACAGACAGCATCGGTTATTTCTCCATCACGCTGTCAATATCTTGGGTATCTTGAACAACCTTATGAAGATCCAGCTTGACAGACTTTTCAACCAATTCCATCAGCTTATCGCCCTGAGCCAACCTCATCTTGTTGTCAAGAACAGAGTCCAAAATCTTGTTTTTTAAGACAGTGGCTTCTTCCAAAGTATGAGCTTTCGGAAGGCCAGACACCACAAAAGGAGGATTATGCAGCCAATCATAATAAATCTTCGCATACGCTCCATTCCCGTCCTTAGCCAACTCAAAAACCATTCGTCTGAATTCTAAGGCTTCTTCAATGCTAATTTCGCATAAAGCCTTCTCAGCAATCTTTCTCGCTTGCTTTGCACACGGCTTCTTAGGACGACCCGGCCCTCCTGGATTGCCTTTCTGAAAATATGTATGATCCTTTGACAATAGCGTTTAACAACCGTTTTCAGCCGTTTTTTACGTAAATTATAGCCTAATTTTAGGAATACGGTAACAAAAAAGGCTGCTTTTTCAGAGCAGCCCTTTCGTTCACATATCCTGCATTAACAGTGAACCCCAACTTTACCCCAGTTTTAGAAAAATTCATAAGGGTTTTTCATCAAAACATCCCATCCGACTCATCAAAGCCTACGGAGACCCACAGGAAAACCAGCAGCATTAAGGCCAGAGGGATCAGATCGGTCATGACGTCACAGCTTCCTCTAGGGTTTCGAGGTCATCCAGGGTATCCTCAATATCTTTGACCACCTCCTTGTCCCTCTTCAAGGAGCAGCACGAAAAAAACAAAAACATCACCAGAATCACGATCCCCATAAACACCCATCTCTTTTCGCTAAAAACACACCCCAGACAGCGATCTTGAGGTTTTATGGGTATAAATCCAAAAAACAGAGAACGCCGCAAAAAGTGTGCTGTTTGATTGTGTACGAATTGTACAGAAATCAGTCTAGCAAAAGAGCCGTCCTTGTGTCTATCAAACATTTGACACTAAAGGGTTTCAACAATTGACAGACAGACCCAAAAACCCTCGAAAAATCAAGGCGTTCCAGGGACTCCTCTCAGGAAAACATTTCACACTGTGAGAAATCGTCATAAAAAAACCCCGCGGAAATCTGCTTAACACGGGGTCTTCTTATGCTTGCAATGACTATGAACACATCCTTTTTACCCTATTTTTAAACTTCAGGCAATCCTGCTTTGGGTCTAATCCCGTTTAAAATTCGTGTTAAAAACTTGTAGACATTTCAGTTGAAAGGTTTTGCTCAGGAAGTAATGCCCTTTTTGATAGCCGTCGAGATCTTCAGGAGCACATTCCAACAATCGTGCAATCTCCTCCTTCGTTTTTCCAATCCTCTGAAGCTTTTGTACCAAATAAGCCAGCTGATTGTGGGTAAAAAATTGAGGGTGTTTCATACAGGAAGAACCAAAAGTGTCAAAAGATAGGATAAAAACTCTCCAAGAACAATTAACGTTTGGATGGGCATCATTTAAACCTCAACAAACTTGATATGGGGATAGACGTGGCAAAACAGTTTCTTCTTGAGCTTATAGACAGGGGTTTTGAATCCTTTGACATCAACACAGGTCAGAGACTCATCCTTTTCCGTAATCAGAAAATCGCCCCTGTAGTGGATGCCAGCGACCAGAGGAAACGACACCTGACATTCAAAATCTTGGATCTCTCCCATGAGTTTCCGAACTTTGAGAGCTCCGTAGTATCGCGCCTCTTTCTGGCTTGCAAACCGTTTGTCATCGACATAACAGGCTTTGGCATTGTATTTGTTGTTTCGGTGATGAGAGCGAATCAGGTGTTTGACAAAGTTTGAAGTTTTATTGTTGAGAAGGCTTGTTCGTCGATACGGCCGTTTCTTTTTTTCTGGGGTGTCTTGAGTCATGGTTAAAACATCCCGATGCCTTGAACGTGAAAATCCCATAGAGACAATCCTTCTAGAGAGGGTTGCAGAGAGATGAGTTTGAAGAGGTAAGAAACGAATGGGGAAAGAGAATCAAAGGTCATGGCTGAGTTTCCTGAGTTCAATGGGTTTTTTGAAATAAGCTTCCAGTTCTGGTTTGAAAAAATCGATCTTCGGCAGCATAAACTGGTAGGGGTGAGCAATCACAATCCGATCTGCTTCTCGAAACAAGCGCGCGTCTTTAAATCCACTCGCCTGAGAGAATTGACGAACACTCGGATTCTCCTTGAGAAACTCTTGAAGGCTTTCATCCAGGACAGAAGATGAAGGAGATGGGATGGAAGGAGGAGGAAGCGCTCTCGTTTCTTGTTGACCGATGCGGGGTTTTGTTTTCTTATCGTACCGATCGTAAGCAATCGCGTTCTTACACCAATTCCGCCAGGTTTTGTTCCAGTCAATATGAAGGGCTTGAGAAGCCTTGAGTGCGGAGTTGGAATAGTAATCCATGAAGCTCTCAAATTCACTTTGGATCCAGCTCTCATGCAAACCTTCTTTGCAAGCAATCTCACAGAGGTGATCATCCAATGTCATGTTGGGATCAATGCGCGTGCCTTTAATTTCTTTTTTTGAAGAAGAGGCTCTTTTCGAGGGGCGATTATCGAAATTTTCGATAGGCGCCTTATTTAGTTTATCAGTTATTAGTATATTATTATTTAGTAGGGGTTGATTATCCACCAACGGTTTATCCACCAACGGTTTATCCACCAACGGTTTATCCACCAACGGTTTATCCACCAACGGTTTATCCATAAGAGGAACCTCATGAAGTTCGCTCCAATACTGAAACGTTCCGTCCTGGTCTCTATATTTATTTCTGACCAGGTACCCATAATCTCTAAGTTCTTTCAAAATAGACTTAACGCTATTTTCTCCATTAGGCGCTTGGTGGGTAAGATTATCTCTATTAATTGACCAATTATCAGGTTTGGATAGAAGATGAGCGAGTAACCCTCTGGCTCCCCAACTTAATCGTTTATCATCCAAACATTCCTTTCGGATCATCGTATACGGGTTATCTTTATCCTTTGGGGAGCGAATAATGGTGTTGATACTCATGCCTATCCCTCTTTCCTTGACGGCTTTGAAAACCCAATAGCAGGCTCTATGGTGCTTTTCATAAAGAGAAGGACTTCAGCAAGGTCATAAAACGGTCTTCCTCCCATCCAGTTCTTTTTGAGATTTAAGAGGCTGACTTCATCAGGCGTCTTGTTTAAGACTTTTGCCACTTCGTCAATTTCTAGAATTTTTGTTTTCAGGGAGAACGAAGCATCTCGAAGATGTGTGCAAAGATTGTCTAAGGAAACGATAACGTCACCGAGGCTTTGCTGGAGACCCTCGATCAGTTGAATTTCTGTTTGAACATCGGACACGGATTTTTCCTCCATTTCATTTTGATGGACGGGACTATGAAGAAAAAAGAGTGGTGTTGAAAGAACTTTCGTGACCACGAAGTTCGGATTTGTCGTGGTCATAAATGATTGTGTCGTGTTCAAACTGTCGTGGTCATAGGTCAGATTGTCGTGTTCAAAACCTATTTCGTGACCACGAAGTTCGGATTTGTCGTGGTCATAAATGATTGTGTCGTGTTCAAACTGTCGTGGTCATAGGTCAGATTGTCGTGTTCACATCATTGTTTTTTTCTGAAAAATACGTCTTTTAAATGGGGGGTAACGTATCTTTTCACAGTTTCTTTTTCTTTAATGCCATGTTTCTCATTCAGAAAGTTTGTTACAGTTCCATTTTTTTCGGAATAAAAAGATTCTTTTGGAAAAAGATTTTGCAATTCTCCAGCACCTGTTTTATTAAGATCTGCCCATAGCCTTGTAATTGGATTAAGATGGGCATGTTCATTGAAATATTTTTGTTCTGGAGAGATGTTGTGAGATTTTAGTCTGATGTTCTCCTCATCCTTTTTAATTTTATCAAAAACCGATTGAACTTGGTCTTCTTCTACGAATACTTTTTTCTCTGCATAAACATCAAAACGGTTATAAAACAGTTCCGCATAGTCCTCATCAATCACTAACAAGGAAGATGAACTGACCTCACAACTGGATCCATTCACTAAATGCAAACGCACGTCATGTTCTATTAAAATGTTACGAAATTCCATGAACTTTTCTAGAAGTTTTAAAACAAAAGTTGTTGATTGAAGTTTTTTTTGATAGGAATCTCCCTCAATTCCTCTTGTTTTTTGTAAAATATCCTGGGAGGTTAAATACTTTTTTTTAAAATTTTCATTTTTAGTCCCTTGATAAATCTCTATCTGGTTAAAGATAAAATTAAGGCTGATAATGTTTTCATCATCAAAAAAATATTCAAGATATTTAAAAACAAACTCAGAAATCGGAATCAATTTCAAGATAGTAATAGTTCCTTAAGATTTGCCTTTGTTCATCAACTTGAGTTTTTTAATAAAGGGATCATAATAACCATTGAGTCTGTCGAGAACTTTTTCTTCTTGAAATTCTCGTTCTTCCGACTGATTTTCAAGACTCTGAAAATAATTAATCCCATAAATCATAGCAGGAAGTAAAAAAACAAATAACACCCAAAGACCATAATGTCCCATCCATTCATTTAAAAAAATTAATCCAAATGTTGTAATCAGATACATGATAGAACGCGTCCAAGCATATAACCAACTGGACTGAGTAAATCGTTTTAGGACACTAAATCCCTTTAAAAAAATAGAATCCGCAGGCAAAACTCCTAGACTTAAAAAAAGTATCATACATTGAATGAGAAAAATATCTCTTCCCGATGCCGCCAGTTGAATCAAGATTGGTAGAATCAACCCAAACCCACAAAAAGCAAAAATTCTATATTTTAAAATTTTTAAAGGAGGAATCGTATAGCTAAGCTTTGCCCAAAGATAATTTGTGAAACACAAAACAATTGATAAATACAGATTATGAGTGACAATATCAGGAGGTGTGTATCCAAAACTCTTTAAAGTTGGATTAAAATACATATAAGCTAAATAAAAGGAAACAGGCCATCCACAGTAAGCAAAAAAATAACTAATCTGTGTTTTGAAAGGGGATTTAAACCTTTCCACGAGATAGTCTAAACGTTCTTGACTTAACTTCCTTGTCTTCAAATCAAAATGATTTTTTTCTAATCTTAATTTTGCTTCTTCCTTTGCATCAATAAATTCTTTTGTCTCTCGTAAAACAGTTCTTGCAAATGTTCCTATAAACGCAACGCCAGCGCCTAAGAAAAACGCCCAACGCCAATTAAATTGAAAATGGGTGACTAAAGATGCGACCGCTAATGCAAATGTTCCTCCCACAGACCCTGCAATACTAATATACGATACAATGGGATATTGAAGAGGCGGTTTAATGGATTCTGTTGCGTAAATCTCAGCTCCCATCATTTCTCCTAATGAAGAAAGACTTTGAATCATCCTGCAAATAATCACCATCCATGTGGCCATAATTCCGATTTCATTATAGGTCGGTAAGGCACCCATGAGTAAACAAGAACAAAACATCATGAGTGTGGTAATCACAATTGTCGTTTTCCGTCCAATTGTATCTCCAATCCATCCAAATAAAATGGCACCAAAAGGTCTTAACAGATAGGTTGAACAAAAGGCAAATGCTGATAGCAGAGCCATCGTGTGAGGATCAGACTTTTCAAAAAATAGATTATTAAGGACAACAGCCATATGCACGTACAGCATCAAATCAAAATATTCAAGAAATGTACCAATTTGGAGCAGGCTGATTTCTTGTCTTTCTTCTCGACTCAAAAGTTTAAAAAGTTTCATGTGTATTGTATTTTCTTGTTAAAATTTTACCTATACGATGCATTCACAATTGAATAATCGCACCCTATTCTGTTTTTAGCATTAAGGCGTTTATGGAGTTTCTTCTTCAAGAACGCTTGGGCTTCGTCTTGGGTTTCAAAAAGATAATGCTTGATCATGCCTCGTGTGAGGTGACGGCCATAAGCCGCCGTCACACTCCAAATTCCAAACAAAACCTGTTCTAACCGCAATTCATAATCCCGATTGATGTTTTTTTCAGGAAGAACCGCTCGCAGTTTAATCAGGATCATGGGCAGGAATCAGGGACATGAAAATAGACATCATCCTATGGGAGCCTTTAAGCTGTTTTTCGATAAAAGAAATGTCTTTTTTGACCTCATCAACTTTGTCATCGTGAATGAGCACGTTTTGACGACATTCCGTTACCTGTTGATGAAGGTCATGAAGAGGAGTCGATAACTCCTGAATCTTGGAAGAGAGCTTCTGATAGTCTTTTTTGGAGTCTTCAATTTGGTCGGCCAAAGCTTTCTGACGCATTTTCCAGACCAAATCTTGAAGATACAAATAATGGGCAATGTTCAAGGTGTCTCCAGTCCCATACGTATCCCAATAGAATCGAACAGGATTGTCGCGTGTCTGTTGAGATAACCCCTTCGCCACATGATCAAAACTTTCCCGCATCAAAAGCGCTTCCGTATCCGTGGCCATTCTGTTTTCAAACCCATATTTTCCGCCTGTTAAGAGAAACCACATTGCCGCTTCAGGGTCTGTCTCAGAAATCGAATGCACATACGAGACCATCTTTAACTCCTGTTGTTTTGTCTTCGCATCCAGCCAATTCTCCCAATAGAGGTCGATGTTCTTAACAACGGTCACGGATTTTTGAGGGGAAAGTCTGAACGACCCCTCCTCCAAATCCATCGCATAGGAGGCCGTGATTAAAAATGCGAAAATCGATAAACTTTTCTTCATCATGATTTTTTATTCTCCATTCACTTTCTTAAAGAGGTTTTCAATTTTAGGATGAATCTCCCGTTTTATTTCTTCCTTGAGGACATGTTTTCCCTCTTTGGAATCCAGATATTCTGAAAAGGCTTTTTGAAGATGAAAAAGATTGTTAATGGAGAGTTTTGTTGAAACATCCCAAATATCCTTCGCAATTTCAAACGTTATTTTCTGTTTGGCATAGTCTTCAGATTCATCCATACGCGCTTTAACCCTATCGTAAATCCGATTGGCTAAGTCTAACGTTTCTTCAACAGATTTGATGGCCAAATCAATAAATTGGATTTCGACCTCTTCGTTCATAACGGTCTTGTACTCTTCATCTTCATTCATGTGTTTTTCCTTTCTAATGGGTTAACCGCTCTGTCCAGAAATCGGACAGGGCGTGGAGGGTTTGGCAGAAGGGAGCGAGGTTCTGGTTGTTCAGACCTTCCTGGTGAAGGAGATGTGCTTGCTGTTCGAGCGCCGTGTCCAGCTTGGCGTAGAGGTCGAGCCCTTTCTTGGAGAGTTTGACATAGCTTAAGCGACGATCATGGAGAGAGGAGATTTGTTCAAGATAGTGGGCTTGAACCATTTTCTTGAGGTTATAGGAGACGTTTGATCCGAGATAATACCCTCTTTGCGTTAAGTCTCCCACTGTCAGCTGGCTGGTTCCAATGTTGTAGAGGAGGAGGGCTTGAACGCTTGTAACCTCAGGAGCCTCCATCCGAATGAGGTCTCGGTCTAGGACCTCCATGAACACGTAATGCAGCCGTTCAATCATCGTGATAGCTTCAAAATAAAGAGATTTCATGCGCCAGATGCCTGTTGAAAAGCATCCATTATCTCCTCTCCAAATCGTTTCACAATCTCATCCCTAGCAAATTGGGTACGGATGTCAAAGAGGGGTTGATTGTCTCCTAACCCCCCTATGGGGAGAAACCCATTGGTATAAAACCAGGCGTTGTACGTGTCTTTTCCGAGGGTATCGTAGAGGTTTCCGATGATGGCTTTGGCTCGATCGCAATTCGCAACCGACATGGCTTGTTCCCGACTAATGGGCAGCGATGAAGCCGATTCTTGGCTGTGTTCCATATCCCTTTCCTTGTCATTGTGAGGTTTGGTTGTCCAGATGTTGTGATGTTTTTCTTTGCGAATCCAGGCATTGATGTTGGTTTCTGAGAGGAGAAATCCGATCTTGGCAAAGAATCGATCTCCGCTTTTCATGGCCTTTCGTCCTGTGAGGTACAGGTTGTTTTGACAGTCTTTCAGCATCTGTTTCCAGCTGTCTACGGTCGGGAGATGGGTTTTCTGGAGTTTGGTGATCGTTTTCCGCAGGATGGGTTCCTGAATGATCTCTTGTGAGCCAGTTTTGGTTAGGAAGGACTGGAGTTCGGTTTTGATTTCTGTAACAAAATGATTATTTTCTTCCTGTTTTAAACCTGTTTCTGAAGTAATAGGTGTTTCTTTATAGAACTGGACATCTTGGCCACATTGACTGGCCAATTTGATAAAATTTTTTTTAATTTCTTGGGTAACACTTTTAATTTTTTCAAAGGCAGAGGGAACAAATTGACGTAGAACTTCATAGTCAATTGCGTACCACTTGGTTCTGTCTGATTTTTTCTTGTTAAGATTTTTAGAAAGTAATATTCCTTGTTTTTCAAGCTCTTTAATTTTTCTACGAAGTGTTCGTTCAGATACCAGTCCTCCTAAGCGTTTGACCCAGCCCTTATAAGTATTATAAACCCAACGCCTTCCTTCGTGAACTGTTCCAATATGGTTAGCAGAAAAGGCATTCCAGTAATGGATGTCTTCTAACAACAAGCCAACGAAGATTCCAAAGTGTTGAGCAACAGCAACTTCTTTAACAGGTCCTTGGGTCATTGGACATCTCCTAACGTGGAGTTAGGACACAGTTGTTTAAGACGTTCATAGTCGATCGCAAACCAACGTTTTCCATACCATTTAGGTTGATCAAGGTAGGAGATTTCGATAACTCCTAAAGCAACGAGTTTATTCAACGCCGCTTTCGTTTGTTTTAAGGGGAATCTAAATCCCGATCTCAGCGTTTTATCGTTTAAACGAATCCACGATCTGCCTTCATAAATTCTTTTTTCAGGAACAAAGGAAGTATGATGGGTTTCGAGAATTAATTGTGATTGCATACTGTTTTCTCTAACTTTAATGTTGACTCTAAGCCAGAAAACCAGTACAAACAGAATTGCAATTTTTGTTATACTGATTTTCTAAACCTTTTTAGTTTTCTGGCTTTATAGGTTTTCTAACTTGATAATTAAACCAGTCAGGTTCTCTGGCTGGTTTATTTTCATCTAGAATTAGAATTTATATTTTTAAGCGCTTCAGTTCTTTTTCCACAGATTCTGTATTTTCTCCTTTGATTATAACCGTTGAGAATGTAACGCTCTGGTTTGTTTCCTTATCTTCTGCGCTGAAGCATAATCCGATATCTTCAACCAGTTTTTTTGTGTTAATCCCAATATCCTTAGCCATACCAGAATTTACATGTGTGATAAGATGATGATAGGTTTGGTCTCGGAGGGTTTTTTCTCTCAGCATTTCAATGTTTTCAGGAGTTGGTTTCAGGCTTTCCCTTAAAAGATTAATCACTAAGGGAGAAGAATAAATAATTTTGCTTGAAAGATCGCGTAGGCTATTATTGTCCTGTTTCAGGTTTGTAATATGTTCAAAAAACGCTAACTTTTTTTGATAATGCTTAATTTTATTGGTGTATTTTTCTGAAGTTAGGCTAGCAACCTTTTCCATCACTTCTTGTTTAGCTCGATAATGCTGTAGTTTCTGATAATATTTCTGAAGTTTTTCTTGAGCAAAGGTTTCTAGGTCATCCTTTGCAGACTCCATGCTATAAGAACAAATTGAACTTAAGAGCAAAATTGAAGCAGTATAGCGTTTAAAATTTTGAATCATCTAAAAATCTCCTCTTACATAGATTAATTAAACTATTTAATATCTGTTTTTTCTATGTCTTCCATTAAGCATTCATGAAAATTCTTATTTAGTCTTAGATTATTTTCCTCTAAACAATCTGATTTATGCCTTGTATAAAATACAAATGCTTCTGTCATTTTTGAAGGTCCATTAAAATCAAAAAATCCTTTTTCAACTAGTTCTGCGGACTTAAAACAGGTTTCTAGGTCTATTATTTCTACTATTAGTTGCATTTTATTGTAAAAAAATGGATCAAAAATTTTTGTGTTAGGAGTACCAATTACTTTTTTATAATAATCTTCTAAACTTAATGAGGTTCTTCTAGAGACCCTCGCAAAATTGTAAAATTTTTCAACGTACTTAAAAAATATTTTCTTTTTTAATGCTTTTTTATAACCCTCTAAATAAAAATCATTAAAATTACTAAAACTTTCTTGATCAAATTGAACTATTCCTTTTTCTTTATCGTTAAGAAGTTTTTGAAAAGAAGATCGTGGGCTTTCTTCGTCCTTTTGTACTAACGTTAGGTTAGATTTTTCATCTTTTTTAAGTTCTTCTTGTGCAGTCTTTATCTCTTTCTGATATTCATTTTTAAAATGCGTCATAGAAATTTCAAATTTTTCTGCGTCTTCTTTTTCATCTGCTGATAATTCTTTTGAAAATCCAAGCTTTTCTCTTAAAGTTAATATTTCTTGAACGCATTCATCGTGTTTCTTGTGTGATATTTTATCTAAAATAGCTTGTTTTTTTCTTAGAACATTTTCCTTATCCAAAATAATCGTGATCTGCTCGAACTCTTTATCGGCTATTTTCCTATGTTTGATGATATTAAACAGGGAATCAAAATTACATTGAGCTTCATACAATAAATCTGAACACATATTATGTGTTACTGAATCGAGATTAAAAAATTTGATAGCTAGCCGCTGTAGATTAAATCTTTTTTCAAACTCAATATTTTTAGCAAGTATTTTTTCAAAACCTTCTTTTTCTGCTTGATTTTCATCAGAACGTACTAGTAGAGGTTGTTGCGTTTTTAAAAACTCCTCTTTCTGTTCTGCAGCGTAAGAGAATGTGCCTAGCACAAAGGCAAGTGATGTTGTTAAGATGAGTTTTCTTCCAAAGATTTTCACGATTTATTCCTTCGTTAAGTTATAAAAAAATCAGAGTATAAAATTTGGTCGAGTTATTGTTTTTTCAATTGATCCAACTTATGATCGGTTCTTTCAAAGAGCCATTTCCAACGCTCGTCCATTTTGTCTAATGCTTGCTTGAAATCTTGTTTATCTTCGATTCTTTTCTCTTCATTTTTTGAATCAAGCCATGAGACAAAATAACCAATAGCGATTGTGGCAGCTAAAATTTCTGTCATGACTGCAAGTGTTTGTTTCCATTCTAAACGCACAATTGTTTGATTAGTTTGCATTTTGTAATCCGTTTTAAATCACTAGCGATATAATCTTCTTCTATTTTCTCGTTCTTGTTCTTCTCTCATTTTTTTTAATTCTTCTAGATATTGTTCTTCTCGCTCTTCTCGTCTTTTTTCTCTTTCTTCTTGTTCACAAGTTGGACAACGATAACCTTTAAAATCTGGATGATTCATGTTCTTGTAGCATGATCCTGCAAAAGAAATTTCTAAACCAAAAAAGAAAACTGCAAAAACTGTAATAATATTTTTCATTTAAGCAACCTTTCCGTTGAGGTCAGACCAAGGGTCATATGAGGATGGTGGAAGAATATCGCGCGCCTTGACTTTTCCTTGGGTTGCTTTCTCTACCTTAATGCAATTTTCTGGAGAAGGCGTCTTTCTTCCATTAACCCAGTCAGAAACCGTTTGATAAGAAATATTAATAGCTTTAGCTAGCTCATGCCTGCTGCCCAAAATATTAACAGCCTTTTTAATTTCTTCTGAATTAAATGGCCTACGCATGTTTTCCCCTTTCTTACTTTATGAAAACAACTAATCCTATTTTTTTTTTATGTCAATAACAATTTAGCTATTGACATAACAACCGTGCTGTTATTATAACATTCCCATAACCCACTCACTAGAGGAGTTAAAGAAGTGACCGAAGACACAAAAAAGCGCCTGAAGTTTTGGCTGAAGGCTTTAGGGATTCTGGGCTTTTTCGGAGGCTGGGCCTTGTTAGGCTGGTCTCTGATGACGATGGCGAAGAAAGAGAATGCGGCGTACAGACAGCAGCAGGAGGGGATGCAAGACTTCCCGTTTCTTGAGAAGAGTTCTAAGAAAAACTAAGGTTTTTTCAACCGTTTACCGCGCTTTATGCTATAATTTTAGGAGGAAAAGATGAAAAATTTAGCCGTTCAAAACTCTGATGGAGCCAATGGTTTGGCCGCCCTGAGCCCCATCACCCTTTACCCGCTGGTTCCCTCTGTGTGGAAGGAGTTCTCAGACCACACAGAGATCCGCAAAGGACGTTCTCTTATGCCAAATTCTGTCTTAGAAAGCAAGGTGCATTGTCTTGAAACAGCGGTCAAAGACTTAGAAGCCTCTGTTCCGTATGATGAGGATGTGGATTGGTATCTCAGTTGCATTAAGGATCATCTCAAGTCTCTCTATGAGATTGCGAATGATTATCAACATCCCCGTGACTACGCGTAGTAAGGGGGGCTATATGACTATTCTTACGAAGACCTGTCTGCAGACGCTTTCTGGCTATCTCAGTTCCTGTCGGATCCATGCGGAAGCGTTCTATCAGGATGAAGATTGCTTTCGGCAGCTGACAGATCCCCAGCGCCAGACTTTACAAGCGTGTCTGGATCGCTTGGTTCGGACGATGCACGTTCTCTCTTCGACCTTTAAGATTCGGTGCAAGTCCATCCCCGCTGCGTCTGAAAACCCTTTACCCCCTCTTGAGAAAGGAGAAAATAATGTTAACAGTTGAGCAATTCCTGGAGAGACGCACAGGCATTGGCGGGAGCGATGCCTCGGCTGTCTGTGGCCTCTCAAAGTACGCAACCCCCTTGGACATTTACCTGGATAAGACAACAGAGAGAGTGAAGGAAGAGACAGAGGCCATGAGACGGGGACGGATTCTGGAGCCGTTTGTGCGATCTCTGTATGAACATGAAACCGGATATCGGGTGCATGAGGTTCCGACGACGCATCGTCACCCTGACCATCCTTTTATGCTCGCTCATCTCGATGGCCTTCTTCCGTCCGAGAGAGCTTTGGTGGAATTGAAGACCGCGGACTATCGGACGAAGATCCACTGGGGAGCGGAGGGGAGTGATGAGATTCCTCAGGAATATCTGATTCAGTGCTCTCACTATGCTGCCGTGATGGATATCGATACGGTTCATGTCGGTGTGCTGTTTGGAGATGAAAAGCTTTTTAAGGCTTTCATTGCTTTGCACCGAGCTTTGGATTTATTAGGAGAATCGCAGCCTGATTTTGAGGAACTGGAGGTTGATTTTCGCATCTATACCTACACACGGAATCGCACCTTAGAAAGTAGGCTGATTACCAAGGAGAAGTCGTTCTGGTTTGACCATGTGGAGAAGCGGATTCCGCCGAAGCCTCAGGTTGATGACGTTGAGGATCTTCTGAAAGCGTATCCTGTTGGGGAGGATAAGACCATTCAAGTCGATGAAGAGGCTCTCCAGAAGATTCAAGCGTTAGCAGAGATTAAGGCGAAGAAGAAAGCGTTAGAAGAAACAGAAAACACGGTTAAGGCTTCGGTGATGAGTTTGTTTGGAAACGCGAGCAGTCTGGTCGATTCCTCCAACCGGCTGCTTGCGACGTGGAAGAACAAAGCCCGCACGGTGTTCGATAAGGATCGGCTTGCTCAAGACCATCCCGATCTGATGAAGACGTTCACAAAAACCATGACCACCCGAGAACTGAGAGTGATGTAAGGAGAGACCCATGCAAGCGATTCAAACCCAACAGACCCGAAGCGTTAAGGCGTATTTGGAAGCTCAGGAAGAGCGTGTCAGGAAGCTTTTAGAAGGCTCTTCTCATCTTCAGCCCAAACCTTTGATCAACAAATTCCTGTTTGCCCTCTATCAGAATGAAAAACTGCGCTCCTGCAGTCAGACCAGTCTTTTGAATGCCCTTCTGTTTTGTGCCGAGAAGAAACTCGCTCCTGTGAATGGGAAGATTGTGCTCGTACCCTATGGTGACAAGTGCGAGGCTTTGGTGGGAGTGCCAGGCATTCGGGAGCTGATCCGCCGGAATCCCGATGTCAAACGGGTGGGAGGCGATGTGGTGAGACGCAAAGATGACTTTAAGCTGGTCTCTGGCATGAATCCAACCATTCACCATATCCCCAATGTGGAAGAGGATTCCGACATCATGGGGGCGTATGCGTATGCCGAGCTGTCGGAAGGGAGTTATCTGATCCGCTATTGCAATCAGCAGGAGATTGAAGCCTCCAAGACCGCGAGTAAGGGAAGTTCCTCGCCCCATTCGCCTTGGAATAAATTCTTCCCCGAAATGGCGCGCTTGGTTCCGTTACGGAAGTTAGCCAAAGAACTGATTACGGATGAAGTTGCGCCGACCTTCGATACGCTGTATGAAGAGGAGATCAAAGCTCACAAACCTCCCTTAAGGGTTGTCTCATCTGCGGAGGAGGATCGGATTTACGAAACTCGCTCGGATCGGATTGCCAGCATGATTCCTGATGAGGAGGACAGCGATGGTGCATAAACTGAAGCAATTTCTCTATCGTCAATGGGGTTTGAGATTCCGCAATACCGTGTATATTGTGGAATGCAGGAAGGTTTAAGAGGGTGCGCTGATGACGATTTTTGAAATTTCCGTTGTGATGGCACTGGGGGTGGGTCTCTTGTGTTTTGGGAAGGCTTACCTTTCCTTCAGGAAAGAAAAATGATGATAAGGAGCCAGAGAGTGAGTAAAGAGTTATTTCAAGCCATTGAAGAGGGGGATCTCAAAGCCATTCAATCTCTCATCGAACAGGGAGTGGATATTCATGCACGGAATGAGTTTGAGTCTACGCCCCTGCATTATGCGTGTGGAAATGAACATTTAGAGGTTGTGAAGCTTTTGGTTGAAAAAGGAGCGGACGTCAATGCACGGAATAAGATTAGATTGGCGCCCCTGCATTATGCGTGTCGGAATAGACACCTCGAGATTATCGATTACCTCAAATCCAAGGGAGCCAAAGAATGAATGAAGACTTATTGCAAGCTCTTAAAAGGTGTGATTTCGAGAAGGTCAAAGACTTAATCAAGAAAGGCGCCGATGTAAATTCCAAGAGTAAGACTGGGGTGACCCCGCTACAGCGGTTTTGTAGTAAAGGTCATATAGATGATGTCAAGTTCCTAGTCGAACAGGGAGCGGATATTCATGCACGCGATGACAGTGGAGAGACACCACTGCATTGGGCTATTTTGGGAGACTTAGACGTTGTGAAGTTCTTAATCGAAAACGGGGCGGATGTGAACGCAAAGGATGGTATGGATTTGACACCTCTATATTGGGCTGTTGTAAATCATAAATTAGAGATTGCTGAGTACTTGAGATCCAAAGGAGCTGTGTGGTGAGTGATCTCATACTCTATTTGCTGATAGGTGCATTAGGAGGACTTATAGTCAGTTTATTCATGCTTCGGAAATTCAGGGTACTCTTAGAATCTATCTTAAGTGATGCGGATGTGAATCCACGGAATGAGATCCAAAGGAGCGACGATGTGAAAGGTGACGTTTCCAATGCAGACTTTAAGAAGGTCTACCCTCAAGCTTTGGATAAACTCTCAAAGTGTTTAGAACGCTTGTTAAAGGATTTAAAAAGCTTTGCAGAAAAAGAGTCACAGCGTGTGCTTTCCATTGACGCGATTCTCAAAATCAAAAATCAGGAGCCAGAGAATGAGTAAAGACAAGAAAACATTCGGATACGAATCCTATACGATTGAAGAGTTGATTCAAACTTTGCAATCGAGAAGTGACAAAAAGTACGGAACGCTTGAGATGGAATATAATCCTCATAAGCTGAATTATGAGAGTGTTTTGAAATACTTTGAGCGATTCCCTGATCAAAAAGAGCTTGGAAGGGAGGAGGAAAGACAACGTTGTATCGATTTAGAGTCTCTCTGGATCTTGAGTTGGTACCCAAAGAGTCGAGAATATGGGTATGAATCTCTTGCATCATCTCTTCGAGAAGCCCTCCTGCAATTAGTGATAATGAGTGATAATTCGTGACGAATGTTTCTCTGAACTCTTTAATTCCGTACACGCCTGGAACCTTGACGTTGATCTATAACGAGTACGAACAGGCGTTTCATATTTATCGGAATGGGAAGAAGCTGATGACGCTCAGTCATGGGGATATGATACCGCTCAGGACCTTTCGGGAGATGTTAGAGACGCTGATTCGGATGGAGGAGTTGCATTGAACAAATTTGTTCAGTGTGTTGAACAATTTTGTTCACTGTGATCAGGGAGGAAGCGCAGAGGGAAGGGTTTTTTGACTTGGTCTTGACTGTGTGTATACAGGATTTGTATTGGGGTTTGACTTGGGATGTTGGAGAGGGGATGAGAAGGGGGGTTCAGGGTGCGGAAATCCTCAGTTTCTTAAGTGTGATTATGAAAATAATCACACTCAATGGGATTTTAGGGACATTATAGGAAAATGGTGTATACTGGGATGACAAAAGGTGTTTTCCCATGCTCGAACTCTTCGCCATTCTCGTTCTCGTCCTCGGTCTCGGATTCTTCGTGTATACCCAGATGCCGCCCCTGCGCCTTCCCCCTCCTCACGATACGATCCTATTCCCTGAACCCTGCCGCCCAGACGAACCCAAGGAAATCCCCAAAGACAAAAAACCCCGCCGTCTCTTCCCCATGAAGGAAGGGTTTGGTTCTCTCCACCAGGAGATTGAGACCCCTGAAATCCTAGACCCTGAGGTAGACCTCCCTTCCCTGAACCCTGTCCGCCCTTTTCATCAGGAGGAGGTGCTGCCCCAAGAGGGTGTGCGGGTTCAGCCCCTGCCTGCACCCAGAGAGCATCCTTTCTTGGCCGAATGGTCGCTCCTCGAAGAGGGACATCCTCCAATCTGCCCTCCTTGGCAGCCTCCTCAGGCTCACACAGAGACCCAAACCGAGTCCGAGAGCAAACCCCTGCCCAAAGACCACGCTCTCCAGACCAGTGGTGTGATCCCCGTTCAGGAGGATCTGGGCGCGGCCTCCCCTCTCCTCCCCCTGAGGGTCGATCAATCCACCCAAACCGAGGAGGTCGACATGGGCATGCAGAAGCCCCTGATACGCCTCCCCTCCATCATGCGTCGTCCGCTCTTGCCCCAAAACGAAAGTCTCCTCTCGGTTCAACCGTTTTCTCTCCGGAACGTTCAATCCGTCATGAGCCATGACCTCCATGAGGAAGACGGTTCGGAACTCATCGAAAGCCCTGTCGTGAGCTCCCATTCTCAACAGAACTCCTCCGAGCTGTCAAACAGCGTGCACACCTCCTCCAAGGAAGAGGCTCTCAGCGCCCCTCCGTCTTCTCAACCCTCAAGAGCCACGTCTTCCAAGCAAACCGATCCTCCGCACAGTGATCCTGCCTCCTCTTATGTCGTGATTCCCAAACCCAACATCAGTACCATGAGTTTCTCAATCCTCCCAGACCCAGAAGACCCTACCCGCAGCGTGGTCGTGGTTCCCAAAGGAAAACCCCCTTCCCAAAAATCCTCCTCCTCATATGACGAAGTGGAGTGAACACATCGCTCTTCTTTGGGGCACAAAAGTTTCATCTTGTGCTCCCTTCAAAAGTGTGTCAATTTCCCTTTCAAAGGGAGACCAAAAATTCGATGAGGGAGAACAAGAATTGATCAAAAGCCCCACACCCTCTCCCCACGGAGAGTCCTGGAAAATCCGAGGCGTTTCCCACGAAGCCCGCAATGCAGCCAAGATGGCGGCTCAAAAACACAAGGAATCCTTAGGATCATGGATCTCCAGACGCATTCTGGAAGCGGCTCAAGACGACCTCACAGGAAAGAAAACGCAAGTTGCCCGCCCTGAGGATGTGGCCACACTCTTGCAAACTTTGTCCCAGAGGATCGAATCCAAGGTGGACGCTTTGGGGACAAACTTGGATGCACGTCTCTACCAGGCGGAGACCCATATTCAGTCCTTAGAGGCCACAAAAGCCACACAACGACGCCCCTGGTTTCAGTTCGTGGTGAACAAACTCTAACAGGATAGGATCAATCGTATGCACGCTCTCAACAAAGCCTCCCTCATCGGACACGTCGGGAAAGACCCTAAAAAAGAGGTTCTCAAAGATGGAACCGCCGTTGTTCGGTTTTCTCTCGCCACAACCGACTCCTGGAAAGATAAATCCACCGGGGACTGGAAAGATCAGACCGAATGGCATTCTATCGTGATCTGGAATGATAAGCTCATCGACGTGGTGGATCGACAGATTCGCAAAGGGTGTAAACTCTACCTCGAAGGGCAGATCAAGTCCCGTAAATGGACGGATAAGGATAAGGTTGAAAAAACAATCACGGAAGTGGTGCTGCCCAAGTTCGGCGGAGTCCTCCTCATCCTCACCAAACCCCAGGAGAAAGATCCTCAAGGACAAGGCGATCCTTCAGAACCTTATGACGCCTATCCCGAGATGAATGACCAGATCCCGTTTTAACAAAGGAAAAATCATACTATGAAAAGATTTTTGCTTGCCTTCGCTTTAGGCTTCAGTCTCTCAATGCACGCAAATGCCGTGGATCAAAACGATATTTGTGAGGCCATAGAATTACAGAAAAATTGTTCAAGTTCTATTATCATGCAAAATAGATTATCTCAAAAGATCATCGTGCAACAAATTAATCTTCCAAAAGAATTTTTGGAAGACATACAAAATCATTCAAAGGTTGGCAACCTTATTGCAAAAGGTGAATACTTTTCGACCTCAGTTGCATTAAAAAAAGGAATGAAAGTCAAAATGATCTCTGATGCTTTTATTCTCAAAACAGAAGATAAAAAGATTATTAAAGGATCGTTAGTTGTTGGTATGTTTGGAGACAATGCTTTATTTCAAATGAGTTCAAATGATTATAATTTAATACATGTTTACTCGAATGCTGACAGTAGAATTGTATGGGATGGATTTGTTGAACCATACCGCTAACCTCTTAAAGTCAGTAGAGTCTTTATATATGGCCACTTGTTGGAATCACTCTGCTGCCATATCCTGGGTCAAATCGCATAGGAGCCTGTGGCTTTACAAATCCTAATTGTCTGCCTCCTGTGATATTTTGAGTATTGGAAATTACAGGGACTTTTATTACATTTTTAGCATGCGCATGCTTTAAAAAGGGAGTGACTACATCATTTGTATTAAGTCTTGCAGTAGGAGTTCTGTTAATATATCTATTGTTCAGCGAAGAAGAATCAATTCTGACTCCTTTGTTTGGAGACCCAAAGGCGGTCTCTCGAGCGACGGTATCAGCGTTGAGGTCCTGTGGGAAGCCTCCGTAGTATTGAAGTCGAAATAGCGGGGGTATTTTTCTCACATTTGCTTGGTTCAATATTTGTGCATTGTCTCCCGTTAACCCTTTTGCAACATAGTCAGACGCTAAAACACTTAAAGCTGTTTTTGGATACGGCTCTCTATTTCTGACTGTATCTTGATCCGTCCTATAGTTTGCTTCCATACACGTTGTATGACCAAATTTATTTTTAATATAGTTTTTAGTTGGAGCAGAGAGCATAGAATCAGGGATAATCTCTCCTTCTCCTGGCTTAAAAACGATTTGACGCGTCATATCATCGTCAGAAGCTTCCTTAAAAGGATTTTTCTTATGATGTTCAAAAAGAGGGACTCCATTATAAGAAGCGTATGTTGAATTCTGCATATAATCTGTTGGATTGAAAGTCTTTGTATAACGAGGCTGATTTCCGACAGCAGAATTATGAGCGGCCTTGTATTGAGCTTCTTGGCCTGCCGGTATACGCTCTATTGTATTAGCATTTCCGGATAAAAGACTATTTGAATTTAGTGATGCTTGTCTGATTTTTTCTTTTAACTGTGCAGGACTTATATCAGGACGATAATACCTGTAATTAGGCAAGTGTCCACCCTCAAGTTTACTTCCTGATATCGTATTTTCATCAGGGAAAATAGCCGATACTGCATTTGGATGTAGCCCTCTCATAGCATTTGCTTCGGCTTGCATACCGTCAATATT